>Ga0265338_10000484_pt1 | contig 71142 bp, 95 predicted proteins | sample 42126metaG_FD_193579 | JGI IMG/M metagenome (GOLD analysis project Ga0265338, IMG submission 193579) | Rhizosphere microbial communities from Carex aquatilis grown in University of Washington, Seatle, WA, United States - 4-21-26 metaG | ecosystem: Host-associated > Plants > Roots > Rhizosphere...
AGGCGTATTGCTCAGGATACACCGGCGGGGCAGCCTCCGTCACCGGGTGGGTGTTCTCCCAGACGATGATGGCAATCAGCACGCACGTCCAGAAGACCACGGCCATCCCGCACCCGAGCTTGTCCTCCCTGGTCACGGCTAGTTCAGGTCCTTGTGGTACTCCTCGATGACCTTGCGGGTGCGCACGATAGTGTGCTCGTACCGCTTGAAGTCTTCGGGGTCGGGCGCTGCCTTGAGCCGGCCCAGGAACTCATCGATGGCGTTCAGGGCCTTGATGGGGGCCACGTGGCGCTGGTGAACTGCATTGACCATGAGCGCGAGGTCGGTGATGAAGGTACGCGCCTCGCGGATCAGGTCTGCCTTGTTGGTGGTCGGTGTCGTCATGGTTTTTCTCGTTGAGCGAACGTAGTCACTTTTCTCCTGTCAGCACGTGGGGTCGGATGATTCTCGGGGCGTCTTCGTCCCCGCGCCAGTAGCACTCGATGTGCTTCCACTTGCGCAGGGTGCTCTTGATCCCGTGCGGCTGCCACTTCCAGTGGCCGGCAACGAGGGTTCGGACGTTTGTGACGTGTCCGGTCCTACCGCTCACGTACGCGCCGATGGTCTCCCGTGCATCGACCTTCACGGGGCGGCCGAACTTGTGAAGGACCACCTTGTTGTCGGTCCCGTAGCGGGGGCTACCGATCGAGGGGTCGTGCCCCGGCATGATGGCGCCGTAGCGCCTGTGAACCTTGGGGTCGTTCATCGCGATGATGGCCCCAAGCACGAGTCGCCCGAGCACTTCGAGCTGCCGGCGGTCGATTTCCCCGTACTCGACCTCGACGAGGCGGAACTCGTCGTACGACTTCATGGGGTTCGGCTCGGCCCACTGTGCAAGGGTCTTTGCCGGCAGGATTCGGTATTTGTTCGGCGTGAGCAGGTGCAGCCGGTACACCTCGTGATCGGTCACGAGGTCCTGCTCTGGCGCGCTGCTCAGAGAGACGCGCCCCTGATGGCGCACGTGGTTGACCAGGATGTGCCGGACCTCTTCGCCGTTGACTACGAGCCCCTGGAGGAACTTCGGGATGCGCACGAGAAAGCATGGCCACGGCAAGTGCACGTGTTCGAGTTCGCTCGTAGCGATCTTGGTCGCGCAGAGGGAGGCCGCATACTTGTCGTCGATGTCGAGCGACTGGCAGCCGTAGTGGTACCACTTGCCCTGCCACCCGAAGGCGTTGAAGGCATCGGTCGTCATGACATGCGGGAAGAACCGCTTGGCGCTCTCGTCACCCTCGACGGCCTGCGCGTAAGTGACCTGGCGCATGAGTTCGAGCGCCTCGAAGTCGTTGTCCGTGTACTTCCAGGACATCCCATACGCCAGCTCGGCTGTCTCGACATAGGAGCGTTCGAGCTGCGCCGGGGTCTCGTCCGTGGCGGCTTCGTGGCCTGGCTGTGAGAGCCACTCCTCGACGTAATCGTTGGCCCGCGCGGCTCCCGGGCTCAGTTCCCGGATCTCCTCCAGTGGGCCCGTGTGGATCTTGACCAGGGGGCGATCCTCGGCTCGAAGCTTCGCCAGAATCACAGCGGGATCGACCTTCACGGCTTCTCCTTGTTCCACTGACGCCAGGCCTGGATGGTGTTCAGGAACATGTACGTGAGAAGGGCAATCGTGAACCCCTTCTCTGTCGTGGTGACCTTGTCCCAGATGAAGGCCAAGTACACGAGCATGAACGTGAAGAAGGACGCCTCGAAGTAGAAGTCGTGCTTGGGGCTCAGGTTGAACATGATGGTCACGCGCAGGCTCGACAGCCGGGGCACTGGGACCCGTCCTGGAGCTTCCGGGTGTTGCCGCATCGGTCTACGGGCGCGGGGATGATCTTTTGGGGCTTGCCGAGAAGGCCGCCCTTATCCTGCCATGCCTGCACCTTCTCGGCCGAGCCGAAGCAGCGAGGGGGTGCATAGTTGTAGAGGTACACGCCCCAGTTGCCGAGGGCAGGCAGGTTCTCCTCGTCGGCGCGCTTGACGGCGCCCATGAAGTCGTTCGAGAGCAGGGCGTCCAGGAAGTGCCCGAGCGGGATCCCGTGCTCGACGTAGGCGACGATGCTGTCCCGCATGCCCTCAGGCAGGAGCGCGAGCCCTTTGGGGTCACGGTGCTGGTCGGCCATCACGCACCGCCTTTCTTGTAGCCGTACTTGATGAAGAACCCGGGCTCGTTCATGGCGATCTCGATGCACTTCGCGTTGGTCTTCTCCAGACCCCGGTGGAAGTCCTCGCTGAGGTGGCTGTCGCCGTAGTGGTGCGAGAACTCGTGGCAGAGGAGCTTGATGAGACCGATGGTGGCCCCTTCGTCGAACCGGGCGCGCCCCATCATGGGTAGGCTGAACGTCAGCTCGCAGGCTCCGAAGCAGGCGGCGTGTCCGTTCATGCGGCCCTTGTCGATGTTGACCCGCACGGCCTTGCCGAGCACCTTCCAGCCCAGCTCGATGGCGAACTCGCAGACGTTCTGCATGCCCTTCGTCCACTCGGACTCGGGGAGCAGCTCACGATTCGGCGCGTTGGGGTCCGTGGAGTACGGCTTGGGAGTCGGAAGGATCCGGCCGCTTGCGATGGCCGCGCCGCTCGTACGAATGTTCTCCCACGCGGGCTTTGTGAAGGTGCCGCCGGGGATGATGGTGTACCCGTCGGCGACGAGGCGGTGGTTGGCCTCCTGGTCACTCGGATCGAAGATCGCGCGCTTCTCTCCGAACTGGTGGGTCAGCACGGTCTCGATGGCCTCCGGTTTGATGCGCTCGTCCGTGAGGGCATCCTGGATGGCGGGTTTGGCCGCATCGCTCTTCTTGAGCAGGGTGTGCATCTCGTTGAGCACGAAGACACGCAGCGTCCGAAGGTAGCCGGCCGTCACACTGTTGCGCTCCATGTTGACGGGGACCTTCTGCATGATCTCCACGTCCCAGGGATCGCCGGTCGGACACACAGGGATCCCCATCTCGTAGATCCAGCCCTTGGACTCCGGGATGTCACCATCCACGTCCGGACGATCGATAGGCTCGTAGACGCGCACAAGGGTCTTGCGCAGGGCCTTCTTGAGCGCGCCCTCCTCGTCCACGGTCTCGGTCACGAGCGTGGCCTCGAATTCCTTCAAGGTCTTGCGCGGCTGGAGCCGCTCGCCGTTGATGGTCGTGACGACGTTGTCGGGCGGGAGGATCAGCTCCTTCGACACGCGAAGGACACCGCTCAGTTCCTCACGAGTCATCTTGACGAGGCCCTCGAACATCGTCCCCGCCTCACGGCGAACGCGTCGTGTGTGGCGGCCGTTCTCATTGAAGACGACACTGCCCTTGGTCGAGGTGATGAGGGCCTCCTCGCAGACTGCGAGGACGAGCTTCTCACCGAGGTTGAAGCGACCGCGCTTCTCGGGGTTGCCCTTCTTCTCGCTCTCGGCGAACAGGGTCCACGCGTGCGTGAGGTCCTTGAACCCGTCCGGGTCGTCGTCCTCGACGCGAACCCAGCAGAGCGGCCGCCCCTCGACAGGCTCGAAGGTGACGTGCACCACCTTGGCGCCGGTGTCCCAGGCGTTCTGAACCAGCTCGAAGAGGATGTACGAGAGTCCGCGACGACGCGCGATCTTCTCCAGGCCCTTCTTGCTCGCGGAAAACCACTCGGCTTCGTTGGTCATGATGATCTCCTAGACGGTCTCGTTCAGTGCGGTCTTGATCAGGCTCATAGCTTCCCTCAGGCGGACCACCGGGTTGTCGGTGCCCTCCGTTTCGAGGACCTTGCGTGCCGTGGCGACGGTCTTCCACAGCTTGGCCGCAGCCACCTCCTCCGGGGTCATTTCGGGCACGGTCAGATCGAACGCCTTGAGCGTCAAGGGGTTTTGCTTTGCGCGGCCGGCGGCGGAACGACCCGACTCGTAGACGCTACCGAAGTTCGGCTCGAAGCACTCGCCCGACGCGATCTTCTGTGCGTGGTAGCTCATACGGACCTCCCCGTCCCGCGAGCGGTGGGGGAGGTCGTGCTTGCTCCAGTTGCCGACGAGCGCGATGGGCTTGAGGCACTTGTGCGGCTTCTCGTTGTGGACCGTTGAGCCCATGACGACTTCGCAGCGAACCCAGTTCTCGAAGCCGTTGTCGTAGTGGACGATCCCTCCGAGAGGAAGCGCCGCGTAGAACGAGTCCTGGCTCTTCGCGTTCTTCGCGAAGAAGCTCTCCCACCCGTGGGCCTGCTGGATCTCGGCGGTCGTGAAGACCTTGACCGTGCCCTCATAGTCGGGACTCTCGACGGCCTTGGCTTCCCACACATCCCGACCGCGCGAACGCGTGACCAGCCACTTGGGGCGGCCGTCCGCAAAGGTGGCGTGGAACGTGGTCTCACCGGGGACGATCTTGGTGGTCTTGCTTGCCATGCCGGTACTACAACCCAACCGCCGGCAGAATCAACAGGACCCCAAAAATAGCCGTAAACGGCGTGGTCACGGGCACTTACGGAGTGGGTTGATTCTGGCCCGCTTCGGGTTGTAGTACCGGCATGGTAGCCAAGAACGTCACCCCGATGTCCATCGACACCCTCATGGGTGCGAAGCCGAACCGCATCGAAGCGGCCGTCGCTCTGGTTGAGGAGCGCCTCGCGACGCTGCCCACCGACAAGCTGGAGTCCCTCAAGAAGACCACCGCGCTGTCGTGCGACGAGTTCTTCGTCTACCAGCAGACGCAGTCGGTGGCGTTCGCGGGCAACCGCCTGACGACCGCTGAAGCGCTGATCGTCTACACGTCCCTTGGCGGGGAGCACTTCGAGGGCGACTGGCCCGAAGGTACCTCGTTGGCCCTGCGGATCGTCATCACGAAACTCATGGCGGAACTGCTCCGCCGGTAACCCCCAACGGTGTACAGGAGAGAGTTATGGAAGGCAGCATCCCCAAAGAGTTTCCCAGCGCCGGTGAAGCGCTTTGCTACATGGTCGAGTGTACCATGGCGACTGCGGAGCACATGAAGAGCCTCAAGCGGGCGTCCAAGCACGAGATCCGCCGTCTCGAAAACATCATCGCCACGGGGCTCCACAACTGCCGGATCTTCAAGCTCGCGGACGTTGCGCACGCGTCCCGTTGCCATCGCGTCGAGCGGGCCATTCGTGATGAGGTTCCCCCCAATGCGTGACGTTCGCATCGCACCGCGAGACGGCAAGGGCCGGTCGTTCTTCGCTACGCTTCTGGCCTCTGTGGAGGCCGATACCCTCTGGGATGGCGGCACCACAGACACGAAAGACACGCGTCCGATCTTCGCGATGTTCGCGACCACGGACACTGAAATGCGGCCGTTCAAGGCCAACCTGGTCTTGGGCCACAAGGTGTTGTTCGGCGATGGGGGCGGCTACTATGCGTCTCGGGACGACAAGATGGTGCTGCTCAAGTCAGCCGGCTACGAGTACACGGAGCAGCGTGAAGCCGAGGGTGTGATTCTGACGGTCCGCATGGCGGACCTGTTCCGATTCGACCCCGGCATGGTGGACCCCAAGGGGGCTCGTTTCGTGCTCATGCCGCACGTGAAGTACCTGACAGACCAGAAGATCGACGACATCAAGAAGATCGTCAAGTACGCGCTCAAGTTGGGCTACCCCATCGACGCCTGCGATCTCGAAGAGCTTGTGCCGTTGGCGTTCCTGTTCTGCGCCACCCTCGACCGTCGAGTCCGGGCTCCGCTCTACCACGACGGCCGTTTCTACCTTCAGGTCCTGCTTGCCTGTCTTTCCGAGGGGTTGGCCTCTTGGCCGTCCGAGACGGGGTACTCCTCCACACCGTATCGAGACAAGCCCTTCGGCGTACACACGGGAATGCGCTTCCATGTTCTCGACACCGACAAGGTGGGGTTGTCCCGTGGGATCGCGTTCAATGCGGACCACTCCCGCATCGAGGAGCTACTCTCGAAAGAGGTGGATCGTTTCTTCTCCCTGACAGGTTGATTCCCGCACGAATCGGGTTGTAGTACGGGTGTAGGAGAGAGGATCTGCATGGCCCGCTTGGAGTCTGTCAGCATCGGCGGTTACTACGCGACGCCCCCGCATCTCGTCTCCCGCATTGCGTCCCTCGTCGCGCCTGTGGAGTTCCCCGTTCCCGAGGTGTACGAGTCCGGCACCTACAGGTCCGTGAACGAGTCCTCTCAGGGCTTGGTCTACTTCATGGATCCCTGTGCGGGTGACGGCGCGGCTATCCTGGGTGTCGTGAGTCATCTGGTGGGGGTCAAGGGAGACCCCACAGTAACGGACCCCGCGCTTCGGAAGCTGGACAGCCAGATCACAATCTACGCGTCCGAGATGGAAGGGACGCGAGCCGAGGCGCTCAAGAAGAACATGGGCGTGTCCCTGTGGTCCTCCGACAAACACTGCCTCACGGGGGATGCCTTCCGCGTTGCGTTCAAGCGCGACAAGAACCACAACGGCGTGGGTCTGTTGTACCTGAACCCTCCGTACGACACTGACCACGTTCACGGTCGCCTCGAACAGCGGTTCCTGGACCGCTTCACGTCTGCCCTCTGCATCGACGGGATCCTGATCTTTGTCGTGCCTTTCTATGCCCTCAAGGCGTCGGCCGAGTGCATCGCTCGGGAGTACCGCGACGTGCGGTGCTTCCGCTTCCCTGCTGCCGACTTCGAGGGCTACCGCCAGGTGGTTCTCGTTGCTCGCAAGCGTGAGAGTCTGCTCACTCCTGATGTTCGCCTCATGGAGCAGGTGCAGGCGTGGGCGGCCGATGCCTCCATGCTGCCGGAGCTGCCCGCTGAGGGATCGGCGACTCCCTACAGGATGCCCGTCGTCAAGCGCTACGGCGGCGGGGGTATCGACGATTGGAAGACCCGTCCGGTTGACCTCACGAACATCGTGGCCAAGCTCCGGCCCTGGGAGACCACGGTACGCGCGGGTGTGACCGCTCCGATCCCTGGGGTCCTGCCGGACATGCCCGTGCAGGATCTCATGCTCCGCACGTATCCGGTCGCGGTTCCGGTGCGCCCCGCGCACATCGCGGCCGGTATCGCCTCGGGGCTCTTCAACGGAGCCCGCATCGATCCGGACAAGGGCAAGTTCCCCTCGATGCTCGTCAAGGGTGTCTTCGACCGGGAGTACCGGACCGTCGAAGAGAAGAAGAACAAGGACGGGGAGGTTACGACCGTCATTCAGGTGCAGCAGCCGAAGCTGGTAGTGACTGTCCTGAACCTGGAGACCCACAAGTACCACGTACTCTCGTCGGGCACGGAAGCCACCGGTACGAAGGACGTTGCCACGATGAACGTGGCCGATCTCCTGGAGCACTACGGCAACAGCCTCATGAAGGTCATGGAGCACCAGTGCCCGGTGCTCTACGATCCGCGTCGAGACGCTGATTCAATCCCTCTGGCCCCCTCACCTCGCAAGCTCTTCACCGCGCAGGGTCACGCCACCAAGGCAATCATCAAGCTGCTCGGTGGCCCTAAGGCGACCAAGCGGGCTCGCCGTGGTAGGGCTGCGATCCTGCTCGGCGAGATCGGCTCGGGCAAGTCCACGGTTTCTCTCATGGCGGCTCGGACGATCGGATCTCGTCGGGTGCTCATCATGTGCCCGCCTCACCTGCTCGATGGGTGGAAGGATCAGATCGCAGCTGTTGTGCCGGACGCTGACGTCCAGGTGCTGGCGAGCGTCGAAGACATCCAGCGGGTGGCCGAGATCAAGGACGATCGCATGGTCGTCTGCATCATGTCCCGTGAGGCCGCCAAGCTCTCGCACTCGTGGGAGGGCGTCTCAGGGATGTGCCCGAAGTGCGGGGCCGCTGTGCCGCCCAAGCGTGAGGAACTCGCGAAGCAGCGCGCTACGTGCGCGTCTAAGCCGCCATTCGCAGTAGACGACATCGCTCGTGAGTCCGTGGACCTGGCCGTCAAACTCTTGCCGTACGCGCCCTCTTCGAGCGCGTCTTCCCTGCTACGCTTCGGCCGCTTCAATGCCCAGCGTGCGGAGCACTACTGGAAGAACGAGTCGAAACGTCCGAAGTTCCACGGGCTCAAGGCAGGCACGCTCGATCGCGCTATCGACTACTTGCTCAAGGACATGGTCTCGCATGGGTCGAGCCTCGGACACGAGGCGCGGCGGGCATTGATGTTCGCGCTACTGGCCGCTGGCAGCGATGAGAAGATCCTGGAAGTGGCTGCTACATGCATGGCTGCGAGCCAGGACTCAGTGGCGTACGAGGTCCTTCACCTGCTCGGGCCCGACCACCATTCATTCGAGGCTTTCCACGCATCACACCCGGATAAGTATTCGAGCCCCTACAGCGGGTGGTCCAAGTTCGCCCAGGAAATGAAGACCCTTGGCGAGCACAAGGACGTCAGGACCTACGGACCCGAGGTCAGCTACACTTGGTCCCCTGAGGGTGTGCTGAGCGTAGATGGTCATGGGCGCGGTAGCCTGACCGCAGCCATCCGTGCTCTGGAGACACTGGGCCACGCTGGACAGTTCGGCTGGGCCCAGAAGGAGTGTGGAGAGGAGCTGTACGGGGCTGTCCCGGAGCCTCGTCGTGTGGCGCTCGCGAAGCACATCGTGAGCTACTACCGGGATACGTTCGACTTCCTCATCCTGGATGAGGGGCACGAGTATGCCACGGACGGGTCCGCGCAGGAGCGTTCGGCTCACCGTCTGACGACCCTCGGGCTCCCGACGATCCTAATGACGGGCACGATCATGAACGGCTACGCCGAGTCGCTGTTCATGAACATGTGGGCCGTCTCCCAGGAGTTTCGTGCCGAGTTCCGTCGGGATGAGCGGGCGCGCTACGTTGACCGCTACGGTTACCGCAAGCGTGCCCTCCAGGACAAGGACGTTGAGGGTAACGTCATCGAGTTCGGATCGCAGTCGGATCGCGTGGCGCTTCGCTCGGAGCGCATCGTTGGATCGGCTCCTGGCATCCTGCCGCTTTTCCTGCTGCGCCACCTGCTTCCGATCGCGGTCACGCTTCACAAGTCTGACCTGGCGATCGATCTCCCTGCCTGCCATCTGGTCAAGCACGAGATCGAGCCGAGCCGTGAGCAGCTGTCTCGCTTCGATTCCCTCAAGCGCCAGTTGATCGAACAGATCCGCAAGGACCAGTTCGTGCCGGACTACGCCGGTAAGCTGTTCGGCCAGCTTGCGGAGCTGCCGAGCTACCTCGATCGCGCGACGGTCGATGTCGGCAACGTGGAAAGCGGTGACTACGAGATCCGCTACCCCGAGACGTTGGACAACAAGCTCGTTGCTGCCCAGCCTGGCTTCGATTCGACCACGCTTCTCCCGAAGGAGGAGTGGATGCTAGACCTCATCGAGACCAAGCTCGCCCAGGGGCGCAACGTGATGGTCTTCTCGTGGCACGTCGCGCTCCTGCCCCGGCTCGCGCGGCTCATCGAAGAGCGCACGGGTGAGAAAGCCGTGATCCTGTACGCGGACAAGGTTGCGACGGGCAAGCGCCAGGGATGGATCGATCGCGAGATCCTCAAGAAAGGTCGCCGTATCCTGGTGACGAACCCCGTCGCGATTCAGACCGGCTTGAACAATCTGGTTCACTTCTCCCAGGAGATCTGGATGGAGAACCCCGCCTGCAACCCGATCACGTTCCGTCAGGCCGTCGGCCGGATCGATCGCATCGGTCAGACGCAGGAGACGGAAGTCCACTTCCCAATCTACAAGGGCACTCTCCAGGTGGCGCTCTATGATTTGCTCATGAAGAAGAACGCTGTCTCGGTCTCGACGGACGGCCTTGACCCCGAGTCGGCCCTACAGGCGGCGGGCCTTGGGGAAGACGAATACCTCGCGGGGCTCTCCATCGGCAAGCAGCTCTGGAGCATGATCGGGGGCATGGGAGAGGTCGTTCCCTTGAACGCCCGGCGTCACAAGGCGCCCACGTCGAAGGTAGGGTAGGCACATGATGCAGGAGAGCGCAGAAGAACGTCAGGCCCGAGCGCGCAGGGAGAGGCACCGCCAGAAGGAGATCAAGCGCAGGGACTTGGCGGACAAGCTCGTAGCCCTCTCGGAGCTTGTCGAGAAGCCGCACTGGAACACCGGCCGTCCCGAGTTCAAGAGCTACGACGTCCTGCTCCGGGGGAAGCGCCTGGGGGAGGTCGAACGGGTCTCGGAGACCACGTCTCGCAAGGTCGGGCGTCTGCTGTTCGGCTCCAGGGAGATCCGCAGCCCCCGCTGGGGATACCGGACGGCTCGCGGGGTGGGCTCAGCCCGCAACACCTACAGTTCCCGCAAGGAAGCCCACTGGCACCTGATCTACCATGGGATCATTGCCGGCGAAATCAAGCGCTGATCCGCGCACTTACAGAACCTGCTCGGAACGGTTGATTCTGGCCCGATCTGGGCTGTAGTACGGGTATGAGCAACCCCACCGTTCGAGATCAGGCGATACTGGAAGACGCCCTGGACCGCGCCAAGAAGCAGCTTGCCGAGGCGACTCGTCTCTGCCAGCTTGGCGGCCGTGGAACCGAGTTGGCCCGCCGCGAGCTGGAGAGCGTGATCGGGAACGCGGAGATCGCGATCTTCCAGCTGACGCCCGAGGGAGGCTGATCATGGCCGCCCGTACCGTTGGCCTCCTGCTGGTGGACGTGTCCGATCGCAGCGACGAGGACCGTCAGCACTTCCACGCCGAGCTGGCTGTGGAGTCGTACGCGACGTGCGGCCTGCGAGCCTTCACGGGCGACGTGGGCGGCTTCGAGCACATCTACGGTGACGGCGACACCTCGGAGGAGGCGGTCGCGGATGTGGTCAAGACCCTCAAGGGTCTTGACCTGTCGGGCACCGTCCGGGTGCGGAGGAACTGATCATGAAGACCACGGAGATCCACGTGACCTACCAATCGATCGACCACTTCACGCAGACAAAGAAGTACCGGGCCCTCAGTCAGGCGCGGCGCTTCGCTCAAAAGTGGATCGGCCGACACCCCGAGATCGGTACCAGCTACGCGGTCAGCAGTGACGGCGTGGGCAAGATCACGGTCAGCGGGGATGCGACCCTGAACGACCTGTTCCCGCCGTCCGAACCCAAACTCCGCCTCGTGACCGAGGAGAAGGAGAACCAGCATGGTCTCAAGTAACCTGCGCCGCACCACCAAGAAGACTCGTCGTGCCCGTCTGGACGCGGATGGGAAGGCGGAGCCCCTGACCCACCTCGTTGGCGTCAACGTCTCGCCCAAAGGCGCCTGCCTGTCTCCGGACGACGCCATCCCGACGGCCCTCGTGGACGAGTCTGGGGCACGTACCTCCCTCGTGATGACCGCTGTTCCGGTCGTGGATGTGAAGCCCGAGCCGAAGCCCAAGATGTACCAGATCGCCGACTTCGACGCCGTGCGCAACCGCTTCACCAACTACGTGCTGACGCTAGAGCGGCTCGCGCAGGAGGTCGAAGGGCACATGACCCTCTTGCAGCTCGTGGTGGACAAGGATCCGAACCACGGCCCTTCCACCGTCACGTACATCATGCAGCAGCTCCAGGCCCGCCTGGATGCCATCCACAAGCTCTCGCAATTGAAGTGACCGTGGACACGGAAACGCCCCTCCAGAAACTCAAGCGCCTCTGCGATCGTCTGTACGATCCGGAGACGCCGGAGGAGGAGCGTAGCGAGCTGTCGATGGAGATCTCAACACTGCGCGCCGAGATCTCAGGGAACGCAGATCCGCTCTACGCCCTGGTGCAGGCGAGTGGCCCGGACGAGAAAGGTGACCCGTGACCCTCCCCCGACCCAAGAAATGGCGTGACCCTCGACGCACCCTTGTCTTGAAGTTGCGTCGCATGGTGAAGGTCACCACTCGGCACAGCATCGAGCAGGTAGGTCCTCTGTCCGAGAAACAGACGTGCAAGGAGTGCGGCTACGAGGAGGTCTACGAGTTCCCGCAGGGCTCCTCTGAGGTCATCGTAGCCAAGCTCATTCGCTATCGCACGCACAACGGTGGTGTCTCGGGCGTATGCAAGCGGTGCTCGAAGCGCAGGGCCATCGAACGTTACCCGCTGCCGGAGGACAAGAAAACGGTGTAAGTAGTCGATACGATGACTTTCCCGCAGCCCAAGAGCGTCGAGGAAGCCCTACAGCGCAAGCGCCTGGTCTCGGACGATGTGGTCCGCTACCAAGCCTCGCTCAAGGATGAATGCCCCACTACAGAGGGAGGGCGGGTCATCACTGATCGACGTGAGCGCAACGAGTACAGACAGCAGCTCAAACACCTCCTCGCACTACGCTACGAAGAGGCGCGCTTCTTGAAGGACTGGCTCCGCTTGAACGCGACCCGCAAGCCGAGTGAGTGGAACATGCTCGGGCGAGCCTACCGCATCCTCAGCACGCTCGAAGAGCAGGGCATCACCATCGGCGAAGAAGCCGCTGGACTGCTCTCCGATCTGGAGATGCATGTGCCGCACGCTCACCTCATGGGGTCGAGCGACAGTGCGGCTTAAAAGTTGAGACCCGCCTTTCAGCGGGTCTCGTGAACCCCGGTCGGGGGGGACAACCTGGCAGGTTCGTGCGCGAAGTTGCCCTAGTCCGACCTCGAAGTCAAATGAATTCTCAGGACGTCGGGGTGGACTGCACGACATGGGATAGGCATCCGATACAGCGGTACGATAGTCCGTCCTTCCTGGACTTGTCGCGCTGGAATGGGCCCGCTGATCCACACTTCGTGCATACCTTGCCTGGTGGCGCTGCGGGGTAGTCGGGTGGTTGGCGTTCCACTCTTGCCTGCGCTGCCTTGCACGGCTTGCAGACGGAGTACACACCGTATTTCATGCGCGGATGTTTGCTGAACTCGCGACACTTCTTCACCAGACCACACGGACCGAGGCAGATCCGTTCCGCGTCCGGCTCGTAGATGATGCGCTGCTTGCGGCGCTCACCAGAAGCGCGGATCTGCGCGCGAATTCTCTCACGGACAGTCTCAGGGGTTTGGTGTCCCGCATTGTGCTTGTTCAAGTCCGGCTTGTGTTTTTTGACCGCGTCGCTTTCGTACTTTCGGGCGTCTCCCTCTGAATGCGTTAGCCACACCTTCAATAGCAAGCCCTGCTCACGTACCAGTTGGCCGATGAGTCCTGTCTTCTCGGGCCGTATCTTCTTTGGCCAGCGGTATGTCTTGATCCGGAGCCACAAGCCTGAGGGAGTCCCTATAGCGAAGTCCTGTCCACACCCGGACCCGATGTATCTCGCCTGATTGGTGGTTGGGTCGTAGAAGCAGTACACCCCGATTCCGAACGGGACCTTCGACTTGTTAAAGTCCACAGCCCAGATGTCGATTGCTTCGGCATCTGGGCTGACAGAGAGAATGTCGGTACGTGGTAGAGCGGGGAGCATACCCACGTGGGGCATACAAGTGAAGTATGCCCCACGCCAGTGCTGTCAGCTAGTTGGCGTCGATTGTACGAACCTTATGGTCCATAGATCAGATGCAAGATTAGGGTCCAACAGATAGGTAAACGGCATTGAAAAGTAACCAGATCCGCTCAATCCCCAACCCGTACCCCACGAGTTGCGCACGATGAAGCGCTGCGAGGGGTTGTCGTAACCGACGCAGAGCACTGCGTGACCGCCGACGACCGCCTCACCCGTGGCAGGCATGTTCAGAACGCCCGAGGAGGCTACCGCCGCGCTCTCGAAAGAGTCGTAGACGGTGAACCCGAAGACCATCGGATAGCCACTTGCGAGGCAACCCTGAATCTGCGCGAGGGACTGCGTCACGCTCTGGTAGCTCGTGACCAGGTGCTTCGCGGCGTTCGTGTAGCAGTCGGCCGGCGGCTGGTCGGCGAACTTGGTGATGTCGTAGACCCACAGGTCCTCAGAGCAGGCGCCCTGCGTCGCAACGCTCTTGATGCCGTCGCGGATCTGAGCCCCACCGTCCTGAGCGATGTCGCCCTCGATGCTGCGCTCGTTGTAGTAGATGAAGAGACGGCTCGGCCGCCACACATGCGGGACCTTCTCCTTGATCTGATCGAACTCGAAGGCCGCCCCGATGGCGTTTGCTGTGCAGGACCCGAGCTGCCCCTGGTCATAGACCGCGGGGCACTGGGGACGGAGATCCACTGTGTCCGGCAGGGTCGTAAGAACGACCGGCGGTGCCGCATACAAGTGGTCGCGGTGGTCCGGTAGGTCCGGCTTCCAGCCGTAGCGTTGAACTTTCCTGGTCTGCATGGGCGATCTCCTTCCGGAGGTCGTCCACAAAAGGACTCTCAGATGGTGGCGCCGGCACTCGGCTGCTGGTCAAACAACTTCCGCAGCTCCACAACCTCCCCAAACGCCATGGGGAAGGCATGGGCGCTCAACTGGTCTGGTGCGAAGGGGTGCTTGGACATCATTTCGAGGGCATGGGCTCGAAGAGGAGGGGTCCCACGCTTGCGCAGGAAGTACACGATCTCCCTGTAGGCATCGATCGCCAGAGAGTAGTTCTGGAACATCTCCCCCTGCATAAGGTCCTCGCCCTTTGTCTCACCCGCCATCAGGGCATGAAGGGCATGGTCCAGGACCTTGAAATGGGGTTCGACCTGCTTGGGGTTCGTCGTTAGGGCGACGAGCTTCTGGGCGTACCGCTTCCACACACGAGAGACGATATCCATACCTCTCCTGCCCAAAAGAAGAATCTATTAGGCCCAGAGGGTAGGGTACATGGATCTGCCGACAATTCTCCAGGGTGTCGCTTCTGGGTTGCTGACGGGTGGCGCGTCAGCCGGAACGACCTTTCTTGCTGTCTTCAAGGACATCAAGAAGCGCATCACTGACCTTGAGAAGGGTCTGGGAGACAACGACTCAGAACCGGCTACGGGCCTGTACGGCACTGTAGACGGACTGTCCAAGTCCTTGAGGGCGCTCAGGAACGAGATTGACTCCTGGAGGGACTCCCCACCAGACTGGCTTGTCCGGATCGCACAGCGAGCAAACCGGGCCTCGCAGAGTAACGAGCAGCTCCACGAGTTCGAGGACCGCATCTTCCAGCGCCTCAAGAGGGTAGAGGACGACCTCGACCGTCGCGAGGAGCGGCTCCACGACGAGATCGGGAAGAGCAGCCCGGAGTTCAAGACCTTCGTTCACCGCGAGGAGTACGAGGAGGATTCTAGGCGTCGTGCGGTCGAGATCCGCAAGATCCACGAGAACCTCAAGTCGGCCAACTCCTTCCTGCGAGGAGTGATGGCGGCTCTTGGGTATCTGGATCCCGAACCCCCACCTTCAGATCCCCCGCCTCCGTTGGCTCCGGATCAGACTCAGCCCCACATTCGGCCTGTTCCACGCCCAAGCCCCAACTTGCCCGTCAAACCGAACATCCCACCCAAGAAAAAGTGAGACTGGTGTCATGCTGACCAACACTGAAGAGTTCGACATCATCCGTGCTCTGGTGGAGGAGTCCCGAAGGACTGCGGAGATTGCTCACAAGCTCCACAAGATCCTGCGCAACCAGGGCAACGGACATGGGTCAGCGGACAAGTTGCGCAACCTTTTGAAGGGAAACTTGCAACAGAACGGTGTTGAAGAAGTGGGTACATGATCCTTTACCCGCTCGACGCCAACCAGATCTTCCCGCTTCTGCATCAAGGCTCCGCACCCCCTCAAGGGCCCATCCTCCGTGAGATGGGGTTCTCCATGGTCGTGCTCTGCGCCAATGAGAGTCAGCCGCAAGCTTCGAGGTTCGAAGGTATCGAGGTGCTTCACGCCCCGAACGATGACAACCCCATGCGTGATCCCACGCGTGACGAGTTGAACCGTGCCCTGGAGGCAGCTCGGCAGGTGGCCCGTCGAATCCGTGACGGCAAGAAGGTGCTGGTCACCTGCATGGCAGGCTTGAACCGGTCCGGCCTCGTGTGCGGGCTCACGTTGCACATGCTCACGGGATGGGCAGGCTCCAGGTGCGTTCAGGAGGTCCAGGCGAAGCGGGAGGCCGCGCTCTGCAACGAGAGCTTCGTCAAGGTGCTGACCAGGATCCCGGCCAAGGCCGTGAACCCCCAGGACAAGCCCTCCCTACAGCTCAAGCTGATCGTGCCCGGCCGTTATACGGGCTGACCGGTCTGTCGGTCGTAGGCCCGCTTGAGGGCTAGCCGTAGCGCGTCCCGGTTCGTTCCATCGTAGCGGAAGACGTTCGGGTGCTCCAGTGACCCGCCTTGAACGTACCCAACGTTCCAGAGCTGCGCCACGCAGACCACGAGCCCCCGAGGGCGAGCCGTAAGCCACTTCGTGAAGTACGGCGGGTAGTCGTCCACGAGGACACGGCCGTACACGAGGGACTTGTCTCCCGAGACCGTGACCGGGGTTCCGGGCAGGTTCTTGTGGCACCACTCGGCCTTCTCGGTCCACGCATTCGGCGTTGATGTCGGCCCCTTCGTGAGCACGTGAAGCTTGAACCCTATGATCTGTAGCTCGTCGAGGATCTCGAACCCTCGGGGCAGCAGGTTGAGGTTGCGCCAGAAGCCGGGCTGGTTCTGGATCAGCTTGCGCCGGGCCTCCAGGTGCGGCGGCTCGACCCCCTCCTCGAAGCGGCCGGCGTAGGGCTTCTCCTCAGGCGCTTGAAGCGCCTTCATGCCAGCCTTCATGGCCGTGTCGTAGTCGGCGATGGTCGAGTCCAGATCGATTAGAGCGAGGCGGTCATCAACGTCCATGTCCCGGCACTATACACCGGGCGGGAGCCCGTGCTCGGCCATGTACGCGTTCGTGAAGGTCGTGTCGTACGTGACCTCTTCCCCCAACCATTCCGGCTTGTCGAAGACCGAGTCCTCTGACGGCAGCTCAATCTCAGCGAGCCATAGACCCGCGTGGTCCCCGCGGAATTCATCGATCTCCCATGGCCCGTGCTTGCGCCGGAACTTGCACACCCTGCCGAACTTGGCCATGCGTGCCAGCTCGAAGGTGTCCTCCACGGGGATCGGGTACTCGAACTCCGGACGGGTCAGAGTCCCTTTGCCCTTGATGGTCAACCAGCCTTGCGCGGTTGTCTCCGTTGCGCAGCGTCGGACTCGAACCCAAGGGTCCTTCGACAGGTAGTGCTGCTCGATCATGACTTCGGTCCTGTTGAGGACCTCAATAGGCAGCTTCACGACAATGACCCTGAACCTACGCTCGATCTCGACGGGCATCCCCACCAGCTACACCGGCGGTGTAGAGGCCAGCATGAAACTGCTCTGCAAGGAATGTCAGGCGCGCGGTCACAAGAGCATGGTCTACGAGGGGAACAGTGTCACGACCCTCGCGGGATTCCAGGTGTTCTACGATGAAGCGGGGGACAGGCACGAGCACGATCCCAACTCGACTACGACCCACTACACGTGTTCGAACGGCCACGCCTGGTCGGTCAAGACCTACTCGAAGTGTGTGACCTGCGACGACTGGACAGGGGACCCACAAGGTCCCGCAGCGGCATGATTCACGTGCTCGCAGTCCCCTTGGGGTCCTGCTTCGGAGCCATAGGTACGTTGCGCCCGTTGACGCGACGCTGACGGACGAAGGTCCGTACACCCTGACGGAACTTGGACCACTGGTTGACCGTGAGGCGGGACTTGATCTCCTCCTCGGTCACGATGCCGTGGAAGTTCCATGCGCCACCTGTGGTGTTGTGGTAGCGCTCGTAGGCCCAGAGCATGAAGAACTCGCCGCCGCGCTCCTCGAACTTGTAGATGATGTTCTGGAGGGGCTTCTTGTTCCGGGGCACGCCCCGGTTAGCGTGGACTTTACCCATCGCTCTTCTTGCTTCGGTCGAACTTGGCCCACAGCCTCTGCTCGACATAGGGTGAACAGAAAGCGCGCACGTTGCCCCCGTGGCTCGCGATCTCCTTGACGACGCTCGACGAGACGAAGCTGTACACCGGGTCCGTGGGCAGGAAGACGGTATCGACGTCGGGCGCCTGGGTCTTGTTGGCGAACGCGATCCCCATCTCGTACTCGAAGTCCATCACGGCCCTCAGGCCCCGCAGAATGACCGAAGCGTTGACCTTCTTGCAGTAGTCCACGAGAAGGCCCTCGAAGTGCGTGACCGTGATGTCACGAGTGCGGATCAGGTGACCGCACTCGTGGTGGATCATGTCGATACGCTCCTCGATCGTAAAGAGGGTCTTCTTGGACGAGTTCACACCCATCGCGATGTGCAGATGGTCGAAGGCGCTCCCGGCGCGGTCGATGATGTTGTGGTGCCCGCTGGTGAAAGGGTCGAACGAGCCTGCATAGACGGCGATTCTCTTGGCCATGGTGTTCCTCTTTTGCGACCTCTTCGTAGTTCAGCATCACACCTGGACCGTGGACACCCAGCAGGACCGCTTGCTGCTCCAAACGATAGGCACCTTGGTCTTGTCGCACATGACAAACCAGCCATTACTGTCCTTGAGCATCTCCGACATGTACCAACCGCAGTCGGGCTCGCACGAGCGAATGAGCACCGTGCCCCCCTTGGCAAGCGTCCAGGTGACATCGAGCGGTCCACCGTTAGGGACGTAGACAATGCAGTTGCCGTGCTTCTCCCACTCCTTGAGCCCGATGTTCTCGCGCGGCACCTTTGGATCGAGGGTGGGCAGCTCTGTCCGAACAGGGAAGGATCCAACGAACTCCTCCGGTCCGATGAACATCTCTCCCGGCTTGAGGTCACGCGGGTCCATCAGGGCTGTTTGTCGAAGATCTTGGTCGCGTCGAAGTTCTTCGTGAGATACGCGAACATCCCGTCGTACTTGCCGGTAGCGGTGGTGCGGTCGTTGTCGAAGAAGGCTCCGAGCGCCACGGTGGTCCTGGCAGAGAGCGCGAGGGTCACACCCGTGTAGAGGTTACTCACCTCACTCACGCCGCCGAAGTAGTCGGCGACGAAGCCCAGGCGGTCGAACAGCAAGGGCGACTCGTAGGCCGCCATGAGGGCTTGCTTGGCTCCGGTCGTGAACGGGAAGCTGCCGTAGAAGACAGAGCCGGATCCAGTGTTGTCCCCGAAGCCGAGCGTCAGACGACCGACAGGTCCAAGTGTCTTCGTGGCCGAGACGAACACGAAGTCCATGGCCGGGAATGCGGGAGAGATCTCCATGATGCCCACGGCCACGCTTGGCGTGTAGTCCCCCTCGGTCATGAGGCCGAGCTTCGCGTTGAACACGGGCTTGACGGTCCCGAGGGCGTACGGGGTGATGATGTCGAAGCCGATCTCAAGGCCTCCGAAGGACACACCCGAGTTGCCGTAGGCCCACTGAGGCAGGAGCCCCGTCTGGACCCCGAACCACGAGGAGCCTGGCGTGACACGACCGGGAGATAGATTCGTGGACGTGTACGCGAGCAACCCCACATTGCCGAGCGCGTGGGCCTCTCCTGTGGGCGAGAAGACAACGGCTGTCGGGTACGCCCATGCGGACGACGGGACGAGCAGGATGACAAGGGCGAGGAGGGTCTTCTTCATGGTAGTCATAGGGTGTCGAACCGGGCTCGGATCTCGCGTACGAGTTCGGCGTAGGCGGGGGTCGAAGCGACGTTCGGCTCCCACGTGATCTCGCGTTCGATCAGGTTGTAGGTCTGGACGATGTGGGCACCGCCTACAGATGTACCCTGGGTGTTGTGGGGGTGCCCCAAGAGCCAGAGGGTGTCAGCGATCGTGAGGACTGCGTGGATGTCGTGGGTCGTGACGAAGATGGTGTTCTCCTCGTGAAGCGAGGCGACCTGCCGAATGAAGTCCAAGACCTTGTCCTTCATGATGGGATCGAGGCCGGTCGTCGGCTCGTCGAGGATCAGATAGTGCTCGCTGCACAGGAGCTGCTGCGCGATAGCCACTCGCTGCCTCTGGCCGCCCGAGAGCTGTGCCGGATACCTGTCCCACTTGTCGGCCAGGCCGAACTTGGTCAGGTAGTCCATCGCCTTGTCCTTGGCCTCGTCATTGCTCTTGCTTGTCCTCATGGCGGCGACCATGAGGTTGCCGAGGACAGTCCGGTGGCGGAAGAGGGGGTAGTTCTGTGCGACGAAGCCGACCAGACCTGCTTCGACAGGGACTGCCTTGGGCGTCACCAGGACATCTCCGCTGGTCGGCGCTTGAAGGCCGGTCATGATGCGGCAGAGCTGTGTCTTGCCGATGCCGCTCGGGCCGAGGATGCCGATGATCTGACCCGTCACACATCCCGCGCGCTGGATGTCCCGCACGTCTGCGTTGATGTTCTCCAGCACCTTCGTCTCGGTCCCATCCGGAGCCGTGAACGAGAGCGACACGTTGCGCAGACTGAGGAGGACTTCCTTTAGCTCGTACGCCTGCATGGTCATCGCTTCTTCTTGGGCTCCGGTGTCGGGTCCTTGGGGAACGGTTTCTCATCCCCCCACGTAGGCAGGAGCGTGATGGAGGCTTTCGAGGCATCGAGGTAGCCGGGCTCCATCTCGATGTAGTGGGCCTCGGGGATGTTGAGAGCGAAGACCGAGTGACTGGCGATGATGAACTGGGCCTTCTGGGCGTACGCGCGAATGAAGCGCCAGCAGGTGACCTGCGTCGGAAGGTCGAAGCTTCGTTCGGGCTCATCCATCAGCATCGTGGGCTGACCCAACTCCCCACTGCCTGCGAGCGCCTTCTCGATCAACTCGATGCGCTCGCTCCAGAGCGAATTCACGCTCGACTTCTTCATCCGGTATTCGACCTCAGGAGCTTTGCCCTTGAGGAAGGCCCCCATGACCTGCTCGAACCGGAACATGGTCGTCTGACCGGCAGAGCCCCTAAACATCGTGTTCACGATGCCCGACTTGAAGAAGTCGTCGTCGAAAGCGGCTCCTCCCCCGAGAAGGCCAACCGCGTGCGAAGGGTCGCAGTGCCGAACCCCCTGGCCATCATGATTGACCTTCACTCCCTTGAGGATCTTCTTCGGGTCCTTGTCAGTCGCGGTGCCGATCGGGAACAGCTCTCCGATCGAGGACTGGGTGACGACCGGGGAACCGGACTGTTCACAATGGAAGAGGCGCGCGAGCAGCTTGAGTACAGTGGTCTTGCCAGAGCCGTTCTGACCCCAGAGGATGTTGAGGCCGGGCTTGAACTCGAACTTCCTCGGCTCCTTGAGCGAGGCGACCTTCCCCAGCCATTTGATGGGGGTCTCGTCAGGGCTCTTGATGTCTAGGGACCGAATCATCGCCGCTCCAGCGCCAGATCGGCGTAGGGGCAGATCACACGCCGCAGGAGCAGGATGACCCAGTCCTGGCAGAAACCGATGCCAAGCACGACAAGCTGAACGGCGGCGACCGCAGCCAGCTTGAGGTGCTTGTCTTCGGCAAGCATCATCGCCCCGAGTCCGCCCTCGAACCGGACCAGGCCCTCGACCATTGTCAGCATGAGCAGCCCCATGGCTGCGTTCTGACGGATGGTGTCGAGCACGGCATCGAAGCGACCGATGACGACGACCTCGAAAACTGAACCCCACGCTCCCATGCGAAGCGTGCGGGCGTGATCGAACTCCTCACGGGGGATGCTCTCGACGACCTCGTTCAGGCTCGTGATGAGGAAGACGCTCATCCCGAAGACCAGCAAGGCTACCTTGAGCAGGTGCCCGCCGCCGAACGTGATCGTGAAGAGGATGACGAACCCGGTGAGGCTGAGGAACCGTGCCTTGCAGAGCGCGTGCACGAGCGGCCGCAGCGCCGGTAGGACGGTCAGGTACGCGAGCGGGACCGTGAGCAGGCACGAGAGCAGGATAGCCTGCACGTTCGTCACGAGGCTCACGTAGAGCTGGTAGAGGAGCCCCTGCTGGAGGAGGGAGGGGTAGGCATCAAAGACCTCCCCGGGACCGGGGAAAATCCCACCGGAGTTGAGCACCCAGACCCCGAAGAAGAGCAGGGCCGTCACCAGGACGAGCCCACGCTGGACGGAGACCGTAGGGTGCCCGTTGGGCCTCCACGCTTCCTGGAGGCCCCAGAAAGGCGAAGCCCGGCGAGTCTTGAGGGTCGCCGGGCTTGTGGCCGGTACCGCGTTCTGCGTCATGGGGTCGAGGCGGGCGCTGGCGGCTTGGGCTTGTACGCGCCCTCGCTGCAAGCGTTGAGATCGATCCCGAGCTGCTTCGCGGCCCCAGCGTAGTCGTTGTGGTCCACTTGGACCCGGTTGTACCAACCGGAGACGTGCACGAGGTGTCCCTCAGGTGCCTTCCAGTAGATGCCGTCCGACTGCGCTTCGTTTGTGATGGACGTGTTCCCCAGCTTCCAGCAGTTGATCGGCTTGCCGTCGTAGCCGTACTGGAGAACGATCCAGTCCGACCCGAATGTCTCGGCGCTGCACGATGAACAGCTGCGGTCCCACGAGGCGCACCCGCAGAGCGCGAGCAGGAAGAGCCAGAAGTACTTGGTCTTCACGGTCAGTTCCCCATCAGGATCTCGACACGGCGGTTCTTCGCCTTGCCGGCTTCCGTCTCGTTGCTGGCCACCGGCTTGTCCGGCCCGTAGCCGTGCACCGTGAAGCGGGTCGAGGGGAAGTTCGTCTGCGACTGCTTCATGAGGTACTGCCGCACGGCGTCCGCTCGCTGCTGCGAGAGGGTCTTGTTGAAGCCGGGGTCCCCGGTGTTGTCCGTGAAGCCGTCGATCTCGATGAGGAGGTCGGTGATCTCCGTGTTCTTCGTGATCTGGCTGAGCGCCGAATTCGCATCGGGCGTGAAGGTGGCCTTGCCCGTGTCGAAGTTGATGGCCCACGCCTTCTTGGAGACGAGCTGCGTGATGCCCTCGTTCTGGTCGAACTTGGGGGTGTCCGCCGTGGTGGCGACCGTCGAGGTAGCGGCCAGCGCCTTCACGTAGGACGTATCCACGATGGCGCTCGACGGCGGGTAGTTCGGCACGAGCTTGGGGTACTGCTGGACCACGATGTCGCCGAAGATCGAGTAGGTCGCGTCGAAGAGGTTCGCGGCACCCGGGGCGAGCCCGAAGACCTGCATATCGTCGGCGAGGTTCGAGACCGAGGAGCCTCCGAGCTGGACCTGGAGTCCGGCTGCGTCTGTCTCCGTCGTGCCCTTGTAGTACTTCTCCCAGTAGGTCGCGTCCTCGTCGGCCGACCCGTGGTAGACCGCAGCGCTGATGGCAGCCGCCTTGTGGAGCGCGGCAGGGTAGCCACGCACCTGATCGGCACCGTCGAACGCTGCCTGGAGGATGCCCTTGACGGCATCCGGGTGCGCCGCATCCCACTTGTGGATGCCGATGAAGGCGCAAGGCATCTGCGCCCGGTACTCCTTGGTCGAGACGATGGAGACCAAGCCGCCCTTCTTTTGCGCTACGTTGACGTCGCCGGGCGTCCAGGTGACCACCGCATTGACGCAGACGTGCTTGGTCTGGCCGGTGCGCTTGCCCTGGTGGACGACAGGGCGATCCTCGCACGTGCCCGTGATGTACTTGGTTCCCGCCTCGATGTAGTCGTTGGCGTTGAGCCAGTTGAGGGCGTCGGGGTCGAAGCTCGTCTCGTCGGGATTGTTGGGCAGGTTGTTGTCGGCTGCCCACTTCATCGCCACGTTCCAGTCGCCATCGCGAAGGACGCCTGCGATGAGGGCTCCGTCACCCGAGAGGGCGGCTTTGGGGCTCTGCTTCCAGGCAGGCGGTCCCATGAGCTTGTCTTCGCCGCGCGAGTAGCCGAGCGTGCCCACGACTTCGGCCGTGCAGTCCTTGCAGATCTTGGACAGCAGGGGGTTGATGCCGGCGAAGAAGGCAGCGGTACCGTCGCCCATGAGGGTGATGAAGTGCACGCCGTCGGTCGAGTTGGGGTTCGACTGGATCCCCTTGGCGAGCGCCAGGAGCATGCCCTGCATCTTGCCCGTGTCGTCCTCGCGGGTGACGTGGACGTTCACGTTGTGCTTGGACATGAGCGAGCCGTCGGTCGTGTCCGGGCCACCGTTGGCGAACATGAAGCCCATCTGCGCGTTCCACGCCCACATGGACACGCGTACGTCCGTGCCCCCGTGCGCGGGAGATGCCCCGGGCATCGGAACCGCAGCCACCTGTGCGGTGGCCGTCTGCGCGGCTGCCGCGGGGGCTTCCGGCAGGGCAGCCGCCTTGGGGACCACTGCCGCCTGTCCGGGCATCGTGATGACGCCCGTTGCCACGAGGTACTTGAAGATCCCGAACAGGACTGCGAATCCTGCCACGCCGATGAGAACCTTCGGGAGAGTCTTGAGTCGCGTTGCCATGATGTCGTCCTTCGTCGTCAGTTCTTGTTGTTGAACAGTTGCGAGAGGCTGTTGGGGACAGCCCCGTCATCCAGGGGGAGCGCCTCGGGCGCTCCCGGCATGTCGGCGATGCGCACGTTGTTGCCGTTGCCGTGCAGCAGGAGGCTGTCGCTCTTCTTCTCCCACGCTTCGAGCTGCGCGAGACCCTGCGCCTCGAAGACGCCCTTGTCGAGGTCCACGCCATCGATGAACCCCTTGGACATGTCCATGAAGTTCTCGATCTCGCCCATCTTCATGCCGTAGTCGTCGGCCAGCTTCTCCATGGTCATGTCGAAGAGTTCCTTCTCGTCGCCACCACCGGCCATGATCTTCTTGGCCTTGGAGAATGCGTTGTAGCCCGCCAGCAGGGCAGCGCGCTCGGCGCTCTTGACTTCGACCTCGCCGTTGATGTCTTCGATGAGAAGCGAGGACGCATCGCGGTACTTGCGAAGGACCTTGAGCATCCCCTCCATCTTGTCGAGGAGCCCCTGGAGCGTGAGGTTCGACGTCGCCAGGCGCCCGGCCTGACGAGATTGGAGTGTGAAGACGTTCTTCATGCCCGTCGCCGATGCATCATCCTTCACGCGCTGCTGCGCCTGCTGCATGACCTGCAAGCTGTGCACGCGCTTCTGCTCGTTGGAGTTGATCTGCTCCTTGAGCTTGCGGATCTGGCCCGAGAGGTTGCCGATCGACTGGTCCATCTCGTCCAGCCGCTTGCGGAGGCTCACGACGTAGTTCTTGAGGATGCCGATGGGGTCGATCTCGATGAACGCGCCCGTGATGGCGCGCATGATCGACTTGTACCCATAGACGGCCAGGTTCCGCCACCGGGGATCGAAGACCACGATCCCCATGGCCACGAGCACGCCACAGAGGGCGACCAGCTCGATGGTGTTGGTCACCACTCCGATGAGCCACGGGAGGATGAGCCCCCAGAAGTAGAGGAGCGAGATGCCCCCCGCGGCAAGGGCCGCGATGAGGACGGCCGTCCCGAACTTGCCCTCGGGGCGTGAGGTCCAGGGCTTCGATGTCTCGGGCATGGTCAGTTCCTCGGCTGCGCAGCGACGTGCTGCTTCTGTGCGTTGAGTTCCCCGGCGACCTGTGCGTACGCCGCTTCGAAGCCCGCCCGGGTCCCTTCGATGCGACGCTCCTCGTTCTGCAAGGCTTCCGTGTCGGTCTGGAGCTTGCCCTGGAGCGACTGGATCTCCGCCTGGATGGCGGCGAGCTGCTGCGTGCGAGACTCGATGAGCTTCTGCGTGGCCTCGACCTGCGCGTTCGCTGCATCCATCGCCTTCCTCTTGGTCGTCTCGGCGGTAGCGTTGAACTTGTCGTGAACGGCCGTCAGCGTGGCCGAGAGCGCATCCAGGGCGCTCGCGAGGTCCCCGACCGTGGTCTTGCTCGCCTTCAGGGCCGCCTTGAAGCGCATGTCCTCGCTCGGGATGACTTCTGCGAGCGCGTCGTACTGCGCCATGAAGCCCTGGTAGGCGGGCGAGATGGCCTTGGCCAGCTCCTTGCGGAGATAGCCGAGTGAGCCCTCATCAGGGGCAACCGGGGGCGGGGCCGCAGGGGCGCGGGGAAGCGTCGAGAACGACGACATCGCAGGCACTGGGGTGTTCCGAGCGGGAGCCGACGCAGGAGCCGGAGGCGGCGCAGCGTGAGCGGGCTCCGGGGTTTCCTCCACGAACATCCCCTTCAAGCCGCCGAAGAGTCCTTTTCCCTTGTCCGACACGCTGCCCTGCCTTTCTTGAGGGTTCAGACCCCCTACACAAAGAGAGCGCCGGGGTTCGACCCCCGACGCTCTCTACTACACCGAACGAGTGTACCGAGTCTCGATGAAGTGAACCGTCAGACCGCGATCTCCACTTCCTTCATCTCGACCTTGCACTCGATTTCGTTGCCATCGACCTTGATCTTCATGGAATTCTCGTCGATGGACGCGAACTCCTGGAACCAGACCTGGCCGACGACCGTCACGAACGTAGCCTGGGCGACCTCGAAGATGAGCTGGCGGGTCTTCTCGATGGCCGTCTTGGTCTGCGTTTCGAGCCAGGTCCTCAGGGCCTCGGACTGGTTCTTGGCCCCCGTATAGGCCGGGCTCGCGAGGTACGTCTCGACGTCCTTCACTGCATCGGCCATGAGGGAGCTGGGGGCGTTGAGCTTGGGGTTCTTCAGCCACTCGACCGTGCCATCGCTCCCCTTCTTCATGATCTTGGCCTGGACGTCGGCGACCTTGGGAAGCGACGAGAGACCCTTGAGGCTCACCTTCAGTTCCTTGCCGACGTAGACGTCCGTCGTGGGGGCCTGGGTGGTCTTGGGCGGCTGGTAGCCGTTGTAGTCCGTGATGCCCTGCTCCTTGAGCCACTGGGCGGCGTCCGCGCCGTACTGGTCCACATAGCCCTTGCTCTCCTTCGCGGGGAGCATGACCTTGGCGTAGTCCTTGTAGACCTTCTGCGCGGCCTGTGCCTTCGTCAGGTCGTAGCTGCGCTGGAAGAACTCCTTGGCGCTGAGGGTCTTGACCATCTGCCGGTTGATGACCGGCAGCTTGCGAAGGTCGAGCAGCACATCGGCCGTGTCGGCGCTGGAACCCACCTTGCTGGTGCTGGTGGCCCCTGCGATGACCCCCTCTGCGAGGAACTTCTGGAAGGTCCCCGTCGAAACGCGCACCGGCAGGTGCTCGATGTTGACGAGGCCGTCCTTGATGACGGCGTAGTTGCGGAACTGGAAGCACTCGAAGTTCGCGGGGACCTTCTCCACTCCCTTGGCCACCTTGAGACGCTGGGTCAGGTCGAGAGTGACGATGTGTTTGACCATCAGCGAGACGTTCGGCCGGTCCTCGTTGAACGTCAGCTTCAGGATCGGGTAGCCGTCCGGCTGCTTGACCCGCACGGGCTTGAGGGCCTCGGGCTTGTTCGCCAGCTCGGCGATCTTCGCGCTCAGCTCCTTGACCTTCTTGGAGTCCTTGGTCTTCGTCATCTCCTCGGTCAGCTTGGCGATCTCGGTCTGCTCGTCCTCGTCGAGCTGGTCGGTCGCATCGAGGCGGCTGCGCCCGATCTTGCTGTACTTGAACGAGGGGTCGTCGAGGAGGACGCGCGCCTTGTCGTCCTGCTGGAGGAGGTTGAGCACGTCGAGCACCGTGAACGCGTCGTCGCGGGGAACACGCTTCGGGTCGTAGCCCTTGATCAGACGCAGCTTCGGCTCGAAGGCTGCCTGCTTCGCGACGTCCATGAAGTCGCTGTACTTCTGCTTGCCGAAGCACGTCGAGAACTGCTCGATGTACTGCACGTCTCCGAGCAGCTTGAGCAGCGGGAAGACGACATCCGGCTTCATGCGGACGGCGAAGAGGCTCACCGCAGCGTAGAGCGCCGCTGCCTGCTTGGGATCCTTGTGGTCGGCGTCACCCTCGGCCTTGCCGACCGTGGAGGGCGAGAGGAAGTAGACCTCGGACAAGTCTTCGGGCACGGTGATCTTGCCGTTCTCGATCCCGAACGTGATGAGGTCCCCGCCCGAAAGCGCGTAGGCGAAGCCGCCGATCTGGTCGTCCTTGATGGTCAGCTCGATGCGCTTGGCCGATGTGACCTTCCGGTGGATGGCCGCTTCGAGGAGGGGCTCGTAGCGGTCGAAGGTCTCGGCGAAGATGAGCGTGCCGCCCGCCTTCTCGGCCATGGACGCGAGCAGTTGGCGATCCGCGTAGTACCCGTACTCGACGAACGTTGCCGCCTGGACCTTCGAGCCAGCCTCCTCGACCACCTTGAGGATCTCGCCACGGCTCCACTGGTTGTCGCAGCCGTCGCTCATGAAGTACAGCGAGATCGCCCTCCCGCCGCCCTTCTTGGCAAGGCGTTCGGCCACCTCCTTCGCGAGCACGATGGGCTCCTTGAACCCCGTCATGCCTTGCACCCGGATCCACCGATCGACCGCCTCTTCGACCTTCTTCAGGTCCGTCAGGGTGGCGACCGGTTCGGCTTCGAGCAGGACGCCGCACTGGCCCCGGCCCGAGAACCAGATGACCGTGAGCGTGTCGGTCGCCTTGAGGGACTTCGGCAGCTTCCGCTTGACCTGGTTGGCGACCTTCGGCAGGTCGTTGTACATGCTGCCGGAGCAGTCGATGACGTAGATGTGGTCCGTCGGGACATCGACCGCCTTCGCGGTGACCGACGCGCCCTTGCCGACCGGCAGGCGAACGAGGTGCATGTCCTTGGAGATCTTGTAGCTGCTGGCCGTCGTCATGGGGGTTCCTCTCGGGTCGAGTTCACTCACTTGGGGTAATACACCGTTTCGCCGTTTTCGGGCATCGAAATCTCATCCGCGGTGTACCCTTAGGGATCATGGGTAAGACGCTGAAAAAGAGGGCCCCGCGGACCAACAAGGCGCGGGACCTCGCGCGCTTGGATGCGGAGGTCGAGGACCTCGTGCAGCACATGGACGGGATCCGCATCGAGCTGGAAAACGAGGTCAAAACCCTGAAGAAGACGATCGAGGTCAACCGCCAAGACACCTTCGGGATGAAGATGCGGGCATCCGGCATCCACGCCAAGGCAGTCCAGCTCCTCGTTGCCGCGTACCGGGCGGACAAGATCCGCGATCTTCGCTACCCTCCGTCCGATTCCGTGGAGAGGGTGCTCAAGGCAGCCAAGACAGCGGTGTAAGGGGACACCAGGTGCCCGAAGCACGTGGGTATGTGGGCAAGCAGTACCGTCGCGAGCCGGGAAACGTTCGGGAGCGCTCGTGTTTTCTTTTGCTCGGTACGCCGAGACCTGCGGGTGATCCATGAAGAGCTGCACGATCGTCAAGAAGGACGGCGCCAAGGTCTGCGGCACCCTGTGGGCTTTGAACCGCGAGACCTGGTGCTTCGAGATCATCGAAGACGAGAGCGGTGAAAGGCTCGACATCCCCATGGGGGACTGTCAGAGCGCGATCGAGCACCGCGCGAACCGTACCGCCGCCACGATGGGGCAGGACGAGGACCTCATCACTCGGGCGGTCGAGTGGGGGTGGAAGCGTCCAAACGACGGACCCACTCCACCACCTGATCGGTAGTGCCGCAGAGCAGATGGAAGTTGATGGCCATCGCCATCTTGCGACCACTGCGGTTCAATACCTCGCGCATGTCGAGACCGTAGGTCTCCATGAGGCGGTACTCGATGGCCGCGTAGCTGTTCTCGAAGTATGAGGGCATGCCCTCAGGTTACACCGCCGGGCAGGATGCGCAGGACGATGTACCGCCACTGGCGCACCAGATCGGCACCGCAGGTGTCGCAGACCTGGTACCGGCGCGTGGACTTCTTGGACTTTGGACCCGGGATGGCCACACCCGTTCGATCCGTGAGGTGCCCCGTGTCGTAGCAGCGCTCGCATTTGCCACGGGGGCAATCGGGCTCCTGAGGGGTCACCCCCTTCTTACGACGTGCCATCTGCTCTACAGAAGAGAACAGAAGATCACTCATCAGGCATCTTGGCGTGAAGCCTTGCGTAGCTCTTGCCATCTTCGACCTGGAAGACTTCACGGGTCTCAAGACAGAGAGCTGTCAGGCGACCCCCAAAGCACGCACCGGTATCGATCCCCCAAGTCTCGATGCCCGGAGCCGGGCGATCGATACGAGGAGTTTTCCGACTGTGTACCGCATGGCCGTAGACCACATTCTGAGGTCCAGCCCAGCGATCCATCCAGTTGACACAGCCTGTCGGAATAGCGAAGGGGTCGTTCGCGTCTCGGTCGAGACCCTTGTGACTGCCGGTCATCTTGTCGATCCATCGGACGCGCATCATCCTGTCGGGTTGCTGCTGAGCCATAGGCACAGCCTCGAAGCCGGCGTGGACTGCAAGCCACCCGTCAGCCACCTCCAAGGTGACAGGCAGGCGGTCCAGCCACACGCGGTCCTCGACCGTCAACTCGTTCCATTGGGCGAGCCGGTCCGGATGAGGGGATTGCATCCCGTTCTTCTTGCCGGTCTTACGCTCACGCTCGACCCTCTCGAACCAGCGGAGGCACTTGTCCTCGTGGTTGCCCTTCACACACTGAACGTTGCCCTTTGCTTGAAGGGCCCGCACGAAGCGGACAACTCCAGCCGGGTCAGGACCTCTGTCGAGGAGGTCCCCCACGAAAACGAGCCTATCTGAGGCTGGCTCGTAGTTCACCTGGCCCATGAGCCGCTCAAGCAGCTCCAGGCACCCGTGAACGTCACCGATAGCCAAGATCCTAGACATAAGAAGGGGATTCTACACCGCTGTGCTGTTCGTGTCCATGATCTGCTGCCTGCTTGAGGGCGCAGGTACCTCTAGCTTCGGCACATCGGGTTCATAACGCTCAAGGATCTCCTTCGCCCACGCCAGAAGATCCTCAACACGTTGTCCCGGGGGCTGTGAGGAGCACCATAGCTCCAGGTTCTCCAAGCGGTTGTCGTTACGGATGCCGTTCCTGTGGTGCACGTACTCGTCATCACGAAGTGGACGCCCCAGGTGGTCAGCCATGACCCAACGGTGCTCCAGCACACCACCGTTGGTGGTTGCGTTGGGGTGTCCCTTTCGGACGATGATTACGTAACCCTGAGGAGTGATCGTTCCGCCTTCCCGTCGCTTCAGAAAGTCTGGATGCCTGAGCCTGTAATAGTGCTTGGGGCATAGCCCATGGGCTCGCGCCATACCTTTGCATTCAGGGGCAGAGCACGGTTTCTTGGACTTCCAAGGGGAACGTTTCTGCCTGATGCTACGGCAAGTCTTGCACTCGTAGTGCAATCCAGTCGGTGTACGACTGTTACGGTGGAACTCGGTTTCTATCTTGTCAATCTGACATGTAAAGCAGGTCACCATGTCAGAGAAGATTGATAAAGGGGATAAAAGGAAGCAGAGTTTGTACTTCCCAGAGCAGATGCTCGCGGAGATCGCGGAGGAGGCCAAGCGCCTCGACCGTTCACTCTCTTGGGTGGTCCAGCGTGCTTGGAAGCTCGCGAAGGCCGAGATCAAGAAGCTGCCCTCAGTCTCTGAGTGAAGGTCATGGCGAAGAAAGAGCCCCAGATGTGCCTCTCGTGCGGCGAGAGGCCAGCGTCCCCTAGTTCCGGCACCGTGGCCCTCTGCGGCCGCTGCCAGGCCCTTGCCAAGGGTTCTGAGCGTGGCGTCGAGCATGGGACCAAGGGCCGTCGAAAGCCCAAGAGCGCGACAGTGAACTGACCGGCGTTACTTGCCGACCCAGCCTGTGTTTGTGTTCACCCCGGACTCCTTCACATAGAGGGTCGTACCGGAGCCGCCGGCTGTGTTGAGGTATAGGTCGCCCACGTTTCCCACCACACTGCTGTTGGGGACTCCGTTGCCGCTGAGGATGGCCACGCCGCCGACATACAATCCGCTGTCAGCGCTGACGTTGCGGCCGTGCACCGTTGGGATGTTGTTGCTCGTGTAGACGAGCGCAAGGCTACTGCCCCCGTTCAACGTTGCTGTGAGAACGGTACCGTCATCCATAACCGCGATGCTGCGGTTATTTTGGTTCGTGCCGCCAGGCGTGTACGGTCCGAGATCCATGAGTACCTCGCCAGACTCAGTATTCACACTGTAAATCCAGAGTCTGGTATCGGTACTTCTCTCATTCCCCAAAGCAACCCACATGCTTGTACCATCGAAAACCAAACGTGTCGGATACGACATACCTACAGGTTGGCCTCCAACCGCTCCTGGCAGGACGATGGTTTGTATGACTGCAAAGGACAAGCGGTCTACAACAACGATCTGGACCTCCGGTCCAGAATTTGTTGAAAGCACACAAATGGACCGTCCGTCACTCTTGACGTCAAGTGAAACTGGAGAACCTGGTATCACTCCTGTAGCAAGGCTGGTGAATACACCGGTTGTGTAGTTGAAGGAGAGCTTGTGCAGTATCCCCGTAGTTCCGTTTTCGACAGCCCACACGAAACCGTCATCATCAACACACAGTGCCTGGTACCCATGAGAGGCTGTGGGTGAGAGGGCGTCTGTTATAACGCCAGTTGGGGAAACTGACCACAGATGTTCATTGCCGCCATTGTGTGACCCTATGAAAGCAAACCATGGGGGCGTTGTCGTATCGGCCCCAGCGAGGGATTGATTCAAACACACAGCCTCAACGGCACCTTGCCAGACTGAGGTGGCTGTCAACTCCGGCGACATCGTGGTGATGTAGACCGAGTTATACGTTGCGCCCCCGCCGGTGAGGTACCCCAGCTCTACGGTCTTTTGGCATGCTGCAAACAGGTAATCTGTGTTGGTGCCTGACACATTCATGCGAACACCCAACAGGGTGTTCGGACACGCAGCAGTAGCGGCTGTAGTGCCCCCGTACTGGTGTATCGGTGTCGAGGAGCCTGTCAGGCTTGTTTGAGTCAACTTGTTGAAGCCATAGAGCATCCCGTTGTGCGCGGTGGCACCGCCGCTGTCGTTGCCCGTCACGTATACGTTGTCGCCAATGACCGCTAGACCCGCGCCTGCATTAAGATTGTAGAAGGTTGAGCCTGCTGTGTTCTGTCCAGTGCCGTCCACGAGCGCGGGAATGGCCGAGATGGCGGTGTGGATGACGCCAATTCCAGATGAGGCCTGTCCGTTAGTGCGGTTCCACGCGGCGTTGACAGTTCTCTGGGATACTCCGTTATCGGAGAATGCGATACCGCCCGAGGCCCACTGTGGGTTCGCCGCGCTGCCTTGCGTTTCGAGGAACTGTCCAGCAGTTCCGGCGGGCAAACGAACCCAGTTGGTGCCGTTGAAGTAGGCGATGTCACCTTGGGTCTGACTCGCGATCGAGTAGGTGATGTTGGGGGTCGTGCCTCCCGAGGACGCGATGGGGGAGGATCCGGTCACAGAGGTGACGCCCCCTCCTCCACCGGAGGCATTCAAGTTGAGGACACCGCCGCCACCATCGGAGGCCGTCAGAGATCCCTCAGCGTTGATGGTTTCCCATGGACCCCCAGAGAGAGGAGTTCCGTTGTTCTGGGCCGCGATCAACGTGTCGAGTTTAGTTTTGTCTGCCGCGCTCATCGAGCCGGCAGTGGAGTACGTGGCGGCCGAGATGCTGATGGCCGGGGTCGTACCCCCCGACGATGCGATAGGGGGCGACCCTGTTACAGAGGTGACTCCAGAGGGCGTCGCCCATACAGGGTTGGCCGAGGTCCCCAATGTCTTGAGGAACTGTCCGGAGGTGCCGGCGGCCAAGCGAACCCAGTTCGTTCCGTTGAAGTAGAGGATGTCGCCTTGAGCTTCACTCGCGATGTTCAGATCAGACGCAAGACCCCATTGAGGATTGGCGCTTGAACCCTCAGTGAGCAGAACTTGACCAGCTGTACCGGCGGGGAGCCGCACCCAGTTTGTCCCGTTGAAGTAGAGGATATCACCGTGCGTCTCGCTCGCGATGCTCAGATCAGACGCAAGACCCCATTGAGGATTGGCGCTTGAACCTTCAGTGACCAGAACTTTGCCGGATGTACCCGCAGGCAGGCGAACCCAGTTGGTGCCGTTGAAGTAGGCGATGTCACCTTGGGTCTGACTCGCGATCGAGTAAGTGATGGTCGGCGTCGAGCCTCCTGAGGAGGCGATAGGGCTTGACCCGCTGACCGATGAGACACCACCACCCGCGCCGATGTTGCGGATGGCCGGGTTGACGATCGAGGACCAACCATAGGCCGTGCTGCCCTCGTGAATCAGCCCCATGGGGCCGACCCTGTAGCCGCCGGTCGTTAGCGAGAAGAGGGCGAAGGTAGTGGCGACTGGTCCGCCCGTGCCGTTGACAGTGCTTCGGAAGAGCAGAGCCGAGCCCGCAGGCGGAAACGTGAACGTGACGACCGTAGATGGCGTCGAGACGAGGTTGCCACCACCAACGCCCGTCAAGGTTGGGGGTGAGACGACCGTCTCATCCGTGCCTATGATCTGGAGGTACCACTGAGTGACTCCAGTGACGCTTGCGAGCTGAATGGACGCAGTATCACCAGCGCCAATGTTCAACCCATTGGTGGTCGGCAGGAACGACCCAATACCGTCGGCAACAAGGCAAAGCGGGGAGACAGGCATCGGCAACCTCAGAGACCCACACGGGTCTCGATGAGGGCCGGCGATAAGTAGAATTAGAGCATGGTCAGAAACGCCTGAAAAAGCCCTTCTGATGCGGTTGAGGACAGAACTGACCGGAAGCTCTCAAGCTGGTCTCGGTTCATGTCGAACTCCATAACATAATGCATGAACGCCTCAGCGAACGCCTCATCGATGTTCGACTTGCCATAGTTCGAGACCGGAGTGACCTCTCGGGTATCCTTGTCGTACTCCTCTGTCCACTCCTTCTCCTGCTTGTCTTTCTTGGCCTGCTCGATCTCGTTGTAGGCCGCGACCGCCCCGTCTACATAGTCCTTGGCGGCTTGCTCAGCCTGCGTCAGAAGTTGCTGTGCTTCGCGGACCCAGATGTCGCGCTGCACCTCGTAGATGGACCACCAGTAGGTGTCGAAAGACTTGGGCTTAGTCGAGGGCTCAGGGGTCTTGTGCACCATGTCGATGAGGTCAGGGTCGAGGTTGAAGAGCTTCTTCTGCAACACCCCGGACGTCTCAAGCACAGCGTTGAACAAACGCTTGACCTCGGGGTTGATCGTGGAGTCGGCCCCCGCTGAATGCACGGCATCGATTATGGCGTTGAAGAACGGGTGGCCCATCGAGGCGACAGCCTGGTAGTTATTCTCGATCGACCTCTTCCACCACATGCCCCTCGCGCGCTTCTGGTCCTTGAACTTGTAGAGGCCTTCGTTGACGACAGCGACAGCCTCCTCCACCCGCCTCTTTGCCCCCATCCTCTTCTCTTGAGGGATGATCATCACGAGGGTGTCGTGGCGGGGTTTGGGTCTGTTGTGAACCTTCACGAGTGACTCAAACTTGCCCCTCTGTCCCTCGTGCATGAACTTGAACCAGTACCTGTGCCCCAGCTCGTGTGCCATGAGTTCGATGATGAAACTGCTCGGGCGCGAGAAGATGTTCACCACGTCGGGACCGATCGGGTAGTTGCCTCCCACGTCGTTGTTGCGGCCTGTGTTGTAGTTGTAGCCGCCGCACGCCTCGCAACGGATGAAGACCGTCCCGTACCATACCTTCTCCAGGTGCTTGGCCTTGAGCATGTGGTATGCGGCGTCGAGGTACTTGATGTACTGCTTGACCTGGATGGGAGCCACGGTGCGGTCATCAACGATGACCTTCATCCCGTAGAGATCGAAGCTCGTGAAGACCTCCTCGTCCTCGGGCTCCTGTCCCTTCTCCTGCATCTCTTTGAGCTTGGCCGCCTCCTCGTAGAGGAGCTTCATCATGGCGTCGAAGCGCCGGTCGATCTTCGCGCGTTCGACAGGCCACCCGTGCTGGATCCAATCGTGGAAGATGTTGGACGCGTAGTTCTTTGCCTTTAGCGTCTCCTCGATCTCCGGCACGTGCTTGATGATCGCGGCGTCCTCATGGTCCTGCGTGACGATGCTGTCCAAGTCTTCTTTGGGAAGCAACTTGTAGAGAGAGGAGACGCCCTTCTGCTGCTCCAGTTCGCGCAGCTTCTTGAGGTAGCGATCGATCGCGAACTCCATGTCGCCGATGAGCTTGAACGCGAGGTTCTCGACGCGGGTGACTTCCTCCCGGAGCTTCTCGTCCGCCTTGTCGAAGGCCTGGCCGGCGGGGTCCAGCTTCCGGATGTTGACGAACGTTGCCCTTTGGACGAAGCGGATCTGCTCGTCCAGGTTGTTCAGGAACGCACGGATGGCGTCGAAGGTCTTGTCGATGCGGCTCTTAGAGCCCATCTGGAGCTGGTCCAGCATGGCCTTCCAGCCGCGCTTGACGGCCATGAGCCACGCCTTGTCGAGCACTTTTGCGACGCGATGCCGCTGAAGAACACGGGAAGCGAGGTCCACGTTTCCATGGAGCCAATCAAAGGACTCTCGAATGCTTGCCTTCCCGGCACAGCTGGATTATGGGGGTCGAATGTCTACCTCCCAGATCCACTCCAAGTTCAAGTTCTTCATCCCCGCCGCCGGCCTTCCGCACTCCGAGGCCATCCGCCTGCTGAGCAACATGGTCTCGACGTTCTCGCGCGAGAACAAGGTCGCCCCCAAGAGCCTCGGCATCGAGTTCCGCGAGCGCGACAAGCGTCTGCTGCTCAGCCTCGGCTACCGCGACGACGAGCCCGGCTACGAGGTGAAGGTCTCGCACGTCAACCTCGGGAAGATCGACGGCGGACCGGAGGTCTTCGAGAAGGCCATGGAGCAGGCCGCAACCGGCGTCGAGAACGTCATCTGCCACGAGTTCTACATCACGGACAGCGACGAGTTCGTGATGATCCTGCTCTCGCGCGTCTAGTCCGCGACGGGCGACCAGGCGTTGTCGTAGTCGATGGCGGCCTTGGCCTTGGCTCGGATCTCGTCCGCCGTGTACAAGGCCGCCTCGTGGTTGCCCCCGGCCAGGTTCCACACCAGCCGGTAGGGAGGCAGCGGGGAGTCGGGGCCGGTGAACGCCAGCACGGCCACCAGGACGTGTGTTGGGTTCATGTCGCGGATGCGTTCGGCCTCGAACTTTGCGTGCGCCGTATCGGGGTCCGCCAGGTAGGCGTCCTTCGTGTAGACGACAAGAGCGCAGCCCGTCACCGGAGCTGCGAACTCGCGCTTCAGGTAGGCGCTCACGATCCCCCGGTGGACGCGGCAGACGTAGTCCTCGGGGTTCTTCGAGCGCGGGCCTATACCCGCCGAGACGAAAGGAACCAGCTCGGGACACAGCAGGAAGCCCTGACCGGGCACGCGCGTGCCCGCGAAGTCGAAGTGACGGACACCCTCCTCCATGCCGTCGAGGAATGGGCCGAGCTTCGTCACCTTGCTCCCGATGGCGGGAGTGTCGAGGGCCGAGCAGATGTCCGAGGTGATGATCTTCAGCGTTTGCATTTGGGTCTCCTGATACACAAGACGCGCTAGGGTCATTTTTCTGACGCAGGGTCGAGTATGCGTCGAATGTCGTCGAGGGCGGCTTCCAAAGGCACACCCTTGTGAGGGTTGCGCCGTTCCTGCGCCCACGCGCGAGCGGCCTTGAGCGCATCTTCCTCGGAGTCGGCCAAGTTCCAGCCGCAGTCGTGCAGCAGGTCGTTGGTCTTGAAGCGCCAACCGACCGCCACCTTGCGCTCGTACTCGACCGGGGGAGGCAGCGTCGATCCCTTCCGGTGCTCGGGCAGCTCGAAGGGCATCGAGAAGGTGCCGATCTTGGGGCCCATGTTGACGTGGGTGCAGGCGGCCTCGATGTGCTCGACCATGCGCTCCGGACCGTAGCCCCAGAGGACCCACTCCGTGATCCTGATCTGAACGTGCCAGTCGCTCATGCGATTACCTGTGCCCAGTGATCGAGCCGTGCGATCAAGCTGTCGGCCGCCTGCTCCGGCGTCTCACCGTCGCCCGTGATCCGGAACGGCTTCTTGCGCGAGCCCTTGAGCGTGACCGGGATGAGGACCGTGCAGCCGAGACGGGACATGTGCAGGTCCGGCTCTCCGAGGATGCCAGGAACACGCCGCAGAAGTGCGTGTGCTTCTACGGCCGCCTCGACCTTGTGAAAAAGCAGCTCGATGTCCAACTGCTTCACGGCGCTGCCTCCGATTCGTCGGTCTCCGTCATGAGGGGGTCACCGTGGACGAGACAGTTGAAGGCCTCTTCCTTGGTCTTCTTGCCGATGACCAGGACCTCGCCCTTGTCCGTCCAAGCCCACCAGGAGCCCCCTGCGAGGTCGATGATGAACTTCCCCGACTTGAGGTCCTGGCGGGCATGGAAGCGCTTGCTCGTGCAAGTCCGGCAATAGGCCCCGGACGCCTTCGTCCGTTCGCCGCAACCTTCGCATCGCTTGCTCATGGGTGTACTACAACCCGAACCGGCCGGGAATCAACCGTCCCCCAAGGTGGGTGTGTTTTTACCCCACACGTCAGATTCTACTGGTACACGGTTGATTCTGACGGCCTTCGGGCTGTAGTACAGCCATGAGCGAAAAGACCATCGAGCAGGCCACGCGGGTTGCCGGGCGTTACGCCTCTGCGCAGCTCGACGAGAAGATGAAGACCCTGCTGCTCAAGCTGCGCAAGGGCGCGGATGCGTCGCTCTCGCAGGGTGGGCTCTGGAAGGTGCTGGCGCTGCTCGGTGGTTGGAAGGTCGAGCCGATCGTCGGCTTCGTTCCGACACACTACATGTACGCGTCCGGTGATGACGAGCCGCGCGAACAGCGCGAGACTGTGTTCGACGAGCACGAGGAGACGGCTCGCCGCAAGTACGAGGAGATCAAAGCGAAGGTCGTCACGACCCTGCCCTCGAAGCCCGAGGAGGGCCGCGAGTACGTGATGGGCCTCGAACCCTTCAAGTCGTGGGACCTCCAGTACAGCAAGTCCGGCAAGGGTCACGGTGCAGAGTACAAGTCATGGATCGGCGCTCAGGGTTGGCGCATCATGGACCCGCAGGGGGTCACGTTCGAGATGCTCCCGGACCGCCACGACCTCAAGAGCCCACGTGGTCGCGACCGTAAGAAGCTGACCATCTACGACACCATGGCGTGGCTCAAGAAGCACACTAGCTACTACGCCCAGATCAACGAGCTGCTCGGGATGGAAGAGCACGTGCCCGCTGCCAAGCGCACGCGCGACAACACCGGGACGTGCGGCGCCTGTTTCCGCAACATCAAGATCGTCCGCAAGAGCGAAGACCACGTCGTCATGGCCCTGCACGGGTACAACCGCCCCGGCCATGGCTACGTCGTCGGCAAGTGCTGGGGTGGCGACCACGAGCCCTACGAGCTGGGCTGCTCAGCCACGAAGCTGATGCTCGAAGCGGGAAACCGGAAGGTCGATCGCGTCTACGAGTACATCAAGTCCCTCATGTCGCCGTCCCTCGAACAGTTCAACGAGCACTACTGGTGGGCCACCCCGAACCAGTCCATCGTGTCAAAGGAGAAGTGGGGCGAGGACCACTTCAAGCTGCTCCTCAAGAGCCACGTCAAGGAGTCGCAGCGTCACGCCAAGCAGGCCGAGGCCGAGCGCGACGTCTACAAGTGGCTCGTGGACAACTGGGAGGTGCGCGAGCTTCCGAAGCAGGGCGACAAGGAGATCGACTGGTTCGAGATCGCCGCCCGCCACGTCAACAAGAAGCTGCTGGAGCAGAAGTGACCTCCGCTGAGCGCGTCGCCGCCCGGTTCGCTGCCCGTCAGGCAGCTTCCAGGGAGCCATTGGAGTGGCACGAGTCGCCTTCCAAAGAGTGGCTCTTTCGAGGCGTCGCGAAGTTCAAGGGGCCCGAGTACTGGGCCGTGACCGACAAGGGTCGGTTCCACATCGACGCCCTCGGTCAGGTGGAGTTCTCGCCGTGGAAGGGACAAGGAAGATCTGACGCCGGGCACTTCGAATTCCTCGGTGCGGCTCTTCCCCCCACCTGGCAGAAAAAGCCGTCCAAGTGGATTCCTGGTCGGAGCCGCTTCGAGGAGGAAGCGAGTGACCTTCCTGCCGCGCGTCTCGATCGCCCCCGCCTGGAGGAGGCCAAGGCCATCGCTCAGAAGCACCTCGACAAGCTCCTCGGGGTGCAGCCGGAGCCCGCGCCGAAACCCGTGAAGGCGCCTCCCAAGCCCGCCCCACGCAAGAAGGGCGAGCCCGGCGACTACACGGTCACGGTAGCCGGCAGCGGGAAGCGCAAGGGGAAGTGGGGCTCGATCCACGCAGCTGGCTGCGCCGACAACGTCACTGAGAGACGCCTCAGCCCCGGAGCCACGCAGACGACTTACAAGGCGCCCAACCTCAAGGCCCTCGTCAAGGTCGTCTCCGAGGACTTGTACGGCGAACCCGACACACTCAAGCTGGACGACTTCTACATCGCCCCCTGCGCAAAGGACTAACGAGGCGGCGGCTTCGAGGGCAGGACCTTCTTGAGGAGCCTACGCGTCATCGGTCCAACGCGGTCGATCATTGTGATGCCGTCGAGGTGATCGTTCTCGTGCTGGATGCAGATCGACAATATCCCCTCGGCCTGGAGAGTGAACTGATGGCCGTGGATGTCGGTCGCCTCGACCTGGCAAGTCTTGCCGCGTTCCACGTACTCACGAATCTCTGGCAGTGACAGGCACCCCTCACGCGAGCGCACGGTGCCCTTGCTCGGGGTGACCTTGGGGTTAATGAAGACCATCCCCTTGTCGAACTGGCCCGTCTGCGGCCACCAGCAGTCCAGGACGAAGACCCTCAAGGCACGCCCAACCTGAGGCGCAGCGAGGCCCACCCCATCGCTGGCGTACATGAGATCGAGCATGTCGCGCGCAAGCTGACGGATCTCGTCAGTGACCTCGGGGACCGGGGCACAGCGAACCTTCAGGATGGGATCCGGCCAGTAGTGCAGCGAGAGGGTCACCCGACGTACCCTACGATGCCGTCCAGGTCAGAGGCAAGGGAACGGATCGCTTTCAGCTGATCCTCGACGATGACCACGTGCACCACCCTGTCGTAACGCAGACTGGGGCTGTTCAGGACTGTGGCCACACGCTTGACGAAACGGATGGCCTGGTCCGTGGACGGCAGCGTTACGGCGAAGGACAGGACGATAGGCAGGGGATCCATCGGTGTACAGCTAGGGATGGCTAGTGAAGGAATCTTGGCGGACACGGAGATCTTGTCCGCCCTTGCAGACAACACCATTGAGATCACACCGTTCCGTGCCGAACAGGTGAATCCCACGAGCTACGACGTCACGCTCGGCGATCACCTCGCCATCTACGACAAATGGGTCCGATGTGTCTCCAACGACAAGGACATCGAGGACGGCTTCTACTGGCATGCGAGCACCGCCGACTGGCAGATCTTGGACCCCAAGAACGACATCCCGACCAACGCCGGCTTCCTCCGGACCTTCAAGATCAACCCCGAGGTAGGCTGGGTCATCCGTCCTGGCATCGGGTACCTCATGAGCACGCGTGAGCGGGTCAAGACCTCCAAGTACGTTCCCATCATCGACGGCAAGAGCACCGTGGGTCGCCTGTTCGTCTCGGTACACCAGACAGCGGGCTATGGGGACCCTGGCTTCGACGGCCAGTTTACCCTTGAGGTTACGGCGACCCACCCCGTCCGCCTTTACCCTGGCATGTTGATCGGGCAGGTGCGGTTCCACACGATCTGCGGCCAGGTGGGCAGGCTCTACGGTGAACGGGGCGCCTACACGTACGATTTGGCCAGCGGGCCCGTCGGCTCCGCCTTCCGGCGCCTCTTCATCCCCAAGGACCCTTGACGGTTGATTCCTGGGCCGGTTGGGTTGTAGTACCTGCACATGGACACCCTTCCGAGAACAGGTCTCACGAACACCGTACCGAGGATTTTCTGGTCCACGTCGGACGCGGCCGGCAGCTGTAGCTGCTGCACCCGTCACTACGGGGAGAACGGGACCTTGAAGCACCGCGTCCTGGTCATCGAGGGCGCGTCAGGGACGATGACCAGGATCTGTGTCGAGTGCGTCGATATGGTCCAGAACATGGCTCCGAAGAAGCCCACCAGCAACGCACCACCGAGGGAGAAGTCCCATGGACGATGACCAGCGTCCGATACAACCCGGGTCGGAGGGCGTTCACCGCACTCACTGCTGCGACAAGCACGGGTGCAAGTACGGCAACACGAACTGTCCCGTCGAAACCGGCAAGATGAAGCAGGAGGGCCCCTGCATCGAATGCGGCGTGGCAGACCAGGGCCAAGGAGGGTTCTACGAGAAGAAGGACGGACACCTCGTCTGGCACCCGTACATCACGGACATCATCACCCAGGCGGCCGAGCAGCTCGGGCCCGACGGCACGGGCAAGCTCACCCCGGAGACCCTCAAGGATCTGCTCTTCGCCGCGTGCCTCATCCTCGATCCGTTCCTCTGCCACCACACAAACGAGTCGGAGTACTGACCGTGGACCCTAAGTTGCGCCTGTCCCTGACGTTCCTCCTCAACGAGGACGTGACCCCCGACCTCTTCGCACAACGCGTAGCCCAGACCACTGGCGCCATGCGCGAAGGGGAGGGCATCGAGCTTCCGAGCGACCCCACCAAAGTGCTCCAGGTTGTCCCGGCTGAAGAGAAGCGCATGGCCGACATCCTGGTCAAGTACGGGCCGCCGGCCTTCGATACGGCCGTCAAGCAGTACACCGACGCGGTGATCGCACGCATGCGTGCGAGGCAGATCGGGGGCTACGGTGGTGGGTACAAGAACACGAAGCTCTACAAGAGCCTGGTCACACCCTACGAGCACGCCGAGCGTGACGCCTACAATGCTTTGCTTGAAGAGTGTAGGAAGAGGGCTTGACCATGGGCGACGCCAAAACACTCGACCTCGACGGCCGTGTACATACACGCGGCGGTCAGTGCTGCAAGTCCGGCCGCTGGTGCCCCAAGTGCGGCGGGTATGTGCATACGCAGAGTTCCACATTCGGCATCCTCGAAGCGTGTGAGGAATGTGATCCCGATTGGGGCGTGGAGATGCCCGAGTTCGATCGACGCCTCGCCGACATCCTGCGGATGGATCCGGAGTGCTGCTGCATCTGTGGCACGGAGAACGGCATCCACAAGCTCATCAAGCGACTGGCCGACGGGACTCCGGCCATCTGCCGTGGCGGTGACCTGCGGGAGCTGGCCAAGAGGCTTCGAGCGGCAACGGACCGTGAGAAGGAAGAGACTGCTCTGGTCCAGCGCCTGCGGGACCATATCGCGAAGCTCAACAAGGCCATCCTCGACGACCTCGTGACGCCCGAAGAGCGCAAGCTGCGCGTCAACACACTCATCACCCTCGGCTCCGAGCTGGTGAAGATCCGAGAGGTCGCGGACCAAGGCATCGTCCTCGGGGAGACCATCATCGCGCTCGTCATGGACGGACGCTGGGAGGAGGTCGCGGACAAGGCCCTCAAGGACCTCATGTTCCCCGACGCCAAGCTCAACGATCTCTGGTCCTGGTTCAGGGCCTCGGTGCTGACGGCCGTGGTGAAGCACAAGGACCAGACCAGGTCATCGACCGCATCCTAGCCCTTGAGCGGCCGCCACTGACCGTCTTCCTCGACCTCGATGTAGTCGGGAGCGACCTTCCCCTTCGCGACGAACTGGTGAGGAAGGATCCGCCCGAACGTGTTCATGTCCGGCTTCGAGTCCGCCGGCCACGGGAAGCGCAGCAGGGTGTCGCCGTAGTGCCCTCGCACGTTCTCAGGGTCGTCGGCGAAGAACAGGTGGCGTCCGTCGTCATACTCGCTGTAGGAGTCGTCGTAGCTCGGGTAGAAGCCCGGCATGAGCCCGTGGCTCAAGATGCTCGGCAGGTGCTTGGCCTTGGTCCCGTGGTAGGCCCAGGTCGTGGCGACCTTCCACCTCAAGTCGTTTGCGGGCACGGCCATACCTGAGCCGCCCCACAAGAAGTCTAGCCGAGGGTCTTCAACGTCTCGACAATACCCCTGAGCACGACCAGATCCCGCTCGTAGACGTTACTAGGCGTCTGCACACGACGGCCCCCAGGGTGACGCAGACGAAGTGAGGACAACGTCTGTCCCCACATCCCAATCAAGGCGTCGTCCTTTGCCCCAGCGGCCGGGTATCCGAAGTGCTTGCCGAAGTCGCGTAGCTCGGGGGCATGGACAAGGTCCAGGAAGCTGTCGAAGACGCCCTCACCAAACAACTCTCCGGCCATACTCCTCGACGTGTCCACGGCCTTCTCAAAGGCCGGCAGGAACGTGTGCTCTGCCCACGTCACGAACTTGCGGCGGCCACCGGAGTCCCAACGGGTCGCGTTGGCCTCGTCGATCTTGTTCGGCTTCCTGGCTCCGCTGCGGTCGTAGCTGTAAGTACCCACGTATCTACACGACCACAAGAAGTCTAGCCCGTGGCCACGATGGGCTTGGAGACCCTGGCGTCGAGCAGTGCATGAACGAACAGAGCGGCCACGATCTCCTCCGGAGCGTCCTCGGGCAGCGCGATGAGCAGGCCCCTCTTGAGGTACAGCGCCGTCAGGAGTGTATCTACAGTGCTGCGGACCGTGAGGCCTGGCCCCATCTCGGCCGCCATCTGTCGGACCATCTCGACGGGTGTCCCCCGGTAGACGGACCGGGAGCCCTGCATCCAGATTGCCTTAGGAAGCGTCTTCAACGTCTCGGGCGTCACAGGTGTCATCTTCATTCGAGCACCGTCCTTGGCGCCTTTGCAGGCGGCAGTACGCGCCTCCACTCGGAGGTCTTCTTCACGGCGTGCCAAGAGGGGCTCACGCCTACGGCTTCAACAGAGAGGACCTGACGTTGTGGCATGCTGGCAGCATCCAGGCCAACAGCCATCACACGGTACTGTCCTCGAACGTCGAGGATCTCGATCCGCCCCGCGTTCTTGCGCTTGAGGCAGAAGTGCAGCTGGAAGCGATGCCCGATCTGACACGGGGGAAGGTCAGTTTTGACCTTTGGCTTGCCGGCTACGTCCGAGATTTCGAGGAGCGTCATCATCGCTCTGTTCCTACACCGTAGGGTGCAGCAACGAAGCTTCCGTCGTTTTCCAGTCTATCGAAGTTCCATAGCGGTGTACTGCACCATCGTGAACCAGGGCTTCCAGGCTACCCCATCCTTCCGAGCAGAAGGCCGACTCCCTCAGATCCCACTGAGGTCAACGTCGCGAAGCAGCAGCATCAACCAGACGAGCGTGGTTCGTTTCACCAAGCCGCTCGTCAACCAGTCCTCATCCAGGGTGGGATTGCCCTACAGGTCGATGAGGAACCTCCATGGCTCGAAGATCAGCAACACCTTGAGCACTATGGTTGACACCGTACGAAGGCCGCACCCCTGATCTGGGGACGGGAGAAGCTACAGATGGATTTAAGTCTATCTGTAGTGGTGGTGGTTGGTAACCAGCTATCAAGAAGAAGACAGCGAAAACTACGAAGACAACGAAGACGAACAACAACAAGACAGCAGCAGCGACCAACCTAGCGACAGCAAGAACAACCAGCCGAAAACTTGACCTGCCCCATCGCAAACACGTAGCTACATCGACGACGAGCTTTTCTTCAGCTTGGACCAGCCCCAACCTGGGGAAGATTTGGGGACTGTCTGGGGATCCGCATAGTGCGAATCCTGTGCCGATCCAAAGGGAGCCCACGACGTGCAAATTTGTCGCGATCGATGCAAAATGCCCTTGCGCGCGAAGTGGCTTCGGGGCTAATAGCTCGGTAGCACTCAGAGCCTTCGTCAGAGTGCCGAGAGTCATCTCGCGGACCGCTTCTAAGGAAAAGGGTACGCGGCTCTCGTAGGGGCGGAGACCAGTTCTGGTGGTCGGTTCACTCTAAGGGTGAACCCTCAACCTGGAACGATGGGAGATCGTGGCAATTTGTCCTCTGCGATCACAACCAGCTCGTTCGATCTGACCTCGTGGTCAGGACGGAAAGAAGCTCGCGACGTACGTCCATTGGATCAACACGCTGCTGTTGGTCCCGTGACGCACTGCGACTTCGAGGGCTCTACGCCAGATGCGGAGTGCTTCGGATCGATCTCCACGAGCGAGGGACTCGATAGCCTTCGACCAGTAGTATAGGGTCATGAGGTTGACGCCTCCCGCGCGTGTCCTCTCGTGCCCGGGACCTCCGACGTCCTGTTGACGAACGTAGAAGTCGGCCACACTATCGAGGGCCTTCTCCGGCTTGCCTGCCGCCCACAGCGTCCAGGCATTAAGCACGGCTCTCGTGGCGAACCGCGTCCACGTCTCCTCGGTAACGTGCGGTGCGGGGACAACGAAAGGCGTCACATCTTCTCCAACGATCTTGGCCATCGCGCAGACGATGGCGTAGTCCTCGACAACATGAGGGGTGAGTCCTCGTCGAGCCTCAAGGACCGAGGCAACGAGCCGTCTGGCTTCTTCAGCATCTTCTCGCCGATCCACTACACGGATGCCGGCGCTCACGGCATCGATCTCGGCGAGCTGCTCGTTCATCGAGCGACGCTCGTCGAAGTCGTCGAACGACGTGTCCAGTTCACCAGTAGAGGGAACTGCCGGCATGGCGCGGAGCGAGGGAATGGAGTCTGTGGTCACGGTGTCGGGTCCGTTGCAGGACCCGGGCCGTCACCGACCCGGGTCGTTCTCCCTAACTAATACACCAGCGACCCTGAAGCGGGCCGCCACTTTCGTATAGACACGCATAACTGTCGGATAACAGAAGGTTTTTACCAGAGCGCGACCTATCGGAGCGCGCGAAAGTGGGGCGGCATGTCGGAGACCACGGTGGCGACGGTTCAAGTCGGGGACGAGAAGAAGGTTGCGCCAAGGGCGCGCGAGTTCGACGCATTCTACGGTCCCTTCATCGACGCGGTGTTCGGGATCAAGACGCTGGTGAGGGCGGAGGTCTACAACGCTTTCGTCGATCAGTTCGGCAACTTCGTGGTGCACCTCGTGTCGAAACGCAACAAGGTCACGCGCAATTCGCGCGAGATCGTGCAGGAGCTTTTCACGCAACTGCAAGAGGCGGGCTTGATCGAGAAGTTTTTCGAGCAGGCTCGTGACTCGACGCCCGACACCATCACGGGTGAGCAGGCGCATCGTGTTCTCGGCGTCTCGTGGGACCAGTTCCGCGTTGCCCTCTGGCACCACCACAAGGGCTACCCCGTGAAGAAGGTCGCGGGCGGCCGTGGGATCGGCGAGCGCAACGAGCGCGGGCACCTCAAGGAGTCCACGTCGGAGCGGCGCAAGGCCGGCTGGATGCCCACCCCCATCGACGGCAGCCCTCAGAGCAAGAAGGCCATCTACAAGACGGCCGACATCATCCAGCTCTCGACCCTGAACTACTTCAAGAAGGTCGGCGAGATGGACCACGCCGGCATCATCCCCAAGCCGACGCGCAAGCACTTCCAGCACTACTTGTCGAAGTGCGTGAACAACCGCTTCGCCAACTTCTGCCGCTCCGAGGACCGCCACCACAAGGAGCGCATCTGGGACACGTTCTCCGAGCTGCGCCCTGCGACCGACGACCCGACGCCGTGGGAGAGCCGTCTGCCGGACAACGTGTCCGCCTCGCAGGAGGACCATGCCGAGCTGGCCCTGCTGATCCGCCGCATCGAGCGGACCCCGGCGGCCCCCCTCAAGACCGAGCTGTTCCTGTTGCTCGAAGACGGCTACAACATGGAAGAGGCCATCGACAAGCTCGACATCTCGTCCGACGCCAAGCGTACGACCAAGCGTGAAGTCCTCGGACAGCGCCGTGTCGTACAACAGGCGCTGGTCTCATAGTCCTTTCATCCTGCGCTGAGCGTAGGATGAACAAGATCGCGGCCATTCAGAAGCGTGCGGCGGACCTACGTCGCACGCTTTTCGCGTCCCTACCGTTGCACGTGCGGCTTTCGCACGCGTTCTCGGTCCTGGCGGACACCGACCTGAGAATGCTCGGGCGCTCCTTGGGGTTGGTCTTCATCAAGAAGAGGGTCCAGGGGCTCCCCGACATCACTTCGGGCCCGTTCAAGGGCCCGGCCCTCGACTTCCCGGTTGAGCGCCTCGAAGCCGAGCGCAAGGACCCTTCGCGCTTCCTGCCTCCAAACTACCTTGAAGGGTTCGCCGAGAGCTTGCGGGAGATCCTGCGCCGCAAGTACCGCAGCGAGGATGCTGTCGAGCGGGCGATGAGCACCTGGCTCTTCTACTTCATCGTCAAGCAGGCCTGGAAGAAGATGGACGAAGGCGTGCCGCTCAACACGGCCCGCAACCTCGTGCTCAAAGGCCTTGAGCGGGCCGTCATGAACGAGGGCAAGTCCGACCGCGACAAGTGGCAGTCCCCCGTCAAGGTCAAGGGCCCTGACGGTAAGACCGTCAAGCACCGGGTCCCGATGACCCCCATGGATGCGCCGACCCTCGATGAGGAGACGCCGTTCCAGATGGCCGACCCCAAAGCTGAAGCCGAGATGCTCGGCGAGCTGTCGCCCCACCAGCGGTCAGACGTTCGCAGGAAGCTTGAGACTATCCACGAGGACGCGCCCCTGTACCTGGACCTGCTGATGGAGGGGTACAAGGACAAGGAGATCATCCTCGGCTCACCTCATGAGGTACGGCTCCCTGACGGCACCCTCGTCCCCGCCGGCAAGTCGCTCTTGCCTCATGTGCGTCAAAAGCCCATGAGCTACCAGAACTGGATGCACAGCAAGAAGCCGCGCATCCAACAGCTTCTTGCTGAGGAGCTGGGCAGGGACCTCGCGGCAGAGTGAGGTCCCTGGTGTAAGGGGCTGGCGTGAAGCCCCTTGCCGCTGAGTTCAGGAACCAGATCATCAACGGTGACTGCCTGGAAGTCCTCAGGTCGATGCCTGACGCCTGTGTGGACAGTGTTGTGACGGATCCCCCCTATGGGCTCGGCAATCGAGAGCCCACCGGCGAGGACATCCACAACTACCTCAACGGCAAGAGCCTCGACACTGGGGGCGACTTCATGGGCAAGGAGTGGGAGATCCCGCCCGTCGCTGTCTGGCAGGAGTGCTACCGCATCTTGAAGCCGGGCGGGCACCTGCTGGCGTTCGCGGGAACGCGCACGTGGGACATCATGAGCATCGGCATCCGTGCGGCCAACTTCGAGAACCGCGACACCGTGGCCAGCATGTTCGGCCCGAGCGTGCTCCAGTGGGTTCACGGACAGGGCTTCCCCAAGAGCCTCAACATCGGCAAGGCCATCGAGAAGCTCAAGGGTGTCAACAAGGACAAGGAGCGAGAGATCGCCGCTTACCTCAAGGAGCGGCGCGAGGCACTCGATCTGTCCAAGTCCGACGTGGATGAGCAGGTCTTCGGTGGCACCACACGCTACGCCTTCGTCGAAGGGCGTGACAATGAGGACGGCAACTTTCGCATCTATCTGCCGACCCCCGAGGAGTGGACAAAGCTCAAGACCATCCTCAAGCTCGATGGCCGTTACGACAAGTATGTCCAGGAGGCCATCCCGACGCGGGAGATGCGTTCGCGCATTGATGGTGGCAAGGGAGAGCTGGTCGGCGAGGAGGATGGTTCGTTCGGCTATCAACAGGACGGGGAGCGGTGGGAGGGTAGTCGCCGCATCGTCCAGCCTTCGAGTGAGGACGCGAAGAAGTGGGCCGGATGGGGGACTGCTCTCAAGCCCGCGTGGGAGCCTGTCCTGTGCTTCCGCAAGCCCGTCGAGGAGTCCACGATCGCGGGCCAGGTGGTGGAGACCGGTACTGGTGGCCTCAACATCGACGGCACAAGGGTCAAGCACGCCAACGCAGCGGACCTCGAAGCCCACAAGGCGATGGTCGCTGCCCTCAAGGCCAAGGGCGGCAAGCTCGGCAACTCCTGGAAGAACAGCTCGGACCTCTCGGGTGCCAACGAGGTCAAGGAAGGCGGCCGCTGGCCTGCCAATGTGGTGATGGTGCACTCACCCAAGTGCAAGAAGACCGGGACGAAGAAAGTACCGGCACCGGTCATCAACCGCTTCGACGACGGCATGAAGCCCTTCGGTGGTGGCGCCGGGCATGTATATACGAGCCAGCAGACGGGCGACGCTGACGGCAACGAGGAGGTCGATGTCTTCGAGTGCATCGACAGCTGCCCCGTGAAGCTCCTGGATGATCAGAGTGGCGTCACGACCTCAGGGGCCATGAAGAGAGAGGTACCCGGCTACGAGGGGACCTCAGCCACTCCGTTCCTACGTGGTCGCTCAGGTCCATCGAACCAGCACGGAGGTTCTGGCGGAGCCTCACGGTACTTCGGACAGTTCACGCCCGACGCTCCCTTCTACTACTCAGCGAAGGCATCAAGGTCGGAGCGCAACAGCGCCTTCGAGACGAAGAAGCAGACCAAGACCAAGGACAAGGAGAAGATCGTCCTTTACAAGGTCAAGGACGGCACGGACTCGGATGTGGTCCTGCTCATCCAGGAGATGCTCTCGGAGTTCATCGGCGAGTTCGATCCCGAGACGGAGCGCTTCGAGAAGACCTGGTTCGATGTGTATGTACCTGCCACGCTCCAGGAGCACTTCGAGCCGGACGAGTCGGCGGGTGGCAACGATCACCCGACCGTCAAGCCGATCGCGCTCATGAAGTTCCTGGTGAAGCTGGTGACGCCCAAGGGAGGTGTCGTGCTCGACCCCTACTGCGGCTCAGGGACGACCTGCCAAGCTGCGACCGAGGAGGGGATGGACTTCATCGGTATCGAGAAGGACCCACACTTCTTCGACATCGCGGAGAAGCGTGTCATGTCCAAGCACGGCAAGGCCGAAGACCTGCGCAACCAGGACAGCCTCGTGGAATTGGCAGACGAGCTAGCCGATCTGTAAGCTGCCCATCTCGATGAGTAGGAGCTTCTGGGCTCGGGTCAGCTTCTTGATGGCGACTTCGGCCTTGAGGGCAGCGCTCTTGCCCACTCTTGGCAAGGAGAAGACGAGCTTCCATGGACGGCCGGCTCGTGTGTACTTTGCGCCCTTGCCCTCGTTGTGGGCTTTCAAGCGGGCCGCAACGTTGTTGGACACGCCCGTGTAGAGCTTGCCCGTCACGGTGCTCTTGATGATGTAGACGTACCAGGAGTCCTTGAGCCTCTCGGCTACGATCGCCTGGATGTCCTTCCACTCCTCGTCCGTGAATGCGGAGCGGAAGGACGATCCTTGGTGCGGGTTACTCACTGCTTGGCAGCGTCCGCGCGACGCTTGCGCTCAGCCGCGAAGTACGCCTTGATCTGCTCTGACGTCAAGGGCTGGCTGCCCTCGGGCATCTCCAGGAAGATCTCAAGGGACCTCATGTAGTCGCGTGTCTCGCGACGATCCGGCCCCTTCACGGCGAAGGTGTGCTGTCGGTAGAAGTTCTTCTTGACGGTCACGACGGGCGGGTGCTGGTGAGGGTGCATGAGCTTCTGTACACCGTGGCTCACCAGTAGAGAGTGCCTTCCATCTTGCGGTGCTTCAACGAGGAGACGACCAAGGGTCCCCTCGACAGGCTGGCATAGAGCCCACCTGCCCAGCGCTTGCGGTCCCAGTCGGACATGTCCATCATCGCGCGCTCACGACGCATGGCGATGTTGAAGGCGGCCGCGTCGATCATCTGATCGCGATAGGGCTCCCAGACCGGCGCGTGTGCCATGACCCATACGCTGTAGTCCACGAAGCCCTCCTCGTAGAAGGCGTCACCCTCGGGGAACAGAGCGAGGCTGCCGTGTGTGAACTCGTGCGTGAGTTTCTCCAAGGTCTGGCCGGGCTTGCCCTCAACAGAGCTGGACAGTCTCACCTGGCCGGAGTCGGGCTCGAAGCTCGCTGTGGCTCCGGCCGAGTGTTCCCCATCCGACATCCTCTTGATCTCGGGCATAGGGATCTTGCCGTAGGGACCGAGGGCGTTGCCGACGAACGTGTAGATACGTGGAGCCCACAGCTCTACGAACTGGTCCCACGGGCTGTTGAAGACACGGCAGGTGAACTTTGTGAGTTCGGCGCCAGTCTTGACGGTTGTGGGCTTGGAAGCCTCGTGGAGGTACGAGAGGGCCTCATCGAGCACTTCGGCGGCGTTCACGTCGTAGGGGTTCACACCCTTGGCGCTGCAAAAGAACCTTATGTCCCGCCTGGGGGAGGAGTCCGACATGCCTGATCCGTTCATCATCTCCCCCGCTGGGTTCCTTGCCGCGCCGAACTGGCCGATCTACCCGAACAGTGGGTCGAACACGGGCACGTACACCGTGGCACTCGCGCAGAAGGTGAGTGGGTCCATCCTCGCTCGTGGAAGGGGAACGACACTCATCACGCAAGGTGTCACCCTTCTCTGTGGGACCCTCGACGTGCAGATGGTGGCGCCAACCGCAGGAACGCAGCAGGCTGTGGCGTTCCTGGTGGACAACGCGCAGACACCCTCCTGCTTCGCGGGCGTCTACATCGACACGACGAATCGCGTTGGGGCCCTGATCACGAACGCAGCCGGCAGCACGGTTGTTCAGGTCTCTCCTGGGGGTTCCTCGATCGCAGCGGGGACGCCCTTGAACATCCACCTCGCGTGGGACTCGCGCGCCCCCTACGCGGTTCTGACGGTCAACGGTACGAACCTGGCGCTCACCACGTCGCCCTCTGCCTCGTGGTCTGTAGCGGTCCCCGTGGCTCTTCAGCTCGGCGTGGGCAACATCTCGGGCGACTCGGACTTCGTGAACGCGACCGGCATCCAGCTCGTGCAGATCTCGCCCGCATCGCCCTCTGCACCGGCGAAGACCACGGTTGCCCAAGTGGACAGTGACTCGGCGACTCTCGCGGGTGCAGCTACGATGACGTTGGCGGTCAAGGTCGCGCATGCCCCCCATGCTGCGATCACGGGTCAGGGATCGGTCGTGGCGAACGCTACGAAGACCCCCTGACATGGTGCGAGAGAAAAAGTGGACGCAAGCGAAAAAGTCCTTGCGCGCTTTTTCGCTGCACCGTATAGGAAGCAGAGTCAAGGCATCATCTGGATGCCAGGAGATACATCGTGTCAACGCTCTGGTCGCTCGAAACAAGGTCCGGCAAATCGCTCAAGGCGATGTCGGGTTCTTGCGTCCTGCGCGGTAGCGTCGATCAGACCCTCCAGTTCGCCATTCACACGCCCGCGTATCCCACCTCCTTGAATCAAGCCAAGCCGGAGGTGGGACAGTAGGGCGGCCAGTAACCGAGCGACAGCTCGTGTGAAAGGCCGCCCCGGAGTCCCCGGTGGCGGCCTTCTTCGTTTCAGGGCTCTGAAAAATCTCGATTCCCAAGAATCCGACGCCTGGGATCTACCCTGCGTCCGACTTGGAAGCACAGGATACGTGTACCCATGAACCTCAAGACCATTCCCCGAGAGCGCTATCAAAGCTCCGATCCTCCATACCCATGGAGCCGGGGTTCGTCCTTGGAAGGCGACTGACGCTGTAAACGTCGGGCCTCTGCGCTAGGCGGTTCGATTCCGCACGGCTCCACCAACTCAACTCAGGATACCCAATGAAGTCGCGACTCAAACAGATGGCTGACTCCAACGAAAGGGGCTCATAGCTCAGCCAGGTCAGAGCTGCCGACTTTTAATCGGATGGCCGGGGGTTCAAATCCCTCTGGGCCCACTGTCACTGTCTCTCATGCGCTCGTGGTGTTAATGCAGCACACGCGGCTCTTACCCGTTGAGGAGAGGGTTCAAGTCCCTCCGAGCGCACTCAGTCACAAGCATCCAGATCGAATCAGACAGTCGTTACGTTTGTTCCAGGATCGTCCAACGGTAGGACGCGAGTCTCTGAAGCTCGCTATGGTGGGTTCAACTCCCTCTCCTGGATCTGACGAGGCGCCCGCATGGGTTCCTCCGTTCTTTGACAATCTAACAGGACAGGATGAAAGACCCCGGGTCGCACCGGGAAGTCCTTCACCGTCGCCGTCACTTGGGCCCAAGAAGTATTGGACCCAAGTGTGCGGAAAAGCGCGCTCCTCGGTAGCCTATGAGGGCAAGCCTGGCATCGCCGTCCAACCGCGATCGACCAGACGGGGAGCCCAAAATTACGGACCACCAATCCGTATCGCGCAGCCGTGACATCCCGCCCTTTTCGTTTCGTGGAAACGGTCGAGCCGCAAGGCTCGGTTGTTTCGGGGACGGGTGCGTCAGCCGCAAGGCGAAGCGCACCCTGTCTCAGTTTTCACGGGTAGCCAAGTGGTAAGGCAGGAAGCTGTTAACTTCCCTACCGTAGGTTCGATCCCTACCCCGTGAGCTGCTTCTCGATGCGCTGGGCTCGCGTGAGGGTTCGATTCCCTCCGGCATCGTGAAGCCCCTGGTGACGAAGCTCAGTGGCCGAGCAGCGACCTGTTAGATCGTCGGAAGTGGGTTCGATTCCCACCGTCATCGCTAGCTCTCTGCGTTGGGGTCGTGCGGTTGCTAGCAGCCGCCCTACCAGGTTCGATTCCTGGGTTGACTCTTCGGAGCCGACAGCTGGCGCAGGAACAAGGGGTTCGACTCCCCTTGGGCGCAGAGGGCTCTTTCTAACGTTACGTAGTCGTCATCTTGACGTTTCACTCCCAACTCGTGGTCATGGACATCTTCACGAGGCTCTGGGCTGCCCTCAAGAACTGGATCAAGTCCCTCGACGAGGAGTGGGACGAGATGACCGCTGAGGATGGTCGTGCTAGTTCAGCGCGCGACTGCAAGGATGTGACACCGTGACGATCGACTTCAACCTCAACATCTTGCCGACAACGTATCAGGCGCCTCTCCCTCCGGACTGGCGGCTGGTCCTCGGCCTCTTTGCCGTCATGGTGACGGTTGCCTGCTACTGCCGGTGAGGCCCCATGGCGGTGTAGGGAACCGGGATGGTGAAGCACTTGTAGCATCCGTGATACTGTGACCATTTCAAAAAGTGACGCCGGGCGCTTGGGGTACGAGAAGGTTAAGGACAGCCTCATCTCTCGTTCCAGGGCTATATCCGACACGGCTGTGTCCAGGTACGAGGCGTCACCCAAGGTTTGTAGGCAGTGCAGTAAGCCCATATCTTACGAAAAACGGGACAATGTATTCTGTGACCACTCCTGTTCGGCGGCCTACACGAACCGACGTCGAGTTCGGACAAAACTGTCCAACACCTGTCAGCGATGTGGGAAGCCTTGCAGTAGGCGCTGCAAACACTGTGTTGTTTGCTGGGATCTGATTCAGAGGGTGCCCGGGAGTAGAGGCCGTCCTTTGGAGCTGTGTAAAACGGATGCTTCACGGAGAAGGGCTCTTCTTAGAGAACACGGTCCCGGGTGCTGGGAGTGTGGCCTGTCAGAGTGGCAGGGTCGGCCGATACCGATACAACTAGATCACGCTGATGGAAGATCGGACAACAACGCGCGGGAGAACCTTAGACTGCTGTGCCCCAACTGTCATGCACAGACACCAACGTTTTGTGGGCGCAACAAGGGTAACTCAGACAGTCAGCGTAACATCGCTCGTAGACAGAGGTACCATGAATGACCTGCCCCAACAGCACGATGGCCGTGCACCCGTTTCGTAAGCGGGCGGTCGCGGTTCGATTCCGCGTTGGGGCTCTCCGAACGGCAGCACAGGAACGGGTGAGCGCGCGAGCGCGATGACCCTGTAGATCCGGCTGTCGCTCATGCTCTCATCGTCTACCGGCTAGGACACTTGGTTCTCAACCAGGGAAACGGGGTTCGACCCCCCGTGAGAGCGCTACTCGGCGCGGAACTGAGCCAAGATCGGCTTCTTCCGCAGCTTGCGCAGCAGGTCAGCCTCAAGCTGACGTACGCGCTCGCGGGTGAGGCCCATCACCTCGCCGACGTTCTCCAGGGTCGAGCCGCCCTCGTCGGCGACATCGAGCACGCAGGAGGCCTTCAGGTCCCACACTTCGGCGTCCGGGTGGTGCTTCACGTACTCCCAGAACAGGTGGTACTTGCAGGACACGAACGGGCACTGGCGTTCCTCGTTCGTGCCTCCCCGATCGCACTCGGCGCGCGTCGTCGGACGCTGCATGGCATCGAAGTACGAGTCTTGAGGTTCGAAGAAGAGGGGCAGCCGGAGGAGGACAGCCATCCCCTATAAGAACACCGCGCCGAGCTTCTTCAGTCGTCTTATTTCACGCCCCGTTCACGCTAGTGGCAGGCTACCGGTCCTTCAAACCGGGAACGCGAGTTCGATTCTCGCACGGGGTGCAAGTTGGGGGTCCTGAAGCGTCAACCCCCGGTGTACTAACCCACACAGACCCAAATCGGATCGGAGACCATCATGAAGCTGCACCATGTCCTTGCTATCGAGTCGGGCCTCAAGACGAAGGTGAAGGACAAGCTCACCGCGATCTACCACACGTTCCAGAAGCCGGCCCTCTTCAACGGGCACATGAAGACGTGGACGGCGCGGGACGCGAACCCGGAGTCTACCCTGCACGAGGTGCTGCCGGACGAGCGCCAGAACGTGCAGCAAAGCACGGTCAAGCTCCTGGTGCAGATCCAGAAGGAGCACGCGGAGCTGTTCGACATGTCCTTCCAGCGCGATGTCACGAACTGCGCTGCGAAGGCGGACATCGTCGTGGACGGCAAGATCATCCTGAAGGACGCCCCGATCACGTACCTGCTCTGGCTCGGCCACCAGTTCGACGACCTCTACACGAACGTCAAGAACATGCCGACGCTCGATCCGGCGGAGAAGTGGACACTCGACAAGGAGCAGAGCCTCTACGCGACGGGCGAGACCATGACGATCCGCACGAAGAAGCTCCAGACCCCGCTTCTGATGCATCCGGCCTCGAAGGAGCACCCGGCGCAGGTCCAGCTCATCACGGATGACAAGGCCACCGGAACCTGGAAGACCATCAAGTACTCCGGCGCGATGCCGCAGGACAAGAAGGACGCCCTGCTGGTCCGGATCGAGAAGCTCCAGCACGCGATCCAGCAGGCCAAGGAGACCGCCAACAGCCACGAGGTGCCCAAGGATCTCGTGGCTGGCAAGCCCCTGCTCGATTTTGTCTTCGCTTCCGACCCCCAGACGGTGTAACGTAGGAGCGGAGTACAAGCTCAGACTCAGAATCAGACTCACAAGCGCAACGGCCAAAGCTGAAGGTTCAAGTCCTTCCCCCCGTACGACTGGGCCGCTCAAGGGCGGCACGGTACTAACCCCTCCGGGGTCGTGGCAAAGTCCTTCGGGACCGAGCACCCACGCCGGAGTTCTTCACGGGGGTGGCGAAACTGGCAGACGCAAACCGTCGCGCGCCTCAGGCTGAGAGTATTACTCCAGACTCAGAAACATCGTCGGGAGGCCAATCGAACGGAAGGCAAACCGTCTCTAGGACGCGGGTTTGAATCCCGCCCACCCTGCTGCTGCTCAGTGCAGCTACGCAACATCTACAGGGCGGTCGTCTAGCGATAGGACACTAGAGGTTCAGAATCACTGCCGACCTTAAACGTCACAGTGGTCACCCTAAAAAGACGAACGACGCAAGTCGTACAAAGGGACCCCGGGGAAGGCTACTCTCCGGGGTTCCGCTTTTGGTGGTGTATAGGACGGCATGACGAAGGCTCTCCTTTGCGCGAAGTGTCTAGACATCCGGGGGCTTGACCCCGACGGCGCCTGGACGACCTGCCGCTGCGGCAACATGCAGGCACGGTGGCTCGATCCTCGCGCCGGTACCGTGCGCGTCAAGGCCAAGTATCCTGGCATGGCCCGCATGCTTGGCCTCAACAACTCCTACCTGCTCAAGGGCATCGAGGGTTTCGACCACCACGAGATGGTCGAGGCGGGTGGGCAGTGGGAAGCCTGGCGCAAGCTGCATCAGCACGCGACCCACGCGAAGGGGTACATCTTCGACGAGAGCATGCGGGCATGTTGGGCCTGCATCGTCAAGGTCAACGAGACCGGCGACATCCAGTGGGAGGAGGAGCCCAAGGCCCCTGAGGAACCCAAGGCTGAAGCCGCCAGCGAGCGAGAGGTCATCGCAAAGATGCTCGGGGTTCCGGTCGATCAAGTCCACACCCTGTCGTTGCCTCCTTCGGAGGAACCGACGTAACGTTTTTCGGTCACGTAGCTCAGTTGGTAGAGCAGCTCGCTAAAGACGAGCGTGTCGGAGGTTCAATTCCTTCCGTGACCACCGCAGGCGAGTGAAACGGCTTACACCCACGGCTCATAACCCTGGAACAGCGAGGTTCGACTCCTCGTGCCTGCAACGCGTCCTTAGCAAATCTGGTGATTGCCCTGGCTTGAAACCCCAGTGAGTCCGGTTCGATCCCGGAAGGCCGCACTTGTGCTACCCTCAAGGGCAGCATGTCCGTCACGAACGAGAGGTCCACGCGCCACCTCAAGATGTCCGACGAGGACCTGGGGAGGTTCGTCAAGCGTGTGGCCGAGATGAGGGCGGCCGGGCACCAGACCTGGTACATCGCCGAACAGCTCGGGGTCCCGAAGACCACCATCCGAGAGCGCGAGAAGAGGTACCAAGCGATGCAGCAGCGGGGTGTAGCTCCGTGACGAAGGATGAAAAAGGTCAGGTCGCTGAAGCAGGTTTCGTGTTTCTCGCGCTTCTGAACGGCCTTGTCGTCTGGCAACCCCTTCACCCACAGCTCCGGTACGACTTCATTGTGGAAAGTAGATGCCGGCAATACAAGGTGCAGGTCAAGTGCGCCTGGCGTGAGGATGACACACATCGTGTCGGCTTGACGAAGCAACGTAGGTCTCCGAGCGGGACCGTACGAAAGACTTACGTCGAGGGGGATTTCGATGTGTTGGCGGTCTTCAACATAGAGGAGCGTGAGTTTTGGCTGTTCCCGGCCGACATCGCGTTGAAGAAGTCTACCATCTGGTGCCGCACGACGGCTGCGCAATGTACACACGGCTTCGATACGTCGGCCTACTGGAAGAACTGGAAGATTCTCGGGGTGTAGCGCAGCCTGGTAGCGCGTCCGGTTCGGGACCGGGAGGTCGCTGGTTCGAATCCAGTCACCCCGACCAACGGTTCGGTGTACTAGTCCAGTAGGGACAGGGCGACCCCCGAACCTATCTGGAGATCACAAGCAAACCCCTACCGACCCTAAGGTAGCTACTGGTGCCGCGAGGCACTACGCGATTGCGCCCATACCGAACCCATCGTGGCGAGGTTGGCATCTCTAGCAGATGCCGGTGCGTGGCGAGCGGGACCCCCTGCGATAGCGGGAGGTTCAACGCGCAGGTCATCTGCATGGTCCCATCTCCAGAACTCTTCGGGGGTTGCCCGGTCCGATTCCCAATGGACGAAGACATCCGTCACATGGCTCGATGCGAGCTTGAGGGTGAAGTTCTCAAGCTCCGTACTGGCATCCGCGCCCACAGGGACTCGACGGGCCACAACCTTTGCTGGTATGTACCGGAACTCTGGAACCTGCTCCCCGAGAAGGTGGAGCCCAAGCCGAGTGTACCGCCGACCGATGAGTTTCTGCACCACTGTGCCGTCTACCGGGCTTCCCTCGACAAGTAGCGATCATGAACCGTAGTCCCTGGACGGACGAAGAGAGGGCTCTGCTCAAGGAGAGCTACTTGGCGGCCGGGATTGAAGGCGCCTTGAAGGCGCTCCCGCAGCGCAGCAAGCGGGCACTGTATGTGCAGGCGAGCCTGATGAAGCTTTGTCCTGACCGCCGCTGGTCGGACAGCAGCATCCAGACACTGCGGAACCTGTGGGGTCTGGAGACACTGCCGCAGATCGCCAAGACCCTCGAACGCACGCCCCTGGCTGTCTGCCTCAAGGCCAGTGAGCTTGGTTTGAAACTCGGCTGCCCCGATGGTTGGGCTTACATTACCAACGAGGCCAAGAGGACCGGCTTCGAGATCCCCACGTTGAAGAACGTGATGGAGCAGGCTGGGATGAGGGTCTTCCAGAGCTACTCGATGCGCAAGCCAGGCGCGAAGTACCGGTGGTGCATCGTACAGCCGAGCGACGTGGACTACGCGGTGACCTGGTGGTGCACGACTGAGACCCTCCATGGGGCCGCTGTCGCTCGTGGTGTGGCTCCGGACACGCTGAAGCGCTGGCTGGTTGCGGCAGGCCTGACCCCTCCGAAAAAGAAGAGGGACATCTGGCGCATTCCGTCGAAGGATATCGACGAAGTGATCGAGAAGCGCACCACAGCCAAGCAGGACAAGGCGAGGGTGACCGTTCAGCTTCGAGTGGTTGCCGAGAAGATCAAGGTCCCTCGCCAGACGCTCAAGTCCCGCCTCATTGCGCTGGGCATCCCTCACGGTCGATGGGGTATGCGGGCTGTGGACGTTGACAAGGTCGTGAAGGACCGTGAACAGACCTTGGAAAAGAAGGCGTCTCTGGCTGGCGTGAAGGTGGCCTATCGCCGCGCTTCTGAAGACCTCCATCGTCGATGGGAAGAGCAGCGGAAGCGGAAGGCCGAAGTCAGTGCTGCCTGGCAGCGTCGCCAGGAAGAGTTTCGTCAGAAGCGCGAGGCCAAGGCAGCTGCAACGGCGGCCTACAAGGAAGCGCGCCGGATCGCTGGTGAGGCGCGTCGCAAGAAGAGGGCAGAGGCCAATGCTGCTTGGAAGCGTCGTCTGGAAGAGTTCCGCCAGAGGCGGGAGGCCAAGGTGGCTGCCAAGGAAGCACGTCGCCTCGCTCGCGAAGAGCACCGCAAGCAGAAGAACGAGCGGCCCTCGATGGCCGCTGAGTGAAGCTCGTCGTTCACTGCAAGCGAGAGCCCTTCGAGGTCCTCATCGACCGCACGACGGTCTGGGGCAACCCCTTCTCGCACAAGGACGGCACGAAGGCGAAGTTCAAGGTCGCCACGCGCGAGGAAGCCATCGCGCGGTACGCGGAGTGGATCGAGACGCAGCCTGTCATGGTCAACATGGCCAAGAAGTGCCTCAAGGGAAAAGTGCTGGGGTGTTGGTGTAGGCCCCCCAATGGGTTCCGTGGCCTTTTATTGTGCCATGGCCAGATCCTAGCTGGTTTTGTCAACGATCTCGAACCGCATAGCATCGAGTAATGATCTCCTGGGCATACCTTGCTGGTTTTCTGGACGGTGACGGTTGGATCACGTCGTCGAAGAACAAGAACTGCACGACGCGCAGATACCTCGTGGGCTTCACTCAGAAACGGACAGAGTGCCGGTACATGCTGGAGATGCACCACTTCCTGCAAGCCAACGGGATACGGTCCACTGTTCTCAAGAGGGTGTCGAAGACTCCGCTCGTCCCCCGCCGCGTTCGGATGATCGACATCCACGTGCGTGAGCAAGAGAGCATCGTTCGGTTGTTAGAACAACTGACTCCCCACCTTCTCATCAAGAAGGAGAAGGCTATGGGTTGTATCGGCTACTTGAAGGATCGTCTCGATAAGCGAGGCGCACTGGTGGGGCCGGTGAAACAACAAGAGACCAACGTCTATTGGAGTCAGGCTCAGATCCAAGAGTTGCTCCAGCTGCATGCAGAGGGCCATGGGAACCGCTCGATCGCCTCAAAGTTGAACCGAAGCATGGACAGTGTCGCCCATAAGTTGTATCGGCTCGGCCTTACTAGGCGGGCCGCTTAATCATGCACACGTGGCGGAGCTGGTAGACGCGCATGCTTGAGGTGCATGTGGCCCGAAAGGGCCGTGGAGGTTCGAGTCCTCTCGTGTGCACGAAGGGTAGGGAGCCCGTTCGATTCGGGCCGATGGTAATGGAAAGCCACTATCCTGCTGGGCATGTAGCTCAATGGTCAGAGCGCACGGCTGATAACCGTGAGGTTGTCCGTTCAAGTCGGATCATGCCCACTGTGGGGGACGCGAGGTTTCTGGTTAGTGACCATCAGTCTGATAAACTGAAGCCCACAAGGCTAGCCCGGTTCGATTCCGGGGTGTCCCACTGTTTTTCTTGTGTCTTCCTTCAGCATTGGGGTGTCGTCCAATGGTAGGACGCGGGCCTTTGGACCCCGCTACGGATTAGGGTTCGATTCCCCCCGCCCCAACTATCGGAACCACCCGCGAGGTAGGTTCCCTTTTAACAGCCCCACAAGGCGACCCCGACAGGGGACTATGGCCCGGCCCCGGTCTTACAGGGGCAATCAGACCGAAGTGTTTTCGGCAGCACACTCCGTTCGGGTCGGAGTAGTCCGGGTTCGATTCCCGGCGGTCTGACTGTCGCGCCCTCATCGAGGGAGCCCACAAGCATCCCGCAAGGGATTTGCAGGTTCGAATCCTGCCTCGCCCACTGAGCCGCAAGGCTCTACAGCATGGGCGAGTGGCGAAATGGTAAACGCACTGGAAGGAAAATCCAGCCGAAAGGCATCGGCTCTTTTCACTCGGGCGCGACAAACTCTACAAGCCCTGAAGCGGCAAGCTTCCTGACGGTCCGATGATGGACCCGTCCTCAATGGGCCAGTTCTTCTGAAGAGCGAGGCGCTCGACTTCGCGTCCGCGCACGATGGCATCTGCGATGGCCTCGCTCATCCCTCGGGAGAGCCCGGTGCTGTTGCGGATGCTGTCGCGCAGCTTCTCGACTTTGTGCTCCTTGGTCTCCTTCGGCTCGTACTTGAAGGAAACTCTGGCAGCGACGCGTAGAACGAGGGGGTCCACGGTGTACAAGGCCCATAGGTAATTTCGGGGTGTCGCATAGCGGCTAGTGCGCGTGCTTTGGGTGCACGTTTTATCGCAGGTTCGAGTCCTGTCGCCCCGACCGGTTGTTTTGAATGTGTGGCGTGAGGGAGCTGGTGACCCCGGCAGTCTGTGAAACTGTCTACGTCGGGTTCGATCCCCGAACGTCACCCTGAGCGCAAGTTGCGCTCGAACGACTCGGACACTCGATCCTCATTTGGGGGTCCGCACATCCGAGTGGTGTACAGAGCGACACGGCACATGTGCGATGCCGAGATCGGAACGAAGATGGACAACGAAGCCCTCGGAACCGCAGAGAGGATCATTCAGACCCTCATCGGCTACACGGACCATATGGTCCACAACAGGCCCGGTATGGTCGTGCGCGATGCGCGTGCGGCAATCGGCGTTCGCTGGACTCCCGTGACCCACAAGGTCGAGGGGGAGGCCAAGCAGAAGGTCGTCTACCAGGTCAGCAAGGTTGGCCGCAAGACCACGAAGACCAAGGTCGGCGTGCTGGCCGACAACGGCTACCAGATCAAGGCGGACAACGGGACTGTCATCGGCGAGTACCGCTCGGCCGGCATCTTCCCCGAGGTCGCCGTCTGGATGTACCGTCAGGCCGCAGACGTCTACTCGAAGGACAACGAGTTCGCCGCCAAGTGGGCGAGCTACGCCTTCAAGCAGGAGCACCGTGACCTCAAGGTGATCCTGGCCGCCCTCATGCTCGTGCAGACGCGCAAGGGTGACCCGGTTCTCGACACGGAGGACAACGGCAAGAAGGTCGCCTTCCACGACGAGGACTACCGCGACGTCGGCGAGGCGATGATGCTTCTGCACACGAAGGACGGCAAGGACTTCAACCCGAAGCTGCTCCTGCGTGTCTACGACGTGCTCACGCTCCCGGGTGTCGCGGCCATCAACCGTGAACTCGGGTTCGGCAAGTCGGCCCGTCGGCCGTTCCTCGGCCGCTGGGACAAGACGGTCGAGAAGTGGCTCAGCTACCGGGAGAACAACCCGAAGCTGCTCGAAGGGCTCGTGAAGGCTGGCTTCCGTCAGACCGTCATGGACCTCGCGCGCCGCGTCGGGTACAAGCCCGAGTCGCCGAAGTTCTTCGAGACTCTGCGCTGGAAGCAGGCGCAGTCGAAGGACGGCCGTCGCAACCTGGCCATCGGTCAGGCTGTCGAAGCGGCAGAGACGTGGAACGGTCTCTCCGAGGAGCAGATCTGCGAGAGGATCACCAAGGAGCGTCCGAACTACAAGCGCATCGTGGGCATGATCCCGAAGAACGTCGGCGTCACGCGTGCCGTCATGGCGGCCGCGATCGAGGCCGGGGCTCTCTCGAACAAGGACCTCGTCATCGCAACTACCACCATCGAGGAGCTGGGCCTCATGCAGGTCCAGGACATCCGCGAGCGGTGGGAGCGTGCGGTAGCGGCGGCCGAGGACATGCGCTCTGCGAACATCGCAACGCGCGTCAAGTCCAAGGAGACGAAGGACAAGCTCCAGGAGGGCGCAGACAAGGCGCTCCAGAAGCAGGTGGCGGAGGTCATCAAGGGCCTCCACGTCAAGTTCATCCTGGACATCTCGATCTCGATGGCTCCTGGCATCCAGACGGCGAAGAAGTACATCGGCCAGTTCCTTCAGGGTTTCCCCCTGGACAAGCTGGACGTGGCCATCTTCAACACGGCTGGCCGCCGCATCGAGATCAAGCACGCATCCGCAGCCGGAGTCGAGAACGCATTTCGCGGCATCACCGCGAACGGTGGAACCAACTACGGTGAGGGTGTTCGAGCGGTGCAGGACCGCAAGCCTGGTCCCGGAGAGGATTGCTTCGTGATCTTCTGCGGTGACGAGGAGGCGAACTCCTTCGCGCAGTACGTTCGCAACTCGGGTCTCAACCCGGTCGCGTTCGGCCTGCTCAAGATCGGTGGTGGGGAAGGCAACCGCGCTGTCCGTGACACGGCAGCGCAACTCGGCATCCCGTGCCTGCCCATCGACGACCGGATCTTCGCCAACCTCGCTGTGGATGGGCGAGTGGACCCGTACGCGATTCCGCGTGCGATCCGCAACCTCATCGCCGTGACCCCGGTAGGGATCGCGAACATGGTGGAGGCGAAGCGCGTCACCCTCACGGACGAGATCATCAACACGAAGCTGCTCGCCAAGCCCGCCTGGGCTGCCTGAGCGGCTTCCACAACCGCAGAGACAGGGGTGGGTCGTCCGCAAGGCGGCCCACCCCATCCTGCATATGAGGAAGCACCATGGGCTGGAAGGACTTGCTCCAGACGGGTAACGAGACCCTGGTCTCCCCGTGGGTCGGGGGCAGGGAGCTTCGCTCTGGAGAGCGTACATGGACTATCACGGGGAAGCAGCCGCCCGAGCACGGGTGGTTCGTCTTCCACCTCAAGAACAGAGAGGCGACGTTCGGCAAGGTGGCCGATCCGTCGTCTGAGCTACTGCGCGGCATCAAGAGCGGCTACCTCGTAGGGGACCGCTTCGTCGCTGACGATGTTCGAGTCGATCCCAACCCGGCGAAGATCGTGGACTCCTCGGAGCCCCTGCTTCTTGTCGAGGACGGGCTCGACAGATTCGCTCGCGTGAGTGCAGGTCGCACTCACGAGGACGGCCCTCTCGTGTACGCGCAGCAGGAGATGCCGCTCGGACCTGAAGGGGATGTCCTTCGGATGTTCCTCGACCAGAAGGAGTCTGTAGACGCCATCCAGGGCGTTGCTCCGGCACTGGACGCAGCCTTCCGCATGGAGGTCTACCAGCGCGTCGAAGCAAAGCGTCGGCGTGAGGAACTCGAACGTCAGCGTCGAGAGGAAGAGGAACGACTGGCACGTGAACAGCGCCGTCAGAAGCTCTTCGAGCAGCTCGGCAACGCGCAGGGACGTCGTGACATGGCCAAGGAGGACTTCGGGGAGGCAGCACGTGCGGCTCTGGCTGTAGGTGGCGCCGAGTACCTCGATCACCGCAAGGCCGCTAAGCGCAACGAGATGGTGGTGAGGTACAGAATGCTTCACCGTCGCTTCGAGTGCGTCTGCGACGTTCAGACACTCAGGATCATCGACGCCGGGATCTGTCTGATTGATCACGGCACTGGGGAGCGCGGAGACAACTACTTCACGTTGGAGTCTCTGCCCGGTGTAATTCAACAGGCGAACAGAGAGCACCGCTTGGTGGTCTTTCGGCACGTCGATGAATGACACAGAGAAGAACAATGGCCTGGGTCGCCGCGAGCGCCGTCTCCTCCTTCGACGCTGGAAGGAAGAGGGTCAGGGCCAAGGTCTGAGCTTGAAGCAGTGGGCTCAGAAGAACGCGCTCGTCGGCGACGCAGCCCAAGTTTGGCTGGACAGCAAGAGGGGACGAACATGACGATCGAAGCAGGAGTTCTCGTTGACCTCAAGGGTGAGCCGCTCTTCTGGCACTTGCCGCAAGACAGGTCCGGGGGCGCACTGCCTGACAGTCGTCAGCTCTGGGATGTCATCTGGGAGAACCGGGAGAACCTCTTGGGGTTTGCCCACAGTCACCCGGGGTCGGGTACGCCTGGTCCCTCGTGGACGGACGTGACGACCTTCTCCGCAGTGGAGCAGGCGCTCGACAAGAGGCTGGACTGGTGGATCACCAGCTCTGACCGCCTCATCGTGGCTCGATGGTCGGGCCCCGGGAAGTACGACTACCAGCGCTTCGTCGTTCAAGACGAGCCTGTATGGCTTGTGGAGCTGCGCATCCACTCGCTCATGATGCAACAAAACGCGCGATCGAATCAGAAGGAGGTAACGTCATGAACCAGAACGACATCCTTGGGCACGAGGCACGTGTCAACGTCACGTGGAGGGGGCAGAACGGCGACCTCCCGAACCCGGCGCCGTATGATTCGGCCGAAGGGGACATCAAGCAGTGGATCACGGAGGCTGTCGTCGGAGGCAGCATCCCTGGCATCCGTGCAGACGCGGACGCGGACTTCCACGACTTCGTGGTGGATCGCTTTCCGCCGAACGAGCAGCGCCCGTACAACCTGATCCAGATCAGGCCGAAGACGCCGTTCGGCAAGTGACGTGCTCGAACACGTCATCATCGACATGGGGCAGCGGTTCCAGGGTGACGAGCCCCGGCGCCGCTGCTGCATGTGCGAGCTTCCCGAGGCCCTCTGTCCGAAGTATCCTGATTGCAAGGGCAAGGTAGGGGTGCCCTACACGCAGGCGGATGCCAAGACGGCCAAGCGCTACAAGCGCAGACGCCGAGAACGGAGAATCGGATGAAGACCATCACCATCGTTGGCGTCGGGGCCCTCGGGTCTCACGCTGTGCAGTTCATTCGCAACGTCGAGGTGGCCATCAAGGTCATCGACTTCGACCACGTAGAGCTGAAGAACACGCAGAGCCAGTTTCACAGCAAGACTCATCAGCGCAAGTTGAAGGTCGAGTCCATGAAGCAGACCATGCACTTCCTCTTCGGCATGAAGGTCGAGACGAACTCCAACAAGCTCGTGGCCGACAACGTCAAGGAGTTGCTCGGCAACAGTGACCTCGTGCTCGACTGCCTCGACAACGGGGCTTCACGCAGGGTCATCCAGACTTACGTCAGGGGCAGCAAGATTCCGTGCCTGCACGGAGCTGTAGCCCCGGATGGGCAGTTCGGACGCGTCGTCTGGGACGAGCACTTCACCATCGACGATGAGTCGGGGGTCGGTGCTGCAACATGCGAGAACGGGGAGCACCTGCCGTTCCTCGCCATCACCAGCGCGTACATCGCTCACGCCGTGAAGGAGTTCTTCAAGACGGGGCAGAAGATCGGTTTCAGCATCTCTCCTGCGGGTACAATCCGCATCTGAGCTGCACAAATCGTCTTGACAGTCAAGACGAGTTCCTGTAATGTCACGACACAAGATGCAGGTGGGTTCACTCTGCATCGCATGGGGCATTCACCGAGGTTGGTTCCTCAATCTGTCTGAAAAACAGGTCACGTGAATCAGCACCGCAACTCGCTCCCGAGAGGGAGCCCCAGCGGTTCTTACAAGCCCAGGTTCGATTCCTGGAATGCCCCCTACTCTGCGCTCATCAGACAGAGGCTCACAAGCATGCGGGTTCGAATCCCGTCGATCCCTTCGGGGATTGTAGCCCAATGGTAAAGGCAATCGTTTTAGGGACGATCAAACGCACAAGCCTCGGTCACTCGAACGCAGGGTTAACTTTTACGGCGGGTAGGGGCGTGGGCCCCGCTTCTCCACATAAGAGAAATCACCGACTCCCACCCTCGCTCCCGTAAGGGGGCCCTAACGGGTGTCTACAAGCCTGGATGGTTCGACTCCATCACCCGCCTCTGCTACTTATCTTACTACCAATGGGGCTTTGGGCATGGCGCCCAAACTGAACGGCTCTCGCACTCGCTTCCTCGCGGAAGCACCCTGAGTGCCTACAAGACCTTAGTCGGTTCGATTCCGACAAGCCCCTCTGGAAACGTCCAACCCGTAGTGCGTACACGCAAAAGATGCTCAATGGCTGAGCATCAGCCTTCGAAGCTGACAGTTGCGGGTTCAACTCCCGCCTATTGCACCAAACTCCGCCCTGCACCTCGGACGCTTCCTAACTGTTCTTGCTCGGTACGCCGAGCTGTATTGGGGATAGGCCCACTGGGGGCTCACTTTTCCGACTCGTCGCCCTCGTCTCCTCACGGAGACACCTCGCGCGTGTCTACAAGATGTCTCGGTTCAATCCCGAGATCCTCAACTAGTCCTCGCTTCACTTCTGCTACGTCACAATGCCGGGTTACAGACGGTCGGTCCGTCACCTCCCTATCACGGAGGAGCGAAAGCTCTACCCAGGTCTGCACCTCGCTCTCGCAAGAGAGCCCCAAGCAGTCCATACAAGCCTCGGTTCGACTCCGAGACCCGGCTCTGATTGCATCCACAAGACGGGGCTCACAAGCCCTTGTAAGGCCAAGAGGGTCATCTCGAAGTAGGTGACCCTCACCTCCAGCCCCGTCACCTCGGGTGTGATCTGTTTCTGCCGCTTCTGGACATGGTTGTCCAACTCGCCTCTTTAGCGAACACAAAGCAACCTGCCTGCCATCTCGTCCCTGTGAGAGGGGACCATCCGGCGTGCATACAAGTTCCAGGTTCGATTCCTGGGAGCGGCGCTACGTCCCGACATCTGTGAACGGCCCTGGTCTTGCCCACCGCTTTTCACGTCGGGCTGCGCGGACTCGAACAGTGCAAGACGTTCGAGGACGAATGCCGAGGGGCTCCGGTCTGATCGCCGGAGCGGTAAGTGCGCGTTAGGCCAACGCGTCTCCAACCCCAACTCTTCGGACGGTGTAGGGTCCAGCAATCCGCCGGACCGAGCTACCGTCTCTATGGTCATGCGGGGTTGCACGCTCGCGCGGTAGGCGGCGTGCGCCTTTCTTCTCTGTATGGTGGGCGTAGCCGAGTGGTTCAGGCAACAGGTTGTGGCCCTGTCTACGCTGGGTTCGATTCCCGCCGCTCACCCTAGTCCTTTCGTCAGACCGCTGGAGCATGCGGTTTCTAGTCGTTGTTGTTGCGGTCGTTCTCCTGGTCGCCATCATGCTGTTCGTTGTCGGCTGCATGCCGGCTTCGTACGCAGATCAGTACACGCAGGGGATCCCCAACCTGCATAACTTCGCTCCGGGGATGTGGCGCACGGGACTGCCGCCCGATCAAGCCTCCTGGAACGCTCTACGGGCAATCGTCGAAGAGCCCAACAGGCGGGTGACCAAGGTTGTCCTGCACGACGATGCGGAAGGAGATGAGTCTCCCGCCTACGCGTTCGGCTGGAACGTCATCAAGGTCCCGCTGACCCCCGAGGACGACAAGCCCCTCACAGTCTTCGTGAAGCCCAAGAAGAGCGACGTGGACAAGGCCGTCAACGCCATCCTCGACGCTCATGCACGCGGGGATGTGGTGGTCTGGGGATGCGTCCACGACCGTGATCGGGGCGGGATGATCTCGGCTCTTGTCGGCATGAGGCTCTTCGGCTGGACCAAGGATTATGCCTGGAAGTACGCGATCAGCACCGGCCTACGTTGGGAGCTGCCTGATCTCGACGCCTACTGGATCGACGACGTACAGAAGTAGTCTTTCTATCGGATCTCTCCTGTAGAGGAGATCGAATCCAGATGACTACCTGCCCCAAGTGCCAACACGAGTTCGAGGTCGAGACCCCAACAGTAGCCGATCCGGTCGGGATGCGCGGGGAGCTGTTCGACAGCTTCTACCTCCTTGAGAAGGCCATCGTCGAGCACGTCAAGGCAACCGGGAGCAAGGTCATCTCGTCCGATGACCCCAGGGCCCGCATGATCGGCTTCGAGACTGTCGAGCAGGATGGTCCCACTGCGCGCCGGTGGGAGATCCGTCTCACAACCCTCATCACGGGCGTACCGAACCCCGTGCACCGCTCTTACACGCGTACGGTCGCATCACGTTCAAAGCTCGCTGCTATCTGGAGCGAGGGCCGTGAACCGACCGAGGAATTCGATCGCAATGACACAAGCAACGCCCCCGTAGCCTAGCGGACCAGGCAGCGGTTTCCTAAACCGTGGCGCAAGCCATACGCAGGTTCGACTCCTGCCGGGGGTACTGGTGTACAGAGCCCTGTGCTCAAGGACACCGATCGCTCCTGGCTGAAGGAACTGAACGAGGAACTCTATCCCCCCAAGGACGAGAGGTCCCCGATGGAGCAGCGTCTGGATGACGTGATCCGGAACTCGAAGGACCCCATCTGGGCGGGGCGCAAGGCCAGCTTGCCTCCGCCACCGAAGAAGCCCCGAGAGCTGCTGACCAGTGCAGAGGTCTTGCGTATCTTCGAGATCGTTCGCGATTCGCGAATCGTCGCGGAGCCCCTGTCCCACGGGCTGTTTGGCGGCATCGCCATTCGACTCTGGGACCATGAGCAGTACATCGGTACGGGTCCCGAGCCCCTGCTCTGCGTGACCGACAGGCACCTCCCCGAGCCGACCACCAGGTCCTGGCACAAGAAGCTGCTCGGGAGGGTCTACGAGGGCACGGGCAAGATTCCTGGGGGCATCCGAGACGACGCGTGGGACCTCGTCATGCTTTACTCGAAGGTCGATCACAACGTATCCTGGCTCAAGCAATACCGGCTCAACGTCCCGCGCGATCGGGTCCACTACGAGTACTAGCCCATGACGACCCCCATGCTCTCCATCGTTGGCCAGTCGCCCGAAGGGATCTTGGTCGTCTCTGGCGTCTACAAGTTCTTCGAGACGCACGGCATGCCGCTCGATGTGCTGTTCTCGCTCCTCATGGACCACAACCTGATGCCCTCGTGGCTCGACTTCTACAACGAGGCCAAGCGCGGGGGTATGAAGCACGACCGCATCCTGTCGAAGCTCGACCCGGCCATCGTCGATGTGTATGGGTCCAAGTTCAAGGATGAAGTCATCAATCGCCTTAACGTCACTTACCGACTATAGTTTGGGGTTATAGAGGAGTCCGGCCGTCCTCGCCTCCCTGTCACGGAGGAAATCGCAGGGTTCGAATCCCGCTGGTGTTCAAGCGCTCACGCGAGTGACACCCCATGCCCCTACCCGCAAGGGAGGGGCTCCTTGCCTCGTGATGCGACTGGTGTCGCAGACCCGCTGTCTACGGGTTGAGAGGGGTTCAATTCCCCTACGAGGCGCCAGGCTCCAGGCTACGGCATCATGACGTAGCTACTCTGCCATGGATAGCGTCTGCTGGTCTTGCTGCGGGTTGGCTGCTCCACCTGCAAGACTGTCAACGCCGAACCAGGACGAGCGTCACTCAAAAGCAGCAACGGGTCGGTGCTGATGGTAAGCGGCGGGCCTCCAAAACCCGCGTCAAAAGGGTTCGATTCCCTTCCGGCCCGCTGAGAGTCTTCGGGCTCAATACGCCGGGGTGCTGATGGTAAGCGGCGGGCCTCCAAAACCCGCGTCAACAGAGTTCGATTCTCTGTCCCGGTGCGAAGTGTGTGGGATGATCGCCGGTCCTCGAAAGAGGACGGGAGGAAAATCCGGGCTCCATAGGACAGAGTGCTGGCTAACGGCCAGGCGGGGTGACCCGACAGACAGTGCAACAGAAAACAGACCGCCGATGGCCCCGCAAGGGGATTAGGTAAGGGTGCAACGGC
>Ga0265338_10000485_pt1 | contig 70904 bp, 70 predicted proteins | sample 42126metaG_FD_193579 | JGI IMG/M metagenome (GOLD analysis project Ga0265338, IMG submission 193579) | Rhizosphere microbial communities from Carex aquatilis grown in University of Washington, Seatle, WA, United States - 4-21-26 metaG | ecosystem: Host-associated > Plants > Roots > Rhizosphere...
AGTTCGCCTCTTGCGGCAGCGCTCATCGTATGCCTCTTTTCCTCCATGGAGCAAGGTTGCTCCGGTGCGTTTTTGTTTTGAGGCAACGAACCTTCTTCGGTTACGTTTCATGTGAGGCAATGCGCCATTTGCACGCGGCGCATCCTTTGTGTCATCATTGTAAGTCGCGCCCAAGGCGCTAAGGGATTTTATGTACGTTATCGTCCAAACCGGTGGAAAGCAGTTTCGAGCAGAAAAAGACGAGACACTGATCGTCGAAAAACTTGAGGGTGAGACAGGCTCATCTGTAGAGTTAGACGAGGTTCTCATGGTTTGCGATGGCGACACGATCAAGGTGGGCTCGCCGTTCGTAAAAGGCGCCAAAGTTCGCGCCGAAATCGTACGGCAGGGCAAGGCCAAGAAGATCATCGGCTTCAACTACAAGGCGAAGAAGAACGAGCGCAAGCGCTGGGGACACCGCCAGCCGCAGACCCATCTCAAGGTCACGGAAGTATTAGCAGGCAGTTAACAAATGGCACATAAAAAGGGACAAGGTTCTTCTAGAAACGGGCGCGATTCGAAGCCCAAGATGCTCGGAGTCAAGCGCTACGGCGGCGAGATCGTCAAGGCTGGCGCTATTATCGTGCGCCAGCGCGGCACGCAGTTCCACGCGGGAGTCAACGTGGGCATGGGTCGCGATCACACCCTTTTCGCCATGCAGCCCGGCGAAGTCAAGTTCGAAGGCCCGAACGTAAAGCGGCGAGTAAGCGTCTACCCACACCAGACTGCCTAGAGCCTGAAAGTCCAGATTTGGAAAAGAAGCACCCGCATAACCGGGTGTTTTTTTTGTCGTCCCCTCGCGCCAAATGCAGCCCTAAAGCCAATCCGTCTCCTCTACCCTCAACCATTCCAAAGAACCCCCGCACCTAAATCCCAACACCCCACAAACCCAAGGCCCAATGCGCAAGGCTCGAATCCAAACACCCAACACCCAACACCCCAACACACCCTAACCCCCAACACCCCAACACCTAACACCCAACACCCAACACCCCAACACCTAACACCCAACACCTAACACCCCAACACCCAACGCCCAACACCAACACCCAACACCAACACACCCGGTAGACTTCAAGCGTGCGCGACCCTCGCGACCAGTTCGGCCCAGCGGCCAACCAATACCTGTCCAGTGCGGTGCACTCAAACCCGTCTGCTCTCGGCCGACTCGTGGAAATGGCGAGGCCCTCGGGAGGGAAGGTCGTCGACGTGGCGACCGGTGCGGGCCATACCGCGTACGCCTTCGCCCCCTTCGTGGACAAGGTAGTTGCCACCGACATCACACCGAGCATGCTTGAAGTGACTCGCACCGAAGCGAAGAAGCGGAATTTGACGAACCTGGAAGTTCTGTTTGCCGTCGCCGAGAACCTGCCCTTCCACACTGCTTCGTTGGACGGCATAACATGTAGGCTAGGCGCCCATCATTTTTCGAACGTCCATGCCTTCGTGCGGGAGAGCCACCGGACCTTAAAGCCGGGGGGCTGGTTGGTTCTAGCGGACACTATCGGTTCTGAAGACCGTGAAGCTGACGAGGCTGTAGACCAACTGGAGCGCGTCCGAGACCCATCGCACCGGCGCAATTACCGGCGCTCGGACTGGCTCAGCATGCTTTCAGAACTTGGGTTGAAGGTGGAGCAGGAGGAAGTCGTGGCCAAGGAGATCGACGCAAAGGACTGGATGGAACGCATGAACGTTTCGGAAGCCGACCAATCGTATTTAGTCGATATGATGCTCGGCGCCAAGGGGGAGTTTGCGCGCTACCTCAGACCTGAGACTCGGGCGGGCCGGCTCTATTTCCACCTCGCCGAAATCGCCTTGTTTGCAGTTAGAACTTAGTTGGCGCAATTAGTTACGTTTTATGCTAAGGTTGGGTGATGCAAACTCTCGAGGGCCTGTTTGCACCCCTTGCCACGCCTTTTACCGATGACGCTTCATCCGTCAGCGAAGTGAGGTTGGCCCGGCAGATGCGCTATTTGGCGGAAGCGCCAATCGACGGATACGTCGTCAATAGTGACTGCGGCGAGTTTGGAACCCTCACCTATTCTGAAAGGAAGCAAATGGTCGAGCTCACGGCACGGCTGAGCCCCGGCAAGCCGTTCCTTGTTCACGTTTCTTCTCTGAGCACCGCCATCTCGCTCGATCTGACCCAGCACGCCGCAAGACATGGAGCTAGGGGCGTGGTTGTGATGTCTCCCTTTTACGGTTTGTACACGACCGAGGAGTTAATCGGCTTTTTTGGCGCGATTGCCCGCTACGGCGATCTTCCAACCATCATCGTCGACCCCCTCGAAGCGCTGAACGCCGACGTCAGAGCCGGATTTACCGACTCGCCACAGGTCATGTTCGCAAAATCGCTCCAGGAGATTCGCCAAACGGCGCTAAGCTGTTACAAGGGACTGACTTCGTCCGATGAGTTCGCCGTTGGCGGCGCCGTATGTAGCCCCCTTGCGTTGCTCCGCCCCGAGCAGGTTGCCGCCGCCCTAGCCGGAACCCCCCAGGATTTCGCAAAACTCATCATTTTGGAGGAAACCCTTGGAAGGGCAAGGGTCAGCAAGTCGGGCTTAGACGCGTTGAACATTGAAGTCGGTCCGCCACGTCCTCCGCTCAAGCAACTCAGCCAGTCGGTGTCGACTGCGCTCAAGACCCTTCTACAGCCCGGATAAGGCCTGAGCGGTTTAGCCCTGGCCCGTTCGGAAGATTCTCGCCTTGTAAGGCCCGTTCTTGGTTTTAGTGACTTCAACGCGGAACTGGTCGCCAAATGCCGCGACTTCGAGTTGCTGAGCCATCTCTCGCGATTCCCACAACGCCCTGGCAGCCTCGGTAATCACCTCCTGAACCAGCACCCGTTGATCGAGGTGAGCATCCTCCGAACAGATTTCAGGGAGGCCTTTCTTGATGAGCCCTTTGGATTCCGAATGACCCGACCGCAGGTCCCTTTCCCAAATCACGTTGACGTGAAAGTCGAATCCAGTTACGTCGAGACATGCGGCTAGTGCGTCCGACATCTCCTTGGGGGTGAACATGCGCTCTGCGGTGACGTCGTAGATGGCCAGTCCGTTTCCAAGGTCGCAAACGGCAGCCGCCATGTGAGGCAAAAACTGAAGATGGCGATCGTCTTCCAGCGGCTCTTGGCAGATGTATCGGACCTTCACAAGGGAATGGGACTTTGAGAGCGCGGTCAGAATCTCCGCGCTCGGCTCGAGGGTTGTTCGGAAAATATCTGGACGAAAAACGTGGGTGTTCTTGGAACGCAGCACAAGCGCAAGATGCAAGCGGATGTCCGAAAAGAGGATCCCCTCCTTCGGCCCTATCGCCGAATGGCCGGACCGACTATACGGGTTCTGAGAGATCATGCGGGTCATGATCTGATCCTGTTCAGGCAAGTCCACGCCTGGCAGATAGACCCAATACTCGCACGCGGCGAGATACTCCCTTTTCGAATGAAATAGAAGCACTAAGCGATTATGGACCGACGCCCGTCAGCCAACGCTCCCCTTGCTTCAGTTCTTCGTCGCTAAGTAAAGCCCAGCAAACATGGCACAGACCCGCCTCGTTTACACCGTTGCGTCGGCATAGGAGACAAGCGTCGATTCGTCGGGCCGCTTTCACCGTTCGCGCGTCCTTGAGCGCGAGCATCAGGTGATGCCTAGGAATGCCAGCCGCGTTGAGTCGCTCCACGGGGCAGAGGTTACCTGCGTGTTGAACAGGCCTACACGACGGCTTCAGGAGCACACTTTTGGCAACGCCGCTGCCCATAGAAAGCACCAGACAGGTAAACGACAGAAGCGGTTCCGGCGAGCAACAAGTTCGTTTCCCCATCTCGCCTTGCCGCGAAGAATAGGCAGGCCCCGAGACCCATCATCGCCAGGCAAAGCCATCGGTCTCTCCCCTGGCGTCTCAGCCCGTTCCAAATGAGAAAGACCATGAGCATCGAGCCAAGGAAAACCGTGCTGTATAGCTCGTATCCAGACGAATCGATCCCCAACCACGTCGTCAGCGCCCCGAGGGCGAAGAAGCACATGGGGCACTTGGGCATAAGCAGACCCAGCACAACGGGTAGTACGGCCGCAAAGGACCGTCCGGCGGGCTTCTTGCGCCTTGGGATGGTCGCGCCGCTTGCGTCAGCGGTAGGCGACGAACCGGATCGCAGAGCAGCTAAAGACTTCATCGATGTTGCACAAGTTGGTTGCGGCGGTGACCAAGGGAACCACGGTAAGCGTGACGAGCCCACCAGTGCCCACCGCTTGCCGGACGGCGTTGGTGGCGATCACCACCTTAGTGGCCTTCGTGAGCGGATGGGCCGGCCGTGGATCGTATAAGCGGCGCACAGGAGGTACGTCGCAGTGACCGGCATCGCCGTAACACCCGCCGTGGCCAAACACATGAAAGCACCCGGCATAACCGTTCTTTGCATTTCGGGCAGTCTTGTCGTTGGCCTTCGGATTATTGAAGAAGAGGTGCGCCGTATAAGAAGCTTCGGAATGGTCGACGTCGTAAAACTCGATATCCGCTCGAGCGTATTGGTGATCGAGCGAGGAGACGTCTATCGGCTTCGTTACATAGGCCTTAGCAGGCTTGTATTTGTTCTCCGCATTGATCAAATGATACGTTGATTCAACTTGCTCCGCCATGGCTAGCCTCCCACCGGAACGGTGACTGCAGTCGTCGCGTATGTGTAACCCAGGTTCGATATGTCGAGAACGTCGGAAACCTTCAGTGAAAAAGGCTCTAGCGGCTTATCCAAATACTCCTGAGGGATATTGTTAGAGCCCTGCCGCAACTGCCAGAGATACCAAATGCGGTCGATCATCGTGTGATGGGCCCAGAAGATGGGATCGAACGCAGCCTGGGCCACTATCCCCATGTCTCCTCCCACCCAACCATGTACGCCATCGTGGATATTCTCGATTTGGGATGTCAAGTCGAGAAAGCTGGTCAAGGTCATGAGTTGGTTTACATCGTCGGTCGTCGGCAACTCGCCCGGATCTCCGGGCGTCCGTTCAGTCTGCCGGGCGGGATCGTTGCCCATAGCCGGCATCGGCCCGCTTTGCAAAGGGTTGCCCCCGGCAATGTTTTCTGAAAATGCCTGTGGCAGTCCGTTCGCGTGCGATTCATCGGAAGTCCAGTCCCACCAGGATAGGGCCGCGCCGCCGTTTTGATCCTTCATCGCATTTTCGAAATTGAGCAGATACGCGCGGTGCCATGGCAGGAACAGGTTATAGGGTTTTTGCGAGCCAAACCCCTCGCGGCCATGATGCCAGCACTTGTACTGGTCAAAACCGTGAATGCTGTTCCAGTAGATCCACCCCTGGTTGTCTGAACGCGCCTGCATCTTGCTATATGCGTCTCTAAGTGCGGCTAGGTCGTCAGGGCTGAGAAGAGATACCTCGTTTCTAATAGTTAGGTTCGGCAATTATTCCTCATTGTCAGAAGTACTCCTACTATAACACGATTAGCCCCAATTAGATATTAGGTTTTGGAGTAATTTCGACACCAGCAATACCGATGTCAAAGTCGTCTGGCGCCTCATGGTTGGGCCTGGTTCCCGACATCACGGGCACAACGGTGACGGTAGCCTGCTTTTGTCCCTCCAACAACTGGCGCCTAATTGCCTCCGTCGCATCCACCGACCTGTCCATGGGAAGGCGGGGTGAAGCCTCGCGGCTGAGTCCATAGCCAAATATGTGAATGGAGCCTGCATAGCCAGCTTCCGCATTCTTTGGAGTGTTAGGATTTGCGTTGGGGTTGTTGAGAAACACCCTCGCTTCGAAGGAAGGACCAGATTGGTCGAACCCTTGGACGCTGACTTCCCATATAGGCGACTCACCCAAAGCCGCGAGAGAGGGAAGTGGAACAGGGTCGGACACAAAAATAGCTGCCACAAATATTCTTACGTATGACCCCGGCTCTACACGGCAAGCCAAGAATCCACCCCGCTACATTCTTTTCGCGCAACCCACCACAACCGGCAGCCGTAAGGTTTCTACTATGCGCAAACTCGTGCGACCTGCTCTTACTCTTGTCGGACTCGCCATCGCCCTGGCGCTTTCCGTTGGTTGCGCCAAGAGCGGCGCAAATCTCGTCGGAAACTGGAAAGGGTCGTTGCAACTTCCAAAATCGTCAAACGCGGCCGCCGACGGCATGGCGAATGCGATGGTAAGCGCCATGGCGAGCAATATCACCCTCAATTTGAAGGGGGATGGCACCTTCAGCATGAACATGATTTTTCCGATTGAGGGCAACTGGTCCGTAACTGGAAGCAAGCTGTCTCTGATTCCCACCAAGCTTATGGGAATGTCGGTGGACGATATGAAGAAACAACAACCTGCGAATGGTTCGACGATGGCCGCAAGTAGTTCCGCGCAGAAACCGTTAGTGTTCGACGTGAGTGCGGATGGCAAGACGCTCACCGGGCAGGACTCAGACCCTTCGAAGGGATCGCTGACGATGACCAGGAGTTGAACAATGTCCCACTCTGTGGGCTTCGGCAACTGTCATCAAATGATTAATGCAATGTCTTCAATGATGGAGAGGATTCGAACTGCAGGCGTCGGAATTGCGATTGTCCTTGGAGTCACGACTGGTTGCCATGGGCGGTCGGTAAATGTTGTCGGGACTTGGACCGGAGGTTACACTCCGCCTCCCGGCCAGATCCAGGAAAAAGCATCGAACTCCATCCTACGACTGATGCCGGACGGCGCCTTCGCTGAAACCAAGGTGTTGCCAAACCTCTCGCCCATAAGTGACTATTCGGAAGGTACATGGGCTGTAAGCGGAGATAGCCTCACCCTAACCACGTCCAAATCGATGGGGAGGCCCATGAGCGATTATAATGTCGCGCCCAGGCCGGAGGTGTTCGTCATAAGTTCTGATGGCGCGACCCTCACCAAGCGCCGGTCAGATTCCACCCCAGTTGCTGGCTGGCTCATGACCAAGGGGCCTGATCGTGAGCCGAGCGCAAACCTCGCGGGCACTTGGAAGCTGTGGGTACCGGCCGATTCTGGACTTAGTCCAGCTACGGCAGATCAGATTACGCTTGATCTGCGCGCGGATGGGTCATTCGCATTTACCGGCCCTATCAATGGAACCTGGAAGGTCGCCGCAGGGCGGCTGATTTTGACTCCTGATACGGCGGCTGGCAAGGACGCTGGCAATGACAAAAAGCCAACAGATTTCATAATTAGCCCTGATCAACGCTCGCTAACTACCGAGAGCGGCGTAACACTGTGCCTCATAAAGTCGACCGTCCCTTGAGGCCGGGTAATCAATCCAAGCTTACAGCGAAGGGTTTCATCCAGACCATTAGCGGCGCCTCAGATATTGGCGAACTCGTCGGTCTCTGAGATCAGGTAAATCATGAATCCTGCGGCTGCGATCTGGACAACGTTCATCAAAACGAGCACGAGAGCGTAAGGCCCAAAGAGGGCAACGAGAGCGAGCGTATTGAGCACTCCAAAGGCGCCGAGCGCTATTTGAATCCAACAGAGAATGTTGGCAATGCCGCGGACAAGGTCGATCTTCAGTAGCAGTCCGATGCCAAACAGGATGTCAATGACCCCAAAAATGATGGAGCCGTAACTCTTGAGGCCAGTAAGAACGAAAACCAGCCCCGCCAACACGTAATAGCCTGAAACTACGTAATAGGCTGGCGAAACCCATTTGGGAGCGCCCGGCGCCTGGTAGGACCTGGGCTTTTGGGCGACAACAGGCCTCGGCACGGCCGAAACGTCGGCGCCGCAGAATTGACAATTCTTATTCCCATCTGGCAACGTCTTTCCACAACCCGGACACTTGATCATGAGCTGGCACGCACTAACTCAGAACGAGCGGACCGACTGAATGGTTGCGTGCGGCTGGAGTGGCTTTGAAACTAGAACCGGAGTCCCCGAGCTTCTGACCACACCGAAAAATTGATCAGCCGCCAGAGCCGGTCCGCGTCGATCGGTCTTCCTGAAAGCAGATCCGCAACCTGGCCACGAACTGTTGGCAGATCGATGAATGGAAGATTTTTGAACCACGCACCTTCAACCACCGATTTCACCCATTCCGAAGATGCGGTCAGCAGCCTATCCGTATCGGTCTCGAAACCTATTTTCCGCCGGGCTTTGAGAATCTCCTCTGGAACCAGGTCCTGCACTGCCGCCCGGAGGATCTCCTTGCAGGTGCCGTCCGCCGCAACTAGGAACTCCTCAGGAAGGGACATCGTGAGTTCGGCAAGCCTGGGGTTGAGGTAGGGAAGTCGGCACTCCACGCTATGCTGCATAGAAGTTTGATCCGCCCAAGCGAGCAAGTTCTGAAGGCCAAAGTGAAACATATCGTATTGAAGCTGCTTCTTGAGGTCCCGGCCCGGAAAGGTGTATCCGGCGCTCTGAATGGTGACACCTTGCTCCTTGAACCACTCCCCGTGGACTCCTTGCGGCACGAGTTGCCTGCCGTAAAGATTGCGAGCGAGACGCTGTAGTCCAGCCGGGATCGTCAGCATCACAATCCATCCGAACATGACTTTGGCGGGTGAATCGGGCCATTTCGAACTAGCGGAAAGCTGCTTCATCGCCAGACCAAAGCGCCCCTGCCGAATCTGAGAAAGCACTGCGACCGGCCGGTAGCGTTCGTATCCGCCCATCATTTCGTCTGGCCCCTGGCCGCTCAGAACCACGGTTACTCCCATGTCGTGGGCGCGCTTGAACACCTCCGACTCGGCGATTACGCTCGGCGTCCCAAAAGGTTCGTCGACCCTTTTTGCAGTCCAGTCCGCGATGTCGCCAAAATGGGCCGCGTCCAAGACGATCGTCTCCAGTGCAATGCCCCCTTTTGTGGCAACCTTGCGAATTTCCTGCTCCTCGTTGATCGCTTGTGCGCCCGGTAAATAAGAAAAAGCGGTTAACGGGGTGCCTGGCGAAATTTGTCTGCTGATCAGGGCAAGCGAAGTAGAGTCGACTCCGCCCGACAGGGCGATGCCTATTGGCACGTCGCTGCGAAGGTGGATCTTTACGCTTTCGTCAAGCTCGCTGCGAAGGCGCTGTGCAGCCTCTTCCAGGGTCGGCCTTCCGCATTGGCATGAGTGGAGTTCCCAGTAGTTCTCGCTCTCGGTTGCCGAGGGATCGTCGATGTCTACGCTCAGAATCTCGCCTGGTAAGACGCGTTCGACGTTCTTGAGCAACGTGGAACGGCCCTCGAGGCTGCTTCCCCATCGCAGGTATCGAAAAACTGCGGTTGGGTCCAGGGTACGGTCCCAGCCCTCAACTTCCAACAGTCCGTTGATTTCCGAAGCGAATGCGAGCCCGTTTGCGAAGTGCACGTACACAATAGGCTTGATGCCGAACTGGTCCCGCACCAGCAGCACCTTCCGTTCACGAAGATCGAGAATGGCCACCGCGAACATGCCGAGCAGCCTCGCGAACAAAGCCTTGCCCCAGGCCAGATAGCCCTTTAAGAGAACTTCCGTGTCCGAACTCGACGTGAACTCGAACCCTAGCAGGCGCAGCTCGTCACGAAGCTCCACGTAGTTGTAAATCTCGCCGTTGAAAACGAGGGAAACCTGATGGTTTGGCGAGGACATTGGCTGCCAGCCACCCTCGGATAAGTCGATGATCGAGAGGCGTCGGTGGACGAAGGCGATGCGGGTTGAATCTCCCAGCGAGGGCTCATGCCTGAGCTCGACCGCCTTGCCGTCCCACTCGAGGAATCCGTAGCCATCTGGCCCTCGATAGGTTAGAGTGTCGCTCAACCTCTTGGGCAGGTCGCGGGGAACCGCTTGTCCACGGGAGCAAATCAGGCCGGCTATTCCACACATCTACTTTAAGCCAACACTGACATTCCTAATGCGCAGTTCCGAGCGGATGCGCCCCATAAGACATTCACAGACAAATCCTCCTCATACGGTCCAAAGGAAAGCCCTCATCCCCGCAGTTCAACCGGGAAAGCAGGAATCACGATACCTCAATACGAACCGCAGGAGGGCAGACTCTCCAGACTCTCCAAGTCTGCCTTCAGGCACTAATTAATCTAACCCCTGACCTCCATCCGCCCTTCATCCGCGTGAAGGGCGGGAATCAGATAGTTCTCCGATATCCACTGAATGACGGGTACACAAACCGCGTCGCCAAAGCCATACAGGGCCTGATTGGGAGGTACGGTCAAAGGATAATCGTCTGCGCCCATCAGCCGAGCGCACTCCCTCGGGGTTAGCAAGCGCGCCCCGGACCGTCCTTTGCCGGCGACGAATAGTATCTGACGTCCACTGCCTCCCTTCGGCGTCCTGAGGCAACCGGCTGTCCCATCGTTTCTCAGCTCCGCCATCGATCTCCCATTCCTTATTCTCCGAAAGACAGTCCCGTACCTGATGTGGTCAGACTCCGTCATTTGCCTAGCCAATGCCAAGTGTTTGGGGCTCATTTGATTGAGCAGATAACGTACCCTGGCCTCGCTCCACCATTCGGAGGAAGAGTCGGGCAGGTCCTCAAGAACGTCGCCAATTCTCCGATCCGATACAGAAGGTGCTGGAAGGGAGCGAATCGCCCAAGGAAGCTCTGGGTGATCCAAAATGAAGTTGACCAAAGCAGCCGTGCGGGCCGGTGATTCGCAGAGCACCGGAGCCTGGGGCCGTTCGTAAACGAGCGACGAGCGGGTTTTATGGACGCCGACCACAAAGAGTCTTTGCCGCGACTGGGGGACGAACCACGCGGCGTCCAATAAGAAGGCATCAAGTGCGTACCCGAGCGTCCCAAGAGCTTGCAAGGCGTCCTTAAGATCCGCTCCTCGATGGGAAGTGAGAAATCCGGGCACATTCTCGAGCATTACCAGTTTCGGCTTCGTGCTCATCCGCGCCAAGGCCTCAACAAAGCCCCAGAATGCCGAGGAGTGCTTGCCCGCCAAGCCCTCCCTACCACCCGCGAGCGAAAGATCCGTACATGGAAAGGATGCGGTTGCAAGGTCGACAGTGGGCAACTGCTCGCGCGTTAGCTTGTGAACATCCTCTAAAATGAAATGGTCGCGCCAGTCCGGAAAAGCGGCCGCGTACATGTCGAGCTTCTTTGGGTCGATATCGTTCGCAAAGACGCAGGACCAACCTGAGCGTTCGAGACCCAATCTGACCAAACCGATGCCCGCAAAGAACTCAGCGAAAAGCACTGTGAAAGGGGAGACGGACCAGCGGCCTCTTACGATGGAGCCCGCTTCGAAGGGCGGCTACTATCGGAACTTACAAGATCTGCGGACGACTCTCATCGTTGCCGAGAGTACGCGCAAGTCGATGAAGGCGAACAGCTCGAAGGATACAAAGCCGGAGTTAGCTCTCAGAAAGGCTCTCTGGGCGGCGGGAGTTCGCGGCTACCGCGCGAATTACGCCAAGCTTCCCGGAAAGCCGGACATCTACTTTCCAAAATCCAAGATCTGCGTTTTCGTCCATGGCTGCTTCTGGCACGGGTGCCCAATATGCGACCGCAATCTCAAGCCCGCCCTTAACGGGGAATATTGGAGCGAGAAGGTCGCACGGAATCAGGCGCGGGACGCGGCAGTTAGTCTCGAACTCAAGCAAAAGGGCTTCCGGGTCGAGATTGTGTGGGAGTGTGAGCTCAAATCGTCCCTGACCGAGCTTGTAAAGCGACTCGTGTCGCTTCAAAGCGAAGCTCCAACAAATTGAATACTCGGGCGTTGCGGCTCAACGTAGAATAGGCGTATGTCCCGAAAGCAGGGCGATAGCATTTTTGGCCTTGAAACCGAGTTTGGGTGCCTCGTGTCAGACGAGACTCTCGGTTCGCCTGAAAACATGGTCGAGGTCATCAAGGACTACCTTTTTTACGACCTGAAGCTTGGCGCCATCGATCAGCGAGCACGCGACGACGTCTTCGAACCTGCTCAATGCGGCGGGTTTCTCAAGAACGGCGCCCGGCTCTATATCGACGCCGTCGGTTCGCACCTTGAATATGCCACGGCCGAATGCAAGACTCTAAAGAGCCTCGTTGCCAACGACCGCGCGGGCCAGCGCCAGATCGTCCGGGCGATTAAAGAACTCGGTCTTGCCGACGCGGTCGACGTGTACAACAACAGCGTCGATCATTTTGGTGGCCACACCTTCGGCTGCCATGAGAACTACCTTATCCGCGCGGACGACGATTTCCTGAACCGCTCCGTGCACGTCCTCTATCCGTTCTTGGTGACCCGCCAGATCTTCGCGGGAGTTGGCAGGGTCGGCGGCCACATCTTAACCGCCGGAGTCGTTCGGCCAACTTACCAGGACGTCATGGACAACCCGGTGGACTACATCTGGGTCAGCCACGTCTATGGTGTGATTCCCGATCCCAAGGTGGAGTTCCAGCTCAGCCAAAGGGCCGACCATATCATCAAGACGGTGGCAAGTCGGGTCCGCTTCAACCGGGCCCTTATCAACCCCAAATGGGAGCATTTCTACAGTCATGAAGGCATGACCAGGCTCCATCTACTCTTCGGCGAATCGAATCAAAACGAATACGCCTACGCCTTGAAGGTTGGCACGACCGCCCTCGTGCTGCGACTCCTAGAAGACGGCAAAGTGCCGGACACGATAACGATGGCCCAGCCCCTAATCGCTCTGCGGGAAGTCAGCCGCGATCCGACCTACAAGTGGATTGTTTCCCTCATCAATGGGGACACGATTGGAGCGGTGGATCTACAGCGCAAATACCTTGAACTTGCCCACGCCTACAAGGGTGAAAACGATCAGACGAACTGGATACTAGCCGAGTGGGAGTCCGTGCTTGACGGGCTCGAGAAGAGCCCTTTGGATATGGCGGACCGAATCGATTGGGTGGCAAAACGCAAGATCGTCGAAGATTATATGAAGGAAGAAGGCCTGGATTGGACTTCTGACGCCCTCCACTCGGTCGACCTCGAGTACCACAACATCGATCCAGAGAAGAGCCTGTTCCACGCGTTTCAGCAGATGGGCGCCACCACTCGCTTCGTAAGCGAGTTGGACATCGTCGACGCGATGACTGAGCCACCCCAAGACACGCGCGCCAAGGGTCGTTCGGAGCTTGTTAAAGCGGTTGTGGATCGAGGAATTTCAAAATACTATCTGTTCGATTGGAACGGCGTTTCGTTAGACCGACATAACTACATCGAGATGTCAGATCCTTTCGAGACATACGAGGGCATTTCTCAGAAGTAACCGCCCAATTTTGCGATTGGTGAGCGCATTACTTTCTTTAGTGAGCTAACACTTTTCGGGCTGCTCTTGTTATACTGGGCTCAAAGTTCAGTTTCTAGACCACTTTTGAGGGAACCCAATGCTGTTTGACATTACCTATCGTCGTTTCGGCGCCGCTGTCGGTGTATCCTGCGCCGTCTTCCTTGTCTCCATGGTGCAGGCCGCGCCCGTGGCAAAGTCCGCCGTATTGAGCCGCGCCGCAACCAAAACAATGGATTCAGCAGCCTCGGCGTTCATTGAGAACAAGGGCCAATGGGATGCGCAAGCACATTTCCTTTCCAGGACAAACGGGTTGAACCTTTGGGTCACCGACGACGGCGCCGTTTATGATTTCAATCGTTTCGTGCGAACGCCGGCAGGCGCCTCCCGCAAGCGATCCGGCTTCATCGAAGGTCATGTCGTTCGGGCGAGCTTTGTCAACGCTCGCCCGTCAGCGGTAAGTGGCGAAGTCGAGTTGGGCGGGAGGTACAACTATTTCATCGGCAACGAACCGAGCCGATGGGCGACAGGCGCCCGCGGGTTCTCTAACGCCATCGCCGCACAGCCATATAACGGCATCTCGATCCGATATGGGATCGACCAGGGCTCCGCAAGATACGACGTGATCGTGGCGCCAGGAGCCGACCCCTCCCAGGTTGGGTTGAAGCTCGATGGCGCTGACGGCCTGCAGATCCTTCCAAATGGCAACCTGCTGATCAAAACGTCGATCGGCGTGATTGAAGAACGGGGCCTAACCGCCTACCAAAACACAGCCTCCGGTCTAACCCAGGTTCCCTGCCATATGGTTTTGGATGCGAACGTCGTCCATTTCGATATGGGCAGCTACGACACCGGCAAGCCCTTGATCATTGATCCCTTGCTGTATTCGACGTTTCTTGGCGGGTCGACGCCGGGTGACTCGCCCAACGGCGTTGCCGTGGATGCGATCGATGGCGTCTATGTGGTGGGGCAGGCACTCTCCGCCAATTTTCCAACAACGACCGGGGCCTATAAAACGAAGGACACCGACGCTTCCGGCATTGGGTTCGTAACGAAAATGAACGAGGCCGAGAGCGCGTTGACTTATTCCACTTTCATAGGTGGAGCGGGAACCGGTGCGGGTGGCGACTCGGTGGTCGGTGTGGCAGTCGACAAGACCTATAACGCCTATATCACGGGGTACACCTACTCTTCGACATTTCCAACCACCACCGGCGCCCTCCAGACCACAAACAAGGAGATCGCCAACGGGGGGCCCAACGGGTTCGTAACCAAGCTCAATCCAACTGGTACGGCTCTCCTCTACAGCACCTATTTAGGCGGCTCCGGGACGGGCGGAAACGGTGACATGCCGACCGCAATAGCGATCGACAGCTTGCTAGATGCGTATGTTGTCGGCGGAACCTATTCGACGAACTTCCCAACGACGGCGGCAGGCTACCAAAAAACAAATTTGGAAGCGGCGAACACGGGTGAGGCTGGGTTCGTCGCCAAGCTAAATCCAACTGGTACCGCGCTTACATTTTGTACGTATTTGGCCGGTTCGGGAGATGGAAGCGGGGACGGGGAGGTCGCAAACGCCGTCGCACTTGATGCTTCGGATGACGTTTACGTTGCTGGAACAACCTACTCAAAGAACTTCCCGGTCTCAGTAGGGGCATTTCAAGTCGCCAACAACGGGTTTGTCAATGGCGTCAGCACTGGGTTCGTATCCAAGCTTGCGCCGGCTGGCAATGCTCTCACCTTCAGCACATTTCTAGGGGGAAGCAACGGGGACGTCGTCAACGGTATTGCCGTCGACACCAGTCTCAACGTCACCGTGGTGGGATCGACCCTATCCACGGACTTCCCGGTGACGCCAACCGCGCTCATGGTCTGGAATCCGGAGACCAATTCGAACAGTTCCACGCCAGCTTGCGCGTTTGCGACCAAGCTTGCTTCGACGGGCAAGACTCTCGTCTATTCGACCTATCTTGGTGGCTCCGGTGGGCTAGATACAGCGGCAAGCGTAAAGCTGGATGGTTCCGGCAACGCCATAATTGTCGGCTCAACGGGTTCTTCGGATTTCCCTGTTACCGCGGGAGCATTTGAGACCGTGGATCAGGCCATCAATGGAGCGCCCACTACAGGCTTCTTGACCAGGTTGGCCGCCGCCGGAACGTCGCTCCTCTATAGTACGTTTCTTGGCGGATCTGGAACCGGCCCTGATTATGGCGACCAATGCAATGCGGTCGCGTTGACCACCGGAGGGTATGCCGTGATAGCGGGCATCACGAGTTCGACCGATTTTCCGATCACTAGTGGGGCATACGACAAGCAGTTTACTTCTGGGTTCGTGTCTGACATTGAAATGACTACAGCCGCCGTCGGGATCGCCAACATGACGCTATCCCCGGCTTCTAGCCCCGGCGGAACACAGTGCTATGGCACGATAACGCTGACGAATAGCACGACCGCCGATACGAACTTTAAGCTTACGGCAACTGGGCCGGCTGTCATGCCGGCTTCAGTCACAATCCCGCAAGGACAGACCACTGGCGAATTTATATTCCTGAGCGAAGGAGTTAACGTTAACACCACAGTTAGCATCACCGCGACGTCAGGGGCCTTGACGAAAACAGCGACGATGACGGTAACGCCGCCCACAGTGCTGACGGGGGCCCTTATCCTTAGTCAGACAGATGTTCTGGGCGGGAGTTCGGTTGGGGCGACCCTGAACCTGAACGGGTTTGCCGGATCGCCTTACACCACCGTCTCGTTAGCTTCGAACGATTCGGCCGCCGCTTCGGTGGAGTCTTCGATCCAGATTCCCTATAATTCATCCTTTGCGCGAACGACGATCAAGACGGCTCCAGTGTCCACCGGAGTCACCGTAACCATCACCGCGACCTTGGGAACGGCCAAGGCCACGGCCACATTGCAGGTTCGCACTGCGCGGGTTGCACTCCTCACTATTCCCGCCGCCGTAGTGGGAGGCGCCACTGTTCAGGGCAAGATTCTTCTGAGTGCTCCCGCAGGCCCGTTAGGGGACGTGGTGAGCCTTTCGACCACCACCGCCGATGCGGGGGTTCCAACCGCTGTCACAGTGCCTGCTGGGACAACCTCTGTAACGTTCAACATAATCACGAAAGCCGTGACCGCGAACGTGAGCGCAACGATCCAGGCCTCTTACTCGGGCAACAGTAAAATGGCGACAATTGTCGTGGAGAAGTGAGCGGAGCATCCCGGCCCGTTTAGGGCCGGGGTGCTCGCGTTCGGGCCCGTTCGCTGACCTAGCCCGCTAGGTATAGTTCACCGTATAGCGGCCACGGAAAAGACTGCCGAAATCATCGAAGCCTCAGAATCGGCAACGCTCTTCCGCACGTCTTTGGAATGCTCATGGCGCTTCGTAACGACGTAACCGTTCTCGCTCGCAGAGCCTCTCCAAGAAAGCCTCACAAGGCGGACGAGGCGGTTACCGCGCTTGGAGTCGTCGCGCCGCCGCCGATACGGGTCGAATCTCCCGGCTTCAGTGGCTCCTTGGCGACACTTTTTGCCTGCGTCCGAGAGCGCAAGATCGATGTTTTGGATGTGCCTCTTTTGCCCGTCTGCGAGGCCTACCTGGCTTATCTCTTGCAGGTTTCTCTGAAGGACTTGGATCAAGCAGCCGCCGCCTTGGCAGCTCTAGCCTATCTTCTGGAGCGAAAGGCATGGGCGCTGCTACCGGTAGCCGAACCAGAGCCGGTCGCCGAAATGCCTCTCGAACTAATAGCCCCTAGCGCGCACGAATATGAGACGGCTATTTTCGCCTTACGGATTTGGGAAGAGGACCGCGAGCAAATGTTCTTCCGCCCGCCCGACGCGGGATCGGCCGATTACGAGCTTCCATTCGAAATCGGAAGCGTCACGATTCTTGATCTAGCCCGAGCATTCGAAAGGCTGCTCTCTAAGGCAGAACCGGCCGCAATCGCGCCTCTGAACAAACCCCGCCGCTTGATCACGGAGCAGATGAAGGTGGTTCTCAAGGCCCTAACTAGCGAGTGGAGGACGTTGGAAGCCCTGATCCTGACCCCATTCACCAGGGAAGACGCCGTGTACTGGTTCCTATCTCTGCTGGAGCTGATCCGTTTAGGCCAGGTTGCGGTTAAAATCCTCGGAGAAGACGTGGCGTTTGCACGTGCAAAGCCCGCGAAGCACAATTGTTGAGTGATAGGTGTTGAGTATGAGTGTTGGGGAAGGCACGGCCTCGGCGCGGTACCAGCCATCCGCACGGTCATCCCAAGATTCCCTCTTGTCTATATACTCAAGACTTAACACCTAACACCTAACACTTAACACCTAACACTTAACACTCAATACCTAACACTTCAGGATGTCCATGGACCTAGTCGAAACGCTTGAAGCCCTCCTATTTGTAGCCGACAGCCCGGCGCCTCTTCAGGCGCTTGCTCAAGCCCTTGGAGTCACCGAGGGGCAAGTTGAGCAGGCCCTCGAAGTTCTCGAGGAGCGCCTTCTCCGCAAGGGACCGATCCAGCTTGTGAAGATCGCCGGCGGATATCAACTCAGCACTAAGCCGGATTTCGCGGAAGCAATAGCAAGGTTCCTGAAGCCGCAACGACAAAGGTTGAGCAGAAGCCTGATGGAGGTGCTTGCGATCATAGCTTACAAGCAGCCCATTACTCAGGCTGAGGTGGACCAGATTCGAGGCGTCCAAAGCGATTACGGGGTCCGGCTCCTGTTGGAAAGGCGGCTAATCCACGAGGCGGGGCGCAAACAGACAGCTGGCCGACCGTTCTTGTACGCAACAACGCAGCAGTTTCTGCACCAGTTTAATCTCGCCGATCTCTCACAACTCCCACCCCTCTCGACAGGACTTCCCGTTTTCGAGGTACAAGTGGGAGGGTTGTCTTAGTCGGCAATTTGTGCCGCGTGCAGCCTAGTGAGGGTGCTCTCTAACGCGGACTAGATGGAAAAAAGCTCAAAGCGTGGTCCAAACCGTGTGGTTCGAAGCGTCTGGATTAGAGCTTGGCGAGTTGCCGAGCAACGAACAGACAACATGCTTTTGAGAACACGAAAGGCCCTGACGGGAGCCATCGCCTTTTTTTGCACGGTCGTTGCTTTGGCGTCGCCTCCTCCAATCGTCACTGCGGACAGCGCGGTCATCCTGGACGCTCAGACTGGCAAAGTCCTGTGGGGCAAGGACATGGAGACAGGCCGGTTCCCAGCAAGCACAACCAAGATCATGACGGCGCTCCTCCTCATCGAGCGCTGCAAGCCCGACGACGTTATCGTGGCGCCCCCCGGCGTCGACAAGGTTGAGGGCGCCAGCTTGCACCTAGTGCCAGGCGAGCAACTCTCCGCCAGCGACATGTTGTACGCCATTCTTCTTCGAAGCGCGAACGACGCCTGCGTCGCCGTCGCAGACCATATCAGCGGTTCGGTACCCGCGTTCGCCCAACTCATGAATGAGCGAGCCACGCAGATTGGTTGCCAGCACACGCACTTCGATAACCCGAACGGCCTGAACGACGACAATCACACGATTTCAGCTCACGACCTGGCTCTCATCGCCCGCGAAGCGATGCAATATCCCGAGTTTCGAGCGGTCGTCGCTATTCGAAAGCACGAAATCAATCGGAGCGTCAACACCCAGGATCGCTTCCTCGTTAGCAAGAATAAGTATCTGAGCATCGATCCAACCGCCGACGGCATCAAGACGGGTTGGACGCGAGAAGCCGGGCAGTGCTACGTCGGAAGCGCCACGAGAGAGGGTTATCGGGTCATCACCGTTCTGTTCCACGCGACGGACTGGAAAAAAGACAATGCGACGATGCTGGACTGGGCATTCCAAAACAGTGATCGCAAGCTTGTGGCCAAAGTCGGCGAACCGCTCGCGGAGTTCAAAGTGCTGGGAGGCACGAAGAACCGCGTGCCGGCGGCCGTTACCGAGGACTTGTACCACATCTACGCAAAGGAATCACCCTGCGAAGCGACCATGGCTTTTGAGGAATATCCGGGCCTCAAGGCGCCGATTCAAAAGGGGCAGGAAGTGGGATCCATGATCCTTTCAGACTCAGATGGTTGGACCGAAAGGGTACCCCTTGTGGCAACAGAGGCTATGCCAAAAGCTTCCGCCGCGATGGGCGCCGGGTTCCTCGGCGTTTTCCTCTTTCTCGGTTTGGTTGGGTCCGGAGCGTTCATACTGAAGCGGCGGTTTGTCCGCTTCACTTATGGCAAGAAGTCCTTCCGCCCGCAAACCCAAGCCCGTCGTTGAGGGCGCGGGTGACCGCCTCCACAAGCGCATAGCCGCGTCGGGGCTGTGTAGCCGCCGCGCCGCCGAAGAACTGATTCGGCAGGGAAGGGTTGAGGTCAACGGTCAAATCGTCGTCGAGATGGGAGTCAAGGTTGGGCCGGACGATACCGTTCGAGTCGATGGCGCGCCGGTTGGGGTCTCCAAGATTTGCACCCTCATAATGAACAAGCCAGTTGGATTCCTTACGACTCTGAGCGATCCACAAGGTAGACCTACCGTCAAGAAGCTGCTTCCTAAACTCGACGCCATGGTCAAACCTGTTGGGCGGCTCGACATGGAGTCTGATGGCTTGCTCCTCTTTACAAACGACGGCTTGCTCGCCCAAAGGCTGACCCATCCGCGGTATGGAGTGGAAAAGGAATACCACGCGACGGTTAGCGGCACTCCCGACGAGAAGTCGCTGAATAAGCTTCGAGAGGGGGTCTACATCATCGAGGGCGGCAAGACTGCCCCCGCCCGTGTGAAGATTTTGCACACGGGCCAGAAATCGAACACCACGGTTTTGAGCATCACCATCCACGAGGGAAGGAAAAGGCAGGTTCGCCTCATGTGTGAAGCCATCGGAAACCCTGTTATCACGCTCAGGCGCGTCCGGATCGGACCCTTGATTCTGAAGAACTTGCCTCCCGGCGCATGCCGCCTGCTGGGGAAAAAAGAAGTCGATAAGCTCAAGGAACTTGTTGGGCTGAAGTCTGCCGAGTGAGACAGGCGAAAGGCTTCACCAAATCACGGTCACTGGGTATTTGATCATGACTGGATCTGGGCTCACCAAAGCAAGACCCTCCGATAGGCATTGAGCCACAAGCATTCGATCAAATGGATCCCGATGGATTCCGGGAAGTCTGTAAAGGGCGGCAATGTGGCCGACATTTAAGTCAAGAAATGAAGCATTCAAAAGGGAAGCGTAACGGACGGCAACTTGATCAGCATCCTGAACAAGAGGAAGCTTTCCAAGCGAATGCTTGATCTGCATTTCCCAAACAGAGACGACGCTGACACTAAGTTCAGCCTCGTCACTCCAGATGGCTAATCTTGCTCTGTCACTGAGTAAATCCGGTCTAAACCGAAGACCAGAGAAACACGCTAGTATCGAGGAGAAGGCGCAACTAGGAGCCGTACCAATCCTTTAGCTCTTCTTCCGACAGTGGCAGGAACGCATCGTCAGGAATTTCAAACTCACCCTCAAATGCCCCCAATGTGATCTTGCCTAGCCGCGAACGATGAGGCCTGATCTCCGCCACCGGATGATTGTGTCGCGTCACAACGACGGTCTCACCAGCCTCTACTCGCCGCAGAACCTCCGCAAAATGGGCCTTGGCTTCATGTACGCTCAACTGCTCACCATACCGTCCAGCCCGAGCTCGCCCAAAATCAACGTGCCTTCCAACTCGGAAATGGGCACCTACTGAGACACGGCGAGAATCGCCGCCATAGTAATATTATGACCTATTTGCTATAGATTATGACCATATTATTCGACACCTGATCGCAGCCGCATTCGACGGCTCGAAAGTTGCTCGCCAATTGCTATGCGCCCAATGCTCACTTAAATCAAACGGTCCCCTCTCCAGATTCGGGTTCTAGGTTCGCCGGGTACAATCATGTGGCTCAAGTTGCGGCGACATTTTGTTGTCCATGCATTCCCGACGAGGTCCTAAACTCGCGGAGCCGTCAATAAACATGGTGGAAAGCTCTCAACTGGACGTCGTATCTTCCCTTGCCGAAAAGATACGTTCACATACAGCCTTAGTTGGCGTCGTCGGCTTGGGCTACGTAGGCCTACCGCTCGCGGTGGAAAAGGCGAAGGTCGGATTCAAGGTTCTTGGTATCGATCAGAATCCGGCCCGTTGCGCCAAGGTCAACCGAGGCGAAAACTTTATCAAAGACGTGGTCGACGAAGAACTCAAGGAGTGCGTCGAAAAGGGGCTGATTACAGCCGAAATCGACTTCTCCTCCGTATCCAAGATGGACGTGGTTGTGATCGCGGTGCCGACGCCGCTGACGAAGAATCTCACCCCCGACCTAAGCTACATTATCAGCGTCACCGAGGGCCTCGCGCCGCATCTTCGCAAGGGTCAGCTTGTGAGCTTGGAGTCCACGACCTACCCCGGCACTACCGAAGATGTCATGCTCCCGATATTGGAGAAGCACGGCCTCCGTGTGGAGCAAGACTTCTTCCTTTGCCATTCGCCCGAGCGCGTCGATCCTGGCAACAAACGGTTCACGACGAAAAACACGCACAAGGTAGTTGGCGGGGTCGGCCCGAAGTCGCTAGAAGTTGCCCACCTCTTCTACTCGCAAACAATTTTGAATACGGTACCCGTGAGCAGCGCCAAAGCGGCTGAGCTAACCAAGGTTTTCGAAAACACCTTTAGGGCCGTAAACATCGCGCTGGTAAACGAGTTGACTCTCCTGTGCGATAGGCTTAAGCTGAACGTATGGGAAGTGCTCGACGCGGCCTTCACCAAGCCATTCGGCATCATGCCGTTCTATCCGGGGCCTGGAGTTGGGGGGCACTGCATCCCGCTCGATCCGCATTACCTAGAATGGAAGGCAAAGGAAGTCAATTTCAACACCCATTTCATCGCACTTGCGGGTGAGATAAACCGGAGAATGCCGGAGTTCGTCGTGGAAAAAACCACACGGGTTTTGAACCAGCATGGCCTTGCCGTTTCTGTTTCCAAGATTCTGGCCCTAGGCGCATCCTATAAAAAGGACATCGACGACGACCGCGAATCGCCCGCGATCGAGATCATCAAGATGCTCATCGAGAACGGCGCCAAAGTGAGCTATCACGATCCCTTTGTGCCCTCCCTACGAAGCCATGGCATCGAGCTGGACAGCGTGGAACTGACGGAGTCGACCATTGGGGCAAGCGACCTGACCATCATCCTGACCGATCACAGTCAGGTTGACTATGACCTGGTCGTGGGAAATAGCAAAGCAGTTCTCGACACGCGCAACGCGACCAAGAACGTAACCCCGCGCGCGAACGTAACGCTACTGTAGGGGCGCGTCGGACTAGTCAGACAGGTCCGACGAGTCTGACTCAGCCCAAGAGCGTCCACTGTTGCGCCCTCCACCAAGGCCCAAAGCCCAAATCCCAAAAGCCCAAGGCCTAACACCCCAGCGCCCAACGCCTAACACCCAACACCAACGCCTAAGTCCCAAGTCCCAAGTCCCAGCCTAACACCCAACACCCAACACTTAACACCCAACACCTAACACCCAACGCCTAACGCCTAAGTCCCAAGTCCCAACTCCCAAAGCCCTCCAACACCCAACACCCAACACCCAACACCCAATGCCCAATTCCCAAGGCCCAAGGCCCACGGCCCAAGAGGCCCAACACCCAACACCCAACACTCAACGCCTAACACCCAACACCTAACCCCCAACACCCAACACCCAACACCCAACACCCCAACCCTCCAAGGGTATCCTCATGGGTCCGGGGTGGACGCCGGAAAATCATCCATGGAAGCCTTCATTCAGTGTACGAACTGCAAAAAAACGCTTTTCCGTGTCGAATTTGAACAGAACTTTTTTGTTTGTCCGCACTGCGGCTCTCACCACCGCCTCAGCGCGAGGAAGCGGATCGAAATGACCTTTGATCCGGGTTCATTTGAAGAAAAGGATTTAGAGCTTCGCTCGTCAAACCCCCTCCATTTTCCGGAGTACGCCGATAAGTTGGAGTCGGCCGAGGCTAAAACTGGTCTTTACGACAGCGTGGTAAGCGGATTCGCTCGGATTGAGGCGCGCCCTGTATGCGCCGCGGTAGCCGACTTCGGTTTCATGGGTGGCTCGATGGGGTCGGTTGCCGGCGAAAAGATTTGTCGCACCCTCGAGCGGGCCGCGCACGGCGGCATCCCCGCCGTCATTTTTGCCGCTTCGGGAGGAGCCCGTATGCAGGAAGGCCTTCTCTCGCTGATGCAAATGGCAAAAACGACAGCCGCTTGCGCTCGCTGCCGCGAAGCGGGCGCCCCCTTCATTTGCGTCTTTACCGACCCAACAATGGCTGGAGTGCTCGCAAGCTATGCCAGCGTGGCCGACATCATCCTCGCCGAGCCGAAAGCCCTCGTGGGTTTTGCCGGGGCAAGAGTCAGCAAGCAAGCCCAAGTTTCCAAGGTGCCCGATGGCTTTCAAACCGCCGAATACCTTCACGAGCACGGGATGATCGACAAAGTCGTTCCCCGGCGTGAGATGCGTCAAACGCTGGGCACATTGGTCAAGGTTCTCACCATGAGGAGGCAAAGCTAGTGGCCAAATCATGGCGCGAATGGGAGAAGCCGCTCATCGAGCTTGAGGAGGGCATCGTGAAGCTCAAGGCAATCTGGGCCAATGAACGGGACCAGGCCAAGAAGTCCGAACTCGGAAAGAGCATCGAGGAGTACGAGGCCCGTCGCGACAACTACATCAACGTGATGTATAGCCGCTTAGGTCCGTGGGAGAAGGTGCTCGTGGCGCGGGCCGACAAGCGCCCCTATACGCTCGACTACATCTCGGCCATTTTCACCGACTTTGTGGAACTCGAGGGCGACCGCCGGTTTGGCGCGGACCATGCCATTGTGGGCGGCCCGGCACTGCTCGACGGCGCCGCCTGCATGATCATCGGCCACCAAAAGGGAAGAAACATTCAGGAGCGGCAATTCCGCAACTTCGGCATGGCTAAGCCGGAGGGATACCGCAAGGCAATTCGCCTCATGGATATGGCCGACCGCTTCGAACTGCCGGTGATTTCATTTATCGATACGCCCGCCGCAGATCCTGGCGTGGAAAGCGAGTCGCGCGGAATCTCGGAGGCCATCGCCGCCTCGATGATGCGAATGTTCGAGCTTTCCGTACCAACCATTTCGATCGTTATCGGCGAAGGAGGCAGTGGCGGAGCGATCGGCATTGCCACTTCCAACGTGGTGCTCATGCAGGAGCACTCGGTCTACTCCGTAATCCCTCCCGAAGGCTGCGCTGCGATTCTATGGCGCTCCCCCGACAAAGCCCCCCAGGCTGCCGCCGCCCTGCGTCTAACTGCCACATCCGCACAGGAGCTGGGCCTGATCGACGAGATCCTCAAAGAGCCCCGCGGAGGCGCGCACCGAGACCCCTTGGAAGCCGCCGGAATCGTGAAAGAAGCCATCGTTCGCTACCTGGCCGAACTGTCACCCATGTCCAAGGAAGAGCGCAAGCGCGCCCGTTACGACAAGTTTCGCGCCATGGGCATCTACGGGAAGGCCTAGGATTCGAGCATCGGCCCTATGCCGTACAATGAGGTCATGAAGTTCCAGGTTCTGTTTAGTTACGATGAGGCGTTCCAAGGCTATGTTGCCGAAGCCATCGAGTTGCCAGGTTGCCTGAGCCAGGGCAAAACCTTAGATGAAGCCATGACCAACATAAAGGACGCTATTCAGGGGGTCCTCTTGGTGATGGAGAAGAATGGGGAACCCTTTCATCCGACGACCAGGCCTGTCCTCGTTGGGGAAGTAGCTGTCTGACTTGGAACGGTTGCCGATTATCTCTGGACGTGAGGCAGTAAGGCCTTCGAACGCCTTGGATGGCGAAGCGACCATCAGACAGGGAGTCATATTATTCTCTATCGAAAAGGCAGCGCCACCCTCTCAGTTCCCAATCACAAGGAACTGGCTCCCGGCCTTATTCGCGTGCTTGTCCGAAGATCAGGCGTTTCCCTCGACAACTTTCTAGCAGCACTGCGCTCATAAATATGCTCCCACTGGCCCGGTAAATCCACCATGACGAATCGCTTATGGCAACTCGATCAAACCATATTTCGCGAAATCAACCTGGGCTGGCATAGCGCCTTCCTCGATCCAATTTTCTTCGTAATATCCTCAACCGGCCTAGGCTGGGTTCAGGCGCTGGTCATCTTGGCCTGCTTCCCGCGGAAAACCATCTTCGACCGCAAATCGCCGAATCACCTCAACTGCAAGGCCTTGTTCACGGGTCGATTGTCCATCGCCCCGCTGCTGCTGTACGCATGGGCGTTTACCGGTATCGTCGACACCATCGTTAAACACGCCGTGCCAAGAGACCGCCCGAGCAACGAACCATGGGCTTTGCCCCAAGAAGACGTCCACGCCTGGAGCTTCGCCAGCGGCCACACGGCGTCCTCATTCGGCATCGCCTTCGCCTTCTTCTTCCTGACAAGGGGAACGAAGGATTCGAAATGGGGCTGGGCTGGCCTTATCTGGGCCGGGCTAGTGGGAATCAGCCGCATTTACCGCGGAGTCCACTGGCCATCAGACGTGGTGTCGGGCTTGTTCGTCGGGCTCGGCTGCGCCTGCCTGTTCATGATCGTCGCGAATCGGTATTGGCCAAGGCCGAAACAACCGTAATAACTGCCGGCGAATCATAACCCTTGTCCGCCAGCTTCAACCAGCAGGTCTTCAAGAAATGTAGCCAGATCAGGCAGCCGGTCCTTCGCGATGGTCCAGAGGACCGATGCATCAACCGCATCGTACCCATGGATCAGGATGTTTCTGAGACCGATGATTTTTTCTGGCTCACCGAATCGATCATAAACTGGCTCTTCCAATTCACGTATTCTAACTAGGGCTTCGCCAAGTATCCCGAACTGACGCTCAACCGCAGACTGCACCAGCCAGTTGCTTCGAAAACTTTCGGCCGATTCGTTTGCGACAGCTTCTGAGATGCGCTTCGACGCCAGTGACATGTCATACACAGCCGCCGCAGTTTCAGGCCGCATATACTTCCTTAGCTTGGCTCTCCGCGAGCTTCCTGAAGAAGGGATTTTTGGCTGCGTTCCAATCAACCACGTCGACCTTTCGCCCAAGAAGTGTCTCAAGTTCCAGAATGAATCCCATGAATTGGTCATAGGCGTTTAGGGATATGTTCCGGTCGAACTCGGCGAGAAAATCGAAGTCGCTGGAGTCGGGGTCCCAATTATCTTGTAGTGCGGAGCCGAATAGCCGAAGCCGAGTCACGCCAAAACGGCGGCATAATTCGCCGATTTCCGCCGCCTTGGCGGTAACGTGGTCTTCTCCTAGCATCGGATGCATTGTATCCCCAACCAGAAGTTACGCAGCCGAGTTGGCGCCAACTCGCAACGATCAAAACTCAATTGAGGCACATAAATTTTGAACTATCGGAAGCCTCCCCGACATACACTCTCCGAAGAGACGGATGGAAGCGCAAATAACGCGAGCATCGTGCGGAGACAGAGAGGCCTTGGCCGAGATAGTCGTCGAGTATTACCCGGCGGTCTACAGGTTCTGCGCCCGCCGAGTCGGGCCTGAGCTTGGCCAGGATGCGGCCCAGGAGACCTTCCTGGCCGCTCAAAAGGTTCTGTCCCGGTATGACGGGACCTCGACCCTTCTCACGTTCCTGCTCGGCGTCGCGCATAACCAATGTCGCAACTTAGCGCGGAAGAATCGAATGGAAATCAGCTTTGACTCAGTGTGGCCCACCGGTTCCACCGAAGACGTGGAGCAAAGGGCCATTGACCGGCATGAGTTGAACCGGGCGTTGAGATGCCTCTCGCTCGAGCACCGAGAAGCGGTGGTCATGCACGAAATCGAAGGCCTCACCTACGACGAGATCGCGGCGGTCCTGAAGGTGCCCTCGGGCACGGTCAAGTCCCGCCTGCATCACGCCTTTCTCGCCCTGCGGCAAAAACTGGCGCCAAGCGGCGAGGTGTCGGAATGAGTATTCGAGAGGATCTGAAGGCTTTCGTAGACGGGGAACTGAGTCCCGCCCGCGCCGAAGAGGTTCGGCTGGCCGTTGCGCAGGATCCGGCTCTTCAACAGGAGGTTCAGTTCATGAAACTGTTGAGCGAAAACATTCGCGAAGAAGCGGCCGAGCCGGAAGTTGTCGGCGTCGACAAGGTGTTGGAGGCGGTGAGAAATCCGAAGACGAGGCTGTGGTCTTGGCTAGCCCGAAATAGGCGGATCGCTCTAGGCCTTGGCGTTGTTTGTATATTTGCCTTAGGGGTTATCCTATGGCCAACCTTCTCTCAGGCGAAGCTCGCGAATAAGCTAGTTGCGGTCGATTTGCCCGCTGACGAGGCCACAGAGCAGGCCAGGGTCGACACCATCAAGGGTGGGCGTAAAGTGGTGCCCATTCCTGCAAAACGCGCTCCTGCAGGGGCCCCAAGTCGATCCGATTCTTATACATGGGTACTGGGGGGGGGCGAGGATTCTCCCAAAGTCGCTCCGGTCCCTCAAGCGATCGGAGGCATGCATCAGTACACGCCAACCTTCAACATTGAAAGTAGTCCTGTTGGAGCGGCGAAGACAGACCCTACGATTGAGTCCTCTCGCAAGCACGGACTTGCGAGTTCTGAGGGGCATCCATTAAACGCGACAGGTATCGCCCCCACCAGTCCTGCAACGAAATTTGCCGCCCCGCCCTCGAACCGCAAAATCATCCAGAACGGCGACGTCGAGGTCGAAGTGGCGGACGTGTCTGCAGCCCAAACCGGTGCCACTCAAATCGCGACCTCCCTTGGCGGGTTCGAGGAGAACAGCAGTCTCAACTACTCCGAAGACTCCATCCCTCACGCATCGCTCACCATTCGCGTCCCCGCTCATCTGTTCGGCCAGGCCCTCCAGCGCATCGAAGCGCTCGGCAAAGTGAAAAGCAATAACGTGACGGGCCAGGACGTGACCGCCCAGTATGCCGACACTGACGCGAGGCTCAAAGAGCTGAACGCCGAGGCGGCCGACTACGTGACCATGCTCCGTGGCGCGAGAACCATCGGCCAGATCCTCGAGATCAAGGATCGGCTTAGCCAGGTTCGCCAAGAAATTGGCAGCCTGCAGGAGCAGTTGAGCAGCCTGAAGGACCAGTCGGCTTTGTCGACCCTCAACGTTCAGTTTGACCAGAAGCCGAAGATCGGCCCCAAGGTCCCTCAAAAGAAAGACCCAAGCGAAGACACGTGGGCGGAGGACACCTATGCGGGTGCGGTGAACGGGCTCACCAGCGCCTTTCATTTCCTCGGTCGCGGCGTCATCTTCCTGTTCGTATATGCGCCGATCTGGTTGCCAATCGCAGCCCTTGTTTGGTTCTTCAATCGCCGGAAGAAGCGCGCAGGTTAATCGCCGCGTTCCGCTTCAACCCCTCATACCCGGCCCGCCTCACCGGCGAGCCGGGCGTTGTTTTGTCCCACTCCACATGTGAAACCTGCACCAATTGGCGCAAGGTGGGCCAAGTGCGTACATTCAAGAATCCAGGCTCCTGTGTGACCTGAGCCCGAAGCGGCTGCGAGTCGCGGGCCTCGTTGAACGGGCAAACTTCCTGACAAACGTCGCACCCAAACGTCCAGTCGCCGATTCCGGGCTCGAGTTCAGCCGGTATATCGCCACGGTGCTCGATCGTGAGGTAGCTTACGCAGCGCCGCGAATCCACCTGCCATCGCCCCCGCTGCTGCACGATCGCGCCGGTTGGGCAGGCGTCGATGCATTTCCGGCAAGTTCCGCAACCGCCAGCGGAAGGTTCGTCCGTCGCAATTGAAACCGAAGTGAGCAGGAGCCCGATGAAGAACCAACTCCCGCGCTTGGAGTCGATGAGACAGGTGTTCTTACCGAACCAACCCAGTCCGGCAAGGTGCGCGTACTCCCGCTCCAGAATCGGCGCCGAATCCACGCAGGCCCTGCTCGACGAGCCTGGAAATTCCAGACTAAGCCAGTTCTCCAGCTTCTTAAGCTTCTCGCGAACGACGCGATGATAGTCGCGACCCATGGCGTAGCGGGCAATCTTCGGTTCGCCGGGCCGGTGGTTGAGGGGCTGGTTGTAGTTGAGGCTGACCGCCACGATCGACTTCACGCCGGGAAGCAGCACCCTAGGAGATTCACGAAGGGGAAGCTGGCGCTCCAAATACTCCATCCCCGCATGAAAACCGTCGCCAACCCAGTCCCGATAGTCGTCGAAGTGGGGCGGAGGAACAGCGGCGCAAACGCCGACCGAGGTAAATCCGAGTTCCAGGGCGAGCTTCTTAAGAGCCGAAGGGTCCTGTAATTGCGGCGCCACGCCTTCAGTTTACAGCTAGCCGGCAAGCCGCACTTGGTTGGACAAGAATCCCACTCGGCAAGCCTAATTCCTAATTCCTAGCCCGTCCGCTTCTCGCCCAAAGCGGCGTCGCCCAACTCCCTTCGCGAAGCTACGGCCCGCTGATACAGCTCTACGTACGCCTTGGCTGAGCGCTTCCAGGAGTAATCCGCGTCCATAGCGTTCTTGACCAGCTTGCGCCACTTCGTGCTATTGCCAAAGGCGGCCACCGCGCGTCTGCACGTCGCAAGGAACTCCTCGCCGGAGCGGTTCTCGAAAACGAACCCGTTCTGGCCATCGAAGACTGTATCCGCCAGTCCTCCCGTTCTTCGCACCAACGGAATCGTCCCATAACGCATCGCAATGAGTTGGCCCAGGCCACAAGGTTCAAAGGAGCTCGGCATCAGAAAAATGTCGCTTCCCGAGTAAACCCGCTGAGCCAAGCGCGGATCGAACTTTTCCAGGAACCTGAATTGATTCGGATAGGCATCCTGAACCCGCCGGTATTCCGTGGCGAGCCACGGGTCGCCGAGTCCTTGAACCACCAGCTGAACGTTCTCCGCGAATAATTCTTTTATGGTGTCGATCAGCAAGTCCATGCCCTTCTGGCTGCTAAGGCGGCTTACCACCCCCATGAGCGCCGCGCCCTCGATGGGCCGAAGTCCTATCTCGGTAAGCAGGGCCCTCTTGCATTCCGCTTTGCCCTCTAAGTTGGCTGAGGAGTAATGAGCAGGGATCAGCGGGTCCTTCTCGGGATCAAACTCCACGGTGTCGATTCCGTTCAATACGCCGGTGAGGCACTCGGCCGCCGAAAGATGTTGCATCAGCCCCTCGAGGCGGCAGCCGTATTCGGGAGTCTGAATCTCAAGCGCGTACGTTGGGCTGACGGTGTTCACCTGGTCCGCGTAAACGCAGCCGGCCTTTAGGAAGTTCACCCTGCCGTAGGTTTCAAGCTGGTGGAGGTTAAACAGCGTCATTGGCAGGTCTAGGCGCCGCAATATGTCCTCGTCGAACTCGCCTTGGTATGCGAGGTTATGAATCGTGAAAATCGTGGCCGTGTCGTTCCATGTCGGGTGGCCGGTTTCGCGCATCAACACCGGTGTGAAGCCGGTGTGCCAGTCGTTGCAGTGAACCACGTCGGGAATCCAGTCCAACTCCTGTGAGGCTCGCAGTGCGGCCTTGCTAAAGAAGAGGTGCTGGTCGCTACCGGGAAGGTAAACCGTCTGGCTGCTGATGCTCTCGGGGAACCATTGGTCCGTTCCGATGAAATAGAATGAAACGCCGCAATGCTCGAGGTGCTTGAGGTAAGCGGTCTTGACGAAGTCGGCGCTTAGGCGCACTTCGAATCGCTCCAACGCCGTTTCTAGTTTCCAGGCTGGATCGCGCTCAATCATGCCGTAGGAGGGCATCATCACGCGAACGTCGTGCCCCAGAGATCGCAGGGCTTTGGGAAGCGAGCCCGCGACGTCCGCGAGTCCACCCACTTTTGCAAAGGGGGCAACCTCCGCAGACAACAGCAAGATTTTCAAGTACGCATCCTCCAGTCTTTGGCCACGCGCGTCCTTGCGCGCAACACGCTTCGTAGGGTCGGACGCTTAATACGAACGGTACGCCGCCTTGCGATCCCGCGAATGGCTTCAAAGCCATCGTATTCAACGCTGTCCGACTCTCGGCCGTTCGGCAATAATGCCGGGACAGCCACGAATACTGATCCCATTCCGGGGATCATTGTTCGCTCTTGCCGGTAAAAACGCGGGGATATTGAATTAATAGATTGCTTCGATAAGTATTGCGGTGGCTTCTCCGCCGCCGATACAGGGTGTTGCAACCGCGTATTTACCACTCCGCCTTCGCAACTCGTGCAAAGCGGTGAGCACGAGACGAGCGCCGGTCATCCCTATCGGATGGCCAAGAGCAACCGCCCCGCCGTTGACGTTCATTTTGCTGTGGGGTATCCCAGCTTTCTGCGCCACAACCATAGCGACGACTGAGAAGGCCTCGTTGACTTCAAAAAGGTCGATATCTTCGACTTTGAGCGAATGCTTGGCAAGCAGTTTCTCTATCGCGAACGCGGGCGCCGTGGTGAACCATTCGGGCGCTTGAGCGTGGCCCGCATATCCAACGACACGGCCTAGAGGCTTTAGCCCTCGCTTTTCAGCCTCACTCTGGCTCGTTAGCACCAAAGCGGCGCCGCCGTCGTTAATTGAGCTTGCGTTCCCCGCCGTCGTTACGCCGTCCTTGCCGAAGGCCGGCCTTAGGCTGGGCAGCTTCGACGGGTTGCCCTTTCCAGGCTCCTCGTCCTGGCTCACGATAATTGGATCGCCCTTCTTTTGAGGGATCTCGACGGGAACGATCTCGGCACTCAACCGGCACTCTTCCTGCGCCGCAGTTGCCCGGCGGTAGCTTTCCGCCGCGAACTCGTCGAGCTGCTCTCGCGTAAAGTTGAACTCTGACGCAGTGCGGTCTCCGCAGGCGCCCATGTGGACGTTGCCGTAAGGGTCCCACAGCCCGTCGTGGATCATAGTGTCGATCAGCACGCCGTTACCCATGCGGTAGCCCGCTCGGGCCTTGTCGAGCGCGTAAGGCGCGTTCGACATCGACTCCATGCCACCCGCAACCATGACCGACGCGTCGCCCAGCCGGATAGCGGCGGTTGCGAGCATAACCGACTTCATGCCTGATCCGCAAACCTTGTTGATAGTGGTGCAAGGAACGCTGTCGGGAAGGCCGCCATAAATCGCCGCCTGGCGTGCGGGAGCTTGCCCCACGCCACCGGTCAAAACAGAGCCCATTAGAACTTCGTCGACGTCCTTCCCCTCGATGCCCGCCCGCTTTAAGCTCTCGCGAATGGCCGCAGCCCCAAGCTGCGGACCCGTCAAGGATGACAGGGAGCCCATGAATGCGCCGATGGGAGTTCGAACTCCAGATAGAATGACCGCTTCTTCCATACCTTTTTGAAACCTCGTTGCTTGAGAGAGTTTACCGGGGCAGTCCGGCTTGCAGCGTGGGGGATGAAGGGAAAGGGTAGAGGTAGAGGGTAGAGGGTAGAGGCCACTCAGAAAATATAAATGGCTTTGCTCGAGGAGTGCGCCCAGCGCGACGGATCCCCAATAACCACAACAAGCGAGGGCGCGCTTTCCACTTGGGACAAACTCCCAGATAAGGTTCTGGCCCCTCTACCCTCTACCCCGGCTTTACAATGACCGGTCGATCATCGCGGCGATCTGCTGCTTGGGAACCCGGCCTACGATACGCTCGACTTCCTTGCCGCCCTTGAATACCATCAACACCGGTATGCTCATCACGTTGTACTTGATCGCGATGTCGCTTTCGTTGTCGACGTTAAGCTTGTAGACCTTTGCCTTTCCAGCATATTCGGTCGCGATCTGCTCTACATCGGGTCCGATCGCCTTGCATGGGCCGCACCATTCAGCCCAAAAGTCTACGAGCACGGGAATCTCCGATGCTAAAACGCCTTGTTCGAAATCCGATCCTTTGATTGCCAGATCAGCAGCCATAAATTTAGTCAAACTCCTTAAATAGTTGTGTCTCTAGGTATACCTTACGTAAACTGTAGAGACTCTTCGGCGATAAGCAATGTAGCAGTGACAAAATAGCTGAAGGAAGCGTCTATGCTGTGGAACTGCGTGAAGAGCCAAGACCCGGAGGAAACACGATTTTGCGAATTCATTTGAGACTATTTGCGGGCATATGTGTGGTGGCCGCTGCCGCTGCCTTGACCGTCGCCCAGCAAAAGCCTGGTGTCAAGCCGCCGAAGCCCAAGGTTGTCGTTACAAAGAAGACGACTACCACCACAACTACCAGCCAGACGACCAGCTCGGTGAAAAAGTGGGCCGCCAAACCCAAAGCTAAGGCCAAAGCCCGGCACAGGGTGGTACGAAAACGGCACAGACGGCGACGGCGCCACCACGTTGTTCGGCGAACGCATCGAACCATCATATCGACCACCAGCACGAGCGTTGGCCTTTCTGCTGGAGCCCAGAGCGGACTCGTTGGAATTCAGCTTTTTGATTCCGCGATGAAACTCCTCAAAGTATACGGCAACCCCGACCTGATTTTGAACCTCGGACAAGGCATTCCGGGAGCTGCAGCCGGACCCGCAGGTGGTGGCGGCGGCGGCGGTGGTCGCGGTGGCGGCGGTGGCGGCGGAGGCGCCGCGTTCAAGGGACGCGCCACAGGTTTGGGCGCCGGAAGACGCGACATCACCGGCGATGTTCCCCAGGACTGGGGCTTTGAAGACGACACGCTGATTCGTCAAGCCGGCAAGTTCGGAGGGCGCGGTCCTGGCGGCGGAGGAGGAGGCGGAGGTGGCGGCGCCCAAGCAGGCGGCGGTGGCGTAGCGTCGGAGGCCACTCCCAGCAATACCTATATGCGCTGGGTCTACAAGAGAACCGCAAGCCAGTACAGCTTCATCATCGACCGTTTGAACCGCGTCGTTCAAATCGAGGTGACGGGTATGGGAGACCCCAAGGTCCGAACGAATAAGGGAGTGACCTTCGGGGCCACTTTCAAGGACTTGCTTGAAATATACGGCGTCCCAGACGCTTATGAGATCAATGGCGACCAACTCGTCATGCGTTACCTCAACAAGCAGCACGTCGCGTTCCGCCTCAACCGTTTGCAGACCGACCAGCCTCATGAAGTAACCGCGATGGTCGTAGCGGGAGGCCGAGGCTAGAACAGTTGGCCGATGAGATTGGCGAGATTCGCGCGCGGATCAACATCGTCGATCTTGTCGGCCAAACTGTTGCCCTGAAGCGCACAGGCAACCGCTATCAGGGTCTCTGCCCGTTCCACCAAGACCGCAACCCGTCCTTCTCAGTGACGCCAGAATCGGGTCGCTATAAATGCTGGGCGTGCGGCGAATCCGGCGACATCTTCAACTGGGTCATGAAGACCCGAAACGTCGAGTTCGTCGAAGCTCTTCAACTCCTGGCCGAACAAGCAGGGGTAACCCTTCGGTCGCAGAAGCCGGAAGACCGGTCCGTCCGCATGACGCAAAGGTCGGCGATGGAAACGGCCCAGAAGTTCTTTCGCGAATCTCTGGGAAAATCGGATGCGGCCAAGGCTTACTGCGTTTCCCGAGGACTTGGCCAAGAGGTCCTATCCAAATGGGAGATCGGCTACGCTCCGGAGGATGGCGAGAGTTTGGCGATCCATCTGCGCAAACAAGGATTTCGCTTGGCAGACTGCAAGCCCCTGTTTTTGGTCGACGGAGACGAGTCTCAAGGCTATCGCGACAAGTTCCGCGCCAGACTCATCTTTCCGATCCGAGATGAAAGAGGAGACCTCGTCGCCTTCGGAGGCCGTGCCCTCGGAGACGCGAATCCCAAGTACATCAACAGTAGCGACACTCCGCTCTATAAAAAGGGAAAAGTTCTGTATGCGATGAACATCGCCAAGGAAGCCATGCGGGACGAGCGAATGGCTGTGCTTACCGAGGGATACCTCGACGCGATCGCCTGCCACACGGCGCAAGTGAAAACCGCCATCGCCTCGCTAGGAACCGGCCTTACTCAAGACCATGCCAAACTCCTCAAGAGGTGGTGCGATACGGTTACCGTGCTGTATGATAGCGACGCCGCAGGTCAAAAGGCGGCCGCCCGGGCAACTGAAGTGTTGGCCGCCGAGGGACTACGGGTTCGAATCGCGGCGGTTCCCCAGGGCAAAGACCCCGACACGCTGTTGAAGTCGGCTGGGCCGGAAGCGGTTCGCAAGGCCGCACATTCGAGCCTTACGCCTCTCGAGTTCAGGGTCCGCAGCCTTGAAAAGGAGTTCTCGCCTCAGGACGACGAGTTTTGGAAACAAGCCGTGGAAGCGATAGCGGCCGAGCCTTCTGAAATGGAGCGCATCAGGTTTGTCGAGGATCTTGCCCCGCGCTACCCAAACATCCGCGACTCAGACTCCGCGAGGGCCGCCCTTTCGAAGCAGGTGGACAGGTTCAGGGCGGGGCTTCCCGCGGCCCAAACCGCTGTCCCAGCATCAAACGCAGTGGGAAGGGAAGTCGTCGAGCGCTCCATGTCTTCGCACGAGATCGTGGTTTTTCGTGCGCTCCTCGAGGAGGAATATCGTGCCCTCATATGGCCTTTACTCAGTTCCGAAGACTTCTTTCTAACCAAGACCGCCCAACGTCTGGCGAACGAGATCGGTAAGTCCTTCCCTAGTGGTCCGCCCGATGGCCCTGCCCGGCAATGGATCGAAACGATAGAGTCAAAGGCGGCGAAAGACCTGCTCTTCAGCGTCGAGCAGGATTGGCGCACTTCAGGTCCACTCAGTCCCGAGTACGTTTCCGAATCGATTCAGTTCCTGCAAAGAAAGAGAGAATCCCGATCGATGGAGGAGCTAAAGAAAGGGGAAGGAGACGAGCGGCTCAGAGAGATCATGGATCGATTGAGAAAGGCACACTAGCCAATTTGCGAGGCGCCATGCACATCGATATGTTGAAGTTCCAGGCCCAAATTAATCAATTCATACTTGGCAATTACGAAAGGCTATTGTATAGTAAGGATAACGGGTAGGAAAAGGATGTCCCCAGCCTGTTGTTTCTTATTGTGGAGAGTCAAATGGGTGGGGGTCTGGGAGATCGTAGCGACTACGATTCGGGTCTGGTGGGATTTGCGGTTGCCGAAACTGGCAACGTAGCGGTCGTACCGGTGGCGCTAAGAGTGGTACCCGTCGGTTCGATCACTATTCCCGGCAAGATCGGCGAGCGTCGGCGCGAGTCCAATTCGGACGTCGACCACGAGGGTGCGCCTCTCGACGATTCCGTTCGAATGTGGCTGAAGAAGATTGGCCAAAAGAGGCTCCTGACTCCCGAGCAGGAATTCGAGTTCGCCCGATGCGCCGCATCCGGCTGTGAGCGATGTAAGCAGGTTATCGTCGAATCCAACCTTAGGCTGGTTGTCAGCATCGCGAAGCGCTTCGTGGGTCGGGGCCTTTCCCTTCAGGATTTGATCCAGGAAGGAAATATGGGGTTGATCCGCGCCGTAGGCAAGTACGACTACCGACGGGGCTACCGTTTTAGTACGTACGCTACTTGGTGGATACGCCAGTCGATAAGCCGGTCGATAAGCGACCAGGGCCGCACGATCCGGGTCCCCGTTCACACTCTCGAAGCCGTGAACAAGCTCATGCGAATATCTCTTTGCCTTCAACAGAAGCTTGGTCGGGAGGCAACCTACAAAGAAATTGGCCTGGAGTCCAACATGAGCGCCGACAAGGTGAAGAACTACCTTCGGGCTATTTCAGATCCCGTGTCGCTTGAGTCGCCCATTGGGGATAGCGACGACATGGCTCTCGGCGAGTTTATCGAGGATCGTGGCGAGGAAAGCGCCTCAGACCTTGCGCTGCGAGGCATGGTCCGCGAACGCATCGACGACTTGCTTTCAACTCTCGACGAACGCGAGCAGGGCGTCATAGCCATGCGCTACGGCCTATTGGACGGGAGGGCCTACACTTTGGAAGAGGTGGCGAACGCGTTCCAACTGACACGAGAGCGTATTCGACAAATCGAGCAGTCCAGCCTAAGAAAGCTCAAGCATCCCTCCCGCTCCCGCCGTCTTCTCGAAGTGTTGGAGTAGTCTCACTCCGCATGCAATTTGGGGGATACTTTGGCATTGATTGAGTTCGACGTCATCATTCCGGCCGGGGGCACCATCAGCAAGGATTTTGCCAAGGTCGTCAACACCGAGAAAAAAGCGCTGATCGCCATGGTCAGCAACACGCTACTTGGAAACACGATCGAGTGCCTGCGCGCCATGCCCGGAACCCGAAGAATCGTGGTCATCGGAAACGAGATGGTCAGGCGCGCGACTCATAGCGTGGACCAAGTTTTGCCCGAAGCGGAGACCGGCCCCAAAAACATCTTTAATGGCCTGCGCTGGCTTTCCCAGCAGAACGAACCAGCCGAGAAGGTGCTGATCGTCACATGCGACCTGCCGTTTCTAACCGTGGATGCGCTGGGGAGATTTCTCGCCCTCTGCCCCAACGATAAAGATTTTTGTGTTCCCCTCATCGCCCACGACGATTTCGCCGAAGCATTCCCATCAGCGGAAGCCACGTTCGTTAAGATGAAAGACGGGGTGTTCACCACGGGCTGTGCGTATCTGGCTACACCCAAGGCGGTCTTTGCCGCCGCGCCCCAAATCGAACGCGTGTTCGAGAACCGAAAGAGCAAGATCGGAATGGCCCGAATGCTTGGCCCAAAATTCTTGCTGGGCTATCTTACGAAGTCCCTGACCGTTGCGTCGGTCGAGCAAAAGGTAGAGCAAATCCTGGGCTGTAAGGCGGTGGCCGTTCCCGGCAGCCCCGCCGAACTGGCCTACGACATCGACTACATCGAGGACTACCACTACGCCCTTCAGACTTTAAAGCTGAAAGCGAGCGCCAGTGCCTGACATCGACGCTCCCGATCCGGGATCCGCTTCCGAATATCGTTCTTCCGCGGTCGATCAACGCCCTATGGGGGGCTTCGGCATGGCCGGAATTAGCGCATTCTGGCTTGGGTCGAACGTTCTCTGGACGGCGCTTATCGTGTTGCTGCTTCCGGGCCAGATTGAGGCGATGACCGGCCACTTGAAGGCGGAAGCGCTGGGATGGACAATTGGGGCCGGTGCACTGTTCTCGTTGGTGGTGCCTCTGGTGGTGGGCCCTCTTAGCGATAGGTGCGCATCCAGGCTTGGCCGTCGTCGGCCATATATGTACGCGGGGGTCGCGGTCAACATCCTTGGGCTGTTGACAATGTTGTACTACTCGACGATGAAGTTGGCTACTGGTGTTGGGCCACACACCGGCTTGCCCTCGAATTTCTGGGGCTATTTCCTTGGTTACGCGATCGTTCAGGTAGGCAATAACATCGCCACCGGGGCATATCAGGGCGTAATCCCAGACGTTATCCTCCCAAGGCAACGTGGCGTTGCCAGCGGATATATGGGCATGATGACCCAGCTTGGCGCCGTTCTTGGCATCGTTTCGATAGCCATTTTTCATAAGAACATTGCCCTCTGCTACGAGATCATCATCGCAGCTATAACGGTCTGCCTTTTTGTCACAGCGGTCACGTTAAGAGAGACTCCGCTGGCCGAAAAGCCTCCACCCATTGACTGGGTGGTTTTCATTAAGAGCCTATGGATCGATCCGAAGCAATATCCCGATTTTGCGTGGGTCTGGATCACCCGAGCTCTTGTCATGTTCGGCTTTTACTCGGTATTGCCATACGTCGATTACTACTTGCGCGACGTTATCCATGTGAAGAACGACGACATTCAGGAAACGACGGGCCGGGTGTTCGTTATCATCCTGATCGCCGCCATGGTCACCGGCCTGCTCGGAGGGTGGAAGTCGGACAGCATAGGCCGCAAAAGGATTGTCTATATTGCCACCGCCATCATGGCGATCGGCGCCATCGGTCTCGCTTTTTGCTCGAATCTCAATCAGGCAATCTATGTCGGCGTCTTCTTTGGACTTGGATACGGGGCGTATGTAAGCGTCGATTGGGCTCTGGGGACCGACGTCTTGCCCAGCCAGGACGAAGCTGGCAAGGACATGGCTGTATGGCACATCGCAATGGTTGCGCCTCAGTCTCTGGCTGCTCCCATCGCGGGCACTATATTGGCCCTCTTTGGCTATACGATCGAAAAAGTCCCTGGAAAGGACGATATCGTTCACTACAGATCGGCAGGTTACATGGCTATGTTCGGCATGATCGCCGTATCCTTTGCTCTCGGCGCCATCCTCCTCCGCAACGTGAAAAAGGCGCGATAGGGTAAGAAAGAAAGAGCATGGTCATTGGCAGTCAAAGGAACGGTATGAACTGGTTTATCAAATCGAGGTTCGCGATCCTGGCATATACCATCTTCTTTGGCCCCGCCATCGTTATTCCCGCGTTCATCCATGCCCAGATGGCGATGCGCGGCTGGGTTTATTTCGCATGGCTATTCTGCACTCCGTTGGCCGTTTTCGTTGGAAACCTAGGCAAGGGGCGCAACCTGAAATTTTTTGTCGGCCTGGCGGCGGCGATCGTCCCGCTCGAACTGGTCTGGTACCTGGCCTACACGTCCTGCTTCAACACGCCGGACCGCAAAACGGTTGCCGTCGTCTACATCCCGGTCATCACCCTGGTCTCCCTGGTCTTCATCCCAATCGGCGCGGTTCTGACCTATCAGGCCACGAGAAAGAGCTCGAATTAGCCGCGTCCGACTTAGCCGGACAGCCGATTAGGCAGGGCCTCTACCTTCATTGTTTGGAATACTGAGCGCGGCGTCAAGCCGCCGCAATACAAAGCGCCGTCAAGCCGCCGCACTCCATATCGGAATCGTCCCTTCCGTTTAGACTCAATGACTCAACCGCTCAAAGACTCAAAGACTCAAAGACTCAAAGACTCAAAGACTCAAGGACTCAGTGACTCAATGACTCAACCGCTCAACGACCGGCCCCGGCCTCGGAAACAGCAAGTGGGTTAGAACAGGGTCGCCGTGATATCGGTGTAGGCCCTCAGTGGCGACCTCACGAAGCTTTGCCGGCTCATTCATGTCTCGGTAGCAAAGCGTCAGCCAGCGATAGCACTGCAACAGAGCGTTGTTCTCGGTGTCGTCGAGAACCCAGTCGCGATGTCGGCCCATGATCCGGGCTTGCTCCAGGTATTCCGCCGCCTTCGGCAGGTTGTGAAGACGGGTGATGTAAAGTTGACCAACTTCGTTTACGATGGACACGCTGAAGGGGTCTTGGTGGCGGCCGTCTTTGAGATATTCGAGGGCCTTGTAAGCCGCCTCGTTCGTGCGGTCGCGCGCGATGATCGCCGCGCCCTGCACCCAGCCTGGCACGAAATCGGGGTCGATCCACGTCATCAGCCGAAACAGGGGTAGTGCCAGCTTCGGATCGTTGTGATGATGGTGGTGCATGTCTTTGTAGGCGCTTGTTTCCCGCTCGATGTCGCCAAAGATGCCTCTGAAGTCACGATCTTTGGAGGGCACGGTGGTGAGAACCGTTTCCTCGTCCATCAGCTTTGCTTTGCCATCGTCGGCAGCGTCTTCGGTGGAGACTCCCGAGCGCTTCTCGGCGTCCGTCATCTCGCGCATTTCCACGCCGTTGTGCAGGTACAAGTCCGCATGGAGCCAGAGCCAGGCCGAAGCGCTTGTCTTGAACTGGCCAAGCAGAGACATCGACGCATAGGTTTCTTGAGCGTCGAGTCCAGCCGGAACGTATGGCGGGTTCACCACTTCGCCAAGGTTACGTACCGCATAACCGACGGAAATGGCGGCGAGCAATATCGTGGCGACCATTATCTTGCGCATCATATGGCTTGCTTCCGGAACTTCGACCACGAAAGAACCAGCATTGCGCCTGAATAGACGACCATGTAGCCCAGTAGAGCGCCCATAACCCAGAGGGGCGCGGCCGACCAACCGATGTTCGCGGCTCGCGAGCCCATGTCGAAGATGGAGTATTGGGGCAGCATTGCGTTGACCACTTGGAACATTCCTTTCATGGGGGCCGAGGCCGAGTCGCTGGCCATCACGAGCCCTCGGATCATCATGCTAGAGCCGAAGGCGAGCACGAAGCTCATGGTGGCGCCCGCTTGCGGCGTCATGAAGGTGCTGAGCGCGAGGGTCACCGCGCAGATGACCACCAGGCCCATCATCTTCGCGACGAGGTACTGAACCATTACCCATTCAAACTGAACGTGGAAGATCAGTAGCGCGATCGCGGTCAAGAAGGAGAGGCTCAAGAATCCGATCCAGCTGGCGAAAACCGCGCCCAGGAACTTACCGAAGAGCAGATCGAAACGGCTGATCGGCCGCGCGAGAAGCGGATAGAGCGTACGGTTGCGGATCTCGTCTGGCAGTAGCCGAACGCTTGTGAGCACCGCGACGATGGTCGAGAACAGGCCTAGCACGGTCACCGAGAGGTCCTTGACGAACACCTCCAGGCCCGCGACGCCAAAGAAACCAAGGGCGCTCGCCCCAAGGATCATGATGAAGCCCAGGATCGCGATAACCCAGAGATCCTTTCTGCGCAACGCCTCCAGAAGTACAGCCCTCGCGATCGCGTTCCAACATCGAATCTTCCTCATGCCGCTCTCCCAATCGTTTCCACGAAATAGTCTTCCAACGAGCCCTCCTGGGCCACCACGTCGATGATCTTGCCCTTGCTCTGGTGGATGCGGTCCACTGCCTCGATAAGCGCTTCCTTCGAATGGAACCGGGCCACATACTCGCCTGGCTTAGGTTCGCTCCAATCCTCGGTAAGGTCGAGAAGCGACGCTTGGCCGTCATAGGTCAACTCGTAGTTGCGCAGTTCCGCTTTGAGCTCGGGAATCTGCCGCTCCTCCACGAACTTGCCGTTGTGGATGAGCAGAATGCGGTCGCAGAGCATCTCGACTTCGCTCAGTTCATGGCTGGAGAAAAAGAGGGTGCACCCGGCGTCCCGCCGGGCGTGAAGGATGTGCCGAAGCTCCTTTCGGCCAACCGGGTCAAGGCCGCTGGTCACCTCGTCGAGAATAAGCAGCTCTGGTTCACCGAGAAGGGCTTGGGCGATACCCACTCGTTGGAGCATGCCTTTGGAAAGGGTCTTGTTGCGCTTGGTGGCCGCGTCCGCCAGTCCGACTACCTCCAAGAGGTGGAGCGCTTCGGTGCGAAGCTGGCGTCCGTGGAGGCCCTGAAGTTCGCCGTAGAGTGTGAGCGTTTCGAGCGGGCTTAGGAAGGGGTAGTAAAGGGCGACTTCGGGAAGATAGCCCACCCTGGTGCGTGATTCGAGGGTTCCAGCAGGCTCGCCAAAGATTTCGCAGTATCCAGCGCAAGGCTCGATAAATCCCATCAGCGCCTTGAGGGTCGTGCTTTTCCCGGCTCCATTCGGACCAAGAAAGCCAACGACCTCGCCAGCCTGTACCTGAAAACTGAGGCCCTGAACAGCCTCAATCCATTTCCCGTTCTTCGCGCGGTATCGAACGTGCAGGTCTTCGGCCCAAATTGCGTTGCTCATAGTTATCCCACAGAAGATTTTCGGTTCAATGAGGCGATCATCACAGGTATTTCTGCGGGGATGATTATGTTCCAACCTGGAGAGCTACAATTCACATAGATGTGCGCCCGATACACGCTGCGTCTTAGTTCCGAAACAGTCAAACATCTCTTCGACCTCGACGAGGTGTTCGAGCTTGAGCCTCGGTACAACATCGCGCCAACCCAGGACGTTCCGGCGATCACCCAGAGCCGCGAAGGCGATCGTAAGCTTCGCATGCTCCGCTGGGGGCTGATCCCGACCTGGGCCAAGAGCGCCGCCGCGGGCGCCACCATGATCAACGCCCGGGCAGAGTCCCTGAAGGATCGCCCCGCGTTCCGCGTCCCCTTCGAGAGGCGGCGGTGCCTCCTTCCTGCCGACGGGTTTTACGAGTGGACAGACGTGGCCGAGGCATCGGAACAAGGCTCGCTGTTTGGCGAGCCGTCCGTACAAAAGCCGGCCAAGACGCGTAAGCAGCCATACCACTTCACGCTCAAGGACGAGGGCCTATTCGCCTTTGCGGGTCTCTGGGACCGCTGGAGCGACCCGAGCGGCAACGTGGTCGACAGTTGCTGCATCATCACCACCGTCCCCAACGCCCTCTTGGCGCCCATCCACGACCGAATGCCCGTCATCGTCCCCCGCGACGGGTATGCGCTATGGCTTGATCGACATGAGAAGGATCCGGGCGAACTCCTTCATCTCCTCCTGCCATATCCGGAAGATCAAATGAAATCGACGCCGGTTAACCCCGCAGTGGGGAACTCACGCATTGATACGCCTGAATGTGTGAGAGCAGTTGTAGGTGAAAGGGGGTTAGGTGCAAGGTGAAAGGTGGAGGGTGGTGGGTGGAGGGATGGGGAATAGGACTTAGAAAATGTCCCTGGCTTCCTCATTCCTAAATCCTCTCACCTTCCACCTTCCACTTCCACCTATTTCCAATGCTAGTTGTCGTCTGCTCCAGCCTTCTTCAGCGCGGCGCCCGTATTGTCCCTTCCCGGGGTGTCGAGTTCCTTATTATCCATGGGCTTGCTGCATGCAACGAGCGCGGTTGGAATAATCAGAATCGCAAGCAACGAAATTGCAATCAATCGCTTCCTCATGCCTTTAGGACCGCACGAAGGAGGGAATTGATTCGAGAGGATGTGCCGGAAATCCGATGGTTCGCCTTTATAGCGCAAATCCATAGCGAAGCCCAGCAAGCTGGGCGATCGCTATGGATTTGCGCTTCCGGAGGAAGGACAGGAGCGCTCGTCCCGGCAAGCCGGGATGACAACGTTCGCAAGCTCACTACTGTCCACCTTCGGCGGACCCTTTGATTTGAGCTAGATACTTCGTAAGTCATGCGCTTCCGGAGGAAGGAGGGGAGCGCTCGTCCCGGCAAGCCGGGATGACAACGTTCGCAAGCTCACTACTGTCCACCTTCGGCGGACCCTTTGATTTGAGCTAGATACTTCGTAAGTCATGAGCTTCCGGAGGAAGGAGGGGAGCGCTTGTCCCGGCAAGCCGGGATGACAACGTTCGCAAGCTCACTACTGTCCACCTTCGGCGGACCCTTTGATTTGAGTTGATGCATTTTGATGCGTTTTGCGGTCCTGGAGTAGCAGGATTGAAGCCTCCGGAATTGAGCACCGAGGTCAGCCTTTGAGTTCCGGGCCGACGTGGCGTTGACATCTGGCTTGGCTAGGGCGGTCGTGTGTGCCCTTGAGGTCACCCACCCCCTGGCCCCCGCGCCTCAAGGGCGGGGGAACTCCTCTAAGGCATTATGTGACGGAGATTCAAGTTCCGCGCGTACCTTGGACAGGCTCTGGGCTGTGGACGCGGGCTGGGCAGAGCCTGCGTTCCTGAATGCTTCACCGGGCAGGCCCCGGGTTCGATAACAACGCTCGCACGCTCACTACTGTCCGCCATCGGCGTACCCCCTTTGCTTTGAGCTAGAAACGCTATCTTGACTACGACTCCAGCTTCACAACCGAGGCCTGTTTCTCCACCATCGCGCTGATCTTCGAGGCGCGCTTGGGCTCGAGCAGAGCAAGAACCTCGGCCACTTTGTCGGGGTCCATTTTGAGGAAGACCCGGGCGACCTCAGCGTCCTTCCAATCGCCGACGACATCCTTCAGCTTCGCCGAATCCATTTCGTTCCATAGCGCGGCCAACGACTCGGCGCCTGCTTCCTGGTCGATCTTTGAGTTGGGCGCAGGCTTCGTGGGAGCCTTTTGCGGCTTCGCTAAGGCTAGAGCCGTCTTCACTGGCGCCGGCGCGGCCGGCTTCACCGGGGGGGCGTCGGCTGTCGACGATTTCGCATCTTTTTTGGCGACTGCGGCAACCTTTTTGGCGCTCTTGACAGGTGAGATGCCGGGAATGTTGATGATCCCGAAGGTCGCCAAGGCGGCTACCCCAACGCCAATCAACAGAATCGCCACCAGGATCGGAAGCAGCTTTTTCATGGTGTCTTGCGGGCGTTAACTATGCCCATGATCTTGCTGACGTAGTTCTGCGTCTCGGTATAGTGCGGGATCTGGTTTCCGGCCCGGACCACCGCGTTGGGGCCCGCGTTGTAGGCGGCGAGGGCCAGGGACGGGTCGCCAAACTGCTTCATGAGCTGTGCGAGATACTTTGCCCCGCCGTTCAAGTTCTGATGAGGGTCCAAGGCGTTGGTGACGCCCAGAGCCTGCGCGGTGCCGGGCATTAGCTGGCATAGGCCCAAGGCGCCGGAATGCGACCGCGCGCCGGGGTTGTAGGCGCTCTCAGTCGAAACTAAGGCGTCCAACAGGTTTTCGTCGACTCCGTTATCCTTCGCCGCTTGGGAGATCATTTGCTTAAGTTCCGGCGTTGCCCTTCCGCAAATCGAAAGGCCCTGGCCGAACGGGTTCAGCGGTTTCGTCCCGCCGATATCGCCTTGGAGTCCTCCTGTGGTAGCGGCGAGCTGGTTTTTGAAGCTTGGCCCGAAAACGGCATCCAGCTTGTCCTGGATCGCGCGCATTCGGTCCATGATGGCCTGCGGTCCTTTAAGTTCACCTATTTCATTCATGCAGCTTTTTTCCTCAAGGCCCATTCGTCTAGCTCGCCTTGCAAGTGCCTGTCGGCCTCTAACTGCCACTCGCGATATTGCTCCTCATGCATTTTCTTCAGAGCTTCGAGCTCGACCTTTTTCTCGGTCCAGGCGTGGTTCGCCTGGCCCTCTTCGTGAATCAAAACGTTGGTCACGATGCGCTGTTCAATTTCCTTCTGATCCAACTGCTTGAGCTGGAGCTCCAGAGTTCGGCGCGATTCCACCGAAGGCGTGACCCAGGAAAGAGCCTCCTGCCTGAGCTCTGCGATCTTTATGAGAGCCAGCTCGGCTTCGAGCCGCGCAGCGCGCGCATCCAGATAGGCTTCTTTGGCCCACTGCTCCAGAAGGGTTCGATATTCGAGCACCTTCTGAAGTCGAAAGTTAAACTTTTTCACCTAATATCTCCTCTAATCCCCAAAGGGTTGTGTTGAAATCACTTGCTTCCGATTTCTTCTGTCTGAGAAAACCGTTGATGGCATCCCACTTCGCGAGCGCTCGGTCCGCTATGGGTTTTGAACCAGGCTTGTACGCGCCGATGCTGACCAAGTCCTCGATATCTGAATAGGCGGCAATGAGCTCTCGCAGGTCCCGCGCAAGATCGGCATGCTTCTCGGTGACAATCATTGGCATGACCCTGCTGAGGCTCTGAAGCACGTCGATGGGCGGGTAGTGGCCTTTGCTATTCAGCTTCCGACTGAGAACGATATGCCCGTCGAGAATGGACCGCGAGGCGTCGGCTATGGGCTCGTTCTGATCGTCGCCTTCCACGAGGATTGTGTATAGGCCTGTGATGCTGCCAACCTTGCCGTTTCCGGCGCGCTCCATAAGCTTTGGGAGCATTGCAAACACGCTTGGCGTGTAACCGCGGGTGCTGGGCGGCTCGCCAATCGCGAGGCCAACCTCACGCTGGGCCATGCAAAACCGGGTGACCGAGTCCATCATGAGCAGCACGCGCTTGCCTTGGTCGCGGAAGCTTTCCGCGATGGCGGTCGCGGTCAGGGCGGCTTTAATTCTCACCAGCGCGGGTTGCTCGGAAGTCGCGCAAACGATCACGCTGCGCTTGAGGCCCTCCTCGCCAAGATCTTGCTGAATGAACTCGCGGACCTCGCGTCCCCGCTCGCCAACGAGGGCGATCACGTTTACGTCTGACTCGGCGTTGCGGGCGATCATGCCTAGAAGCGTGCTTTTTCCGACGCCTGATCCCGAGAAGATGCCCATGCGTTGGCCCTCGGCAATGGTCAGGGAAAGATCGATGGCGCGGACCCCGGTGGGGAGGGGATGCTGGATCATCGTGCGCTCCATCGCGTTCGGAGGCGTCCCGTATACGGGGTACACGCCGGTGGCGTGCAACGGCCCCAACCCGTCCATTGGCTCTCCGAGCCCGTTGAGGGTGCGGCCGAGAAGGGAGTCGCCGGTTGGAACCTGAAGGCAGCGGCCAGAGCCGCGCACGATGCAGCCGGCGCGAACGCCGGAAAGCTCACCGAGCGGCATGAGCAGCACGCGGTCGCCGCGAAAGCCCACCACTTCGGCCCGAATGGGTTCGGGGCCGCCGGTTTCGATCGTGCAAAGATCGCCGACTCGGGCGTTCGGCCCGTTCGCTTCGACCACAAGCCCAACTACCTGGGTTACGCGGCCGTGGATTTTCAACAGCAGCGTATCTTCGATCGCTTTGCGTGCGGGTTTGAAAACAGGGCTTGGCACGGTCATGCGGCCCTCCTTATCGCTTCGAGGAACTCGTTAAACTTCATATCGACGGTGGCGTCCACCACGCCGCCGTCCGTCTCGATCGTGCAGCCGCCGATCAAATCAGGGTCGTCCACGATCAAGAGCTCTCTGATGGAAGGCGCCGCCGACAAGATTTCGCCATGGCGGTTCTCCAGAATCTCCTTGTCCGCGATTCGAACTCGAATGGTGGCCCGGGTCGCGTGAGTCACTTCGGCCACCGCCTCCTTGACCATGCTCAAAATCGCTTCAGGGCCGAGTTCAAGCTCCTTTGCCACGATGCGTTCGGCGATGATTACGGAAAGTTGGGCAAGTCCTGGCTCTGCGTTCTCGAACCAGCGCGTAATCGCCTCGTCCACTTTTTCGACGGTGCGGGCGAGGAGCGCCTCGATCTCGAGCCGCTTCAACTCAGTGCCCTTCTCGATCCCCTCGTCATATCCGACGAGGTAGCCGGCTTCCCGGCCTACTGGAAACCCGGCCTCTTTGCCCACGGCGTAGCCGCTCTCCTGAGCTTCCTCTTTGAGGCGCTCGATCTCGATGTCGGTGCGCGCCATCTTGGAGAGCGTCTCTTTGGTTGGCACCGGCTTGAGGAGCGAGGCGAATTCGGTGACCGTCTGTACGGTCGTTTCACGCTTAAACAAGAACGTCTTCCTCTCCGCCCCTGCCGATGGTGAGTTCGCCCGCTTCTTCCAAACGCCTAATCACGCCAACGATCTTCTGCTGCGCGTCTTCAACAACCTTCAGCCGCACGGGGCCCATGAACTCCATGTCTTCCTTGAGCATTCCGACGGCGCGCTCGGACATGTTGCGGAACACCTTATCTTGAACGTCCTGGTTGACTCCCTTGAGTGCAGTGGCGAGTTCTTTGAGGTCGACCTCTTTGAGAACCTGCTGCACGGCGCGGTCGTCGAGTTGAACCACGTCTTCGAACACGAACATCATGTTTTTCACGGCTTCCGCCAGTTCAGGATTGCGCTCGGCGAGCGAATCCATGATAAGCCGCTCGGTGGAGCGGTCTACTCGGTTGAGCAAGTCGACGAGGGCTTTGGGGCCGCCCGCCTTGGTCATTTCTTGGTTCAGAATGCTGGAAACCTTCTTTTCGAGAACCTGCTCCACGCGCCGAATGACTTCCGGAGGGGTTTGGTCCATCATCGCGATTCTGCCCGCTACGTCCGCGCGAAGCTCCGAGGGCAGCTTGCCGAGAATCAGGGCTGCGTTGTTGATCGGCATGTAGGCGAGGATCAGGGCGATCGTCTGCGGGTGCTCGTCCTGAATGAAGCTGAGCACCTGAGCCGGGTCCGCTTTCTTGAGGAAGTCGAACGGAACCACCTGCATCGCTTGGACGATGCGGGCGACGATCTGGTTGGCCTTCGTTTCGCCAAACGCCGACTCGAGAAGGTTCTTGGCGTGCTCAACGCCGCCTTCGGCGATGTACTCCTGGGCTAAGGCTAGGTCGTAAAACTCCCCGATGACCGCTTCGCGCTGCTCGGAAGAGACCTTGTCGAGGCGGGCGACCTCGAGCGTGAGTTGCTCGATGTGCTCTTCGTCGAAATGGCGGATGACCTTACCGGACAGCTCGGGGCCGAGGCACATCAGAATGATGGCCGCCTTTTGTTTGCTCGACATCTCTATGCCTTTTTTCACTTATGGTCCTCCATCATCCAGCTTTTGATCAGCATTGCCACGTTCTCGGATTTCTCGTCGCTCATTCGCTTGATCTGTTCAAGGGGTAGGTTCAATTTCTCTTGGATTTGGGCGATCTCGTCATGATGGGGCTCGCCTTCGCCGAGGGAACCTTCGGCGCCCTCGAAATGGGCGCCTAGCTGGCCGGCATAATCCGGGTGGTCCAGGGAAAGTGTTCCGCCGCCGGGAAGGGCAGCGAGCATCGTAGGCTTGGCGGCCTTCCCGATCGCCTTCGCGACGAGCAGACCGACGAAAACCAGCGCAGCGATGGGTAGAAGGGAAATGATCTGCTGCATGCGGTCCCTCGACGCATCGGCTTTCTGAGCCTGGGCGGCCACGGCTTGGGCCGAGGTGTCGAACGGCGTGGGGGTGACCACCGCGGTGAAATGCTGTGGGTCGTTCGCGCTCCACGGCTTGATGTAATTCTCAAGAAACTGTTGCACGCTATTCTGATCGACTGTCGTTGGCTTTCCATCAGCGCCAACCGGCTTCGAGTTCACGAGCGCGGTAATCGCCATGGCCTTCAGGCCGCCTTGGGCTTTGTCGGTGGTCGTCAATTTGTCGTCGATCGGGTTCACCACTGCGGTGGTGGTGTTCGTATATTGCTTGCCGGGAGTTGCCGGGGCGGGGGCCTTTGGAGTAACGTTTGACGCCATGCCCGCGAGACCAGCCGCGATGAGGCCGCCGTCGCCCGTCATCGTCTCGGTCTGCGTCTGCTTTTCGGTCGGCGGCGACTTGGTTGGAGGGTGGGTTTCGGCTTGTTCGTGCGTCTTGTCGTAGTCCAGCTCGAGGTTCACTTCGACGAGGGTATTCCCCCGGCCGAAGGTGGAGTCGAGAGCTTCTTGAAGGTCGCGCTGTCGTCGGGTCTTCTCGGCGATCTGCTGCTGTATCTTCTCGTTGCCCGACGCGCCGCCTTCTGAGTTGTGGGAGCCATCGTAAAGGGAGTGCCCGGAGTTGTCCAATACAAAAACGTTCTCGGGCGAAAGACCGGTCACGGCGTTGGCCACCAACATTGCGATGGCGCGACCCTGGTCCGGTCCCATCATTGCGTTGGGGGCAAGCGAGACTTCGACGCTGGCGGTGGCCGGCTTAGAGTCGTCGATGAAGGGAGATTTGTCACCAATGTTGATCTGCACAGTGGCTTTCGAGATGCCTTGGATGTTCTCGATGGCAGCGGCTAAATCGTTTTGTTTGATCGAAAGCATTCGGGCTTGTTCGACTCCACTCGTCGTTGTCGGACCGATCTTATCGTAACCGTCGCTTGCCATGTGCCCGGGTGACGGCAGTTTGCCCGATTGGGCCAGCTTGGCGCGTACCTCGGCAACCTTGTCGATGGGTACTTGGACGTTGCCGGAAGTGTCGTACTCGACGGGGATTCCGAGCTTCTGGATCTCGTCGGACACGGTTCCCACTTCGGCCGAGTCCAGGTTCGCGAACGCGATGGCCATGTGCGGCTTCGACGCGAAATAGAACGTGCCTCCAAGGAGCAGCACGAGGAAGACGGAGCCAAAGACCGTAACCGCTTTCTGCGTACGGTCGGCCGTCTCCCACCAAGTTTTAAGCCTAGTTAGCAATCCACCCATGATTCGTTACCGACCATGGCGGAAAATCACCCTAAATCGAGAGCTTGTCTATCTCCTGATAGGCACTGAGAATCTGATTACGGACCTGCATCGTTAGCTGCAGGGTCGTGCTTGCTTTCTCCATCGCGATCATGAGGTCGTGATATTCCACCGGTTGACCCGCCATGAAGGCGCTTTGCATATCAGAAGATTGGTTCTGACTGGTATTAACTTCCTTCAGGACGTCCATCAACGTGTTGGCGAAGTCGTCGCCTTTACCCGCGTTGGCAGCCGGAGCTCCCATCTGGGGTTGTGGATTGATTCCTAGATCAGTGATTCTCATGAGTCGAGTCTTTGAGTCTTTGAGTCTTTGAGTCTTTAAGTCTTTGAGGGTAGAGGGTAGAGGGTAGGGGGTAGGGGCGGTTGGGACTGACTTTCTTTCATGCGAGTTAGCTTTGGTTCGGGCTTTGCGTCTTTGCGAGAATCTTTCTGGGTCTTGGCTTTCAGGGAACAGGCCGGACTCCGGAGCCGCCTTACCCACTACCCTCAACCCTTTACCCTTCCCCCTACACCTTCCCTATATTCAGCGCGGACTGAACCATGCCTTTGGCTGCGGTGAACGCGGCCACGTTGGCTTCGTAGGCGCGGCTTGCGCCCATCATGTTCACCATTTCCTGAACTGGTTCGACGTTGCTGTAAGTCACGTTTCCGTTGTTGTCGGCGAGCGGGTTTCCCGGCTCGTGGACGACGCGGAATGGGGTCTGATCTTCGACCACGCCGGCGATGTGCGGGCCGTCCGTCCCCCCAACCACCGCAACGTCACGGCGGCGATACGGGTCCTGCCCGTTCACGCCCACCGAATTCGCGTTGGCGATGTTCGAGGAGATCGTGTCCAGCCGGAATCTCTCGACAGAGAGGCCGCTGGAGCTTATTCTCATTGCATCGTTTAAGTTGCTCATTTTCTTTAGGTGTTAGGTGTTGGGTGTTGGGTGTTGGGTGTTAAGTGTTAAGTGTTAAGTGTTGGGTGTTAAGTGTTAAGTGTTAAGTGTTAAGTGTTAAGTGTTAAGTGTTGGGTGTTGGGTGTTAAGTGTTGGGTGTTGGGTCCGGCTCAATACTTAACACTCAATACTAAGCACTCCTGAAGCTATTGCCCTTTGATCACGCTCTTTAAATCGTTGAAGTACCCTGCTGTCATCTGGGTGAGGGCTTCGTAGCGAAGCTGGGTTTCGGTCAGGCCCGCGACTTCGGTTTCCATGTCCACGTTGTTTCCGTCTTGGCGGATGCTGGACTGGTCGGTGACGATCTCGCCATCGCCTTCGAGGCCGCCGAGCTTTTTCTGCTCGCCCTCGAGGGTCATGTTGAAGCTGACGTCTCTTCGCTTGTATCCGGGGGTGTTGACGTTGGCGAGGTTGTTGGTCAACAGCGATTGGCGCAACGTAGTGCGGCTCATCGCCTTCGCATAGTTGTCCACGCCCGGTCCGAAAAGGTTATCCAGTATGTGCACGGTAGGTCTTCTTTTCCTTTCCGCGCGTCCGTTCGCTGAAAGCGCCAATCCTTAGGCGCCTGAGCCAGTTTCGTTCTACGGCCCATCAGTTTTATCGGCAATCTTGCTGGGAAAGTGTAGGGGAGTCATTGGGCCTTTGGAAGGGTAGAGGGTAGAGGGTAGAGGGTAGAGGGTAGAGGCGGGCTGAACGGACTCAGGGATGCGCGTACAATGTCTTAAGGCGATTGATGCTGAGATTGCAATGATATTGATATTTAGGTTCCGTGGGTTCGTTTGGCAAATGGAGTCATGGAGTCATTGAGTCATTGAGTCTTTGAGCCTTTGAGTCGTTGGGACTTTGGAAGGGTAGAGGGTAGAGGGTAGAGGGTAGAGGGTAGAGGGGTTAGAGAGGTAGAGGGTAGAGGCGGGCTGAATGGACTCAGGAATGCGCGTTCAATGTCTTAAGGCGATTGGTGCTGAGATTGCAATGATATTGATATTTAGATTCCGTGGGTTCGTTTGGCAAATGGCGTCTTTGAGTCGTTGGGCCTTTGGAAGGGTAGAGGGTAGAGGGTAGAGGCGGGCTGAACGGACTCAGGGATGCGCGTTCAATGTCTTAAGGCGATTGGTGCTGAGATTGCAATGATATTGATATTTAGATTCCGTGGGTTCGTTTGGCAAATGGCGTCTTTGAGTCATTGAGTCCTTGAGTCGTCGGGATTATTAAGAATCCCGCCAATTCTCTAAGGCAAGGGCGTATCCTGCATCAACGACAAATTGATAGTGGCGGGTATTTCCAGTCGCAACGGGTAGTCCACGATTGATGGCACAAGCTGCGATTAGAGGATCCTCGGTTCCGACAGGGCGGCCCTGCCTCTTGATTGCCCCAATGATCTCCGCGGAAAGGCTATAGTCGCGGGATTCGGGAACGAGTTCGTCGTGGCTGCCAAGGAATTCTTCTGCGCTGGCTCCTATACATATTATGGCTTTCCTTGCGAGCGGACAAAATCCCATGCTCAGACTAGGCGCTGTGGTGCATGAGTTTAGACTGGACATGTTGGGACGCGGTTGAATACCCGTTATTAGTAGATATATGTCTACTATAATATACGGTTTTATTCTCTTCTTTGTCACTTGGTTTTTTGATCCGTATCCTGGCCGACACGAATCCTCCTGGCGGATTCGGATTTTGTACGACCGAAGGCTAGAAGAAAATGATTATTGAGCGGCTGAGTTCCGAACGAGAGGAGTCACCCATTTCAATTGGTCAGAGTACGCGTGTCGTTACTTGCGGTCGGTAGGGCGAGAACGTGCTCGAACCGACTCGAATCGTTCGGGAAGACAACCCACTCTGTTGGTCTGGAGCCCCTTTCGGGCGCGGTCAAGCGCACGCCGCCGTCCTCGCCCTTGGAAACTTCGATCTCATCGAGTGAATAGGTGAACTCGATCTCCCATAGATGCAGGCCCCTTCTCAAGCACGAGAACAGCATCGGCCTTAGCGAGATGACAACCTGGTTTGGGGTAACGACGATATGGGCCTTCTGATACCGGTTTTCGTCTGGCATCAGCATGGGATGCTCGAGCAGATCTTGACCGACGATGTGGCTAAAGTGGAATTCGGGAAACCGATCCTTTTCCGGCTGTCTTGCACGGCCGAACTTCTCGAAATAGACGATCGGCCCGTCTGCGTCGGGCAGGGTGAACATCTTCCACACCAGGCTCAGGGGCCAGCCGACAAAGGTCCAAGCCCCCAACGCCAGGGCCGCATATGCGAATATCTGCCAAAAGAGTGCCATGAGACCGACCTGTCGAGAGTGTACGATCAAATGTCAGGGGAGAACGCGTTGGTCCAAGCTGCACCTAGCCAGAACCGGCCCGTCCCTAGTGAGAAATTTGACGCAATACGGATAGCTGAGTGAGTATCGCGAGGCGTTCGAAGCCGTAGGTTCAGCAGGGTATTAGTATCGCCCCTTCAGGGCTCCCGGAAGAAAACTATTTGTTTACCCAGAGGACGCTCGCTGACTCGCTTGCACTGGGCTATGTCAGTTCGCCCCGTTGGGGCTTCCGGAATGTGGAGCTTGGCTCGACTAGCTGACGGGAGCCCCGGCACGCCGGGGTGCAGACATCTGCTCTACTGGGCTAGCGGCGTTTTGGTCGAGCGTCGCTCGACCGGCAGACAAGAGAGTCCGGCACGCCGGTGTGCAGACATCTGCTCTACCACGGCTTTCTACCATTGGCTCGAGCCTCGCTGGTCCGGCAGGCTAGATGGCGAACGAAGATCACAGCCGATATAATGTAGTTGTAACTGCGGTTTGGATCCGCGTCATGTTGAAGAATACACAGTTCTTGGCGCTTGCTAAATTGCTGGCCGTTGGCATGATGGGCTTATCCGCGTTGCCTTGCTCTGCTATGCCAGCCGCGGGTTCAGGTTCCACCGTGTTCATCGAGAACAAGGGACAATGGGATTCGCGAGCGCTTTTCCTCGCCAGGTTCGGTGGCCAAAATTTGTGGGTTACCCAAGAAGGACCGGTCTTCGACTTTCACCAGTTTGTGCGGGGAGCGAATGGCAGTGACAAGCACTCCGGCTCTAACCGAGGGCAAGTGGTGAAAATGAGCTTCGTCAAGGCTCAGTTAACCGCGGTTAGCGGCAGGGGTCAGCAGCCTGGGTTGTACAACTATTTCATCGGCAGTGACCGATCGAAATGGGGAACGAACGCGCGCGCATTTTCTGAGGCAGTCGCGGAACAGCCGTATAGCGGCATGTCGGTGAGATACTCGGCCGAACAAGGCTCGCCCCGCTACGACATATACGTGAAGCCTGGGGCGGACCCCTCGCAAGTCGGTATGAAAATCGAAGGCGCCGATGGTGTGCAGCTTTCGCCCGATGGAAGCCTGTTGTTAAGCACTTCCTTGGGCACGGTCGAGGAGCACGGTCTCATCGCGTACCAGGAGACCGCCAGTGGCCGCACGCGTGTCCCTTGCCGAATGGTAGCGGACGGCAACGTCGTTCACTTCGATGTTGGCAGCTACGATACCAGCCGCACTCTTGTCATCGACCCCCTCGTCCACTCCTCATATATTAGCGGTGGCGGCGGAGACTCCCCGTCTGCGGTTGGGCTCGACAGCTCGAACAATGTTTATGTCGCGGGCACGACGCAAACCGCCGACTTTCCAACCACGGTCGGCGCCTATCAACGAACGGGCGTGGCCAACGACACGGGCCTTGCTTTTCTGTCCAAGTTGAATCCGTCGGAAAGCACGCTCATCTACAGCACCTTTTTGGGCGGTTCGGACGAAATCAATGCGCTCGCAGTCGATAGCGCGGGCGAAGTGACAGTTACCGGCTCAACCTGGTCCGATAGCTTCCCCGTTACCGTCGGGGCTTACCAGACTTTGAACAATGCTTATGATAGTTTTAGCCGCAACACCGGGTTCGTCACAAAAATCAACCCGACGGGGTCCGGACTTACCTACAGCACTTTGTTAGGCGGAAGCGGCGGGAACGGCGGGGACGTGGCCTTGTGTCTCGCCATCGACGCATCCGGGGCCGCAACGGTTGGGGGATATACCGCATCCACCGATTTTCCAACGACGTCTGGCGCCGTCCAACGAATCGACAAGGTCGGTATCCCCGGATTTGAAGTGACGGGATTTGTGACGAGACTCAACCCTACCGGAACTGCGCTCGAGTTCAGCACTTACCTCGGGGGTTCGGGCGACTCAACATCTGAACGCCAATATTATCTTGCGGATAGCGTCGCATGCCTCTCGGTCGATGGTTCGGGAAACACCACCGTTGCCGGCCAAACTACATCGAGCGACTTCCCGGTTACCCCTGGGGCATTCCAATCGAATAATCAAGCCTCCGGGCTCGACCTAGGCACCGGGTTTGTTGCGCGGATCAATCCCACAGGAACTCAGCTTGCTTTTTCCACCTATTTTGGGGGGTCGAAAGGCGGTGGCATTAATTGCATGGCGCTTGATAAGGCTGGCGACGTCTTCGTAGGCGGGCTGACCGAGTCCAATGATTTTCCCGTCACGATAGGAGCTCTGAGAAAGGCCTTTTCTTCTCAGAGCTCGACTGGGTTCGTGTCCGAACTCAATTCCACCGGTAGCGCCCTCATTTTTAGCACCTTCTTGGGGGGGACGAACCAAGACGCGGTAGATTGCCTTACGCTCAACTCGGCGGGTAATCCAGTCGTCGGGGGAACTACTGGGTCAACTAATTTTCCGGTGACCGTCGGGGCGCTGCACACGGTTCATGCCGATACGAATCAAATTGGCTTCGTCTCCGAGTTTGGACCAGCCGGCGCTTCTCTTGTGTACAGCACCTACCTTGGCGGTACGGGGGGCGATGACGGGTGTACATCAGTTGCCCTGAACACGAATGGGCAAGCGGTGGTCACTGGCCACACGAATTCGCTGGATTTTCCGACAACGGCCGGCGCATTTCAAACCTCGATTTCACCTTTCAATTTTGCTAACTATTATTACACCGGCTTTCTTTCGACTCTTGGCCTCGTTGCTGGGGCGGGTGGCCTTGCGGACTTTGCGGTAAATCCGAGCCCCGTCGTGGGCGGAAACTCGGTGACCGGAGTGATCACCCTTTTGAATAGCGCCACCGCCGATACCGTCTTCCACATGTCGCAACCGAGCGGCATCACTGTTCCACTAACGGTGACCGTTCTTAAGGGCAAGGCCTCACAGGAATTTTCCATCTCGACTCAGGCTGTTACCGCTCCCGTTTCGCGGACAATCACGGCAACGGCGGGAACGCAATCGATTTCGGCGACCCTCGTCGTTGTCGTCTCCATTCCCGCCATTTCGAGCCTTACCCTAACGCCCTCCTCCGTCCTTGGGGGGGACAGTTCCGATGGCATCGTCAACTTGCCGTCGCCGCCTGAATATAGTGGGGCCAACATTACGATTACCTCGAACAACCCCCACGCGATCGTTCAGAATAGCTTCCGGATTGACCCCGGGCAGTCATTTAACTCTTTTCCAATTACAACGACAGCCGTAACGGCGGCGACGCTCGCCACGATCACGGCCTCCTATGGCGGCGCCGTCCTGAGCCAGACTCTGACAATTACTCCTCCGGGCCTGGGAAACTTTTTCTTGAGCCCTAGTTCCGTAGTTGGCGGCACGAACAGCGACGGCCTTGTGAGCTTGCCGGCGCCCGCAATCGGGTCGGGCACGATCGTCCAGATCTCCTCGAATAGCCCGGATGCAATCGTCCAGCCGGCCCTAAGAATCGCGGCGGGAAAGACATTCAACTCCTTCCCAATCAAGACCAAAGCGGTGATCACAAGCACCCAGGTGACTATTACCGTCACCTATGGAAGTTCGGTAATTCACCGCACCTTAACCCTCACGCCCTAGCAACTAGCCTCCAGGGTTTGGGTCCATGCTTTGGGAGTTGTGCCGAAGGTGGCCTTGAATAGTTCCACGAATGCGGTGGACTGGCTGTACCCCACTGCGTAGGCTGCCTCCTTCACCGTGCTGCCGGACACCAGAAGCTGGACCGCCTTCATTAGGCGCACCTGCCTTCGCCAAGTCTCGAAATCGATGCCTGCATCCCGGCGGAAGGCTCTTTGAAGGGTTCTCACGCTGATTCCTACTGTTGCGCATAAGGCTGCTAGGGAGATATGCTCGCCCGGCGAGGCGATCAGCCGGTGGGCGATCCTGAGCGCGTTCGAGTCTTTTGGGAGCGTCACCCCAGTTGGAACGGGCGAGGCCCGCTCCATTTGGGTTACAAGAACGTTTCTCAGGGATGCCTCAGTCCGATTGGAATGCCGCAGTGTTCCGATCCTCACCACTTCGAGAATAAGTTCGCGAAGAAGGGGGCTGACGTGGAGCACGGTGCATCTTCGCGGCAGCTCGGCGCGTCTTGGCCGCAGGTAGAGCGTGCGCATGGAGACGGGCTGGGGCATGCGAATCTCATGGGAAACGCCGGGTGGAATCCACAGACCGAAGTGGGGCGGAATCAGCCACATGTTCGCACCTGAAACCACCTCCATAACCCCGCTGCTCGCGTAGATCAACTGGCCAGAGCCATGGGCGTGCATCGGAATGTGGGCGCCCTTCGAATATTCTGCCGAATGGGTCGAAATCGAGACGCCGGGGCCTGGATCGTTGTCTTTGCCGATGGTTTGTCGCATATGACATATATTACGGCGTAATGGCGGTATTACGCCACGAGATGTTGTTCGTAGAATGGGCGGTATGAGGTTAGAGAATCCGCATGGTGGATGTTCGGGCGCGGCGAGGGGGTGGTTAGATCGCCCCTTCAGGGCTCTCGGTGGTGAGGGGGTGCGGGCACCCAGGCCTGCGTTCTCTGCCTTCGCTTCGCTTCAGCAGATTCACTTCTGCCTGGGCTATGTTAGCTCGGCCTTTCAGGCCGATTCCGCTTGGCCGGGTTTGGTAATACGAGCCCTTGATCAGGCGCCGCAGTTCGGATTGTCGTCAGTTAGGAGGTTGTTCTTATGAAAGAAAGCAGATCATTTCGAAGTTTGAGTCGCTTTATGCGTGCCGCTTCTGGCGCGGCGTTGACCTTGCTTGCCGTCGCTTCGGCTCGGGCAACAGGGGGCGAGGACCCTGGCCGTGAGCTAGATTTCTGGACTGGCAACTGGAAAGTCGAGCACCCCGGCATGGCGGGGACGGGAAGGAGCAAAGTTTACGTTTCGCCCGACAAGTGCATCCTCATGGAGAGTTGGGATGGCGGCAAGGGACATCGGGGCGAGAACGTGTTTGCCTACAGCACTGAGGAAAAGGCTTGGCACGGGTTGTTCACCGACAACTTCGGCAGGGTGCACCCTTTCACCGGGACGGTGAGCCCAGGGTTGGGCGTTTTCGACGGTCCAAGCAAGGGCCCGGACGGCGAAAGCGTTCTCAACAGGGTCAGGATTATCCGTGTTTCGCAGGATCACGTGGAGCAGGTTTGGGAGAAATCGAAAGACGCGGGCGCTACGTGGAGCGTGGAGTTTAAGGGGGAATATGTGCGGGAGCGGTAAGGGTTAGGTAGGTGGGCGAAGCCCACTTACCGCCTCAGCGGATTCCCGGCTTCCAGCTTCAAAAGCGCTTGATAGCGGGTCTTGACCTCGGGCGCGCCGGTCGACATCAAGTTGTGGCCCAGCACCACCGATTTGCCCAGGCGCACGAAGCGAATGAGGTGGACGTCGCTCAGGTCGTCCGAGTCCAGGTCCATATTCAGAAATCGGTTGTAGGCGTCCTGTAAGCTCGACTCCTGCCCCAAGCCGAGGTCGGCGGCCAAGGCTTCCAGGGCGGCCCGTTGGGGCGGGGAGGCCCATCCCTTCAAACGCGAGAACGGAGTGGCCATTACCTCGCGGTCCGAGGTCTTTAGAAAATGCCTGAGAAAGACGTCAGAGGTGCACACCGGCGTATCGATGGAGTCGTCGTGGATGAGCGCGTAGGCGTAGGCTTCGTCCATTCCGATGCGCCCGTCGTGACGGTAGTCGGCGCCGGTGGTGCGCCGGCCCATTCGGTCGACGCCGGTCAGGGCGGCGAAGAAGTAACCGGTGAAATCCTTGTATTCGGCTTCGTCGATCTCGGGCGTGCAACCGGCCGCCATGCGCTGGGGCACGCTGGCAAAGAAGCCGCAAATGGGACGCGAAGTCAGGCCGTTGGCGGGGTTTCCTCCCTCGAAAAGCAGGTTCCCGAAGGCGCCCGAAAAGCACTCGACCATGACGAGGGTGACCGGTGTCGAGCTGGAAAACGAGTTCAGGCTCGTTGCTAGCTCACGCACACTCAGCTCGTTGCCTCGCCACATATCGAACACGTTGTTGTCGTAATTGCTGTCCTCGTCTGGCCCACCGTGACCGGTGAAATAGAGGAATACCGGCGATCCGTTGGGACGTTTCGCGAGGGACGACATCTCGGCTCTGAAGCTGGACAGTTCGGAGGGCCCGTCGAGCCTTGGCAGATTGGGGGCGCGGTAGTAAGGGCGGCTTTGTTCGTCTTCGCAGAGCACGTTCTTAGAAGTTGGGTCGCCGCTGGCGAACAGGACGCGCGGGGACGCGCCTTGGGGTAGGAGGTGGGCCACGTACTTTACGTTGCTTTCGATAGCGACCTGATTGTTTTTCCGGTCCGGGCCGCCGCCCACGATGAGCACGCGAAGCGGCTCTTCCTGGTGGTGCAAGGCGGTTGGCGCCTGCGACACGAGCATGGCGGATGCCGCTAGCATGGGCAGCCACCTTTGTCTTTTTATGGCGTGAAAGGTGGCGTCAAGCCGCCACATACAAAGCGCAGTCAAGCCTGCGCACTCCAAATTCGGAATCCGTTTCATTCCTGATTTACTAATACTGATGCGGACGGTCTTGCATTCCAACGTGCGCCGGGGAATGTTGGAAGTGAAAGGTGAAAGGGAGACGGGAACCGGATTATTTCTCGCAAAGGCGCACAGAACGCAAAGCCCGGGCGGGGATTTGCTCTTGGATTTTTCAGGATTGCGTTCGCCAAGGTTCGGAATTTGGAACCGCAGAGTGCGCAGAGATCGCAGAATCTAGGCGGAGGTCCTCTGTTGGATTTTGCGGGCTTGCGTTCTCCCAGCTCGGTGTCTAAGAGCTGCAAACGATCGCCGCACTTTATACTTAGACCAGTTCCGATACTTTGATCGGGAATTTGCGCACTCGTTTGCCGGTGGCGGCGAAAACCGCGTTCGCAACGGCGGGTGGGACCGAGGGGTAGCCGGTTTCTCCCATGCCGGCAACCTTGTCGCCGGTTTGAATGATATAGACCTCGACCTTCGGCATCGCCTCGGGCGTCATCCAGAGGTAGTTGTCCCAGCTGGACTGAACGATCTCACCCTTGTCCACCGTTATTTCGGCCCGGAGGGCGGTGGCGAGGCCGTCGGAGATACAGCCCTGAATTTGCGCCTCGATTCCCCTCGGATTGACGGCCATGCCGACATCGATGACGGCTACCACCCGGTCGACATGAATCTCGTCGCCTTTGACGGTCAGCTCGACTACGTGGGCGATGGCGGCTAGGTAACCGTTAAAGCAGGCGATGCCACGGCCTGATCCGGGGGGTAGAGGCTTGTCCCAGCCAACTTTGTCGGCGGCCATCTTGAGCACCGTCTTTAGCCTCGGGTCTCCCACGAGCTTGAGGCGCAACTCCAGGGGGTCTTTGCCTCCTAGATGGGCGAGTACGTCGAAAAAGCACTCGTTCGCGGGGACCATATTGCCGTTTATCACCGAGCGCCAGGCGCCGGTTCTAACTGGGGGTTTAATGCCGCCGTGGATCAAGCATTGGGCCGCAGGGAGGGCATAGATCGTTTGCGCGTTGGGCTCGGTTTTCATCATGCCGTTTCCCTCGGTGAGGACGGCCTGCTGAAGCCAAACGGCCGGGTTGCCATCCTTGTCGACGGCGCCAAAAAAGGAGTGGTGGCTCATGGGGCGATAGAAGTCGTTGCGCATGTCGTCTTCTCTGGTCCACAGGAGCTTGATTGGGGCTTTCGCGGCGCGCGACACGTCCGCCGCTTCGACTGCGTAATCAACCGTTCCGCGCCGGCCGAAGCCGCCGCCAACAAGCATAACGTTGACGGTCACGTCTTTAGGAGCTATGCCGAGCAGCGTGGCTACATCTTGCTGTGCGCCTCCGGGGTTCTGCGTTCCAACCCAGATATCGCAGCGCCCGTCCCGAAAGTCGGCAACCGCGTTCATCGGCTCCATCGTGGCGTGGGCCAGATAGGGCAAATCGAGGGTCGCTTCAACCGACTTTCCTCCAGCGGGCACTGCTGGTTTTTGGGTGGTGAGCATCGATTTGAGCTGCGTGAGGATCGAAGCGGTGTCCAGGTTAGGGTTGGGACCAGGGTCCCAGGTGATCTTGAGCGCGTTTCGGCCCTTGATCGCGGCCCAGGTATTGGTAGCGACCACCGCGACTCCGCTGGCGACCTTGACCACGTCGGTCACGCCCTCAATCTTCTTCGCTTCGGCGGCGTCGAACGACTTCAGGCTCCCTCCCATGGTGGGCGGACGGGCGATTACGGCGTATTTCATCCCGTCAATCTTGACGTCGATCCCATATTTCGCCTTCCCCGTGACGACCAATGGATTGTCGATTCGGTTTCTCGGCTTGCCGACGATCTTGAAAGTTTTGGGGTCCTTCAGCCGGACGGTTGTGAGGTTCGGCACGGGCATGGTGTTGGCTGCGCTTAGGAGATCCTTGTAGGGAGCGGAACGGCCGCTCGCTTCATGCATCACGATTCCGTTCGACGTTGTGCAACTTGAAGGATCGACACCCCAACCCTGGGCGGCGGCGGCGACAAGCATCGTCTTTGCCGCCGCGCCGATTTGGCGCATTTGGGTCAACGTGGTTTGGGTGCTGGAACTACCACCCACGCCTAGGCCCTGAACGCTGGCCGCCGCCGAGGCAGGGGCTTGAACTACCTTGATGGCGTCCCAGTCCGCATCTAACTCCTCCGCTACGAGCATGGCCATCGAGGTGCGGACGCCCTGTCCCATATCCGACTTGAAGATTGTCACTGTTATCGTGCCGTCCGGCTCGATCTTTAGGTAGCCGTTGGGGGCGAAGTCGCGGCTACCCGAGCTCGCTACGGCTTTCTTGGGGCTGCACCCGGAGATTGCCGTGAAACTTCCCAGAGCGAATCCAGCCCCAACGCTTCCCACGATCTTCAGGAAGTTCCTTCGGGTTACCTCTCGTTCGGCGATCATTTCTCCCCCATGTGGCCGCCGGCGTGCTTGACAGCTTCGCGTATTCGAACATACGTTCCGCAGCGGCAGATTTGGGCGGCATAGGCCTCATCGATTTCCTTGTCGGATGGCTTTGGGTTCTTGCTCAACAAAGCGACGGCCGACATGATTTGACCGCACTGGCAATAGCCGCACTGAGGCACGTCGTGGGTAACCCACGACTGCTGAACGGGGTGGTTCCCGTTGACGTCCAAACCTTCTATCGTCGTGACTTTGGCCGATGCAACATCCTTTATTTGAACCTGGCAACTGCGAGTTGCCTCCCCATCCATGATCACGGTGCAAGCGCCGCAAGCGCCGATACCGCACCCATACTTGGTTCCTGTGAGGTCGAGGAAGTCCCTCAAAACCCAGAGGAGCGGCATGTCGGGCAAAGCGTCGATTGTGTGGTCGGCCCCGTTGACGTGAATGGTGTAGCTCGCCATAACCCATTGTATAACGAGCGGGGTCTTTGGCGTATGGTTATGGCAGTTTGCGCAAGAGCTAGAGAAAATGGCCCGAGATTGGTTAAGCTAGGAGGATGAAACCGATTTTCATCAAGACACTCATTGCCATCGGCGCCCTCCTGCTCATTACCGCTTACGGATGCGGTGGCACAAACCTTGGTGGAAATACCAATCTCTTCTTCGGCACGTTCGAGGGTAGCTATAACGCTACAGGCACACCGCCCACGATCGGAACCGTGAATCCGTTCTCGGTCGACGTCAATGGGAACGTCGCAGGGACCTTGACCCAGCAGGGGAGCGCCGTTGCACTCGCGACCCTTTCGGGCATCGTCACGCAAACCAACACCACGACAGGCTCCTTTTCTGGAACCTACACGCCGCAGAGCGGGGGGACGGCCGTTACCGTGACAAACGCCACCTTCACTTGGGTGACTAATGGGAACACGAGCACTCTCAACGTCACATTCACCGAGAATACAACGACGTTCTCCTTGATTCTTCTGCCACAGCCAGGTTCGAAGGCGCGACCGCATTAGCGTGAGGGCAAATGGGTAAGTGGGCCTCGCCCCATATGCGGCCTATACTGATTCAATGAGGCCGTCGGCCAGTGATGAGCAAGACGGGACAGGAGGAACCGACTCGGTCGTATCCGACGAGAGCCACCTTTAGTCCAGGCCATGTCTGGGCTTCAGTTGCGAAATGTCGCCGCTACCGGCCATCCACCCTTTATCCCTCCTTCAAAGGAGGGAAGTTAGGTTGCGGTGGGTGGTCTCGTGCCTTCGGCGCGAGACGTCGATTTAAGGTCGAGCCCCGGCATTTCTCTTAAGGACAGATGATGCGTACAAGGTCCCGGGTGCTGCTCTTATCTTCCTGTTTTACTATTTGCCAGCATCCGACGCGGGAGCGAAGCGTCCTGCGATAGCTAGGGCGGCTTGCAACGGTGGGGACGGCTCGTTTTCGCCTCCACAGTTCACGAAGCCAGTGATCACCAGGTTGGCCTTCGGGAACACACAGAGTTGGGCGCGGAACGTGCCGTTGGAGCCATTGTGGCCGTGGAACTTCTCGATGCCAGGATTGGTCTCGACTCCCCAACCGCAGGCGTAATCGATTCCGTCGGCAGGGAGCGCCTCATGCAAACGGAGGACGGTAGCCGACTTGAGGAGGCCGTCTTCGCCGCGAAGTCCTTTTAGGTGGGCGGCGCCAAATTTGGCGAGATCTCCAGCGGACATGTACATGCCCCCTCCCGCTGGTGCGCACATGATCTCCAGAGGGCCCCCGAAGTTCACCGGCTCCAAGCCCTTGGGGCCAGGCATATGGCCGCTTGGCCTTCCTTCAGGCAGCTTGTCGGCATTGGTGAAGCTATGGGATAGACCTAATGGCTTGAACACCAATTCCTTTACAAGTTGCTCGTAGGGTTTGTTCATCGCCCGCTCGGCGATGACACCTAGGAGCGCATAACCGGCGTTGGAATAGGCAAATTTCTCGCCAGGTTTGCCGATTGGCTCCCTCGATAGGATGTCCTTGGCATAGTTTAGGCGAATCGTCATGGGCTCGGTTGCACCGGCGACGATACGCTTGATATCACTTCCCTGAAAGTCCAGATCCTGGGGTATCCCGCCGCGTTGATGCATGATTTGCTCAAACGTGACCGCTTTGTACTCGGGCCTCATCGGAACGCCAGGGAGCGCGTCGGCCAGAGTCGTATCCCAGTTAAGTTTGCCCATTTCGATTAAGCGTCCAATGACGGTCGAGCAGAGAGGTTTGCCGATCGAGCCGATACTCCATACGTCGTCTACCCGGGCCGGGTCGTTCTTTCCCAACACTCGTTCTCCGCTTACTGACTGCGACATTTGGCCGTCATGGATGGTAGCGACCACCATCGCAGGACAACCGGTGTCGGACCGGACATCGGAGACGAGCGTGGCCAAATCCTTCCAGCCGGAGTAGTCCTTTGGAGGCGCCTCGTCAAAGGCCTCCCCCGGCGCGACCATTAGCCGGTCAACCTTTTGGGCATCGTTTAGATGCGCCCGCATGGTGAGGCTCATGCCATGAGCGTCGTCCACGAGGGCGCTCAGCATCGTCGGTGAAATCACTTTGGTTTTGCGAAGCTGAAACGGCGCCCCCTGTTTGGCCAGTTGCTCAGTTCTGGCGACTCGAGTTTCGGGGTTTGGTCCAGAGGCGAAGTGGGCGGTTACGAAGGCGGCAATACCGTCATGGTCCCCTTTGTTCAGCACTGCGATAAAACCGTTGAAGAAATCATCGGCCGCCGTTCCTTGAGAGGCTTGCGTGCACGCCAACGCCAAATAAGCGCACAGCAGGACAGGGATCATTTTCAATAGAGGCATTCTCATGAACACTACTATGCGTATATTAAATAAAATAGTTTCCTGTTTTTTATTTATATGTCAGAAAGCGTTTTAACAAACGACCAGTTGCGATGCCTGGCGTCTCCCGCGCGAAACGACGTGCTGGTGGCGTTGAGAGCGGTTGGACCTGCTTCGACAAAAGAGGTTGCGGCGAGGGTCGGTCGGTCGCCTGAGGCGACGCACTATCACCTGAAGGCCTTGTTCGACGTTGGTCTGATCCAAGTGGTTGGCCGGAGGCCTGCCCCAAAGAAACCGGAGACGATCTATGCCTGCGTCTCTACGCGGCTGAAGTTACCTACCGATTCAGAAAGCCGGGAGCTTAGGAAGAAGGCGGTAGAAGCAAGCATTCGGCAGGCGCTTCGCGGGTACTTAGCGGCGAAGGCTAGCAACGCGAATGAAAAGCAGATTGTGAGAACGACAGTCAGACTCAGCAACGATGATCGGGAGCGCTTCTTCGCGTTGATCAGCGAAGCGCTCGCCTTCGCAGAGACTCATTCGAAGGCGGATGCGCCGCTTTGTTCCTGGCTTTCGCTGGCATATCCATCGGGTGATTGACCCCCGGCACTTTGGGGGGGATGCATCCGTCTTCAGTTTGTCACCATGGATGATAATCACCCCGCAGGAGGCGCGAAGCCTTTGCTCGTTGTGGTCTCCGGCCCAAGCGGGGCAGGGAAGAAGACCTTTCTCGACCACGTGGCGGAGAAATTTCCGGAAGCCCAGCGGATCACGACATACACGACACGGTTTCCCCGCGAGGGTGAACGCGATGGCATCGACTACCGCTTCATCAGCGAAGACGACTTCAACGAGAAGGTCCAAACGGGCGAGATATTTGAAAGCACTCGAACCTACGGCGACTACCAATATGGCTCGCCGCTCGACCTTGTCTCGGCGCGCCTTCAGGCGCCTTTAGTGGTGGAACTGGATGTGAAGGGGATGGCCCGTCTTCGGGCATCCAGCGCGAGGAGGGTGGTGAGCATATTCATCATGCCGTCGAGCATTCAAGAACTTCTCAAACGCATCGTTGCCCGCCAAGGGGAGAAGCCGGAGAACTTGGAACGCCGAATCGACGCGGCGGTGCAGCAGCTTGATTACGCGTGGTCTTTTGATTACGTGCTAGTGAACGACGTTTTGGCGACCTTTTTGAGGGACGTGGAGTCGGTTATCAAAGCCGAACTGGTTCGGCAGCATGGTATCGAGCAGATGTTTAGCCGGATACATTCTTAGGTGGGTGCATTCGGATTGGCCTTTGGCCTTGGGCCTTTGGCATTGGGCCTTTGGCATTGGGTGTTGGATTGGGATTGGCCTTGGGCCTTTGGCATTGGGCATTGGGGGTCGGATTGGCCTTGGGCATTGGGCATTGGGTGTCGGGATTGGGATTGGCCTTGGGCCTTTGGCATTGGGCATTGGGGTCGGATTGGCCTTGGGACTTTGGCACTGGATTGGCCTTTGGCATTGGGCCTTTGGCATTGGGTGTTGGGATTAGGATTGGCCTTGGGCCTTTGGCATTGGGCATTGGGATTTGGGGGTTGGCCTTGGTCCTTGGGGCCCGAGAGGTGTCTAGGGTATGAAGTCTAGAACTTGCCCTACAACATTTCACCTACTAACCTTTTACCAGCAACCCTCCATCGGTCTACAATAGCTCATGCCTGATTGCCCTCACATTGAGTTGATCGAAGACGTGACTCCAAGCTCGCATGGGTGCGAGGAGTGTCTCAAAATGGGGGACACTTGGGTTCACCTTCGAATGTGCCTTATCTGCGGACACGTGGGGTGTTGCGATAGTTCGAAGAACAAACACGCTACGAAGCATTTCCACGCCTCCGGCCACCCGATCGTGCGATCGATCGAGCCTGGCGAAAGCTGGCGCTGGTGCTACATCGACCAGACGATGGTTTGAGCTCTACTCGTACGACGTGTACTTGATCCGCCTACCTCCGCCGCCGCCGCCGAAAAGCCGTGCGAGGAGCCAGATGATGAAGGCGAAGATCAGAATCGAGATGATCACTCTCGACCAGAGGAAATCGCCGGGATACACCACGCCGCCGTACATGACCGGCTGTCCCCAATAAAAAGCGGGGTGGAAGGGCGTCCAGTAATACCAAGCGGGGCTACCCCAATAGTAGCTGTAGCCGCTCCAACCGCCGTAGTAGGCTGCCCTATAGCCGCCGTAGGAACGGTAGTAGGAGGGCGTGGAGTAAGCATACGATGGCCGGATCGAGGTCGAGGTGATATTTCCGGTGCGCCCGAACGAACCGCTACGGCTGAACGAACTTCCTGAGCTTGAACGGTTGAAAGAGCCACTCGAGCTTCTTCCAAACGACGAGTGGCTGCCAAAGGATCCGCCGCCGCTTGATCCGCCGCCAAACGAGCGTCCGCCGCCAAAGCTTCCTCCTCCGCCACCAAAATGGCTACCGCCTCCGCCGAAGGAATGGCCCCCTCCGCCAAAGCTGCCGCGTCCCCTTTGAGCGATCGATATCGAGGCGCCCAAGGCGAAGACGGACAGGAATACGAGGAGAATAAAGGTTCGCAGTTTGTTCATAGTTCCGCTCTGAATTTAAAACGGTCGCGGGCTATAGGAGGTTTATGGTTGCGACCTCGTCAGCCGAAAAAAAGTGTGACTTATACAAAGTTATATACCCACTGACGTTGTTATTGACCGCATCGATTTCCAGATGCAGATCTAGCAGGTTATTGGTCACGTTCTGCTGATCCAGCCAGACCTGGGTTACCTCGAAAAGAAATTGGGGATGATTGTTCTCGACGACCACTTCGTGATTGGGAACTCGGATGACGAGCCGGCCGGGAAAAACCGGGGTTTGCTCGTCTGGCGTGGCCTGCGACTCGATGTACGCGGTCATTTCGCCACCGAGGCTTACGCCGCCCGCGTCGGGTTCGCCAAACTCGTCCCTTCCGGTTTGTGCGTCGACTATGAGCCGGTTTGCCGGCACTTCTTTGCCATTGTTCGTCAGCGTGGTGCTATCCCAATCGCCGCCAGTCTTAAATACAACGTCGTTCATTCGCCGTGAAATTACCCCAGGCGCGCGAGGTGCGTATACTTAGGCCTATGTCGCCAATACTATTAGCAGTCGTCCTAGGTCAGCAGGGTATGCGTCTGGCCGATACCTATCATCCCCATGGCCCAAAGATCGAGTTCACGATGGCCAGCGGCAAGAGCTTCGTTATCACCACCGATCCAAAGGATTCCCCGATTACGGTTGCTCACATCATCGGCCTCGTGAGGAGGCACTTTTACGACAAGCAGCGCGTGCACCGCGTGGAAGACTGGGTAACCCAATGGGGCGATCCTTTGAGCAAGACGGCGCCCATGAGCGACAAGAACATGGGAGATGGCGGCTCGGGGCACGACGTTAAGTTTGAAATGTCGGAAGTGGATTGGGACACGTCGCTGGTCGGCGTGGCGGCGGAAGGGCTCCAACTTGGCGGCGATTCTCAACTGTTTGTATTGAAAAAGCCTGCGTGGCGGCTCTACCACTCTTACGCGGTCGTAGGAAAGGTAACGAAGGGGATGGAGGTCGTCGACGGCATAAAGAAAGGCGATCGCATTCGAAGCGCGCGGATGCTTGGCGAGTAGAGTTTGAGCGAATCGATATTGGTTGGCGAGGCGGCCATGGCCGCCTGGGTGATGCGCCGGTACCCGAAGCCATGGTTCTTTGCGGGTGGCTGGGCCATCGACCTGTTTCTGGGCAGGCGGCGGCGTTGGCACAAGGACGTCGACCTCGCCGTATTTCGCTCTGATCAAACCCAGCTTCGGCTCTTCTTGGATGGGCGCAAACCTCGAAGGCTTGCCAACGGGGAATTCGTGCACTGGCGATTAGGGGACTCGTTAGTGTCTCCCGAGTTCCAGGTGTTCACCGAACCATGGGCGTCCTTTGGGCTCGACTGGGAGTTTCTATTGGAAGACGGCAATGCCGAGCGGTGGGTGTTTCGAAAGGACCCGCGAATTTGGCTGCCGGCTGAACAGGCCTATCTGATGACGCCGGACGGGGTTCCTTATCTTGCGCCGGAGATCGTTTTGCTGTTCAAGGCTTCGCCTTCGACGGCCAGTTCGAATGATTCGGCCACCGAGGAGTTGGGGCGCTTGAACGACGAGGAAGACTTTCGAGACGCTCAATCGGCGATGGGCGAGCGGGCTCGGGCGTGGCTGGCTGAGTCGGTTGCATTGGCGTATCCGGAACCAGCATTGAGTTGGTGAGAATCTAATCACAGAGCCGACGATCCCCGTTCCATAGGACTTTGCGCATCTGGGAAGGGATCGCGGCTCCCACAGAAACCACCCGATTCGGACCAGGATTTCGCACGGATGCGGTGGGGCTGTATGCGTCCGGATTTGGAACCACGGAGGGCACAGAAGACGCAGAATTCGGACCGGAGATTTCGCGCAAAGGCGCAAAGGACGCAAAGCCCTGCTAAAGGCTTATGCACAACGTGGAATCTGCCGTTCTTGCCGCAACTTCCGCGAATCATTGTTGCTAGCCTGGCTGCCTGACTCAGATTCACAACGCAGGCGCGTGGAAAAAACCGATGGTTAGGCCCCTTCGCAGCCCCACTGCGCGAGCTTTTCCCGCATAAGGTCGGCGTTATATATTGCTCCAGACCGACGGCTAAGGGCCTCCGCTTCCCTGAGCAGTCGGCACGCATTCTCGGCCCTCCCCTCGCTCTTTGCCAAACCGGCCATCGCCTCAAGTACTAAGCCGCGCCCAACGGGGTCACCCGATTGGGAGTAGAACGCGTCTGCCTGCTCCCAAGCAGCCAAAGCCTCCGGGTTTTTACCCTCCTGGAAATGCCGGTCCCCTTTGCTTTTGGCCACGTTCCCCCTTCCCAGGGGATCGCCCGATTGGGAGTAGAACTCGTCCGCCTGCTCCCAAGCAACCAAAGCCTCCGCGTTTCTACCTTCCCTGAAATGCAGGTCCCCCTTGCTATCGGCCACGTTGCCCCTTCCCTGAGGCGACCCCGATTGGGAGTAGAACTCGTCCGCCTGGTCCCAAGCAACCAAAGCCTCCACTTTTCTACCTTCCCTGAAATGCAGGTCCCCCTTGCTTTTGGCCACGTTCCCCCTTCCCAGGGGATCGCCCGATTGGGAGTAGAACTCGTCCGCCTGCTCCCAAGCAACCAAAGCCTCCACGTTTCTACCCTCCCTGTAATGAAGGTCCCCCTTGCTTTGAGCCACGTTCCCCCTTCCAAGGGGGCTGACAGTTTGGGAGTAAAACTCGTCCGCCTGCTCCCAAGCAACCAAAGCCTCCACTTTTCTACCTTCCCTGAAATGCAGGTCCCCCTTGCTTTTGGCCACGTTCCCCCTTCCCAGG
>Ga0265338_10000487_pt1 | contig 70806 bp, 57 predicted proteins | sample 42126metaG_FD_193579 | JGI IMG/M metagenome (GOLD analysis project Ga0265338, IMG submission 193579) | Rhizosphere microbial communities from Carex aquatilis grown in University of Washington, Seatle, WA, United States - 4-21-26 metaG | ecosystem: Host-associated > Plants > Roots > Rhizosphere...
CAGCGCGACGGCTGAGGAGGTCATCACCACACTGGCCGCGGGAGAAATCAATTCCTACCGGCAGTTGCCAAAGAATTTTTACCAGATCAGCGTCAAATTCCGGGACGAAATCCGCCCGCGTTTTGGGCTGATGCGCGCCCGCGAGTTCATCATGAAGGACGCCTACAGCTTTGACGTGAGCGACGAGGCGTCGCAAATCACCTACCAGAAAATGTACGACGCCTATGCGCGCATTTTTGCGCGGTGCGGCCTGAAGGCGTTTCCGGTCGAGGCCGACACCGGGGTCATTGGCGGCAAATTTTCGCACGAGTTCATGGTGCCGGCGGAGACCGGCGAAAATGAAGTCGTGTTCTGCGAAGCCTGCGGCTACGCGGCGAACATCGAGAAAGCCACCAGCGGTATTCCCCCAACCGCCGCGCGCGAAGCCGGCGCCGCCGTTGAAAAATTCGCCACGCCCGGCGTCGTGACCATTGAGGCGCTGACCAAGGCGCCTTGCAGCGTTCCGGCGAATCGCCAGATCAAGACGCTGGTTTACATCGCGGACAGCAAGCCGGTCATCGTTTTGATTCGTGGCGATGACCAGTTGAACGAAGCCAAACTGGCTGGTTTGCTCGGCACAATCTTCCGTCCGGCGACTCCGGAAGAAATATTCAATGCCCTGGGCGCGCATCCCGGAAGCCTTGGCGCCGTAACTGCGACTGCAAAGTCGCGGGACATTTCCATTTATTCCGACGAACGGTTGCGCGGCGCGAACGGCATGACGACCGGCGCGAACGAGGACGGTTTCCATTTCCGCAATGTTTCCATCGAGCGCGACATCAAAGTGACCCAGTGGTTTGATTTGCGAACGGTCACCGCCGGCGAACCCTGCGCCAAATGCGGCAAACCCCTGAAAATTAGACGTGCCATCGAGGTGGGCCACGTTTTCAAGCTCGGCACGAAATACAGCGGGAAGTTCGGCGCGGAATACCTGGACGAGTCCGGCGCGCGCAAACTTTCCGTGATGGGCTGTTACGGCATCGGTGTGACCCGCACATTGCAGGCGGTGATCGAGCAGTGCAACGACAAGGACGGCATCATCTGGCCGTTGAACGTCGCGCCCTGCCGGGTTTGCATCACGCCGCTCAACGTCGCGCCCGATGGCGAGGCGATGAAGCTGGCGGAAAAATTTTACGCCGAACTGACCGCGCGCGGCGTGGATGTAATTCTGGACGACCGCGATGAGCGGCCTGGCGTGAAATTCAAGGACGCGGATCTGGTGGGTTTTCCCATCCGGCTCGCCATCGGCGAAAAATCGCTGGCCAAAGGCGAGGTGGAAATCAAGCCGCGCGGCGGCGCATTGCAATCCCTGAAAGCCGACGCGGCGGTGGAAGCCGTGATGAAGTTGCTGGAAAACGGCCACGCCGGGTTGCGGGGCGCGTAAAGGTTTACCGCGGCAACGGGTGAAAAGTGAACCGTGCGGGCTGGTTTGCCGCGGGGTCAATTCGAATCGTGTAATAGCCGCCATCGTTCAATAATTCAATGCCGGAAAGGGCGGGGCACAGCCGCACGCGGAATGGCCGCCAGTAATGGGCTTTGTGCAGCGCCGAGGTCATGCGGCTGACGGCGTGTCCCAGGAATTGAATGGGCGGAATGCCGGACAGCACCCGGCTTTTCCACAGAATCAGCCGGCTGTGCAGGTGCCCGATGATGGTCTGCTCAATTTGCGGCAAACGGCGGCGAACCGGTTCCTCGCGCCAGAGAAACGGCAGCGCCGTCGGATCGTGGCAGAACAGAATCACGCGTTGATTCGATGGCAGCGCGTCAAACGCGGCGCGGATTTCGGCCAGATACGTCTCACGCAGCCGCAGCCACTCCGGCCATTCCTCCGGCAACGTGTCCGGCTGATGCATGGGGAGCGCGATCAAAGACGAGGTTATGCCCATCAGCGTGTAACGTCCGATGGCGAGTTGCCAGAACGGCAGCAGGCCAAGGGTTTCCGTTGCCGTGCGCCAGCTGGCCAGCCGCATTTCTCCGCCGCCGAACAGGGCCTGCTTGCCCAATTCATGGTCGCCCATGATGAACCGTGCCCGGTCGCCGAATTTCGCGCGCAGTTTGTCCAGGCATTCCTGCGCGCTTTGACCGGCCGCCGGATCGCTCACGCCGACAAATCCCGAGTCGCAGGAATAATCGCCATTGCCCACCAGGTAATCCACCGGCCCGACTTCGGCCAGGAAACGGTCGAGTTGGCGTCCCTGATCGAGCGGATGTCGCATCCAGATCAAATGCCGATAGGCGCGTGCGAACGCGCGAAGCAGGGGATTGGCAATGGCGCGCAATTCGTAGTCCTCGCCGCAGGCGCGTTCGGCGGCGCCCGCGTAGTGGATGTCGCTTACAAGGGCGACCGTGACATCGCCTGGGGTGTTCATTTCCATCCGGCGTCAACGCGGCGCGACCGCCGTGTCGGTGTCGCTGTCGGCTTTGTCAAGGCACTCACGGACGGTCCGGGCGAGGTCGGCATGGCTGTAGGGTTTTTGCAGGTAGCGTGCCTTCGTTTTCACCAGCAACTGGGTGTTGACTTCATTGGCGGTGTAACCGCTGGTGAAAATGACCTTGAGGCGCGGGTGATGAGCGAGCAATTGCCGGGCGAGGTCCGCGCCGGAAACGCCTTCGGGCATCACCATGTCGGTCAACAGCAAATCGATTTCGTTCGTCTTGCGCTGCCAGGTGTCGAGCGCTTCCTTGCCCGAAGGCGCCTGGTAGATGCGGTAACCATACCCCGAAAGAATGTCACACGCCATTTCGCGCAGGATGGGTTCGTCCTCGACAATGAGAATGGTTTCGGTGCCGCCCGGCGTGAATCCCGACGGGGCGGGTTTTTCTTTTTTGGGCGGAAGGGGTTTTTCGCTGGCGGGGAAAAGCACGTCGAACGTCGTGCCCTTGTTGGGTTCGGTGTTCACTTCGAGCCAGCCTTCATGTTGTTTGACGATGCCGTAAACGGTGGCCAGCCCAAGGCCGGTGCCTTTGCCGACCTCCTTGGTCGTAAAAAATGGTTCGAAAATGCGGTGCAACGTGGCGGCATCCATGCCCGTGCCCGTGTCGGTGAGGCGCAAACGAATGAACCCGCCCGCGCGCGCATCGGCGTGTGATTTCACATAGTTATCGTCAATGGTCAGGGTATCAATGCCGATGGTGAGACGGCCGCCGTCGGGCATGGCATCCCGGGCATTGACGGAAAGATTCATGATGACCTGCTCGATCATGCCGATGTCGCCTTCCATCGCGGGCAATTCCAACGGCGGCATGAATTCGAGCTTGATGGTTTCACCGAGCAGGCGTTCCAGCATCCGGGACATGTTGCCGACCACTTCGCGCAAATCGAGCAGGTCGGGTTGAATCACATTTTTGCGGCTGAACATCAGCAATTGCCGCGTCAAACCCGCCGCCCGTTCGGCGGCAAAATAAATGGCCTGCAGGGGATCGAGCACGTCCGGCGACAACGTTGGCCTGGCCAGCAACGCGCTGGAATGTCCCTGGATGATCGTGAGCATGTTGTTGAAGTCATGCGCGACCCCGGCGGCCAGCTGGCCGACGGACTCCATTTTTTGCGACTGGCGCAGCTGCCCCTCGAGATTCAAACGGTCGGTGATGTCATCCACGTAGCAATGCACGACGCGGCTGGGCAACACGGGATGAAACAACCACGAAAAAGTGCGGCCATTCATTTCCGTCTCCAGGCGCACCTTGCTCTGGCCGGTGGCCAGGCAATCGTGAATGATATTGTTGATTTCAGGGGGGAGCACGTCGCGCGGATGGTTTTTCTGCACGGCCGACGCAAGCTGCTGCGCGGCGTCGTTGAAATAACTGATCGTTCCGTTCTCGGAAAATTCCATGGTTGCCGCCGGATTCAGTTTTGCAAACGAGGCGACCTTTTCGATTTCGGCCTCCGCGTGTCTGCGTTCGACCGCCATGCCCAGCACGGCGGCCACGGCCATGAGAAATTGCAGTTCATCCGCCGTGAAATGACGACGCTCCGTGGCGTGGGCGCCGAGGACCCCGAAGGGCCGTCCGCGGGTCGGAATCGCCACGGTAACGCCGCTGGCGATGCCATGCTTGGCAAACAGCGGCGGCACAATAAATTTGGTTTCCGTTTTGAAATCAGGAACGACCACCATTTCGCCGGAGTTCAGGGAGAGGCCGGCTTGTGAACGATTGTCGCCGGGTATTTTGGTTTCGCCGACCCAGCCGCGTTCCCAGCCCGCGCCCGCCTGCAGCAGCAGCTGGCCGTCGGGCAGCCGCTCCCAAACGGCGCTGTATCCCAGTTCCAGCGTATGGGCGACGAGCAGGCTGGCTTGATTCAACAGCGGCGCCATGTCGTTTTCGGTCAGCGCGAATTGTCCGAGGGCGGCAACGGCGGTTTGCTGGAGCGCGCGATTGAGCAGGATTTTTTCCGACCTTTCACGCTCGCTGATGCGCTGTTGCAGCGCTTCGGCCATGCTGTCGAAAACCTTTGCGAGCTGGCCGAATTCGTCCTCGGTGGGCTCCAATCCGGTGCGGGCGGTCAGGTCGCCCCTGGCAAAACGTTCTGCCGCTGCGGACAGCGCGCGCACCTGTCGCAAAATGAAATGCTCACCGCCGAACCATGCCGCGAACAGCGCCAGCAAGCCGACGACAAAACTGGCCCACGGCACGTCCAGGGCATATTGTTTCAGCCAGCCCGGCGCGAATTCCCAGAACCACCTCTGGTTGACGAGGTAGGTCAACACCAGCGCCGGCGCGATGGCCACGAACACGCTGGCGACCAGTTGCATTCGCACGGTGGAAAATCTTTTTAAAACTTGCTTCATCGTTCTACCGGTCCCGAGGGCTGTTCGGGCAGCATATCCCAAACCAATTAACGCGTCATGCTCAATCTTGGATGGTCAGCGCGGCGGTCCGTCCTTTCGGCACCCGGCCCAGATGAAAGATCAAAAAGCCGTGCAAAAACTCCCGCAACTCGGCGACCTGGGCGCCGGTCAGTTTCAACCGCGCGCACGCGGGCCAGCTGCCCTGCGTCAAAATCTCGCTGATCTTCCTGGTGCCGGGCGAAAACCCGGTCTTCTTCCAATCCGGCTTCAAGCCGAGTTCACGGAGCAGTCGTAGTTCAAAAGCGAAGACTGTTTGCGGCTTCGCAGGCCGTTCGCAGAGATGACCCAGAAACCCGAGCATTAAATCGTAAACCGCGGGCAGGGGGGTTTCGGTTTCCGTCGCTAGTTCGACCAACGTCGTGGCATAGGTCGCCTGGCGCAGACGCGTGAGATCCCGTCGCAGGGCGGCGTGCAGTTCGCGCAGACTGACTTCACGAAGGGTATGCAAATCGGAACGCCGGCTGCGATTGAAGGAAAGGTCTGTGAGATAAAATAAATCCAGCTTGCCCAGAAACGGTGATTTGGGCCGCCGCGCGCCTTTGGCCACGGTGGCAATGCGCCCGAAAGCCGGCGTGAGCCAGTGAACAATGAGGCTGGTTTCGGTGAGAAGTCGCGTGCGCAGAATCAAGCCGGTGGCGGATTCAATCATTTGATTTTCGGCGGTGGCGCGGGCTCGTTCGCCAGCGCACCGAGGCTGATGATGTATTTGAACCCGTCCGCCACGGACATGTCGAGTTTCATGACCTTTTCCTCCGGCACAATGATCAAAAAACCTCCGGTGGGAATCGGTGTCGTGGGGATGAAGACGCGCACACATTTTTTACCCGTTTTTTTCTCCACCTCGTCTGCCTGCTCGCTGGTGATGAAGCCAACCGAGTAAATTCCCTCGCGCGGATATTCGACAAGCACGACCGTCTTGAACGAACTTTTTTTTCCGGACGTGAACGCCTCGTCCACCTGCTTGATCGTGCTATAAATCTTGTTCAGCACCGGCACGCGCAACATCGCGCTGTCCGCCCAGGCAAACAGCTGTTTGCCAAAGTAATACCGGGCCAGCACCCCGATCACCGACACCATCGCGACGGCCAGCAGGATCGCCAGCACGCTCCAGTGCCAGAACATGGGACCGGACATGCCGTCCTGGTAAATCGCTTTCGGGCTGAGTGTGTACGGGAGGAAAAAGAGCAGGGTGTCCGTGAAACTGGAAATGGTGCCAAAAAACCATTTGACCACCGCCAGGGTGATGACGCCGGGCAACACGATTGCGAGACCGGTTAAAAAACTGGCGCGCCAGCGGGCCATCAGCGATTTTTTCACCTGGAAAGTTTAGCCGCGCGCGCCAGTTGCGCGAGCGAAAACCGTCGGGAAAGTTCGCGGAGCAGGCGGTTTTCCTCGCGTTTCATTTTCCGCCGTTCGGGGGCGCGCGAATCATCATGGCCCCGCAAATGCAAAATGCCATGCACAAGGTAACGCACGATTTCCGACTGCCAGCTCGTGCGAAACTGGCGCGCCTGCCCGATGGCTTCGTCCACGCAGATGAAGATTTCGCCGTGAAGCCGGCGTCGGGCGTCCGGCCTCCGGCGGCCAGGTGCAGAATAGTCAAACGCAATCACGTCCGTCGAACCCCGGTGTTGAAGAAACGTTTCATTGAGCCGCGTCATTTCCGGTGCGGCAACGAGACAAACACCCAGGTCGGCCCGTTCCACCTGGAGCCGTTCGGCCAGCAGCGCCTTTGCGATTTGGCCCAATTGGCGCGTGTCAATGAGCAGCGCGCGCTGGCGATTAAAAATCGTCACCTGGGGTTTCATTGTGTTTGGCGGGCTGCCTTAATCCGCTTTGGGTTTGCCACGATGCTCCTCGTAAGCCGTGATGATGCGTTGCACGAGCGGATGGCGGACGACGTCGCGCTTGCCGAACTCAACCACCGCGATGCCCTCCACGTTGTTCAAAACGCGGTGCGCCTCCAGCAGTCCGGAATACTTGTTGGGCGGCAAATCAATCTGCGTTTCGTCGCCGGTGATGACGGCCTTTGATCCGTGGCCGAGCCGCGTCAGAAACATCAACATCTGCTCCATCGTCGAATTTTGCGCTTCGTCCAGGATGATGAAGGCATGGTTCAGCGTCCGGCCGCGCATGTAGGCCAGCGGCGCGATTTCAATCGTCCCGCGCTCGGTGTGCTTCTGGATCTCCTCGACCGGCAGCATGTCGTGCAGCGCGTCCTGCAGCGGGCGAAGGTAGGGCGTGATTTTTTCGTAAAGGTCGCCCGGTAGAAAACCGAGCGCTTCGCCGGCCTCGACGGCGGGGCGGGTGAGGATGATTCGCGAAACTTTTCCGTCGCGCAACGCGGTGAGCGCCATCGCCACGGCCAGATAGGTCTTGCCGGTGCCCGCCGGTCCGACGCCGAACGTCACATCGTGTTTGCGAATCGCCTCGAGGTATTTCTTTTGCCCGACGGTTTTGGCGGTGACGCCGGGTTTCCGGTCGTGCGTCATCACGCGGTCGTTCACCAGATTCTTGAGGGTCTCCCCGCCTTCGTGTTTCACCACATTCAGGGCGTGGGTGAACTCGCGGTTGCGGACCGGCGTGCCGGCCTTCAACAAGGTTTCGAGCGAGACAAACAAATGTTTGGCGCGTTCAAGGGCGTCGGCCTGGCCCTCCAGTTTGATCCAGCCTTCGCGGGACGTGGCCTTGACCCCGAGCTCGGTTTCGAGGGATTGCAGGTTGCGCGGCTCATGGTTGAAAAGCTGTTGCGCGACGCGCGCGTTTTCAAAATGAAGGGTTTCGGTTGCCACAATCGAGTTTATTTAGCCACAGATTTTCACAGATGAAACACAGATGTATTCTTTAATCCTTTTAGCGGTTTGAGAAGAATGGAACTGTTTCAAGGCGGTTGAAAAAACGGGAACGATGCGTTTCATCTGTGTTCATCTGTGGCCAAAGGTCATTTTGCCAGTTCCGCCCGCAACTTTGCCGCCAGTTCGCCCAGGGCCTGGGGCAGGACGGTGGTGTTGGCCAGCACCGGCATGAAATTTGTGTCGCCGCTCCAGCGTGGCACCACGTGAATGTGCAGATGTTCGGCCACGCCCGCGCCGGCGACCTTCCCGAGATTGATGCCGATGTTGAAACCATCCGGTTTCATCAGTTGCGTCAGCGCGTTCACGCAGCGGCGCACGAGCTTCCATAAACCGGCCAGTTCGTCATCGGTCAGGGCGTTCAGGTCGGCGACCTGTTTGTAGGGCACGACCAGCAGATGCCCGCCGTTGTACGGATAGGTGTTGAGCAGCGCAAAGCAGGTGCGCTCGCGCACAATCACGCGATTGGCCTCGTCATCGCTGGATTGCGCGATGCGCGTGAACAGGCTCGCGTCCAACTGCGGCTTGGGCGCGAGGATGTATTCAATCCGCCACGGTGCGTGCAGTGATTCCATAAATCCAGTGTAGGAGTCGAGGTAACGAGACTCAAATTGAATTTATGATTTGCAAATCGTTACCGTTCGGCGCGCAAATCATCTGTTGTAAGTTGAAAATAATGGGTTTCCTCAGGTCGGCGGCTCCAATTTTTCCTGGTACAGGCTCAAGATCGCCGCCGCTGCGCGCCGGCTCGCGCCGGGTTCGCCCAGCGACGAAACAATTTTCGCCAGTTGCGACTTGATTTGAGAGCGCGCCGGCTCGTTCTGCAACAGTTCCAGCGCGGCTCCGGCAAGGTTTTCCGGCGTGGCGTCGTTCTGGATGAATTCGGGGAAAATGATCTCATCCGCCAGAATGTTCGGCATGGTCAGCCATTTCACATTCACGATGAACCGGCCGATCTGGTAGGTGCTCCACGACGTTTTGTAGAGTGTCACCGTCGGCACGCCAAAGAACGCGCATTCCATCGTCACCGTGCCGGTCGAGGCAATGGCGACGTCGGCCTGGGCCAGCGCCTGGGGCAGGTTGCCGATCTGGATTTCGACGTTGGGTTGGAGTGTGGACAGCTTGTCCGCGAGTTCCTTCAATGCCGGGTTCGGTAAAACCATTTTTGCATTCGCGCCCGGCAATTTTTCCTGAATCAACCTCAGCGCGTCCAGCATCGGTGGCAGATGCCGTTTCAATTCGCTCGTCCGGCTGCCGGGCAGCAGTAAAATTTCGGAGGGGCGAGTTATACGAGTCCCTGACTGATCAAAAATGGGGGCTCGTGTAACTCGCCCCTCCGAAACGAAACGACCGACCATCGGGTGCCCGACAAATTCCACGCGCAGCTTCGGCGCGCGCCGGGCATACCAGTCTTTTTCAAATGGGAAAATACTGAGGAGCAGATCGTAATCCGCTTCCAGCAGTCTGGCCCGGCCCGGACGCGACGCCCAGACCTGCGGCGAGACAAACTGGATGATTTTCGGGTTCCATTTCGCGAAGGGATTGTTGCGGATGTATTCCTTGATGGCGTGACCGAAGCGCAGATTGAACCCGCCGTAATCCACGCCGATGATGGCGTCCGGCTGGCGTTTGATGGCCAGAGCCAGCAATTGGTTGAACAGCCGCCGGAACTTGAAATAATTTATGAGCACATCCGACATGCCGATGACCGAATGCCGGGTCAGGTCGAACGCCAGTTCGACGTCGGCGTCGGCCATTTTCGGTCCGCCCGCGCCAAAAAACATTGCGTCCGGCAATTGTCCACGCAGTGCGGTAACCAGTTCCGCCGCGAGCAAATCACCGCTCGCCTCACCGGCGATGAGCATGAACGATTTCGGTTTCACGGGTTTATTTTACCGCAGAGACGCAGAGGCGCAGAGAATAATTACCCTTTGGAAAAATGTTCCGGTGACCAAATGGCAATGCCATCGCTTGGACAAGCAACAACCATCCATACTTCTTTTGGATCTCCCAAGCACACGCCCAATTGCCAGCATTCATACATTTCGTGATGACCGTTGACAAAAAGCACGCGTTCATTGGCTAAATGAATGATGAGGTGCGGTGAATTACTTCCCATTTCAATCTTGGAAATCTGAACTTCTCGAATGTCACAGAGGGTTTGTAAATCTTTTTCAACTGTCGTGTGGGTAAAATCATTTTCGTTTTGTGGGAATTGCTCCGGCAAAGAATTAAATAATGTCCATTTTGAGCCGAGGTTAAGGTAAATTGCCCTCGAATAGGTTTTTTCCCGGAAGCATGGTCTGTAATTAAAACTTGTAGGATTGGACCGAATCGAATGCCATCAATTTGTGCTCCTTGACGCAAGTAATTAAGCACTTTTTCAGCCTTATTTTTGTCTTCCGGTTTCATAAAGTTTCTCTGCGTCTCTGCGCCTCTGCGGTTAAATATTTTGGATTTGCCTTGTGATTTCAAAGGCCAGATCCAAAGCGCGCTTGGCGGATTCGCCGCTGACGGCGGGCGTCTGTTTCTCGCGCACGCAGTCCACAAAATGCTGCAGTTCCAGCTTGAGCGGTTCGTCCTTCGCAATCGGCACCGGTTCACGCACAATTTTTTTGCCGGCGAACCGGCTGACAATCATGGAGTCCTTGCCGACACCGAGTTTTGCCGCCAGAACTTTTTTTAGGATCGAGCTTTCCGCTTCGTCTTCGCGGGCGACGCGGTAGATGAATCCTTCCTGCGCGCGGTAATCAAGCGAGATGTAGCTGGGAGTTGTCTTGCCTCCGCTGAACACGCGAATCTTCCGCATGCGCTCCGGGCTGACCCGGCTGGCGGTGAGGTTCGCCACGCAGCCGTTGGCGAAGCGCAGCCGCGCATTCGCAATGTCCTCGCTCTTGCTCAAAACCGGAACGCCCACGGCGTCCACGCTCGTCACCGGCGATTTCACGAAGGCGAGCACGACGTCGAGGTCGTGAATCATCAGGTCGAGCACGACGCCGATGTCGGTCGAGCGCGCAGGGTAGGGCGACAGCCGGTGACATTCGATGAAGCGCGGCTCGGGCGCGGCGCTTTCGAGATACTTAAAGACGGGATTGAACCGTTCGACGTGGCCGACCTGCAGGACGCAATTCTTCTGCTGGGCGAGTTGGACCAGTTCAGCGGCCTGTGCCGTGTCGTCGGTCATTGGTTTCTCGACGAGCACATGTTTGCCTTGCTGGAGCAGTTGTTTCGCCAGTTCGAAATGCGTGCTGGTGGGCGTGACGATATTGACGGCGTCGCTGGCGGCGGCGGCTTCGTCAAAGGAATTGAAAATGCGGGTATTATGTTTGGCAGCGACTTTGCGGGCCGTATCGGCATTGACGTCGAAGATTCCGGCGAACTCGACCTGTCCGGTTTTGGCCAGTTCGGCGTAAAGGCGCGCGTGATTTTGTCCCAGTGAACCGACGCCCAGGACTGCCACTCTGACTGCTGATGCCATGCGCGGAGTGTGCCAGCGAAAGCGTCTCGCGCCAAGAACGCAAAGCGCGCCAGGCAAGTAGCGCAGGCGTCCCGCCTGCCTGCGTCGGAATAGCCGATGAATTGCCCGCGCCGGCGCGCTCGCGGCACAGGCGAGACGCCTGCGCTGCTCGATTTGGACTTTGAACTTTGGGCTTTGGACTCTTAAACTTGCGGCGTGCCAATTCTGGGTTTCGTCACAATTGCGGCGGCGGCGTATTTGCTCGGCTCGATTCCGACCGGCTATCTGGTCGGCCGCGCCCGGGGCATTGACATCCGCACCATTGGCAGCGGCAACATCGGGGCGACGAACGCGATGCGCGTGCTGGGCAAACCGGCGGGAATTTTTGTGCTGCTGATGGATGCGTTGAAAGGTTACGCCGCGTGCGCGTGGTTGAGCGGCTGGTTGATTGCCCAGTTTGCCGTGGCGCCGGCCCAACAGGAGGGTTTCAGGATTTTCGCGGGCATTGCGGCGGTGCTCGGCCACAATTTCACCTGCTGGCTGCGGTTCAAAGGCGGCAAGGGCATCGCGACGAGCGCCGGGGTTTTCTTCGCGCTCGCGCCACTGGCGGCGGGCGTTGCGCTGGGCTCCTGGATTATCGCGTTCGCCTTGAGCCGTTACGCTTCGGTCGCCTCCATCGTCGCGGCGACGGCGCTGCCCGCGACGGTTTGGTTGACGCCGAACAGCCTGCTGCTGCGAATTGTCACCACCGCGCTTGGATTGCTGGCCATCTTCAAACACCGGGGCAACATCAAGCGACTGTTGCACGGCACGGAACAGCGCTTCGGGCAGAAATCTTCACCACCGGAGGCTGCGAAATGAAAATTACGATGCTGGGCACGGGCGCCTGGGGAACGGCGCTGGCCAAGGTGTTGCACGAAAACGGCAATGCCGTGGCGCTTTGGGACATCAATGCCGAAACGCTGGCGGAACTCCGGCACGGGCACAGCGAACGTTATCTGCCCGGCGTGAAATTGCCAACCGACTGGAAAATTGAAACGGATTTTGAAAAAGCGGTGGGCGGCGCCGAGTGTCTGGTGCTGGCCATTCCCTCGCAGGCGTTCCGGCAGGCGGCTGCGAAATTGAAAGGGCATCCGGCCATCATGGTCAGTGTGACCAAGGGCATCGAATTTGAAACGGGCGAGACCATGAGCCGGATTTTGCGCGAGCTTGCCCCGGCCAACCGCGTCGCCGCGCTTTCGGGTCCCAGTTTTGCCCGGGAAGTGGCGCTCGGCATCCCGACCACGGTGGTTTGCGCCTGTGAAAGTGACGGCACGGCGCGCACTGTGCAGGGGCTCTTTCATCGCCCGGAATTTCGCATCTACCGCAGCACGGACATTCTGGGCGTGGAATATGGTGGCGCGCTCAAAAACATCATCGCCATCGCGGCGGGCGTCAGCGACGGCCTCGGCTACGGTGACAATACCAAGGCCGGCCTTGTCACGCGCGCATTGTCGGAGATGCGCCGGCTCGGTGTGGCGTGCGGCGCGCAGGCGGAAACCTTCTCCGGCCTGAGCGGTCTGGGCGATCTCATGCTGACCTGTTTCTCGAAACAGAGCCGCAATCGTGATTTGGGCGAACGCCGGGGTCGCGGCGAAACGATGGCGGCGATTCAGGCGTCGCATCCGAAACTGGCCGAGGGCTACCCCACGGCGCGCTCGGCACACCGGCTGGCGCGCGATAAAAAGGTGCCGACGCCGATCATTGACGAGGTTTATGCGCTGCTTTATGAAGGCAAGGACCCGAAGAAGGCGGTGCGTGATTTGATTTCACGCGCGTTCAAGGCAGAGGATTAAATCAGCCACAGATGGGCACAGATGAAACACAGATAAGAATCCGAAAATTCCGTGAAGCACACAGATTGTGCCTTCTTGAATTAAACCAATGAAGATTTGCGCAACTGGTGGAGACAAATCTGTGTTCATCTGTGGCTCAAGCTAAGGCTTGTTTGATCAGCTTCAACAAATCGGCGTGTGATTCCACGGCCTTGAACTGCGGGAATTGCTGTTTCACATTTTCCGGCGCGTGAATCAGAAAACCAACGTTCGCTTCGAGCAGCATCGCGGTGTCGTTGAATGAATCGCCGGCGGAGATGACGTGGTAATTGAGCGACTTGAACGCGGCGACGGCCTTTTTCTTCTGGTCGGGCACGCGCAACTGGTAATTCACAATGCGGTCGTGCTCGACGACGAGCCGGTGGCAAAGCAACGTCGGCCAGGCGAGCTGGCGGAGCAGGGGGGCGGCGAATTGCTCAAACGTGTCGGACAAGATGATGACCTGCACCAGCGAGCGCAGTTCGTCGAGAAACGTCTTCGCACCGTCCAATGGGCGCAAGGTGTCGATGACGTTCTGGATGTCCGACAGTTTCAAGCCATGCCGGTCCAGCAGGGCAAGGCGCCCGCGCATGAGTTTGTCGTAATCCGGTTCATCGCGCGTGGTGCGGCGCAGTTCCGGGATTTTTGTTTTCTCGGCGACCGCAATCCAGATTTCCGGCGTCAATACGCCTTCCATGTCCAAAGTGACGATTGATTGTTTCACTGCGGAGAGTTTTTCAAATTGCGCCCCAAAGTCCAGTGTTAGAACAGAACCAATTCCCGTTTCCGCTGCGCAAACCGGCAACATTGTTTGTAACCGATTTCACGCGCCAGTTGAACGGCTTCGGTGAAATTCATCCCCACTTCCTCGGGCGCGTGGGCATCGGAGCCAAAGGTGATCGGTACGCCGGTTTGAAACGCGAGCCGGAGGATTTCGGGGCTCGGATAGATTTCCTTGCAATCCTTCCGCAGGCCGGCGGTATTGAGTTCAATCGCGCAATGGTGTTTCTTCGCCGCGTCCAGAAACTTCTGGTAAAGGGGTGTGCAGTCAGGCGGCGGGCGATGCCCGAATTTTTTCGGCAAATCAGCGTGGCCGATGATTTCAAAGAAGCCCGTTTCCGCCGCCTTCGTCAGCCGTTCGAAATAAACCCTCCAGACTTCGCCGGCGTCACGGTCTTTCCACCCGGACAATTTCTGAGGATCATCAATGGCCCACGAATCGGAGACGTAATGCACCGAACCGATGAAATAATCCCAAGGGTGCCGCGCCGCGAGGTCGCGAATCCAATTCTCGTAACCCGGCAGATAATCCACTTCCAGTGCCAGCCGGATGGTCAGTTGCGGGAAATCCTTTTGTACTTTGCGGACCTTGGCGACGTACTCATCAAGTTTGTCGGCATTCATCCGCCAGTTGTCGAAATCATCCTGCGGCATCGGCGCGTGGTCGGAGAAACCGATTTCCTTGAATCCCAGTTTCAAGGCATGTTTGACGTATTCCTCCGGCTCGCCGGTCGCATGACGGCAGAGCGGCGTGTGCATATGGTAATCGGCAGGCAACGACATGCCCCGAGTTTCGAGTTTCAAGTTTCAAGTTTCAAGTGTTGAATACGGCAATGACAGGCGAAGATTCAACCGAACGATGCCGCCTCTTTGTGGCGATTCCGGTTCCTGACGCGGTTCGGAATGAAATGATTCGCGTTCAACGCGAATTGCAGCCGCTGGCGCCGGCCGGCGCGATCCGCTGGGCGAGGCCGGATCAGTTTCATCTGACGCTCCGGTTTCTCGGTGACGTTCCATCCGCCCGCGTGACGGCTTTACAGGAAGCCGTTCGCGCGGTTTGTCCCGGTGCGTCGGCGTTGCGTTTGTGCGCGCAGGGCGTCGGCTTTTTCCCCAACGCCCGTTCTCCGCGCGTCATTTGGGCCCGAATCAAGGACGACGACCGGTTGGCGGAGTTGCAGAAGAAAATTCAAACGGCGGTTCATCCGTTTTCAACCGGGCCGGGCGGTGAACATTTTGCCGGGCACGTGACTTTGGGGCGTTTCAAACAGTTCAAACGACAGGAGACCGGGAAATTAGCGGCTTGCGCGGAAACGATGAAAGACCGGGTGTTTGGTGAATGGACGGCGGGAGAAATTGAGGTCATCCGGAGCGAATTGTCACCGGCCGGCGCGCGTCACACTGTGCTCGCGGCGTTTCCATTGGGCGCAAAAGATTGAACTGTTCTGAAACATTCTTAGTCTTACTTACGTCTTTCAGAACGTATGCTAAAGTCGCTTTCAGCGGTCCGCTGGGATTATGACATGGCGGCGCATTTGTTGAACCGGGCCGGATTCGGCGGCCCGCCATCGGTCATTAAAATACTGGCTGATCTCAATCCCGACGCGGCGCTTTCCACCCTGCTCGATTACGAACGTTATGCCGACCTGACGCCCGATCCGGTCTGGGCGAAACCCGACCCGGACGGGGTCAGGCAATTGCGTGACGCAGCCAGGAGCGCGTCACCGGACGAGCGCCGCAAATTGTACCAGGAGGAAATGCGCGTTCAATTTCAGCGTCTGACGGAATTGCGCGGCTGGTGGCTGAATCGGATGGCGAAGGGGCCGCGGCCGTTTCAGGAAAAAATGGTGCTGTTCTGGCATGGCCATTTTGCCACCAGCTTTGAAAAGGTCCGCAACGCCTATTACATGTGGCGGCAGAACGAATTGTTCCGCCGGCGGGCGACTGGCAACTGGCAGGAACTGCTCACGTTTGCGGGCAAGGACCCGGCGATGCTCATCTGGCTGGACCAGGCGGAAAGCCGGCGGCCGCATGCGAACGAAAATTTCGCGCGCGAGGTCATGGAACTGTTTGCGCTCGGCATCGGCCATTATACCGAACAGGACGTGACCGAGGGCGCGCGGGCGTTGACGGGCTGGTCGCTGGACCGGCTGAATCAGGAATATGTTTACCGCCCGGTTTTTCACGACAACGGCGTCAAAACGTTTCTGGGTCGCACCGGCAATCTCAACGGCGACGACGTCATCGCGCAAATCGTCGCCCAACCAGCCGCTGCGCGGTTCATTACCGCCAAGCTGTGGAATTTTTTTGCGGGACAGGCGCCGTCCGACGAATTGAACGGCGCGCTGGCGGATGTTTTTCGGGAGAACGGAAACAATTTCAAACCGTTCCTGCGCGTCATGTTCCGCAGCGAGGAATTTTACGACCCCGCCATCGTCCGCAACCAGGTCAAAAGTCCCGTCCAATGGCTGGTTGGCACCGCGCGTATGCTGGAATCCGATTTGCCACCAACACCGGTTTGCGAGGGCATTACGCGCCGGCTGGGGCAGGATTTGTTCGCGCCGCCCAACGTCAAGGGCTGGGACGGCGGCATTTCATGGATTACCACCACCACCTTGCTGGACCGGTACAACACTGCTGCCGTCCTCGTGCAAGGCGCGGAGGTGCCCAAGGCGCGTCTCGAGGCCCTGCAGCCAATGACCCCAATGGCCGGCAATCAGCCGGAATCGCAGGGGGAACGGATCCACGTCGGCGGCGTTAACGTGGATAAAATCCTTGCGCCGGATGAACGCGCGGACAAGGACCGGGTCGTGGCCGCCTTGCAACACCGGCTGTTGCAATCGGCGCTCAAGGACGATCAGGAAAAGGCGTTGCGCGACTTTCTCAATGCGCGGGGCAAATTGAACGATGCCGACATCCGGGCGGCCATCCGCCTCGTGATGTGCACGCCGGAATATCAAGTTGCTTAAAATGTGACAGGTGGCAGGTGACAAGTGACAGGAAATGTGAAACGTGAAATGAAAGAACGTGAAAAATGGCAGGTTGTAAATGGCCGGGGCCGATACTGGCCTTCCGTGTCACAGGGCACGTGTCACAGGTCACCCTGAAAGTTATGAAAAGCGAAATCACAATTCAAACGCGCCGCGAATTCCTGCGCACCACCGTGCTGGGCAGCGCGCTGACCTGGACGGTCCCCGCGTTCCTCGCCGACACTTTCTCTGCCTTGCATGGCGAGGCGGCCGATTCCGCCACGCAAATCGTCACCGGCAAGGACGCCACGATTCTGGTGGTGCTGCAAATGGCCGGCGGCAACGACGGCATCAACACCGTTGTGCCCTACACCAACGATGATTACCGCAACGCGCGCCCGAAACTTGGCCTCTCGGCGCAACAGGTTTTGAATTTGAACGGCGAAATCGGATTTCACAACGCGTTGACTGGTTTTAAAAATCTTTACGATGCCGGCCATCTGGCTGTGGTGCAGGGTGTTGGGTATCCGAACCCGAACCGCTCGCATTTCCGCTCAACGGAAATCTGGCAGACCGCCAGCGACGCGGACAAAGTGGAAAAATACGGCTGGCTGGGGCGGTATTTCGATAACGCCTGCGCCGGTTGCGATCCGACTGTGGGCGTGGACATCGGCGGCCAGACGCCGCAATCGTTTTTTGCCAGGACACCCACCGGCATCAGCCTCGCCAATCCGCAAAGCTACCGGTTCATGTCGCCCGGACGTTTCAAACCCGGGCAGGTGGACTTGCTGGAGGAATCCTACGAAAAATTAAATGAAATACCGGATGCCGCGCCCGACGTGAATTCCGGCGGCAGCATCGGCGCGCTGGCCGCCGGCATGCCGCAAACGGGTGGCCCCGCGCTGCATTTCATCGAACGGACGGCGCTCGATGCGCAGGTCAGTTCCGACAAAATCCGCGCCATTGTTGCGCGGGTAAAGAATCAGGCGACTTATCCCGCCACAAAACTCGGAAATAATCTCAAACTCGTCGCCCAACTCATCGCCGGCGGCCTGCCCACGCGGGTTTATTACGTTTCGCAAGGCGGTTACGACACGCACATCAATCAGGCCGGCACGCAGGACCGGTTGCTCAAGGAACTCGGCGATGCCGTCAACACCTTTGTCGGCGACCTGAAGGCGCAGGGTAATTTGCAGCGTGTGCTGGTGATGACCTTCAGCGAATTCGGCCGGCGCGTGGCCGAAAACGCCAGCGGCGGCACCGACCACGGCGCGGCGGCCCCGCTCTTTGTCATCGGCGACAAGGTAAAAGCGGGGTTGCTCGGGCGTTATCCGAGTTTGGCGCCGCAGGATTTGTTCGAGGGCGACATCAAATACAACGTGGATTTCCGCAGTGTCTATGCCGGCGTGCTGGAAAGCTGGTTGAAGACAAAGAGCGCGCCGATTCTTGGCCGCCAATTCGAGCCGTTGCAACTGGTTTAGCCATGGTAGATACGGACACGCATTCAGAGGCGCTTGCGATACACCTGCTGCGTCTTTTTCAGTTCGTATCCAAGCTTCTGGTAAAACGGGTGGCTTTCCTCGCGATGGATGTTGCTGCGCACGCTGACGAATTCCGCGCCGATGTTCCTGGCCCATCGCTCAGCTGCCTCGACCAGACGGGTGCCAATCCCGGATCGCTGCACCGTCTTCGATACCACCAGCCCGGCAATTTCCATCCGGAAACCCGACTCGATGTAATCGGCGCCGAAGGCGTGCAGCCGGCCGCACACCTCGCCGTGATCATTCTGGGCGACGAGGAGCAAATGGTGTTTTTGGGCAATGACCTTTCGCACGCGGGCTTCCATGGATGCCGGGTCAGTTGGATAACCCAGCTCATCCGAGAGCCGGGCAATTGCCGCAACGTCCTGCAAGGTTGCCGTTCTGATGGTCATTTGTTTTCGGTCCGACCTTTCCAAGCTGTGCGACCATGGCCGGAAGTCAAGCCCTGCAAGATTCGGGTGGCGGTACGTTTTGCAACTTTCGGTGGGGCGAGCAGCCTGTCCCGCCTTGCGGTGATCCTCGCGAGCCGGCTCGTTAGTAGCCTCGCCCCACTAAACTGTACCACTACCAAGATTCGGGTAGTGCCCTGGTTTGGTTGTAGGGCACGACGTAAGGAGTGCTGGCCTAAACGACTCGTCACCTCGTCGCCGACAAATTAGGACACTGCCAAGATTCGGAATCCGGAGTTCGGAGTTCGATGTGGATGTCTGTAATTTCGGCTTTCAACCTTTAGACTTTCCTTTGCGCTTTGGCTGGGTTTACCGTCTGGCCATGATTTCCAAATCATTAGCAGCCTGTTCCAAAACTCCTGTCCTCGTAGCAGCCGAGGTAACGAGGCTTGAATTTCTTCGGAAACATCATGCGCAGTCAGAGCCTCCTCACGCCGGCCGCTGCATTTTCCACGGGGTATTGGCCCGTTTGATGGGATGGCTTTTGATGCTCCTGCCGGTGGCAACCTTCGCCGATGTCATCGCGTACCCGCCGTACCCGGGCGCCGTGCCGAGTGAATCTTACAAGGTGACCGTGAATGGCCAGCCGGTGTTTGTAAATCGTTTTCTCACCTATGACCAGTTCAACTGGATGGATTATGCCCGGTTCGCCATGACCGGAAAGGTTCACGTCGAAATCACCCACCTTATCAGCGAGCGGAATGTGATTACCTGTGACGTGAGACCGCTCGCCTATGGCATCCATCCGAAGATTGACGGCAATACGGTCAGCTTCGACCTGGACCAGCCGCGCAAGCTGATTCTGTTTTTCAATGACGAACCGCTGTTCTACAGCACCGGGTTGATGCTGTTTGCCGATCCGTCGGAGCAGAATCCCCCCAAGCCTGGCGATGCGAACGTGGTCAACATCATGGACTACCACGTTGACAACACGGGCAAAACCCTCGAAACCACGAACATCAATCAGGCCATCAGCGATGTCTCCGCCCGGCCCGGCGGCGGTGTGCTTTATTTTCCACCCGGCGTTTACCTCACGGGTACCGTGTTCGTGAAGAGCAACGTGCAGCTTTACGTGGACGCGGGTGCCGTCATTCTTGGCTCGCGCCGGAGTGCGGATTATACCGGGGCGCCGACGCCGGCCGGGGGAAGGTCGCTGAGGGCTTTTTTCGTCTTTGACCACGTCGAGAACGCCGGTCTGATGGGGCGCGGCACCATTGATATGCAGGGTTACCCGTGGTTATGGCATGATTTCCAACCCGACACGTCGGACGGAACTGCCCGGGACGCGAGTGGAAAGGTAAACGATCCGCATGGTCCCGGAATCCGCGGCTATGTGGTCAACGATTGCCGCAACATTACTTTTCAGGATTTGTGCCTTCTCCGGTCCGCCTACTGGACCATTCACGTCATCGGCACCGAGAATTTCACCACCCGCAACCTCAAAATCGTCAATCGCAAACAGCAATACCACGATGATGCCTACGATTTCAGCTCCGACAAACACATCCTGATTGAAGATGGGTTTGCCATGACCATGGACGATACCTGGGCTTTTTACGGCGGCAGAGGCAGCGGGACAAACGCGCCCAGCGGGATTGATGATTTTGTCGTGAAAGGATTCGTCAATTATTCCTATACCGCATCGCTGGTCCTCGGCTATGGCGGTGCTCCGCCGGTCAAGCACGTGCGTCTCGAGGACGTGAACTTCGTTGCCAACCACAACAAGTTCGCCATCTGGATTCAACTGACGCCGGCATACTTCACCGGACGCGGTTATTCCTCCGGCGCCCGGTTCAGCCGGAACGCGGCTTTGGACGATTTCAAATTCGTCAACTGCACGTTTGAAAATGACGGCGGGCAGATTTACATCGACGGTGGCGACCAGCCCCTGACCAATTTTATTTTCGAGAACTGCACCTTTTGCAAACCGTTCAAGCCCAGCCTGATGATGGGGCGCAACGTCGCTCCGATTCTGTTCAAGCACGTTACCGTCAATGGCACCGTGGTCAGGAATGTCAGACAATTGGAGCGGGCCGGCTTCGATCTCTCCGTGCCCGTCAAGTTCGAGCGGTGAGGCCAATCATAAGGCGTTTATGGCTGGCTTTTCGGCGCGGCGGCAGGGGCAACGGCTTTCGGTGGCGCGGTGCTTTTGCGTTCGATGAGTTCGGCGGGCAAACGTTTGGTTTCAACGGGCTGGCCGCGAAGCAGACTGGCCATCATGTCCATCGCGGCGATGGCCAGACGGAATTTGGGCTGCCGGATGGTGGTCAGCGGCACGCGAAAATACTCCGCCGTCAGCACATTGCCGAAACCCACAACGGAAATGTCCTCGGGAATCCGCAGCCCTTGGGAGAGCAGGGTTTCCGCGCAGCCGATGGCCACGAGGTCATTGACCGCCAGCACGGCGGTGGCGTTGCAGGATTCGTTGAGCATTTGCAACGCGGCCTTGGTGCCGTCTTCGATCGTGCTGCCGGCTTGAAACACCAGCCGGTCGTCCACATCCAATCCGGCTTCGCGCAGCGCGTGGCGGTAGCCTTCGAACCGTTCATGCGCCCATGGCGCCGATTGCGGACCGGTGAGATAGGCGATGCGTTTGTGGCCGAGCTTGAGCAAATGTTGCGTGGCGCCGGCGCTGGCGTTGAGTTCCTCGATTTCCACGCTGGGAAACAATTTGCAAAACGGCGCGGGCGAGCCGAGCAGTACCGTCGGGATTTTGCGCGCGGCCAGTTCCACGTAAATCCGCGCCTCGGCTTCAAAACGATAGACGGGCGAAATGAAAAATCCGTCCACGCGCCGCGACATCAACCTCCGGATGCAGGTTTCTTCGCGCGCCGGCAGGTTGTGCGTGTGCGCGAGCAGGATGTCGTAGCCGAGTTCATGCGCGCGTTCTTCAATGGCGAAAACGATGCGCGCGTAGATGGGGTTCGTGATGGAAGGGATGACCAGGCCGAACAACTTGGTGGTGCGGGTGCGCAAGCCCTGCGCGGTGGAATCGGGCACGTAACCCATTTGCTGCGCCAGTTGCTTGATGCGTGCCTTGGTCGCGGCGGAAACGTCCGGTTCGTTGCGCAGCGCTTTTGAGACGGTCATCACGGAAACGCCGGCGTATTGGGCAATGTCCTTGAGGCGAACCATGTTTAGTATGCGGGATGAAGAATGCAAAACGAAGAATTGAACAGGACTCTGCGAAACTTTCCGGGAATTTCTTCATTCTTCATTTTCATTCTTCCTTTGGTTTAAACATAGGCGCCGCGCCATTGCAGTTTGCGGCGCAAGGTTTCCAGAAACGAGCTGTCCGCGAGGTGCATCAAACGAACCGCGCGGCGGCTGCGGCGAATCGTCACGGTGTCGCCCGCGTCAAGCTCGGCAACCACCTGGCCGTCCACGCTCAAAATTGTGGAAGGCGCCGGGTTGCTGGCCTTGACGCGAATGACCGAGGCCAGCGGCAAAACGATGGGGCGGTTGGAAAGCGCGTGCGGGCAAATCGGCGTGAGTGCAAACACGTCCGCCGTCGGGAAAATCACGGCACCGCCCGCCGACAACGAATAAGCGGTGGAACCGGTCGGCGAACTGATGATGAGGCCGTCGCAGCGGTAATGGGTGACGAATTCGCCGTCCACGCTCACGTCCAGTCCGATCAGGCGCGAAACCGCGCCGCGACCGACGACAATGTCATTCAAGGCCATTTCACAAACCGGCCGGCCGCTGCAACGCCCGCTCACCTCGATGAGGGCGCGGGATTCGTATTTGAACTCGTCGTTCCAGACGTGGTTCAGCGCGCGCGCCAGTCCGTCCGAGGGAACGGCGGTGAGAAAGCCGAGGCCGCCGATGTTGATGCCGAGCAGGGGAGTGGCGGAACCGGCGATGTCGCGCGCGGCGCGTAACATGGTGCCGTCGCCGCCGAACACGAGCAGCAAATCCGCTTCGCGCGCCAGCGCGGCGGTGTCCGGATTGAGGATCGCCTTGCGCCCGGCGCGGGCAATCAGGCGCGAGGCTTTGCGGAGGATGCCGGCGCAGGCGGCCTTTTCGGAATTGCCGATAAGGCCGACGCGCTTGATTTTGTCAGATTGTTTTTTCAAGCAACACCAAAAATTCCTTGTTGCCGGCCGGGCCGAGCAACGGTGATTCGACGACGCCACGCCAGTTCAAGCCGGGCTGCGCGGCGGCGAATTCGCGCAGTTCGTTCAACACCCGCTCGTGCACCGACGGGTCCTTGATGACGCCGCGGCCCTTGTCGGCCTCGGTCCGGCCCGCTTCAAACTGCGGTTTGACGAGCGCGACAATTTTGCCGTTTGGCTTCAATAAAGCAATGGCGGCCGGCAAGATTTTTTGCAGCGAGATGAACGAGCAATCAATCACCGCCAGATCGGCGGGGGCAAACGGTTGGGGAAACCGCGCGGCGGTCAGGTGGCGCGCATTGGTTTTTTCCATGACCACGACGCGGTGGTCCTGCCGGAGTTTCCAGGCGAACTGGCCCTGACCGACGTCCACGGCAAAGACTTTCGCCGCGCCGTGCTGGAGCAGGCAGTCGGTGAAGCCGCCGGTGGAGGCGCCGAGGTCGAGCGCAACGAGTGCGGCCACGTCCAGTTGGAAATGGCGCAAGGCGTGTTCGAGCTTGTGGCCGCCGCGGCTGACGTATTTCTCGCCGGCTTCCAGCGCGAGGGCGTCGTCCGGCTGGACGCGGTCGCTGGGTTTGTGCGCGCGTTGGGCGTTGACGCGGACCTGTCCGGCGAGGATGGCGCGTTTGGCGCGTTCACGGCTGTCGCAAAAGCCGCGATCAACCAGGGCTTGGTCGAGGCGAGTCATTAAAAATGCCGCGGCAAACTATCAAACCCCCGCGGGCATCACAAGCGATTGCCGGTGGCGTACAGGCGGTTCTGGACCTCACGGAAGCTGTAGAGGAAGAGCGCGTTGTCGGCCACGGACTTTTCGACGAGTTGTTTGAGCAGAAACATTTCGGAACTGTTGATGACGGCATGCACGCTGTGTTTGAAGGCTTCCAGAGGCATGAACGTCTGGAACGAAGTGCCGAGCAAAATGGTGGTGGCATGACGGCGCTGGTTGACCGGCATGTTTTGAAGCGCCTGCAAGGTCAGGTTTTCTTCAATGGTGTTTGCGCCGAACAATTCCTCGATGACCACCACCTGGTAACGCACCTGGGTGAAACGAACCAAAAAATCGCTGTGGGTCGCGGCGGTGTGGACCTTGTAACCAAGCTCGCTCAGGGCGATCTTGGCGGTTTCCAGCCATTCCGGCGTCGAAAAGGCAATCAACGCCGGTTTGTCCTCGGTACTGATAAAATCAAAAGAGCCAGGCATAGGTCATTTCAGTTTGAGCACCGGAGGTGCCGTATATTCGGATGATGATTTCATGCGCAGAGTGCCCGCACTGGAACTCATGTCGCCGCGGACCTTCTTGATGTTGTCAACGCCGCGCGTCACCACACTGCGTTTGGTGCAATAGAGCATGGCGGTTTCCTCGGTGATATGCCCATGGTCAAATGCCTCCAGGCAGGCCTGGTCAAAGGTGCGCCAGCCGAACGGGGCGCTGGCCTCGATGATTTCATAAAAGGTTTTGCCTTCGCTTTCACCCAGGCGGATCGCTTCCTGGGTGCGGAGATTGGAACCCATCATTTCGACGAGCGGAAACCGCCCGCCGCCGGTTTTGGGCACCAGCCGCTGGCTGACCACCCAGCGCAACGAATCGGCCAGACGGATGCGAACTTGTTCCTGCTCCTCCGGATCGAACATGCCGAGGATGCGGTTGATGGTTTCGCCGGCGTTGATGGTGTGGAGCGTGCTGAGAACCAAATGGCCGGTCTCCGCCGCGCTCAAGGCGATTTTTACAGTCTCCTGGTCGCGCATTTCGCCGACGAGGATGACCTTGGGCGCCTGGCGCAACGCGGCCCGCAGGCCGTTGGCGTAGCTGTCGAAATCGATGCCTAATTCACGTTGATTGAAAGTGGCCTTCTCATGTTTGTGAACATATTCGACCGGATCTTCCAGGGTGACGATGTGAACGGGTTTGGCGCAGTTAATCTCGTTGAGAATGGCGGCCAGGGTCGTGGATTTGCCGGAACCGGTTGCGCCGGTGACCAGCACCAGGCCGGTTTTTTCCTTGGGAATATCCTTGAAGAGTTCCGTGAATTTGAGCTTTTCCAGCGTCGGAATCACCGCGTTCAACTGGCGGCACACGATTGAAAAATTTCCGCGTTGCGAGAAAATGTTGATCCGGAAGCGTGCCTGGTCCGAAAGGGCGTAGGAAGCGTCGCAGGAACCGTGTCGCAGCAAATCCTCGATGTGCCAAAGATTGTCTCCGATGATATTCAGGACAATGGTCTCAACCTGAAAGGGAGTGAGCTTGTCAATCGGCGGATCGAGCACCACCGGCTTCAGTTCGCCATAGGCTTCAACCTGGGGCGGGCGGTCCACCGTAAACAACAGGTCCGACACTTCCGGCTGGGAAGCCAGCATGGCGGTCAGCATTTGGTCCAATTCGGCGCGTCGCATAGTTAAAGGGCGTCATCATCATCCGGGGGATGGGCCAGCAGCGGACGAAATTTCTTTTTATCAAGGGCTTTCTCGTAGGCCTCTTCGGGCGAAATGCGCTTCATCCGGATGTGCTCCATGATGTGGTCATCCAACGGCTGGTTGCCAATCTTCTTGCCCACTTGAATCATGCCGTTGATTTGATGCGTCTTGCCTTCGCGCACCAGGTTGGCCACGGCGGTGTTGAGCACCAAAATCTCGAATGACGCAATCCGGCCTTTTTTGTCCGTGCGCCGGAACAGTGTTTGCGCCACGACCCCCTTCAAGGCCTCGGAAAGCGTCTGGCGGATTTTGTTTTGCTGCTCGGCTGGAAACACGTCAATGACGCGATCCACCGTTTTGGCGGCGCTCTGCGTGTGCAGGGTGCCGAACACCAGATGGCCCGTCGCCGCGGCCGTGATGGCCAGCTCAATGGTTTCCAGATCGCGCATTTCACCGACGAGAACGATGTCCGGGTCTTCGCGCAGCGCCCCGCGCAGCCCCGACGCAAATGATTTGGTGTGCAGGCCGATTTCGCGGTGGTTGACCAGGCAGCTCTTGCTTTCGTGAACAAATTCAATCGGGTCCTCCAGCGTGATGATGTGGTCCTTGCGATTGGCATTGCAGTAATCCACCATCGCCGCCAGCGTCGTGGATTTGCCGGAACCGGTCGGGCCGGTGACAAGGATCAGGCCGCGGTTCATCATGCAAAACTTTTTAAGCACGGGGGGCAGCGGCGCCTCGAGCTTTTCAAAATCTTCGAAGGACAGGACGCGGCTGGGAATCTGCCGGAACACGGCGCCGATGCCTTGTTTTTCATTGAAAAAATTTACGCGGAAACGCGAGACGTTCGGGATTTCGTAACCGAAGTCCACGTCGCCGGTTTCCTCGAACTGTTTGATTTTGTAATCCGGCGCGATTTCATAGAGCAGGGTCTTGAGCGAATCGTTTTCGAGCGGGGGATAATCCACGCGCTGAAGTTCGCCATTGATGCGCAGCATGGGCGGGTTGCCGGAGGACATGTGCAGGTCAGATGCCTTCTGCTCAAACATTAAATTGAAAAACGCATCTATTTTGGCCATAAATTCTTTTCTCTGGCGCGCATTCTAGCTAGAGCCGCGCCAAGTACACGAAATGCGACCGCTAATTGACCTTATCCGGCGCGAAATTGCCGGGAGCGGCGTTTTGTCTTTTGCGCGGTTCATGGAGCTCGCTTTGTATTGTCCAGTTTATGGATATTACGAAGCAAAAACAGACAATCCCGGCCGGCGTGGCGATTTCTTCACCAGCGTCAGCGTCGGCGAACTTTTCGGACAACTGCTCGCCTGCCAGTTCGCCGAATGGCTGGAGCCAGAAGTCAGAAGTCAGAAGTCAGAAGTCAGAATTATTGAAGCCGGCGCGCATGATGGAACCCTGGCCAGGGACATTCTGAACTGGTTGCAGCTCGCCCGCCCGAAACTGTTTGAGCAAATCGAATACGACATCATCGAGCCGTCGGTTCGCCGGCAGGCGTGGCAAAGGGAAAAACTGGAACAATTTGCGCCGCATGTCCGTTGGTTCACCGATTTTAAAACCTTGTCACGTGTCACTCGTCACCCGTCACTTCACGGAGTGATTTTCTCCAACGAACTTCTCGATGCCATGCCCGCGCATCGCCTGGGCTGGGACGCCGCTGCGAAAAAATGGTTTGAATGGGGCGTTGCCCTCGAAGGCGAAAAATTCGTCTGGGCGCGCTGTGCTGACTCCCTCGCCCCGCATAGCGGGGAGAGGGCTGGGGCGAGGGGTTTTGATCCGTCCTCCGCCCTCAATTTCTTGGCGCGGCGAAGCGAAGCGGAGATGGCTCCATCTGAATTGCTGGCCGTTTTACCCGACGGCTACACCGTCGAAATTTCTCCCGCCGCGCAAAACTGGTGGCACGAAGCCGCGGGCGTTTTAGGACGCGGACGATTGATGACGATTGATTACGGTTTGGACGCCGACGAATTGTTTTCGCCCAGCCGTCCGCGTGGCACGCTGCGCGCCTATTTCCGGCAGCATGTGGCCGACGACCTTTTGGCGAATGCTGGCGAACAAGACCTCACCGCGCACGTCAATTTTGCGGCCATCCAGGCGGCGGGCGAATCCGCCGGATTGACGACGGAAAATTTTTCGACCCAGGCGCAATTCCTGACGCGGATTTTGGAAAAGGCCGTGAAAGACAAATCGTTTGGCGAGCTTGTCGCGTCGAAGCCCCTTGTCTCGCCGAAATCTGACGGAGGCGGAAGCGGAGACGGATGGACCGCTTCCCGCACGCGCCAATTTCAAACCCTGACGCACCCGGAACATCTGGGCCGGGCTTTCCGCGTGCTGGTTCAATTAAAGTAGGGCGTGCACTCGGCTGCGCGCCGTCCGCTATCCACCTGACAAGCAGGACAAGGCAACGCAGACCGTTTTGGAACAAGCGAAATTACTCTGCGGCGATTGGGCGGAGCAGGCTTGAATCTTATCAGTGCAATTCGTGTCATCCGTGCCATCCGCGGTTTAGTGCAAGCTAAAGCTTGGACTCCAACCAGGAGTTCAGTTCGTAATTTATAATCGAAAGACAATAAATTGCCGCAGTCTCGACGCGCAACACCAGCCGGCCAAGCGAGATTGGCTGTGCACCGCTTGCCTGAATGGCTTTCAGTTCGTCGAGCGTGAAATCGCCTTCCGGCCCAATCCAAATACCAACGCTTTGCGGCAATCGTCCATGCTTTGCCTGGAATTCCTGAAAACATTCGCGCGGATGGCGGCGGTCGGTCTGCAACGAGCCGACGAGGGACAAATCAAAGGCTGAAGGCTGAAGGCTGAAGGCTGAAGGCGAAGAGCCGGGGGCGGATTCGCTTCCTGTTTCCGGCTTCCGGCTTATAACTTCCGCGATGGTTGCCGGCGTTTCAATTTCCGGCAGCCAGGCGGCGCCGCATTGTTTGATGGCTTCAATGGCGACCAGTTGCCATTTCTCCCGCTTGTTCGTTTTCTCCTTGTCATCCAGATGAGTCACAACGCGTTCGGTCAGCAGCGGCACGATTCGGCGTGCGCCGAGTTCAACGGCTTTTTGAATGATGGACTCAATGATTTTTCCCTTGGGCACCGCCTGCAACAGCGTGATTTGACAGGGCAGGGGCGGAACAAAATTTTTATATTTCACCTCCAGTGTCACCGGATGGCGCGAGCCATCGGCAATTTCACAGTGAAATTCATGACCGGCGCCGTCCAGCACGACCACCGGTTCGCCACGCTTCACCCGGAGCACATGCGACGCATGGTGTGCCTCGCGTTCATCGAGCTGGAGCGCGGTGCCGGTGCAACGTTCTGGCGGCAGATAAAAACGATGCATAAATAGTGTGACAGGTGACAAATGACGGGTGACAGGAAAAACTCATCCCGCGCCGCCCACGGCTCGTCAGCGGAACAGGTCTTTGGCTTTTCCCAAAAGGCCTTTGCCGGACGGGTTGCCGTTTTCGCCGCTCAATGCGGCGAATTCCCGCAGCTTCGCTTTTTGTTCCGCGTTCAATTGTGTCGGTACTTCGACCTGGATGCGCACGTGCAAATCGCCGTGGCCATAGCCCTGCAAATTTTTCATGCCTTTGCCTTTGACGCGGAACGCCGCGCCCGGCTGCGTGCCGGCGGGAATTTTGATCATCACCTTGCTGTCAATCGTGGGAACCTCAATTTCCGCGCCGAGCGCCGCCTGAACGAAAGTTACCGGCGCTTCGCAGAGCAGATCATCGCCGTCGCGCTGGAAGGATTCATGTGGTTTGACGTGCAGGATGACGTACAGATCCCCTGCCGGCCCGCCGCGAAAACCGGCTTCGCCGTTGCCGGTGGAACGCAGGCGCGAACCGGTGTCCACGCCCGGCGGGATGCGCAGGTTGATTTCCGAATGATGTTCGTGGCGGCCGTCACCGTGACAGGTTTTGCACGGTTTTTCCAAAATCCGTCCGGACCCTTTGCAATGCGGGCAGGTTTGCCGCAGGCTGATGAAACCGCGCGTGGTGAGCACCACGCCGTGTCCGCCGCAAGTGGAGCAGCCACGCGTCTTGGAACCGTGTTCCATGCCCGATCCATCACACGTTTGGCAGCGGACGGACTTGGTGATGGAAATTTTCTTTTCACAACCGAGTGCCGCCTCTTCGAGCGTGATTTCCAGGTCGTAGCGCAAGTCATCGCCGCGCTGCGGTTGTGAGGGGTCGTGCCGGCCGCCGAAAAATTCCTCAAAGATGCTGCTGCCACTGAAGACTTCGCGAAAGATTTCAAACGGATCATGAAAGCCGCCGCCATAAAAACCTCCTCCCCGGCCGGCGCGGGCGCGGGGATCGAACGCCGCGTGGCCGTATTGATCATAGGCCGCGCGTTTTTGCGGGTCGCTCAAGGCTTCGTAGGCCTCGCCAATTTCCTTGAATTTTTCCTCGGCGGATTTGTCTCCCGGATTCTTGTCCGGGTGAAGTTTCACGGCCAGCTTGCGGTAGGCCTTCTTGATTTCCTCCTCGCCGGCGTTGCGATCAACGCCCAGGATTTCATAGTAATCGCGCTTGGCCATGACTCAGGCGGCGGGTGGCGCGGCGGGTTTTTTGGCAACCACCACCGTTGCCGGCCGCAACAAGCGTTCGCGCATTTTATAGCCCTTGCGGATTTGTTGAACCACCTGGCCTTCGGGGGCGTCGGCGGTTTCCATTTGCGAAACCGCCTCGTGCAGCGCCGGGTCAAAGGCCTGCCCGTTGGCGTCCACTTCTTCGAGTCCGGTTTCGGCGAGAATGCCTTTCAGCTGCTGCTGGATCATGGCGATGCCATTCTGCAATGCCGCCATCCCGCCTTGCGGGGCCTTTGCGGCAGCCTGCGCCATTTCAAAATGGTCGAGCACGGGCAATAATTTGTGAATCAGTGCGGCGGTGGCCGATTGTGCGGCTTCATGGCGTTCCCGCGCGGCGCGCTTCTTGAAATTTTCAAAATCGGCGGCCATGCGCAACAGGCGGTCCCAATGCTCGTCGGCCTTGGCCGCGCGTGCCTTGAGTTCGGCCAGCTGCTCCGGCGTGATCCCGCCCGCGGGCGCGGCCACGTCCGGCGCGCCGGGGGCGGTGGGAGCCGGTTCCGTCTTGTTTGCGTGTGAATCTGCCTTCTTCATGCTGTCGCGTTGATGCAAAAATTGTTTTGAAGTCAGCAAAGTAACCTATTGGCGGGCAACCGGCAACTGGGATGTGCCGTTATTGGCGCCACGGGTCAAGGCCCTGGCCGGCATCTGCGGGCTGGAAGTCCGGACGCCGGTTAATTGGGTGGAACAATTCTTTTGAATTCCGGCAGGTTGCGCAGGGAGTCGAAGCGGGGGTCTTTGCGCACTTCGGCAAGCAGGTCACGCGCCTTGGGGTTTTGTTTAAGGCGTTTGCCGCTGAGGTCGAGCGAAGTGCGCAGGTCCTGGAGAGATTCGCTGGTTTTGCCAAGCGCCGTTTTAACGGCGGCGAGGTCGTACCACGGTTCGGGCTGGTCCGGGACGAGGGTGGCCAGTTTATCAAGTGTGCTTTCAAGTTTGGGCAGGTTGCCGGTTTGCGCGAAAAACTGGGCGATGACGCCAACTTCATTTGGGGAGATGTACGGACTGGTCAATGCCTGGTCAAACAGCTTGACGATGCGATCGATCTGCTGCATTTGAAAATAAGCGCTGGCGAGGTTGAAGATGTTTTGGAAATTGGTCGGGTTGGTGCGCGCTTCATTTTCCATGCGCTGCAGTTCGGTTTCAAATTGAACCCGGCCGGAGGACTGTTTTTTCATTTGTTTCAACTGGTTGACGAGGCCGGCAACCTGTTTGTTGTACGGATCGAAATCGGAACAGGTTTGGGTCACCAAAATGGCGTCATCCAGGCGGTTAAACATGGCCAAAAAGTTGACGTAGCGAAGAACCGCTTCGGGACTGTACGGACAAAAAGCAAACGACTGTTTGAAGGCAAAATCCGCTTCCCGGATCAACTCCTGCCGTTCAGCATCGCTTTTGGGCAGATACTCGGGCGGTGTGGGCACCTGGCCCAACGCCCCGAGGCGCCACGCGTAAAGGCCGGCAATGGAACTGCGCAATTTGGAGAACGCCTGTTGCGCGTGGTCGTCGCGGATGAATTTCTCGCTGCCTTTGAACCCGCTCGAATTACGGTGCAGGTAAACCTTTTCCGCAAAATCGGTGATTTGCTTGATGCTGGTATCATAGGTAATCCAGTTGCCAATGAGCCGTCCGGAATATTGGCTCCAAAACTCGTGGTCTTTCGTGAACACGTCCGGGGGCAACGACGGCAGCGGATGCCGGTTGATTTTCATGATGACACCGGCCGGCGTTTCGTAAGGGAACATCCAATCCAGCGGGAAACTTTCCTCCACGTAAAAATCGTTGTCGGGATTGTGGTCGAAGATGACCTTGCACAACAAGCCGTTGATTTTCATCACGGCCACCTCGCCGGCCACCTGGATGCTCACCTGACCGTTCGCATTGGTGACCGGGGTCACGTATTCACCCGGCTGGAGCTGGTTCAGTTGCGCCCGGCGTCCCACATCCTGGGTATATTCGGTGAAGCTGTTTTGCAGATCATCCGGCGACGGTATGTAAATTTCCTTTGGAGGATAAACTCCCTCCTTGCGCCAGCGGGCTTCGATTCCGGCACCGCGGCTTTCCAAGGGGCCGTCCAAAACGGCACCCGCGAGGCGTGCAACGAAGTTCGTGTAGTAATTATCGGCGCGTTCTTCGGGGCCGCGAAGGAGCTCCTGAAAGAACAACGGATCCTTTTGGGCGCTGCGGAAGTATTGGGCGCGGAGATATTGCAAATAAGTCCCGTCGGCGAGCGCATTTTGGGTGATGAGATAAACGTCGCGGCGGTTAAAATCCGGGTCCATGGGCTTGCAGCGTGGCGGCATGAAGCTTTCACAGAAGATCATGTAAGTCGGGACAAAGCGTCCGGGATCGGTGCCACCGAATAAAATCGTATCCCGTGTCATTTCCGGATAAATGCCGTATGGCGGCGTGAACATGTCATGCCCGAACCAGTAACCGAACCAGTGATAGCGTTGTTCACTGTGGGACCAGTGCGTCAATGCCGAATAGCAGGGAATCGTGGCGAAGGCGGCCAGGGCGATGCCCAGCGGAACTTTTTGGCGAAGCACCCATACCGAACCAAGGAAGAGCAGGGCCATCCCCAATAAAATCAATGCGGCATAAATCGGGAGGCCGTACTGGTCGGGGTTGAATGCCTGGACGAAATTATGGAAGAAGCTGGGAAGGCCGTTCAGCCCAAGCTGGTCTTGTACAATGATTGCGAGGGTCAATCCCAGCGAACACAGCACAAACAAACCCGGCAGACCCAAGGACAACAACCGGTCATTTTGCAACCCGTTTTTCCGAAGGATCAGGATCGTGACAACCGCCAGAATCCAGCACGCCATTTTCAGGAACCCGAAGCGCACCGCAATTTCAACGTCCAGATTTCCTATCAGGGTTTGACAATTTGACGCCACCGTGAACAACGCGAAGTCCAGGGCGCAAAGGCCGCCCACCAGCAACCATTTGCGCGAGGCTTCGTATTGGGCCGCCATGTACGCGGCAATGATCGTCAGACCATAGGCGACGAACATGGAGATAAAAACGTGGCTGACCGCGAACAGCGGCGCAGCAATTCCAATGGATTGGCGGTCGGGAGCAAAATTGAGGAGCAGCACCAGAAAGGGTCCGATGCAGAGGTAGATGGCAAACATTCCAATCATCCACGACCGTTCGCGCCGTTTCAGCTTTCGATAGACCAGAAAAATCAAAAGGGCCAGCAGCAGGAAGAAAGGGTTGAATTGATCGGCCATGCCTTCGAGATAGCGCCAGAGCTGCAGGCCGTAGGTTTCAAAAAAGTTTTTAAAGATTTCAAAAGCATTGCTTCCGGTGCCGGCGGTGGGATTAATCGGCGAGTATTGGCCGCGGGTTATGGCGTGAAAGAAACCTTCAACCGTGCGGGGATAGGCCCACTGCATCGGCGGGTCGGTCATGCAGGCGATGGGTTCGTAGAAATAAAACGCTGCGCCGAACAACCATGCCAGACCGCACACCAAAACCATGAACCATTCCTTGGAGAGGTGCATGGTTTTCTTGACGAGGTAAGTGAACACCCCGGACGCCACGATCGTGGCAATAATGAGTAAAAAGAGCTTTGGTCCGTTGTTGGTCGCGGGCAGATAACCCGTGATGTCGAGGAACAGCCCACCCAGGCAGCCCAACAGAACCAGCATCGCCGCATCACGGCCAAATTCAATCGCGGTCTTTTTGGTTTTGATGACCAACCAGATCCACAGCAGGCCCGACGTGATGCCAATGATGTTATAAACCACCAGGACGGTTGAATTGTGCATGAGCACGCTGGGCTTGACGAAAAATTCGACAACCAGGAAAATCATCGTGTTGCCGAAAAAGAATTCGCGCCCCAGCTTTGGTTCCACCACCCACATCAGCACCTGCATGCCCATGATGATGGGGAGGAGCGATTGGTGGTTGGTGAAACAAATTCCATACACGTAGAAGGCGGCATAGAGATACCGGTGTTGGTGGGGGGCATAGACCCAGCGCAACAGAAAAACCACCACCCCCAAAAGCGAGGCTATGCTCAGGGTATGTTTGTCCACGATCACCGCCTGGCTCCACATGTAACTGTTAAAGTCGCACAAACCACCGGCCACAATGCCGGAGACGAAGCAAATCAGATTTTCCCGGCGGCGGCTGATGCCTTTGAGGGCGTCAATGCTTTCAATGATCATGCTGCTGCTGCGCGAAACAACCAACGCCAGCAGCCCGGCCGCGATGGCGCCGGCAAAGGCGTTGCCCAGTTCAACCCGCCACGCCACGCTTCCGAAGGGAATGAGAGTCCATAACCACGTATAGAGTGTCCAAAAGGGATAACCCGGCGCATGCGGAATGCCGGCATAGAGTGAAGCGGTGGCCATCTCGCCGGAGTCTTCCAGCGTCACATTCGGCGCCAGGGTCAGGAAAAATACAATGAAGACCAGGACGGTGGCAAAGCCCAATGCCAGCCAGTCCACCGGACGAAACAGCGGTGGCACCCGCGGCGGCGGCGCGGCGGCGGGACGGGGCACAACCTTGGGCGGCGATGGTTTGGCGTTTTGGTTTTTACGTTTGTCAGCGCTCATTTATAAATTAATTGCAATCAATTCAGCCTGTTGTGCGGAAAAGAGGGGATACTAGAAGTGGAACCGCTGCGGTTTGTCCAATCAAAAGTGACAGAGGACAAATCATTTTGTCCCTTCCGAAGGCTATCCGGCGCCAATACCAGATAACCCTGGTTGCCTGACATTGTGGCCGCCATCGGCGCCCGTCGGAACGATTGGCCGGAAACAAGATTTCCTGAATTGAAAATCGAAAACGTAAGCATGGCACAGGCAGTCGCCGGCACCAGCCAGCCCACAAACCACGCCATTTTGGGCATGAGGCTGACCGGCGTGGCAAAAAGATGCCGTTCAAGCGCCGCCGACGGGCGGCGCGGCTGCCAGGAACGCAACTGTGTCTCCAGCGTGTTCATCTCTTTCATAAGCGGCTCCTTCCAGTTGGAGTTTTATTTTTTGCAAACCGTAACGATACCGGCCTGAGGCGGTATTCGGCGAAATTTCCAGCAACTCGCCAATTTCCTCAAAAGTGCATCGGTGCCAGATTTTCAGGACAATCACTTCACGTTGTTCCAGCGGCAGTTGGGCAAGAAAGCGCATGGCGGCGCGCTCGGCCGGCCCTTCCGAAGGCGATTTTTCAAACCATCGTTGCGCTTCCAGCTCGCGGGTCAAACGCCGCCACAGTGTGCGCCGGTAATTCAAGGCGCGATTTCTGAAACTGCGCACACAGTAATGTTCCGGCCGGAGAGGAATCTGCGGCTTTTGCATCAATGCCAGGAAAGTTTCCTGCAACACGTCCTCCGCCTCGCTGTGGCTCAGGCCCAGTGCCCGCCCGTAAAGGATCAATTCCGCAACTTTCCTTTCATAAAGTTGCCGGCACCAGTTGAATTCCAGTTCACCGCTCACGGTTGTACCCCATAGACACCAACCCGGCCCGATTTGTATAAGTTTTTTAAAGTTATTTTGGCGGGTGACAAAGTGTCACATAGTTGGATGGATAATACCCCTTTTGTCCACAAAAAAGCGCGTTCTGACCGGACGCGGGGGCCGCCCAACCGTCCAATCCGGTTTAATTTTTCACTTTTGAGCAACGGAAAGTTCATGCAGCATGGCAGGACAATTTTCCTCGATGTATCACGGAAAGAAAATCGTTGTAGTGATGCCGGCTTACAATGCGGCGCAGACGCTGCCTCAAACTTACAGGGAGGTGCGGGAGCAGGGCATTGTGGATGAAATCATTCTTGTGGACGACCATAGCCGCGATGACACGGCGGCGGTGGCCCGTTCGCTTGAGGGTGTGCGGGTGTATGAACACGAAGTGAACCGGGGCTATGGCGGCAATCAAAAAACGTGTTACCGTCTCGCCCTTGAGGCGGGGGCGGACATCGTGGTCATGCTCCACCCGGATTACCAGTATACGCCCAGGTTGCTTCCAGCCATGGCCTCGATCATTGCCAATGGATTGCATCCCTGTGTGCTGGGCAGCCGTATTCTCGGTGGTTATGCCCTCAAAGGCGGAATGCCATGGTGGAAATATGTTTCCAACCGTTTTCTGACATTCGCGGAAAATGTTTTGCTGGGTGCGAAGCTCTCAGAATATCACACGGGTTACCGCGCATTTTCGCGGGAGATTTTGGAAACGCTCGATCTGGCGAAAAATTCCGACGACTTCGTTTTTGACAACCAGATGCTCGCGCAGATTCTCTGGCACGGATTCACAATCGGCGAGGTAAGCTGCCCGACAAAATATTTTGCCGGGGCGTCTTCGATCAATTTCCAACGCAGTTTAAAATACGGTTTGGAATGTCTCGCGGTCGGACTCACATTCCGTCTGGCGAAAATGGGACTGCTGCGGTCGGGGCTGTTTAATTCAAAGCCGCGGCCAGGCGGGATTTCTTCCGGTTGACCGTGGGTCGGGGCACCGCGCCGACCTTGGCGGCCTTGTCGTAGGCCGAGTGGAGACCCGGCAGAACTTTGGCGGCCTCATCCTTTTTGCCGGCGGTGAGCAGCGCGCGATAATCCTTTTCCAGATGCCGCAGGCGCGATTTGACACTGCGGTTGTGCTGATGTTTGCGTTCGTTGGCGCGCATCCGTCGCTCGGCTGACTTCGTATTCGGCATAGATTGAGTTTTGTTTCGCTTGAAAGCGGGAAATAGTAATCAATCGCCCTTGAATGTCAACGGGAAACCGATTCCTCCGGGCTTTACTTTGGCACGTTTATTGTTAGGAAAGACTGCAATGTCTGTCCAATTTCAGGTTACAACCGCCCGGTGAATAAAAAATGAACAAGCCATTGCATATTCTGCACCTCGAAGACGATCCGGATTTTGCCGAGCTGGTTCGGACGCTGCTGGAGCAGGATGATTTGAATGCTGAAGTGAAACGCGTGGCTGGCCGCGCGGAATTTGAGGCCGCATTGGATGGTGAGCGATTCGATGTCATTTTGTCCGATTTCCGGCTGCCCCAATTCACGGGGCTGGAGGCGCTGGCATTTGTTCGCAAAGAATATCGCGACCTGCCGTTCATTCTCGTTTCCGGCACCATCGGCGAACATGCCGCGATCGAAAGCCTCAAGGCGGGCGCGACCGATTACGTGCTCAAACACAACCCGGAACGGCTGCCCTCGGCGGTCCGCCGCGCCGCCCAGGAGGCCGCTGAGCGCGCCCGACGGCGGCTGGCGGAGACGGAATTGATCCGCCGCGAAAAGTATTTTCGCACCCTCACGGAAAATACACTCGATATTCTTTGCATTCTGAGCCGGGAAGGACGGTTCCTTTACGCCAGTCCTTCGATCGAGCGTGTGCTGGGCTATACCCCGGAGGAATTGCAAGGGACAGGTTCTTTTGCGCAGATGCATCCCGAAGATTTGCCGTCCGTGCGGGCGACACTGCAAGACGCCATCGAACATCCGGAACACACCATAAAAACTGAATTTCGTTATCAGAAAAAGGATGGGACGTGGAAGCGTTTGGAACTCGTCGGCCAGAACCGCCTGGATGATCCGGACATCAGCGGGCTCGTCACCAATTGGCGGGATGTGACCGACCGCTGGCGTGCGGAGGAGGAATTGCGCCGAAGCGAGAAACAATACCGCCTGCTTTTTCAGGACAATCCCAATCCCATGTGGGTTTTCGATCTTGAGACCCTCGCCTTTCTGGAAGTCAATGAAAGCGCCGTTCAGCATTATGGCCATTCGCGCGAAGAATTTCTGGCGATGAAAATGTCGGATCTGCGCCCGGTCGAAAAAGACGGTTACCCCAAGGGCGTGGCTTTGAGCGATGCTGAAAGCGGCCGCATCTGGAAGCACCGGCGGAAAGACGGCGCTTTCATCGACGTGGAGGTGGTCTGGAGCCCGATGGTTTTTCGCAACCGTTTTGCGGCGTTGACCATGGTCACGGATGTGACGGAACGCCGTCGCAACGAGCATCGTAATCAGGTCTTTTCCAAGCTCAGCCACCGCCTGAGCTCGGCCACCACGGCTTCCGAGGCGGCGACAATCATTTGTGAAGCGTCCGACGCGTTGTTTGCGTGGGATGACTTCGCGCTGGATTTATATTCTGCGGAGAAGGACGAAGTTTTTTCCCTGCTAAACATCACCACGGTGGATGAGCAGCGGGTGAAGATTCCCGAATCAGCCCAGTCCAAAAGTGCCAACACCATCATCCGGCGTGTCATCAGCAAGGGCGCGGAATTAATGCACACCCCGGGTCCCAAGGGCCATACCGCCGATACCATGCTCGTGCCCGTCCGCAAAGGTGCCCGGATCGTCGGTGTGCTGTTCGTCCAAAGCCGCTTGTCGGGCGCCTACACCGAGCAGGATTTGGACACACTCCAGACCTTGGCGGATCAATGCAGTGGCGCGCTGGAACGGGTTCATGCCGAGGAGGCGTTGCATGAAAGCCAGCAACGTTTTCGCGATCTCTTTGAAAATTCACCCGACGCCATTTTTGTCGGGGACTTGAATGGCGCCGTGCTGGATGTAAATCTCGCCAGCTGCCTGCTGCACGGTCTGCCGCGGGAACAGCTGGTTGGTAAAAATATTTTCACCGACCTGGTTCCGGAAACCCAGCGGGAGCAGGCCCGCGGGGATTTTGAAAAACTGGCAAGTGGCAAAGGGTCGCGGGTCGAAAGTGAAAGCCTGACCGCTGAGGGCCGGGTCACGCCGGTGGAGGTTCGCGCCAGCCGCATCGAATATGGGGGGCGGCCGGCCCTGCTGCTGCACGTGCGCGACATCACCGAGCGCCGCGAAGCCGAGGCTGCCTTGCAAAGTTCGGAAACGCTCTTCCGTTCCGTCTGGCAAAATTCCGTAACCGGGTTGCGCCTGGTCAATGAGGAAGGCGTCATCGTCGCCGTCAATGACGCGTTTTGCCGCCTGGTTGGCATGGAAGCACAGGCGCTCGAAGGCCAGGCTTTTACGGTGATTTATGCCGCGTCCCGGGACCGGGATAAAATACTTGAACAGCACCGGGAATCGTTTCTGGCCCGCAACGTCCGGCGCAAACCCGAACGCCAATACGTTTTGCACAACGGAAAAGCCGTGACGCTGGAGATTATTGATTCATTCATCCAGCTCCACGAGCGTCCGTTGCTGATGTTGAGCCTGTTTCGGGACGTCACCACGCAACGCCAGCTGGAGGAACAGTTGCGGCAGTCGCAAAAGATGGAAGCCATCGGCCAGCTCGCCGGCGGGGTCGCGCACGATTTCAACAACATTCTCACCGTCATTCAGGGTCATGCCTCGTTGCTCATGGCGGCCAATCTGGGCGAATCGTCGGGAAAATCGGCCGAGCAGATCGTCCAGGCCGCCGAACGCGCCGCCGGTTTGACGCGCCAGTTGCTCACCTTCAGCCGCCGCCAGCTTATTCAGCCCAAACAGCTGGATGTGAACAAGGTCGTGGGCAACATGACAAACATGCTTGGCCGGCTTTTGGGCGAAGACGTGACGTTGCAGTTGAACTACTGCCAGTCGCCGCCGATGGTGGAGGCCGACGCCGGGATGTTGGAACAGGTGTTGTTGAACCTCGCCGTCAACGCGCGGGACGCCATGCCCAAGGGCGGCCAGCTCGCCATCCGTATCGCCATCGCGGACCTGGAAGATGCCTTCGGCGAGGGGCAATCGGAGGCCCGCACCGGCCGTTTTGTTTGTTTGAGTGTTACGGACACCGGTACGGGCATTACGCCGGAAAATCAGCGGCGGATTTTTGAGCCGTTTTTCACCACCAAAGAAATCGGCAAAGGCACGGGTTTGGGATTGGCGACGGCCTACGGCATTGTGAAACAGCATCACGGCTGGATCGAGGTGGAAAGCCAGGTTGGGAACGGCACAACATTTCGGATTTACCTTCCTTATACCGAGCCCGGGCAGGCGGCGGCGGAAAAACCCACAACCCAAATCACCGTGCGCGGCGGGAATGAAACCATTTTGCTCGTTGAGGATGAAGCGCCCGTTTGCGAACTGGTCTCGCGCGTGCTGGCCAGATATGGCTACAAAGTTTTGCCGGCGGGCAATGCCGTCGAAGCCATGGAGGTCTGGCGAAACCACAAGGCCAAGATAGCCCTTCTGCTTACCGATCTGGTCATGCCCAACCACATGAACGGTCGCGAACTGGCCGAGAAATTATGGGCCGAAGAACCGAAGCTCAAGGTCATTTTCACCAGCGGTTACAGCGCCGATATTGTCGGCAAGGATTTTAAACTGGAACCGGAAGTGAATTTTTTGCAAAAACCCTACCAGCTGCAAACCCTGGCCACGACCGTGCGTCGCTGCCTCGACGGCAGATAAAATTGAATCGCACGCATCTTCCAACTTTTCATTCAGGGTGCGCTTCGCTTAAACTCCGCGCATGATCATTGCGCCTTCGTTGCTGGCGGCCGACCCCGCCCGTTTGGGCAAGGAGGTCGAACGTGCCGGCCGCTCCGGCGCTGACTGGCTGCATCTCGACATCATGGACGGCCATTTTGTGCCGAACATCTCCTTCGGACCGGGAGTCGTCCGCGCGGTTCGACCGCTGACGAAACTTTTTTTCGATGTTCACCTGATGTGCGCGCGCCCGGAAATTTTGCTTGAGCCCTTTGCCGGGGCCGGCGCGGATGAAATCATCATCCATGTCGAACTCGGTGACCAGGTCGCGCCGCTCATCTGGAAAATCAAGTCACTCAATAAAAAGGTCGGCCTCGCCATCAACCCGCCCACCGCCATTGTTGAAGTTCAGCCGTATCTCGATCAGATCGATTTGTTGCTGGTGATGACCGTCAATCCCGGTTTTGGGGGGCAGGAATTTATTCACGAAACGCTGCCCAAAATCCAGCAGGCCGATCTCTGGCGGCGCGAAAGAAAATTGCCCTACCGTATCAGCGTGGACGGCGGCATCAACTTTCAAACGGCCGCCGAATGCGCGCGCGCCGGCGCGGACACGTTTGTGAGCGGGACGACCTTGTTTCGCGCGCGCAACCTCCGTGCCGCCGTGAGAAAGATGCGCCAGGTCGTCAATGCCCATGATCCGGCGCTGGCAGATTTAAAGGTTTGATTTCGATGGCGCAGGAATCCCGTGACGGATTCTGAATGGATGCGCATAAATTGAACGGTTCCATATTGCGCCTGTCAGACCTTGAAAGCCCCTTGGACAATTCGATTTGGTTTCCTTTTCAAGGAGCATTATCGGTTCGTTTCCGTCTGACCCATTATGAAAGCAACCATCGCAGTTTGCAGTGCAGCCATCCTGCTGTCCGCTGTCACCTTCCGCGCCGGAGCCGGCATCATAACCGGTCCCATCACCAATGCCGCCAATGGGCATGATTATTATCTGCTCTCGCCGAACAGTTGGACGGCGTCGGAAGCCGAAGCCGAAAGTCTTGGCGGCACGCTGGTCGTCATCAACAACGCCGCCGAAGAGGATTGGGTATTTTCCACATTCGGCGATTATGGCGGCACGAATCGCAACCTGTGGATTGGGCTGCACCGGCAAGGGCAGGGCGGGCCGTTTGCGTGGGTTACCGACGAAAAGATGGATTACGCCGATTGGCATCCGGGGCAACCGGACAATGGTGGCGGCACCGAGAGTTGCGTTCATATTTGGACCCGGAATGCCGACCATCCGAATTCGTGGAATGATTTGGCTGACAATTGGACTTCAGGTGACGATACCCCCTGCGGTGTGGTTGAAGTGCCGGGCAAATCAAAGGAAAAATCCCTCACCGAAAGGGAAAAATCTTTGATCGGTACTTGGTATAACAATGGCGATCCCGACCAGCCGTGTTGGATTGCCGGCACTGACAACTTGCTTTTCGCGATTGACCAGAACAGAGATGCCAGCCGCGCCATTTACACGACGGAGGGACTTATTTTTTCGCCCAAATGGAAACAATACGCGGAAATCATCAAAGACAAAATTTTATGGAGCAGGGGAAATTGGTGGTCGCGAAAACCGGCCGAATACAAATCGGAAGAAATATCTTCGAACGGGACTGCACGCCAGCCCCCTTCCGGCAGAATGACTGACAAAACCATAAAATAACCGTGGCATTAATCTTGATGCCTGTGCGCATCTTCAAATGAACCGTTCAAACATTATGAAAACAACCATCGCAGTGTGCAGCGCAGCCATCGTTCTGTTCGCCGCCACGTTCCGTGCCGGGGCCGACATTATTGCCGGCCCCATCACCAATCCAGCCAACGGGCATGATTATTATCTGCTATCACAAAACAACTGGACAATGTCTGAATCGGAGGCTGAAAGCCTGGGCGGCACGCTCGCCATCATTAAAAACGCCGACGAACAAAAATGGGTGTATTCCACGTTTGGCTCTTACGGCGGCGTTAATCGTGGCGGACTTTGGATTGGGCTCCACAGGACAAGGCCGGGAGGTCCTTTTGCCTGGGTGACAGATGAAAAATTGGACTATACCGATTGGGGCCAGGGAGAACCCAACAACGTCGGCGGGGTCGAAAATTGCGCCCACATGCAAAATGCTCCTGGTACCTGGAATGATTTGCCAGATGGCAGTCTTCTTTGTGGAGTGGTCGAATTACCGGGCAAGGCAGGTGAAATTTCTCTTTCCAAGCAGGAGCGCGCCTTGATTGGCAGCTGGTATGAAGGCGGCAAAGTGGAACGGCCCTGCTGGATTGTCGGAACGGATAACGCGCTTTTCGTCATACCCAATAACAAATTTGCGGCCCGAGCCGGTTTCTGTGCCGATGGCTCCTTGTTCGTGTCCAGTTTCCAAGGCGGATGGCCGATGGAAGTGCGCGGTGGTTTTGGCGGCTTTAGTTCCATGTCCGGCGTCAGTCCTCAAACAGGCATCCACGGCGAAATCATGAAAGACAAAATTCTCTGGAGCAACGGCATCTGGTGGTCGCGAAAGCCGGTGGAATATGGGAAAAATGAGAAGTTTTCGGATAAAAACACCGACACCAAATCTTCCGACGCGCAGAAATAATCTGGTCGGCGTCAATCTCTGACGCTTGGCACACGAAAATTCTTTTGCCAAGCTCTGCGCGTGGCACAAATCAAATTTGGCACGGACGGCTGGCGCGCGGTCATTGCGGAAGATTTCACGTTTGCGAATGTTGCGCGGGTCGCGCAGGCGACGGCGGATTATTGGAGGGCCAATGCGGCCGCCGGTGCGGAGCAAAAAATCATCGTCGGCTTCGACCGCCGGTTTTTCTCCGACTGCTTTGCCCGGGCCGCGGCTGAAATCTTCGCCGGAAATGATTTTCAAGTTGTGCTGACGCCGGAGCCGACGCCGACGCCGTCCGTTTCATTCGCCGTCAAGGCGCAACGCGCGGTTGGCGGTGTGATGATCACCGCCAGTCACAACCCGCCGATTTTCAACGGCTTTAAACTCAAATCGTCCTACGGTGGTTCAAGCGACCCGGAAACCTGCCAAGCGGTTGAAGGTTTTCTGGATCGCAGCCCCGTTCGTTCCGTGAAATTCGACGAGGCGGTTCGTGCCGGACAAATTTCCATCCTCGACGTCCGTCCGGCGCATTTCGCCGCGCTGAAAAAACTCGTGGACTTCAAACTGATAGCAAAATCCAAATTGCGTTTCGCCCATGACGCATTGTTTGGCGTCGGCGCGGGCTGCTTTGAACGGTTGCTTGCGGGCACGACCTGCAAGGTCACCACGCTCAACGCGGAGCATGATGTATTGTTCGGTGGCATCAATCCCGAACCGATTGACAAGAATTACGCGCGCAGCCAGAAATTTCTCCGCCGGCATCCGCATGATATTTGCCTCGTGACCGATGGCGATGCCGACCGCGTTGGCGGCATGAACGGCCGGGGCAAGGTGCTCACGACGCACCAGATTATTTGCCTGCTGCTGCATCATTTCGTTGTGAATCGACAGGGCAGGGGACGGGTGGTGAAAGCGCTCACGACGACTTCAATGGTGGACAAAATGTGTGTAGCCTACGGGCTGCCGTTGGTCGAAACCGGTGTTGGCTTCAAATACATTTGCGCGGAAATGCTCAAAGGTGGCGTGTTGCTCGGGGCGGAGGAAAGCGGCGGAATTGGTTTTCCGGGGCACATTCCCGAGCGCGACGGCTTGGCCGCCGGATTGATATTGCTCGAACTGCTCGCGACTGAGCGCAAGTCCGTCGACCAGCTGCTGGCGAAATTGGAGAAGCAATTTGGCCCGCATCATTACGGAAGGATTGATGCCCATTATCCTTTGGAGCAGCGGACGTCGCTGATGGAATCGCTCAAAACCAATCCACCGGCGAAATTGCTGCGCTCGCCGCTGGCCGGCATGAAGACATTCGATGGTGTCAAATATATCGCGGAAGATTCCTCCTGGCTCATGCTGCGCGGCTCGGGCACGGAACCGATTCTGCGAATTTATGCCGAGGCAAAGTCGGGCGCCGATGCGCGAAAATTGTTGGAATTCGGCGTGAGGTTGACGCGGTCCTGAAGGTCAGGCTTCACCTGCGAAAGCTTTCCGGGTCCGGTTCATTTTCTCCGGCACGATCCTCAGTGAAGAACCAACCGGTAAAACCGCGTTGAGAATTGTCCCGCCTGGGGATCCAGAAATTGGGTCCAATCGTTTGAAGTTGCGAGGTCGGTCTGCCCAATGGTCGTCCAAACCTGCATGTCCGTTGTAGCCTGAACTTCATACCAATGGCCAGGAGCCACCGGGAATTTCATGCCCACGGAATTGAAATTCATCTTTCCAAGCAACCTGACCATGCCCGGAGTGATATAGGAAATATCGCCCGAAGGGGCACTCTCAACCCCAACTGAGTTGTAGGCCGCGACAGCGAAGTGATAGGTTTCTCCTTCTTGCAGGCCTGAGACGGAAGCCGTCGTATTGTTCCCGATGTCAACCCGGTTGGTATGGCCTCCTTTTTCGGCGCCGTAGTAGAGAACATAGCCGGCCACGGCCAGACTCTTTGAAGGGTTCCACGCCAAACGCACATTTTGAGCGCCTTGTGCATGGTTAAAACAAAAAACCAGAGCGAGCAAAACTTTTCCCCACCCCCCACCTCGTCTTGTAGAAGCACAACGTTTACGACTTTCTTTCCCGAAATACATATTTACGACTTTCTCCAAAAACCATTCGCACCCCATTTAGCAAAATCATTGCCAACGCTTTTTTGCTCCGTAAATCCATGTCGTCCGGCGGTTAAACGTGCTGGAATGCCCCAAAAGAGAACTCTGGTTTTCCCTTTAAGACAGTTATTCTTTATTTGAGACAGTAGCAGCCGCAGAACCTGCCTCCCGACGTTTGTCCCGTTGATTCCTTCGATTTTACCGGGCAACCGTTCTTTCCGAACGGGCAAGGATTTTCAGGAAATCATCCAAAATTGCCGGATCCGGGACCCGCCGCTTGCGTGGTGGTGGTTCAAGGCGGCGATAACGGCAACGTTTGAAATTTACTGGCATTGCTGATGCTGCAAAAAAGGCATGAATAAAACGTGGCTGCACATTATCGCAGTGAATTTACTGCTCGTGGGCATTATCACCCGGTTGCGTGCTGTAATCGAAAATCACGTCCCGCTCGGGTATCAGGACGAAACCGGATTTCATTTTGGCACTCAGCAGTCGCACGAAGATTAGAGGCCATCCTTTGGTCACCATCGAATTTCTTTGGTGCCAGCGTCGCGGGTTCGGGTTCCCGCTCACTTTCTGGGAGGCACATCAACAATGCCGCTTCCTCTCAGGGACTCAATGGATCAAGTTTTCTCCGCGATCCGGGCAAGGAAAAACCGGATTTTTGTTCGTTTGAGCAATGTATTCCGGGTTGGGGACAAATTATTCCTTGTAATTATTGGGGGAATTTTATACCCGTAATCGGGTCAGGTTCGCTGATTGAATTTGAAAGGCGCGACGGAAAATCAGAGCGCTCCAGAGATTGGTCGCTGTTTAACGGGTTGGTGATTCATCCATGAGCAAATTCGGAATTTTTTGCGCGATGCTTGGCGTTGCCAGGAGACCGGTACTAACCGATGTACGTCATCGTGTGAGCGGGTCTTTTGCGATTAAAAAAGAAGATGTTTGCGCTATCATTCGGAATTTTTCCCCCCGCGGAGGAACATGAAAGATCCCAGCCTGGCCCGGCAGCGAAAAAACATACGCATTCTCCTGGTTGATGATCATCCCCTGGTGCGCGAGTCGCTAAAACGTATCATTCAGCAGGAGCCGGGTTTGATCGTATGCGGTGAGGCGGAAAATGGCAGCCAGGCCCTGGAACTGGTAGCCGAAACCAAACCACATCTGGTGATTCTTGATCTTACATTGAAAGATTCCCACGGCTTGGAACTTATCAAGAATTTGAATGATAGTTACCCAAAAGTCCTGAGCCTGGTATTTTCGATGCACGAGGAAACCCTGCATGCCGAGCGGGTGATTCGGGCCGGTGCCTGCGGATATATCAACAAGGAAGAGACGCCCGCAAGGATTTTGCAGGCCATTCGCAAGGTTTTGAACGGAGAAATCTACTGGAGTGAAAAGGCCGCCAGTTGGGTCGCCTCACAAATTGCCTCCCGCCCGCGCCCTTCGTCGAACTTCTCGGTGGATCTTCTGACCGACCGGGAATTGCAGGTTTTTGAGCTGATGGGAGGGGGTCAAAACACCCGGGAGATTGCCGCGATGTTGCATATTGACGCGAGCACGGTGGAGACCTACCGGGCCAGGATTAAGGACAAGTTAAACCTGAAAAGCACCTCGGAATTGCTTCAATATGCCATTCGGTTTCAGATGCTGCCAAAGCATAAGAGTCTGTAAGGCAACGGCTTTTCTGTCAAATCCCACAACGTCGCGACCTGAAGCTTGCCAAGGCGCCATAGAGTGTAGCTAAAACCGCTACACAATTATACAACTAATTGCTACAGGATAATAGTGTTAGGCGCTGTAGATAAACCCGGCTGGATGTGTTTTACTATTCGACGAGTTAAGTTTTTAACAAATACGCTATCAGATGGAGGGGTTGTACAAGTTTGACCGGGTTCAGAACAGCTGCGATTGCTGGAGCGGCAAAATTGTACTGCAATTTGGATCTGCGAATGGCGTGGCGCTTTTTGAACCGTTTGCAAGCAGTTTGGCCCCGGTCGCATATTCCTGCCAAAGTTCAATAAACGAACTCGAGTAGAAGCATATTAAATGTTGTTTAATTCCACATTTCAAACTGAACCTCTGGCTTGGTACTGTGCCAGGACGAAGCCCAAGCATGAGCACATTGCGGCGGCAAATTTGCGCAAGAATCTCAAGTTGGAGGTGTTTCATCCCCGATTGCGCATCGAGCGGGCGACCCGGCGTGGGGTCGTCCGGCTAAGTGAGCCCTTGTTTCCCTGCTACATTTTTATTCGTTGTGTAATTGAGCAAAGCTTGAATGAAATTCAGCGCACGAATGGAATCGGGACGGTCGTGCATTTTGCCCATCGGATTCCGACGATTGCGGATTTGGTCATTGAGGAGTTGAAAGAATGTTTTGCGGGAGGGGAAACGATGACGGTTCAGGATCGTGTTTCGCCTGGGGACGAAGTGCTGCTTGCCGATGGCGCTTTTGCTGGAATGCACGCTTTCGTCTTGCGGGTTATGCCGGCCAGGAAACGGATTCAGGTGTTGCTTGATGTTTTGGGCCGGCCAACTCCTGCGGAGATTGATGAGGATTCGGTTGTCTTGGAGCGAAATGCCGTGGCGGATTTGGTGCCCACTTTGGCGGCACCCCGTGTGGAAGATTTCGCGGTTTCAGGTTGAAGTTGGAGCAAATATCAAGGGGCACTCCGGTTAAGTTGTTCGGAGCAGGGAAACATGGTTTGGCGAAAAATACTTCACGCCAACAAGTGCGGAGCTTTGCATCAAAGCAGTCAATATCAAATAGCGCTGATGGCACCCGTGGAAATTTTGAAACTGGATTTAAATTTGTAAGCATTTCCCCCCGGCATTCGCCATTTTTTTCGAAATAATTTTCAATTCTCTCCTTTGTAATCATGAATTTTCCCAACGAAAATCACCTGCCAACGGAAGTTTTTTCAGCAGGCCAAGACCGGGTTTTGCGCTGGAAACGAATTCTGGACATGGGTGTTATTCTATTGGCACTGCCGTTGCTTGTGCCATTGATGGGAATTGTCGCGCTGTTGATTCGGGTTGTTTCCGCCGGGCCGGTTCTGTTCAAACAGGAACGGGTGGGTTATTTGGGACGACGATTCATGTGCTTCAAGTTCCGAACCATGTTTGTGGGCGCAGACGCGGCGGTGCATCAAGGACACTTGCATCATCTGATGGATTCGGATACGCCGATGACGAAGATGGATGCGAAGGGGGATCCGCGGATCATTCCCTTTGGCTTGTTGCTTCGTTCTTCCGGGTTGGATGAATTGCCGCAACTCATCAATGTTGTGCGGGGCGAAATGAGCCTGGTGGGGCCGCGTCCCTGTCTGCCTTATGAGTATGAAAAATATCTTCCCTGGCAGAAGCAGCGGTTTGCCTCGACGCCCGGGCTTACCGGACTTTGGCAGGTCAGCGGCAAGAACCGGACCACGTTCGTTGAAATGATTCAGCTGGACATAAAATATGCGCAGGAGAAAAGCTGGTGGTTCGATTTGAAAATATTGTTGCTGACCATTCCGGCTTTAATAACTCAACTGCGGGAAACCCGTCGCCGGGAAAAAAAGCTTTCAAGTTCAGCTCGCTCAGAAACGATTCCTTCCCAAAATCATCCTGTCCCATCGTACTCCGTGCGCAAACCTGCTTTTGCGGAGGTTGTGCGTGCGGAACGGCAGGGGCATTTGAATCTGGAAAGAAACAAACCAAAGTTGTAATATGACAAAGCAAATAAAAGTCGGAGTTGTGGGGTGTGGATATTGGGGGCCCAATCTGGTACGCAATCTTAGATCTCTTCCCGATTGCAACCTGAAAATAATGTGCGACGTCAGCGAGCAACGCCTGACGCACCTCAGATCGTTGTATCCGGAGGTGGAAGGAGAGACGGATTACAACCATATGCTGAATGGCATTGGCCTTGATGCCGTTGTCATTGCCACGGCGGTCAAATCACATTACTCCATGGCCAAGGCCAGCCTGCTGTCCGGCAAGCACACCTTTATTGAAAAACCAATGGCCAGTTCATCTGAGGAATGTCAGGATTTGATTGAAATTGCGCGAAAAAAGGGACTAGTGTTAATGACGGGACACACGTTTCTATATTCTCCAGCAGTGAGGAAGATCAAGGAAATCATCAAATGCGGTGATATTGGAGAGATTCGCTACATTTGCGCCCGCCGGTTGAACCTGGGGCTTTTCCAAAAGGACATCAATGTGGCCTGGGACCTGGCGCCGCACGACATTTCCATCATTCTACATATCATGGAAGAACGTCCCACCGTTGTGAACTGCCAGGGCAGCGCTCATATCACGCCCGGAGTGGAAGACGTAACGACGATGTGGCTTGGTTTTCCGAGAGAGCGATCTGCGATTGTCCACAGCAGCTGGCTGGACCCAAGAAAAATCCGGGAAATGACCATCGTTGGCAGCAAGCGGATGATTGTTTATGACGACGTTTCGCCGCTGGAAAAAATCCGGATTTTCGATACCCGGGTTGAAAGACCGCCCCACTACGATACTTTCGCCGAATTCCACTACGCCTACCACTATGGCGACGTCTATGTTCCTTACATCAAACAGGAGGAGCCGTTGAAAAATGAGTGTCAACATTTCCTGGATTGCATCCGACATGGAACACACCCCTTGACGGCCGGTAAGGACGGTTTGGAATTGGTCCGTATTTTGGAGGCGTCCACCGAGTCGTTGAAAAAGGGTGGGGCTCCCGTCAGGCTTTCAGTTCAGCAAAACGGGGACAATGGCGCTCCAGCCGTTTCCGAGGCGTCACTGCGCTTGTCAATATTGAGTTATGACAAAGGCGCAAAAAAAGCGCCTCGCTCGTTGCGCCAAAAGGCGCAAGTCAAATTTCGGGCGCGTGGTCGGTAAGGTTCGGCAGATTTATCAGGTGAGTTCTTCACAGCATTCGTCTCAGCAGATTGCTCCGGACGTGAAGTTGGGCAAAAACGTCCGACTTCACGGCTTTGTCAATCTTTATGGTTGTGAGATTGGGGACGATGTGAAGATTGGGGCCTTCGTGGAGATTCAAAAGGGAGCCAAAATTGGAAACCGATGCAAAATCTCCAGTCATAGCTTTGTTTGTGAAGGGGTGACCCTGGAGGATGGAGTCTTTGTTGGCCATAACGTTACTTTTACCAACGATCTTTTTCCTCGCGCCATAAATGTCGGCGGCCATCTGCAAACCGAAGCGGATTGGGAATGCATCCGGACGCTGGTCAAACGGGGTGCTTCCATTGGTTCCGGTGCCACGCTGCTTTGCGGAATTACCGTTGGTGAAAACGCAATGATCGGGGCGGGCAGCGTGGTCACGAAAGATGTGCCTGCCGGGATGATTGTTGCGGGCAATCCGGCCAGGGTCGTGCGATCCATTCCCGTGGGAAAATGATCTGGGTTTGGGACCGCGTATTTTGACATGAGCGATAAAAAACAGGATTCACAAGTTGGAGGAATGTCCATCGGGGACGTTTATTTCATACTTTTCCGGCAGAAGTGGGTGATTCTTGCTTTCTTTTTGGCCGGGATTTTGGGGGCCATTTTGCTGCTTTTTGTCGTTAAACCGCCACAATATCAATCTGAAGCCATTTTTTTTATCCGTTATGTGCTGGAAGGGAAATCGTTAAGTCCTCCCGGGGATGAATCCAATACCAGACCATTGGATCAACAGAAGGACAGTATTATCAATACCGAAATAACGACTTTACATAGTTTGGATTTGGCCAAAGAAGTCGTTCAAGCCGTGACGCCGGAAAAGATTTTGGCAAAGGTCGGGGGAGGGACGGACATAAATCGCGCGGCTTATATGGTGAGAAGCGGATTAACCGTGGAACAAATCCCCGAGAGCAGCGCTGTCCGGATTACCTATCAGAATTCGAATCCTGCGCTGGTGCAGCCCATCCTGAGCGAATTTATTGACGCCTATCTTACGAAGCACGTGCAGTTGCACCAGGGCCTGGGTGTGCCTAATAAATTTCTCACCAACGAGACTGCCCGATTGCGTACCGAACTTGTCGAGACCGGTGATGAGCTCAGGAAAATAAAAGGCGCAACCGGCGTCATTTCCGTCGAAGAAACGCAAAAGGCCTATGCCCAGCAGATATCGAGTATTCGTCAGGCTATTTTCGAGGCCGAGGCCAAATTATCAGGCAGTCAGGCTGTTCTGGAAGAATTGACAGACTCGTCCGCCGTAAAACCGGAAGCAACCAATGTTGACCTGACGACGGACCTGCCTTCTGAGCAGGTTGACAAATACAAGAAGGTTTGCTCGCTTCTCATTTTTCTCAAGGATAAGGAACAGAATTATCTGACCCAGCAGGGATTCACCGTGGAGAACACGCTGGTCAAACAGATTCACGAACAAATCGGGCAAAACGAAGTGCTCAAAAAGGACCTTGAAGAAAAATATCCGAAGCTCCGGATGCTGAGCATTCCCTCATTAAGCCCGGTGGTTGGGCAGCCGGGAGTGGCTTCCATTGATTTGATGACGGAATCCGAGCAAGTGATAGCTCTCAAGGCGAGAATCCGGGCGTTGAATTTGCAATTGAATCAAGTCTGGGGCGAGGCGACCAATTTCGACAGGGTAAAAGCAAGAATTTCTGAATTGGAGCAAAAGCAGGAGGTGGAAGAGGCCAATCTCAAATATTACATGAGTAATTTGGAGGAGGCTCGTATTGACGAAGCTTTGGGGGCGGATAAAGCTGCGAATATCGGCATCATCCAGGCGCCAACACCGCCGGTCAAAGGATGGTCAACAACTTTCAAAAAAAAGGTGACCATGGTGGCGGCAGGGGGTGCTTTCGCGGGACTGGCATTGGCATTCTTAATTGAATTGCTCCTGGACCGTTCCATAAAGCGACCAACAGATATTGAAACAAAGTTGCGATTGCCTCTCTTTATTTCAATCCCGGACACAACCAAGAACGGCCATCGTCCGCTGACGATCAATCAAAGCCCGTTACGCTTGAAAGACGCCGAAAGCAGTGGGCGTCAGGCTTCCGGAAGAGACACACCGCTTCCGGAAACCGGCATGGACTCAGGGAGCCGCCGGCATCCCTTGCGCCGGTTTTACGAAGGATTGAGGGATCGTTTGATCGTCTATTTTGAAGTAAAAAATCTTGTCCACAAACCAAAACTCGTCGGAGTGACGAGTTGCGCCAAAGGCGCCGGCGTCAGCAGCATTGCCACCGGCCTGGCGGCCTGCCTTTCAGAAACGGGAGAGGGGAATGTGCTTTTGGTGGACATGAATGTTGAGGGGGGCGCGGCGCAGCGTTTCCATAAGGGAAAATCCAATTGTGGACCAGGCCCGGCGTCGAAGACGGAAATGAAGGAAAAGGCTTCGGGCCAGGAAGACCTGTATGTTGCGACCGAGCCGGCGCGCATGGAAGAACTGCCACAGGTTTTGCCCAAGCACTTCGCAGGTTTGATCTCCCAGGTCAGGCACAGCGATTACGATTATATCATTTTCGACATGCCGCCGGTGGCCGAGACCACCATTACGTTCCGTTTGGCGAGGCTGATGGACATGATGTTGGTTGTCATTGAAGCGGAGAAAACCAATCAAGAGGTTGTCAAACGGGTGATGTCATTGCTTGCCGAGTCGAAGGCCAACGTCAGCATGGTGCTCAACAAGACGCAGACTTACGTTCCTCCCCGTTTGCATCAGGAATTTCTGCACGATCCTTAAGCCTGCATGAAACTGGAAAAGAACTTGGACAAGAAAATGCCGCAGGCAGGCAGGAAGATTTGCATGCTCGTGTACTCTTTTTATGAGAGTGACAATCGAGTAATGCGTTATGCCAGGGCTTTGGTCGGACGCGGGGATCAGGTGGACGTCATTGCCCTGAGCGATGGAAAGCAACAGCCGGCTTTTGAAGTTGTTGAGGGCGTCAATCTCCATCGTATTCAGCAGAGATTGCGGAATGAAAAAAACAAGTTTGCCTACCTGTATCGGCTGATGAAGTTCTGTGTGAAATCCTCGGTTTTTCTCAGCCGTTTGCATTTAAAACGCAAGTATGACCTGATCCACGTGCATAATGTTCCGGACTTTTTGGTGTTTAGCGCCTGGCTCCCCAGGCTGACCGGCGCAAAGGTCATTCTGGACATTCATGATATTTTGCCCGAATTCTTCGCCAACAAGTTTCGCAAGCCGGAAAACAGCATTTACGTCAGGCTCCTGAAAATCATCGAGAAATTTTCCGCCCGCTTCGCCAATCATGTCATTGTCTCAAACCACCTTTGGTCCGAGAAAATGATGTTGCGTTCGATCCCCAGGGAAAAGTGCTCGGTTTTCATAAATTACGTTGACCTGAATCTCTTTCGGGCCCGGCGGACACGAAACGATGGCCGGTTTATCATGCTGTACCATGGCGGACTGCAACGGCATCAGGGCCTTGACCTCGCCATTCGCGCCTTTGCCAGGGCCGGTTGCCAGATGCCCGGGGCTGAATTTCAGATCTATGGTGGCGGCAGCATGAAGCCGGAGTTGCAGGCGCTGGTTCAGGAACTGGGTTTGAACGACCGGGTGTTTTTGCGTGAGAGCGTGCCGGTGCGCGAGGTTGCCGATATTGTCGCGAATGCGGATTTGGGAATTGTTGCCAAACGCGCGGATTCTTTCGGCAACGAAGCGTACAGCACCAAAATCATGGAATTTATGGCCGAAGGCGTGCCGGTAATCGTCTCGAAGACCAAGGTGGACAACTTTTACTTTAACGACTCGGTGGTTAGCTTCTTCGAATCGGGCAACGAAGACGATCTGGCCCGGGCGATGGTTTGCCTGATGAAAAACCGCGAGCTTCGCGAGAGCCTTGTTCGTAATGCGAACGAATACGTCGCGCGAAACAATTGGGACACCCGAAAGCACAAGTATTTGCATCTGGTGGATTCCCTGGTTTCTTCAGCAGAATTTCAGCCGGGCCGCCTGGCCAAAGATTCCACGGTTTAGCCACAGGCGTTTTCGCCTGATTTGTTTATGCGATGGGATCGAACGATGTCGCTTTATGCGTTTCGTCCTTTGTTGGGAATGAAGGTTGTTTCCAGCAAGCATGCGCTGCCGATCCTGATGTATCACAGCATCTCGAATGACGCGGAGCCGGACAATTCGCCATATTACAAAACCAGCACCAGCCCGGCCCGGTTCGCGCAGCACATGCGCTGGTTGAACGACGAAGGTTTACGGTCGGTCGGTTTGGAAGAAGGCCTTGGCCTTGCGCAAAAAGTGGGGGCTGGACAAGAGCGGGCGGTGGTCATCACCTTTGACGACGGCTTTCGTGATTTTTACGACTCGGCGTTTCCGGTTTTGAAAGAGCATGGCCACACCGCCACGGTGTTTTTACCCACGGCTTTTATTGGACAAAGCCGGCAATCGTTCAAAAGCAAGGAGTGTTTGACCTGGAACGAAGTTCGTGAGCTGCGCGCGCAGGGCATCCAGTTTGGCTCACACACCGTCAACCATCCAGTTCTCTACGAGAACTCATGGGGCGAGATTAAAAATCAACTGGTCTTTTCAAAGGAAAAACTGGAGCAGGAAACTGGCGAAAAAGTCACGAGTTTTGCCTATCCTTATGCTTTCCCGCAGCAGGACCAGTGTTTTACCTGCGCCTTCAAACAATTATTGCAGGAACAGGGCTATCGTTACTGCGTAACCACCAAGATTGGCCGGGTTCAGTCCGGTGATGATTTATTCAGCCTGAAGCGCCTGCCGATCAACAGTTGCGATGACAAACCACTCCTGTTGGCAAAGTTAAGCGGCGCTTACGACTGGCTGGCCTATCCGCAAGGTTGGTTCAAGTCCGCCCGTCATCATTTGAACCGCGGGTCTCGAAGGGAAACGGTTTTATCTCCGGTAACGCAATCGCTTTGGAGTCGAAGCGGTTGAAGTGCAAAACCGGAGCAGAGGAGAGAAGATGGATAAGGATTCTTCCCAGACAATTGTCTCGATCATTATCGTAAGCTGGAATGCCCGGGACCATCTCAAGCAATGTTTGGAATCACTGACTCCGGCAGTGTGCCGATACCCGATGGAAATCATTGTTGTGGACAACGCTGCTTCCGACGGGTCTCCGGAGATGGTTGAAAGCAGCTTTCCTCATGTGCGGCTCATCCGCAATCCGGCCAATCTTGGATTTGCCCGGGGAAACAACCTTGGTATTCGGAACAGCAGCGGCCGGTACCTGTGTCTCATCAACTCCGACGTAAAGGTGCTGCCCGATTGCATCAGCCGATTGGTTGATTACTGTGAGCAACATCCCGAAACCGGCATGGTCGGGCCCCGGGTTGTCGGTGGTGACGGCAAATTACAACGTTCCTGCCGTGGATTTCCCACCTTGTGGAACATGCTTTGCCGCGCTCTGGCGCTGGATACGGTCTTTCCCCGATCCAAACTCTTCACGGGTTATTCGCTTTCGTACTGGCCGCAGGATGACACGCGGGCGGTGGACATTCTCAGCGGCTGCTTCTGGCTGGTCCGCCGGGATACACTGGGTCGGGTGGGGCTGCTGGATGAATCTTTTTTCATGTATGGAGAAGACATGGATTGGAGCAAGCGATTCTGGCTGGGCGGCTCAAGCCTGGCTTTTGTTTCCTCAGCGGAGGCAATTCACTACGGAGGTGCCAGTTCTTCCAATGCCCCGGTGCGATTTTACATTGAGAGACAACGCGCCGATTTGCAGTATTGGAAAAAACATCATTCCCGATCAGCCACCGCCGGCTTCTTTCTCGTTTCAAGTCTGCATCTTCTCCTGCGGGTCGCCGGGTACTCTTTTGCCGTTTTGTTCCGAAATGGTGCGCAACACGCCTATCAATACAAGGTCAGAAGGAGTCTCGCGTGTTTAAAATGGCTGTTTTCAGAATCCTTCCGGCCCGTTGAAAAGCGTTCTTGATGGATTTTTGTCTGGTGCCCGCGGTAATCAATTTTTCAACTTGGACATGAATACCCGTTATATTTTGGTCACTGCAGCCAAAAATGAGGAGGCTTACATTGCTGAAGTCATCCAGTCTGTTTTGCGTCAAACCATCCTCCCTTTGGCCTGGTTTATCGTGGATGACGGGTCCACGGACCAGACGTCCTCCATTGTCAGGCGCTTTGCGAAGGAGCATCCGTTTATTCATCTTCAGTCGGCCGATTCCCGCGGGGGACGTAACTTCGGTTCCCAATACAAGGCCATTATGGCAGGGTACGATCTGGCCAGATCCTTGAAATTTGATTTTGTTGGCGTTCACGACGCAGATATTGTGTGCAGCCGGAATGACTACTATGAATTTATTCTCAAGGAGTTTGAACGCCATGAACGTCTGGGCATAGCCGGCGGTTTTATCAACGAGCGTGTCAACGGAGTTTGGGAATGCCGGAAAAGCAATTCGGAAGATTCGGTCGCGGGAGGCGTCCAGATGTTTCGGCGCGTTTGTTTCGATCAAATTGGCGGTTACACGCCACTCTATCATGGTGGCTCGGATTGGCTGGCTCAGATCCTGGCCAAAATGGCGGGGTGGGAGAATCAAGCATACCGGGAATTGCCCGTTCTTCACTGCCGTCCCTCCTCAAGCGCTGGCGGCAGATGGCGGGGGCTCTTCCGCATGGGACAAATGGACGCATCATTTGGTTCTCATCCGGTTTTTGAAGTGTTCAAATGCTGCCGGCGAATTGGAATCAGTCCGTTTCTGATTGGGAGTCTTGTTCGCTTGGGAGGATACTTGTCGTGGAATCTGACCGGCCGCAAACCCTGCATCCCCGCCGACAGCGTTGCCTTTTTAAGGGGAGAACAGATAAGAAAAGTGAGAGCGAGGTTGGGGATGATGAACAGCAAACCCGGATTGGTAAACAAGCTGCGGAGCATGGAAACAAGAGGGTAACTTGCGTGCGAAGGGTGGAAGGGTTCACTCGTTGTTTTAGGAGCCGGTGAAGTAAAAAATTGTCGTGAACTTTTCCCGGGGCATGTCTTCTCGCAATGGCACTGTTCGGGTGCTCTATAGTTTCCCTCACCGGCTGGGAGCGGCGCGCATTTGCACCACTGCCTGGTATCAGGTGGCGGGAATTGCAGCAGCCGGGGCAGACGTCACCGTTTTTACCGGTTCCGTCAGCCGGGATCTGCCGCAATCCGTGCGGGTCCACACCACCCTTGCCTGGAACAGACTCAGGCTTCCCTATAGATTTCTTGGAAGCCGCCGTGCCTGCGGGTTACACGACTGGTTGGTTGCGCGGAATCTGAAGAAATTGAAACCACAAGTGGATGTCATTCACGTATGGCCGCTGGGGGCGTTAAGGACGATCCGGGAGGCGAAACGCCTCGGCATTCCCACCGTATTGGAGCGGCCTAATGCACACACGCGTTTCGCCTATGATGTGGTTCAAAGAGAATGCCGCCGGTTGGGGGTATCGATGCCGTTAAACCACGAGCATGCCTACAATTTCGCGGTGCTGGAGCGGGAAAAATTGGAATATGATTTGGCGGACCGCTTGTTGTGCCCTTCGGATTTCGTGGTGCAGACCTTCCGGGAACAAGGATTTCCCTCTGAAAAACTGGTAAGACATCAATACGGTTTTGACGACAGGTTGTGTTACCCCGGCCCCAGGCAGCCCGAACAGAATCGTGGGTTGACCATGTTGTTTGTCGGCGGCTGTGCTCCCCGCAAAGGCTTGCACCATGCGCTGGATGCCTGGCTGCAATCGTCAGCTTCCAAGGAAGGCACATTTTTGATTGCCGGAAAATTTATCCCCGGATATGCCGAACTGCTTTCCAAGCAGCTCAGCCACCCCAGCGTGAGGATTTTGGGGCATCGCGGTGATATTCCGGATCTCATGCGCCGCAGCGACGTGCTGGTGCTCCCAAGTATTGAGGAGGGAAGCGCATTGGCAACCTATGAGGCTCGCGGCTGCGGCTGCGTGTTGCTCGTCTCAAATGCGGCCGGTGCAGTTTGCAGCCATTTTGAAAATGCCCTGGTACATTCCGTGGGTGACGTGCGTGCGCTGGCACAGCACATGAACATGTTGCACGAAGATCGTGCCTTGTTGAAGAGAATGCGGGCAACGTCTTTATCCACGGTGAGCGAGCTCACCTGGGGGGCGGCCGGGGTGAAGCTGGCTCAAATTTACCGGGACACAAAAAACATCGGGTCAGGAGCGGCATGAAAATCAGCGTCGTTATACCTGCCTACAACGCAGCCGCAACCATTGGCGCGACCATTGAATCAGTCCTTTCCCAGACGGTCGCTCCTGATGAGATTCTGGTGATGGACGACGGCAGCACGGATGAGACTTTTCACCTGTTGCAAAAGTACCAACCCCAAGTCACAGTTTTTCGTCAAACCAACCAGGGTGCGGCTCATGCGCGCAACATTTTGTGTGAACAGGCGAAGGGTGACGTGGTTGCCTTTTTGGATTCGGATGACGTCTGGCATCCCGGATATCTGGAAACCCAGTGCGCGATGTTGAAAACTCATTCTGAGGCCGTCGCTTTTTTTACGGGTCATGTTAATTTTCGGGGTGGCGGTACTCATGTTTGGAATGATTCACAGGCTGTCATGCCATCCGATTGCCGGCTCATTGAACCGGAACGCTTCATGGAACTTTACAACAAGTGCCCCGGGCCATTTGGTTCCATGAGTTTTTGTTGCATTCCCAAACGGGTGTTGACCCGGATGGGAAAGGAACCATTTCCGGTAAAAGTCACCGGAGCCGAGGATTTTTGCCTGATGAACTTGTTGCCCGTCTTTGGTCCCGTTGTTTATACCGCTTCACCGCTGGTGGCGTACCGGGAAACGCCCGGCTCCCTGTCATCCAACCGTCTGAAAACTGTCGGCCTCGCGGTCTGCGCCTTTGAACTTCTGGCGGGTTCATACAAAAATGTTCCCGGCCCAAGGCAGGCCAAACTGTTCAAGCTGGCTTTTGCCTCGAAACGACGCCAGTACGCAAAGTTTCTCATGGGCGCCGGAAGAGCCTTGGAAGCGCGGGTACAGCTCAAGTTTTCCCTGGCCAATGCGGGCGGTCCAACATCCTTGATCAAGTCTCTGGGTCTGTTGTTCTCCACTTACCTGCCGATGCCGTTTCATCCCCGATGGCCGGCCAGTCATCGGGAGTAAGAACATTGGGCGCTTCAGTCAGGCGCGATGGACAAATCGCAATGAATGTTAATTTTCTAGCTCTGATCTTCCTGGTGGTGATGATCTCATTGATTCTGGGATCAAATCGCCGGAATGCGGTTGGGGCCATGCTGGCGATCGCAGCCTTCGTGCCGCTCGGGCAGCAAATCACGCTCTTTGGCTTACACTTCTATTTTCTGCGCATTTTAATACTGGCCGGCTTTTGTCGCTTGTTGATGCGGCGGGAAACCGGCGGATTTAAATTGGTGGCGATGGATAAATTCTTTATTTGCTGGGTGCTGACTGGATTTATCTGTGATCTGATCCGGGGAGGCAGCGCCCAAATCTTCGGGGCCGTTTACGATGCGGGCGGCGTTTACTTTCTGATCCGAATCTGGATCCGGAACAGTGACGACCTTTTGGCCCATCTTCGTCTGCTTGCCTTCGTGGCGGTTGCCATTGGAATTTGCATGGCCTGGGAAACCATAAAGCATCAGGACTTGTTTTATATCTTTGGTGGGGTCCCCAAGGTTCCAATGGAGCGGGGTGGCCGATTTCGCGCCGAAGGCCCCTTCCTCCAACCCATTCTGGCGGGGACATTTGGTGCCACACTTTTTCCCCTCCTGATTGGACTTTGGCGGAACGGTGGTCGCGGCAGATGGCTGGCGCTGGGCGGTATTATCGGATCCATCATTATCACCCTTGCTTCCGCGTCAAGCGGCCCGCTGCTTACCTTTCTGGCTGCCATCGTGGGTTTTTGTTTGTGGCCGATGCGGAAACGGATGCATCTATTTCGCCGCAGCATCGTGATTGTGCTCATTGGATTTACCCTGGTTATGAATGCACCGGTCTGGTACCTGATAGCCAAAGTGAGTGACGTGGTCGGAGGTGGCGGCTGGCACCGGTCGTGGTTGATTCAGCAATTTTTGACGCATTTGAGTCAGTGGTGGCTGGTGGGGACTTCGTACACGGCCAATTGGGCTCCCGGGGGCGAGGTCATGCCCAACAACCCGGACATGATGGATATCACCAACCATTACGTTGCCCAGGGCATTCATGGTGGAATTTTGGGCCTCGGTTTTTTCCTGGCCATGATTGTAGCTGGTTTCAAGACCATCGGCCGCTCCGTTCGAACTGAAATCAACCCGCCGGTTGACCGGATACTATTATGGACGTTTGGAGTCAGTCTCGCGTCTCACTGTGCGGCTTTTATTTCGGTATCCTATTTTGACCAGATTCAAGTGTTCTGGTTCTGGTTGTTGGCGGTGATTGCCGCGATGCCATCATGGGCTCATCAAGAGCTCGCTGAAGAGCCGGCCCAGGAAACAACCGGTAGCTTCGATGATCCACATAATGTGGAGGCGGCTGCCTTGAATTGAACGCCGGGGTTGAGCGGGAAGAACAAATGTCACCCAAACAAGCAGATGGAGACGTTGTATAATTTTTGGCCAGCGACGTGGAATATTTTGACTCAGGCTGTTTTTGAACGGGGCGTACACAGGTTGCGTTTGTCCCCTTTTAGGTTTAGGTCTCACAAAGGCGGCAGGGCTGGTTTGGCAGTGAAACTGCTCAAGCAAAACGACGTTATTTATGAAAAGTTGTTTTTCGCGCAGCTGGCCGTTTTCAAGCAGCTGGAAAGTTGTTGCTTCCAATCCTGTCGCTGCCCATTCAAAGAAAAAAAATCACGCGAAGAAAATTTTGGTGTCGATGTTTTCTTTCGCGCTATTTTCCGCCAACGCCGGCACGTGGTATGTGGACAGCTCGGTGGCCACGTCGGGCAACGGGACGGCCTGGGCGACGGCCTGGAAAGCCCTGTCCAACATCACCGGCGTCAAGGCCGGCGACACGGTTTACATTTCCGGTGGCGCCAGTGGCAGTTCCCAAACCTATTCCGTATCGTCCTGGAAACCCGCGGGCGGTGCGGCGGGCAGTCCGATCACCTACCAGATCGGGCAGGATTCGGCGCACAACGGCACGGCGGTTTTCAGCGGGAGCGGCACCTGGTTTGCGGGCGCGAATTATTGCGTGGTATCCGGTGACGCTGGTGATGGCGCGATGCACTTTACGATTTCAGGTTACGGTGGGGCGGCTACCGTTGGAAATACCACCGGCCTGCGCATTTCTTATGTCAACTTTGGCTCCATCGGCGACGCGGCAGTCGACGGCCAGGGAGTGACCGGTTTCCGGCTGGACCATTGTTGGTGCAAGATAACCTCCGGCACTGCGGACCATTTTATGTCGGTCGGATTTAATGACACGAGTTGGGATGGGAGCGTGATGGACAACAACACGGTTTATGTCCCGCACCAGACTGGCGCGGCGGGGGATGGTGCGGATGGTTTTCAATTGGGCGGCAACGGCTACACCATGTCGAACAATGTCGTGGTCGGGTATGACATGAGCTACAGCGGCGCCCAGCATCAGGACGGCTGGCAAGGGCTTGGAAATAATTATCTCCGATTCTGCGGCAACGTGTTTGTGAACATCGGCAACTATGCGTTGTTCGCCGATGCTTACTACGGTGGATTCAGTCATGTGCGGGTGTACAACAACGTGTTTCTGATGGCCAACCCGATAAATCCCGGCGGCATTGTTTTTGGGACGGACGGCGGTTATACAGGTCCGTCTCCCTGCACGTTCAGCGACATCGTCTTCGCCAATAACGTCGCCGATGGTTACGGCAACAACGGTTCGTACACGCTGAACAATGTGACCGGGTCGAGCCATCCAACGGTATTTACGGCATGCACCATCATCAACAACGTGTCGGTCAACGGCGGATATATTTCCACAGACGGGAATACAACTTCGACGGTCATCAACAACGCGACGTTGACGACTGCGCAGGGGGCGGTCGATTTCGTCACATACACGGCCAGCGGGGGAACCAACAACGACTTTCACCTGCTGGCGGCGGCGAGCGCGTTGATTGGTCACGCCACGAATGAGTGGGCTTATTTCACAACGGACAAGGACGGCAAGGCGCGGCCGGTGACTGGCAACTGGGACATGGGCCCGTATCAGTATGCGCTGATTACCAATCCGCTTACGCCGGTTCTACAAGTGACACCGGGGAGCATCGCGTACGGGACGATTTTGAATGGGACGAGCAAGACGAACAGTTTTACGGTACAGAATGTGGGAACGGGAACATTGAGCGGGACGGCGAGTGTGGGCGCGCCGTTCAGCATAGTGGGGAGCGGGAATTACAGTTTGGGCGCCAATGCGAGCCAGACGGTGACGGTGGTGTTCAGTCCGGGTGCGGCGACCAATTATAATCAGAGTGTGACATTTACGGGCGGGAGCGGAACGAATGTGACGGTGAGCGGCAGCGCGACCAATGCGCCGGTGCCCGCGCCGGTTTTGCAGGTGACACCGGGGAGCATCGCGTACGGGACGATTTTGAATGGGACGAGCAAGACGAACAGTTTTACGGTGGCGAATGTGGGGACAGGAACATTGAGCGGGACGGCGAGTGTGGGTGCGCCGTTCAGCATAGTGGGGAGCGGGAATTACAGTTTGGGCGCCAATGCGAGCCAGACGGTGACGGTGGTGTTCAGTCCGGGTGCGGCGACCAATTATAATCAGAGTGTGACATTTACGGGTGGGAGTGGAACGAATGTGACGGTGAGCGGCAGCGCGACCAATGCGCCGCCTATTCTGCCCACAGTATCGGCGATCAGTGTGAATGTGACAGATGTGGATTTAAGCATGCCGGGGCTGCAGATATATTCGGGGACGACGGTACAATTTTCAGCGACGGCGACCAATGCGCAAACATGGCAATGGAGTTACACTGTCAATGGGGGAACGCCGGTGGTTTATCGGAGCGGCGCGGGCGCGGTAACGAATGTAAGCTATTACTACGACACGAACGCGATTAATAACAGCTACGTTTGGACGTTGGTGGTGAGCAACGGTCAGGCTTGGGCAGCATCGCAAACGAACCTTCTGGTGGAATCGGCGCCGACCGGAACAACCAATACGGGACTGAGTTTCACGGCAACGTCTGGCACTTTGAATGACATATTGACGGCCAACACTGTCATTAATGGTGTTCCCACCAGCTATATCTATCAACCACTGCCATCGATCGGAAACATAAACGGTGGAATGGCGGTTTACAATTTCACCATCACAAATGCTGGGAACTACGAAGTAGAAGCGCTGGTAAATACGCCTTCTGCGAATGCAAATTCATTTTACGTCAATATTGATGGCCAGCCCCAGGATCCAACGATGATCTGGGACATCATGCCGCTCACTTCAGGATTTGAGCAGCGCATTGTCAGCTGGCGTGGGAATGGGACCGAAAACAATGATCAGATTATTCCCAAGGTATTCAACCTCAGTGTCGGCCCACACTATATTGTTTTTGTCGGGAGAGAACCGGGGACATCCTTGGCAAGTTTTACCCTGTTGCAAACGGCGTCGATAAACTCAGCCAGATCGCAATCAATGCCGGTTTCGCCGCCGGCCACCCCGGACGGTTTGCGGATTGTCAGTCCTTAGCGTAAACGCGAATTCACATTGATGTTCCGGTAAGGCGCAGGGCCGGCTTGTTGGCAGCGCCGGCGAACACCAGCAGTTTGTTCTCAAAATTCATTTTTTGATGCGTTTGGCGTTGCCGCCAGACCATTTCAAACAATTTTCAATCCCGTTTTTTTGTGGGAGTTACAGGGTCCAATTGCGGAAGAACAGTGAATCCGTCTCATTCATACGCCGAAGCCAGCCAGGCAAAAGAGGGGCAAATCAGGGCAACCGCCTGTCCCAGGTGTATTTTGTGCGGATGCGAAGGCAGACCTGTTTATTCGAAGCAGAAAGACCGTCTGTTTGGAACAACCGGGTCATGGGACTTTAAAATCTGCTCCAATCGCGAATGCGGCTTGATCTGGCTGGATCCCATGCCAATCGGCGAAGACCTTGGAAAGGCCTATGCGAATTATTACACGCACGCAGCTTGCAATCCGGTCCGGCGCATGGGGTTGCTGAAAAAAATTCGCGGCCGGGCAGAACGCGGATATTGGGCAAATAAATATAATTATGAAACAGGTTCCCAGTCTTTTTTCACCAGGCTGTTGGGCTGGTTGATGTATTTGTCCCCGATTCATCGCCGCGAAGCCGACGCCGGGGTGCGTTGCCTGCCGGCGGTTTCCGGCGGACGTTTGCTGGATGTGGGGTGCGGCTCCGGAGAGTGGCTTTTGGAAATGCGCCGGCGGGGTTGGACGGTTGCAGGGGTTGATTTTGATGAAAGCGCCGTGAAGCTCGCCAGACAGGAGGCATTGAAGGTGGAATGCGGCTCGTTGGAAGAACAAAATTATCCTGATGATTATTTTGACGCAGTGACACTGAACCATGTGATCGAACACGTTCCGGATCCAGTACGCACTTTGGCCGAATGCGCGAGGATTTTAAAGCCAGAGGGAAAGCTGGTCCTGTTTACACCGAACAACGCCAGTCTGGGACATCTCCTTTTCAAGGAAAGCTGGCGCGGGTTGGAACCCCCCAGGCATCTCCACGTCTTTTCAATGAAGTCCCTGCGCGGAGCACTGGTCATGGCGGGTTTTCGGGAGGTGACCGTTCTTCCGTTTATCGTTACCTCTGTGATCTATCAGAGCCTGCTGTTGCGATGGGGTTGGACTGATTTTGCCCATAAATCACCGCGCCATTGGCCGGCCTGGGGAATGACCCGGCTATTTAAATTTTTGGAGCTCTGTCTTTTGCCGTGGAATCCCTCGCTGGGTGATTGTGCGATTGCTATGGCTGTGAAAACCGATCGCCCCCGTTGATTTGAGCGAAAAGCTGAAATTCAAGCTTTCCTATTCGTAACACAGTTAATAATAAACCGGAAAGTAAGTTGTATGAAAAGTCGTATGAAACCATGTCGTAAAATACTTAACCTCGGAATTGTTCTATTCCTGGCTTGTGGATCCTTTGCACACGCTGACAATGTTTTTGTCTCCGATTCAACGGACGGGACAATTTTACAATTCAATTCGAGCGGGAGCGGATCCGTCTTTGCTTCCGGCCTGGATCACCCCGCCGGCCTCGCCTTTGGCAATAATGGTGATCTCTATGTCGCTGATTCAGGTAATGGAACAATTCTACAATTCGATGCGGGCGGGAATGAATCCATTTTCGCTTCCGGCTTGAATAACCCCACGGGTCTTGCCCTGAGCGGCAGCGGCAGTCTCTACGTGGCCGATGCGGGCGCCGGGACAATCCTGCAATTTAATTCGAGCGGAAACGGGTCGGTTTTCGCCTCGGGTTTAAACCACCCTTCCTATCTTGCCTTTGACAACGGCGGCAATCTTTATGCGTCAACCCCGCGCACGGTCGTGAAGTTTGATTCCGGCGGAATCCAATCCACCATCTTTTCAGCATTAAATTATGTGTACGGTATTGCTCCCGACAGTGCCGGTGAACTTTACGTGGGCCTTCAGAACGCCGGCAGCATCGTGCAGCTCAGCGACGGCATCGTTACGGGAGGCATTGCATTCAACGACCCCCTGCATACGTCTCCGACCGGTCTGGCCTTTGACGATGGTAATAATCTGTATGTGGCTTTTGGCGGGGTGGGCGGGACATACAATCCTTTGGGCGGGACCATTGAAGAGTACGGGCCGAATGGTAACAGCACCGTTTTTATTTCAGGTCTTGATAATCCACGGTACCTTGCAGTGCAAAACACGCAGGGCGCGGAAACTGTTCAATTCGTGCCGGAGCCCTCGAGTTGGGCAATGGGCATCACCGGTATTGGAGTTTTGCTGCTCAGCCGACGACTGCATCCGCGCAGGACTTAGTCTGTTCTCCTGAACCAGATCCGTTTGTTGAATCAATTATGCCGCGGACCAGCCGGCATCCGAATGGGACACATACTGGGTTCAAATCAATGAAAATCTTAATCACCGGCGGGGCAGGGTTTATTGGCAGTCATTTGGCGGAACATTTTCACCAGCGCGCTACGGTGCGAATATTGGATAATCTTCGTACCGGTCACCGGCGCAATCTTGAGGGGCTTGAGGTTGAATTTATACACGGCTCCATTCTTGATCGCAAACTGCTGCGCACGGTCATGCAGGATGTCGATTATGTTTTTCATCTGGCGGCCATGGTGGGCGTGCCGGAGTCCGTGCGTGAGCCCCATGCCTGCGTGGAGTTGAACGTCACCGGCACGCTCAATGTCCTTGAGGCCGCGGCAGCTGCCGGTGTGCGCAAGCTTTGTTTCAGCAGTTCTGCCGCTGTCTACGGCAACAATCCCATCGTGCCAAAGCGCGAAGACATGCTCCCGGAACCGCGAAGTCCGTATGCGGTGACCAAGCTTGACGGTGAATTTTATTGCCGCCAGTTCACCGGGGCCGGCCGTCTTGAAACCGTGGCGTTGAGATTTTTCAACGTGTTCGGCCCGCGGCAGGACCCGGCTGGAACTTACGGCGCCGTTGTGCCAATCTTTTTTCAGCGGGCGCTGGCGGGAAAACCCCTGACGATTTTTGGCGACGGCGGCCAAACCCGTGATTTTATCTATGTCAAGGATATCGTGGCTGCCTTGGATTTTGTAACCAGCACGCCGGGTTTGACCGGAGTGTTCAATGCCGGGTATGGGCAGCAACTCACCTTGCGGGAACTGGCCCGGCGGATTTTGGAAATTACAAACTCGCAGTCCGAAATTCAGTTCGAGCCGGAACGCATCGGCGATGTTCGCCATTCACAAGCCAGTGTTGAGCGGTTGCGTGACAAGGGCTTCCATCCCGAGGGCACTTTGGAATTTGGCCTCCGCCAAATGCTTTGCGCCTTTCAATCGTCGCCAATGCCCGGCCCCGCTACATCGTGAGTCCGGTCAAAACACAAACGCGGCAGGATCATGACTTCATGGCCGGCAGCGTACGCTCCGTTGATAAAGATTTTTGCGTCGCAAAAGCAGGTTGCGCTTCGTCAATTTTGAGCAATTCACCCGATCTCCAGAATATGAATGTGGCTGCGACCAACCCCACAAATCGAACTGTCCGGCTTCTGGTTGCCATTGCCAGTTTTGGCGGGAAAAACCTGGAGTTTCTGAAGAAAATTATTGGCAACTATCGGAACATGTCGATGTCGGTTGATGTGGTTGTTTTCTCCGATGCGCCAAAGAATCTTGGTGAGGGTGTCCGGGTGATTGTCGGGCTGACATCCAAAAATCCCTGGTCACTTCCGTTCGCGCACAAGCCGTACTTTGCACAGAACATTGACCGATACGATCTGTTCATTTATTCCGAGGATGACATGGCGGTGACTGAAAAAAATATCCGCGCCTTTCTGGACATCACTCCACACCTGGAACCGGCCGAAGTTGCGGGTTTCCTGCGATACGAGGAGGGCAAATCGGGGGATTGGTCTTTTCCCGAGGTGCATGGCCCGTTTTGTTGGAGGCCTGATTCGGTCAAGCAGCGTGGCCGTCACACCATTGCCGAGTTTTCGAACGAGCATGCGGCATTCTACCTCCTGACCAGGGATCAACTCCGGAAGGCCATCGCTTCCGGCGGTTTTCTTCGGGAGCCATACGAGGGGCGGTACGACATGCTTTGCTGTGCTGCCACGGATCCCTATACGAACTGTGGTTTGCGCAAAGTGATCTGTATTTCCGCGCTTGAGGACTTTCTCATTCACCACCTGCCGAATCGTTATGCCGGGCAGCTGGGAATTTCCCTCGCATCCCTCAAAGAGCAGTTGCAAACGCTCACTGACATAGGCAAAGGCATTCATCCCGTCAGCAACCTGTGTGCAACCGAATCCAGACTGGAGCGCGGAAAGTGGTCCAAGAGCTATTATGAGGAGCCGCGCAACGAGGTGTTGGAAATGGTGCCTCGCGACGCCCGGACAATCCTCTCGATCGGGTGTGGGTCAGGGGCGACGGAATGCAACTTGAAGCAACGCGGCGCCAAAGTCACGGCCCTCCCGCTTGATTCTGTTATTGGCGGGGCCGGTGCCCGTCTGGGGCTTGAAGTCATTTATGGTACGATGGAAGAATGTTTCAACCGCCTCGAACAACGGAACTTCGAGTGCGTTCTTATCACGGAACTGCTCCATTTACAGCCGGATCCGTGGCAGGTGCTGGACCAATGCTGTCGGTTTGTTGGCAAGGGAGGAACATTGGTGATTAGCGGCCCCAATTTTCATTCCCTTCGAATTCTGGGCAAACGTGCGCTGAACATTGGGGATTATCGGAAGCTCGCAAGCTTTGAACAAAGCGGGATCCGGACCATGGCAGCCGGCGCGATTGCCCGCCAGCTCGCGGGCGCGGGTTGGGAAGTTGTTGCGACGCGATCATTCGATCATACGCCTCCACGAAAAATGGTGAACCTGCGGCGGCGGATGGGACGGCTGCTCGCCGGGAGCTGGGTTCTCTCAGCGCGTCGGTCGCGCTCGGTCAATTAGCGTGATTCGATCGATGCACCAACGCCCGCCCTTCATCGCCAGGTTCGAAGTCAGTCCCTGGGAATTGTTTTCGACCAATATCTGATCATGTCATCAACCCCCTGCAACACCCCGGCCCCGGTGCCTTTGCTGCAATCATTGCCTGAGGCAGAAAAGGCGGCCCCGGCTGAAAAGCATTCCTACGGTCAGATACTGAAGTCGTCGGCGTTGATCGGCGGCTCCTCGGTGCTGAAGATCGGAATTGGAATTGTCCGGACCAAGGCCATGGCGGTGCTTCTCGGTCCTTCAGGGGTCGGACTGATCGGATTGTATAATTCGTTAATTGATTTGGCCCAGAACATCGCTGGCATGGGTGTCAACAGCAGCGGGGTCCGCCAGATCGCTGAGGCGGTCGGATCCGGCGATGATGAGAAGATTGCGCGCACAGCCGTCGTATTGCGGCGGACCGCTGTTATTCTTGGAGCCTTGGGGGCCGCGTTGCTGGTTTTATTTTGTTCGGCGATATCTGGTTGGACCTTCGGCACCAGTGAACATTCTGCCGCCATTGCCTGGCTGGCCATCGCCGTTTTTTTTGGCGCCGTGGCGGGCGGCCAGACGGCATTGATTCAGGGAATGCGCCGTATCGCCGACCTCGCCAAAATGGGGGTCCTGGGCGGGGTGTACGGCACCATCATCGGCGTCGCTCTGGTGTACTTTCTTGGCGAACGCGGAATAGTACCGTCTCTGATTTCCATTTCCGGCATGTCGGTTCTGATGACCTGGTGGTTCAGCCGCAAGGTGAAATTCAAAACTCCGGCTCTGTCGGTTTCCCAGGTCAAAAATGAAACGGCCGGATTGCTTAAGCTCGGGTTTGCCTTCATGGCCAGCAGCCTGTTCATCTTAGGGGCCGGCTATATCGTGCGCATTTTCGTTCTAAGACAAATCGGTTTTGACGCAGCTGGTTTGTACCAGGCTTCCTGGTATCTTGGTGTGACCTATGTCGGGCTGGTGCTGCAAGCCATGGGAGCAGATTTTTTTCCCCGCCTGACCGCCGCGATCGGGAACCGCTCCGAATGCAATCGCCTGGTGAACGAACAGGCTCAAATCAGCCTGTTGCTGGCGGGACCCGGGGTGATTGCCACGCTGACGTTTGCGCCGTTGGTGGTTGTGCTGCTCTACTCGGCGAAATTTCATGCGGCAGTGCCGCTGCTGCGCTGGATTTGCCTCGGGGCAACCTTGCAGGTGATCACCTGGCCAATGGGTTACATTATTGTGGCGAAAGGCCGGCAAAGCATCTTTTTTTGGTGCGAGCTGGCTTATGCCGGCGTGTATATCACTCTCGCGTGGCTGTGTATTCGTTGTTTTGGCTTGAACGGGTCGGGCATGGCGTTTTTTGGATCGTACGTCTTTCACGGGCTCATGATTTACCCCATCGTTCGGTGGCTAACCGGATTCCGCTGGTCGGCGGCAAACCGACGGATCGGTCTGGTCTTCCTCGGCTCAATCGGCCTGGTGTTCTGCAGTTTCTACCTGCTCCCATTTTGGGCTTCGACTGCGGTCGGAACCCTGGCGGCGTTGCTAAGTGGCATTTACTCCCTGTACACTCTCTGCAACCTGGTTTCCTTGAACCGTCTGCCGCGCTCCGTGCAACGCCTGCTCGTGCGATTCCGTCTGGCCCCTTCAGGCTCCGAACAGTGAATCCGTGATAATAACCCAAGATGAGCGTCTCCTTACCGGTGGTACAGGACCAGTCGTGCTGCAAAACCGCGCGATCCGGTGAGAATGATGCTCAACCTGCAAACTTAATGAGTTCGAATATTTCGAAGCCCCTCCGCGACGCATATGATCGTTTCTGCGGGTTGTTGACCCTGGCTGAGGAACAGGCGGCAGCCGGGGATTATCCGGCTGCAACCGGGCTCGCCCAGATCGCCGCCCGCTATACTTTCGCCGGTTACGTCGGCCTTTTTGGATCGCGCAGGCTCGAGCAGCTTCTGCTCAAACTCGGAAGGCAGATACCCGCCGCTCCGCCTCGCGAGCCGCGCCATCGCGACGGAAACTCGCGGAAGAACATCCTGCACGTTTTGAGCTACGGCAGGCCCGTCGGCGGAGACTGCCGGTGTGCCTGGCGGTGGATTCAGGAAGATCATGACAACCGGCACTCCGTTGTCATCACGAGCCAGGCTGACGTCGAAGGCATTTACGTCCTTCCCGAGGTTTTGAAACAGTCAGTCGAAAGCTCCGGCGGTTTTCTGCGGACGCTCAGTGCATCAACCTCAAAACACCTGGAACAGGCGCGCGAACTGAGAACGTTGTGTCAGGAGGCGGACATCGTTGT
>Ga0265338_10000489_pt1 | contig 70654 bp, 56 predicted proteins | sample 42126metaG_FD_193579 | JGI IMG/M metagenome (GOLD analysis project Ga0265338, IMG submission 193579) | Rhizosphere microbial communities from Carex aquatilis grown in University of Washington, Seatle, WA, United States - 4-21-26 metaG | ecosystem: Host-associated > Plants > Roots > Rhizosphere...
TGCGCTTCATGCCGGGGGCCCACCAGCCGACGCGCAAGGCACGCCGGTGACGCGCATGCCGCAGATGCCCGCCTACCACCTCAAGCGCGCAGACGGCAGCGGCATCACGATGGTCAACATTGGCGTGGGACCCTCCAACGCCAAGACCATTACCGATCATATCGCCGTATTGCGTCCTCACGCATGGATCATGCTTGGCCACTGCGCCGGCCTGCGCAACAGCCAGCGCCTGGGCGACTACGTGCTCGCGCATGGTTATGTGCGCGAAGATCATGTGCTGGATGCGGATTTGCCGCTGTGGGTGCCGGTGCCGGCGCTCGCGGAAGTCCAGGTGGCACTCGAACGCGCGGTCGCGCAGGTGACCGAACTCGACGGACCCGAGCTCAAGCGGGTGATGCGCACCGGTACGGTCGCCAGCGTCGACAACCGCAATTGGGAACTGCAGGACAAATATGGCCCGGTCAAGCGCTTGAGCCAGAGCCGCGCCGTGGCGCTCGACATGGAGAGTGCGACGATCGCGGCCAACGGATTCCGGTTCCGCGTGCCCTATGGGACGTTGTTATGCGTGTCGGACAAACCGCTGCACGGCGAGCTGAAATTGCCTGGCATGGCCGATCAGTTCTACCGTACCCAGGTCGATCAACACTTGCAGATCGGCATCCGCGCGATGGAATTGTTGCGCGAAAATGGGCTCGACCGCCTGCACAGCCGCAAGCTGCGCAGTTTTGCCGAGGTCGCTTTTCAGTAGACGGCTATAAATAGAACATCTGGTCTTCTTCGCTCTTTTGCGCCGGATGCAGCACCGTCGCATCGTGCGTTTCATAGAAGGAAAGAACCGTCTCCAGAACGGCGTCGGGGTCGTCGATGACCTGAATCAGCTCGAGATCGTGCGGCCCGATCAGGCCCATCGGCAGCATGGTGGTGCGAAACCATTCGAGCAGCCCGGCCCAGAACTCGGCGCCCACCAGCACGATAGGCACCCGGCGCGACTTGTTGGTCTGGATCAAGGTCAATACTTCGGATAACTCGTCCAGCGTACCGAAGCCGCCGGGCATCACGATCACGGCGTCCGAATTCTTCACGAAGGTCACTTTGCGCGTGAAGAAATGGCGGAAACGCAGCGTGATGTCCTGCCACGCGTTGCCATGCTGTTCGTGCGGCAATTCGATATTCAAGCCGACCGAGGGCGACTTCCCGGTGTGCGCGCCTTTGTTGGCTGCTTCCATGATGCCAGGACCCCCGCCGGAGATGACGGCGAAGCCCGCATCCGAAAATTGCCGGGCGATGCGCTTGGCTAATTTGTAATACGGCGACTTGGGCTTCAGGCGCGCCGAACCATAGATACTGACAGCCGGTCGGATCTCGGAGAGATACTCGGTGGCCTCAATAAACTCTGCCATAATCGTGAACATTTGCCACGAAGCGCGCGCCTTCTTGGCTGTCGCGCGGTCCTGGTCTGCGATCGATCGCAAACTCGGAATTACTTTTCTTTGGTTCATATGTCAGTGCAACTAAACCTGCAAGGTAAGACCCTGCTTCTGGTTGACGGGTCGAGTTATTTATATCGGGCCTATCACGCGCTGCCCGACTTGCGCGGACCGGCTGGCGAGCCGACCGGCGCGCTATACGGCATGGTCAACATGCTGCGGCGCATGCGCAATGAAGCGCCGGCTGAGTATAGCGCGTGTGTGTTCGACGCGAAGGGGAAAACCTTTCGGGACGAGATGTACGACCAATACAAGGCCCAGCGCGCCTCGATGCCGGAGGATCTGGCGCGGCAGATCGAAGCGATCCACGAGACGGTGCGCGCGCTGGGCTGGCCGCTGATCATGGTCGACGGCGTCGAGGCCGACGATGTGATCGGAACGCTGGCCGTGCAGGCCGAGCGGGCCGGCATGAAAGTGGTGATTTCGACCGGCGACAAGGACTTGGCGCAACTGGTGACCGAGCGCGTCACGCTGGTCAACACCATGAGCAATGAAATGCTCGATCGCGCCGGCGTGCAAACCAAGTTCGGGGTGCCGCCCGAGCGCATCGTCGACTATCTATCGCTGATTGGCGATACGGTCGACAACGTGCCGGGCGTGCATAAGTGCGGCCCGAAGACCGCCGTCAAGTGGCTGGACCAATACCAGACACTCGAAGGCGTGATCGCTCATGCCGGCGAGATCAAGGGCGCGGTAGGCGATAACCTGCGGCAGGTACTCGATTTCCTGCCGCTGGCCAAGCGGCTTGTGACGGTGAAGACCGATTGCGTGCTGGCGCCGCATGTCGAAACCATCGAAAGCACTTTGCCCACGCGTAGCGAAGCGCACGAACTGCTGCGCGATTTGTTCGTCAAGCATGGCTTCAAGACGTGGGTGCGGGAACTTGACGGCGGCGGTGGCAGCGGCGGTAGTGGCGGTAGTGGCGCCGCCGCAAGCCCGGGTGCCCCGCGTATCTATGGCAACGACACCAGCACGGTAGCGGCGCCGCAGTTGGCCGTAGTGCAGCGCGAATACGAAACGGTGCTGACCTGGGCGCAACTCGATGCATGGCTGCGCACCATCACCACCGCCGAACTGACCGCCTTCGATACCGAGACCACTTCGCTCGACGCAATGCAGGCGCAACTGGTGGGAATTTCGCTTTCGGTGGAAGTGGGGCGCGCCGCTTACATTCCTTTGGCGCATCGCGGGCCGGGCGTGCCCGAGCAACTGCCGCGCGCGGAAGTGCTCGAACGGCTGCGCCCATGGTTCGAGGACGCGGGCCGCAAGAAAGTTGGCCAGCACATGAAATACGACGCGCAGGTGCTGGCGAACTACGGCATCGCACTCAATGGCATCGAGCACGACACGATGCTGGAGTCTTACGTGCTCGAGTCGCATCGCACCCACGACATGGACAGCCTGGCGATGCGCCATCTGGGCGTCAAGACTATCAAGTACGAGGAGGTGTGCGGCAAGGGTGTGGCGCAGATCGGCTTCGATGAAGTCGCCCTTGAAGAGGCGGCGGCCTACGCGGCCGAAGATGCCGACATCACCTTGCGCTTGCATCAGGCGCTTTACCCGCAGATCAGCCGGGAAGCTGGGCTGGAATATGTGTATCGAGCCATTGAACTACCGACGGCTCGCGTGTTGCGTACGGTGGAGCGCAATGGCGTGCTGATCGACAGCGCCTTGCTGGCTAAACAAAGCCATGAGATCGGTATCAAATTGATCGAGCTGGAAAGCGAGGCGTACAAGCTCGCAGAGGGGCCGTTCAATCTAAATTCGCCCAAGCAGATCGGCGAGATCTTCTTTGAGCGTCTGCAGCTGCCCGTGATCAAAAAGACGCCGAGTGGAGCGCCTTCCACCGACGAAGAGGTATTGCAAAAGCTCGCCGAGGACTATCCGTTACCGAAGATTTTGCTCGAGTATCGCGGCCTGTCCAAGCTCAAGTCGACCTATACCGACAAGCTGCCGAAGATGGTCAATCCGCAAACAGGCCGCGTCCATACTCACTATGCTCAGGCTGTGGCGGTGACGGGGCGGCTCGCTTCCAACGACCCTAATCTGCAAAACATCCCCGTGCGTACGGCAGAAGGGCGGCGCATACGCGAAGCCTTTGTGGCCCCGCCGGGCAGCCGCATCGTGTCGGCGGACTATTCGCAGATCGAGTTGCGCATCATGGCGCATATTTCGGGCGACGAAAGCCTGCTGCGCGCGTTTGCCCAGGGCGAGGACATCCACCGGGCTACCGCGGCTGAAATCTTCGGCGTTACGGTGTTGGAGGTGGGCGCCGACCAGCGCCGGGTCGCCAAGACGATCAACTTCGGTCTGATCTACGGCATGAGCGCGTTCGGGCTGGCCGCCGGTTTGGGCATTACGCGCGATGCCGCCAAGCTTTATATCGACCGGTATTTTGCGCGTTACCCGGGCGTCGCGCTCTATATGGAAGAGACGCGCGCCTCAGCCAAGCAGCGCGGTTATGTCGAGACCGTATTCGGGCGCCGTTTATGGTTGCCGGAAATCAACGGCGGTAACGGGCCACGGCGGCAGGGTGCGGAGCGCGCGGCGATCAATGCGCCGATGCAGGGTACCGCCGCCGACCTGATCAAGCTCTCGATGATTGCCGTGCAGGACTGGCTGGAAAGTACGCACAAGCAATCGAAAATGATCATGCAGGTGCATGACGAACTGGTTCTCGAAGTGCCAGACGCCGAATTCGATGAGGTGCGCGTCAGGTTGCCGGAACTGATGTGCGGGGTTGCGAAGCTGAAGGTGCCGCTGGTGGCCGAGGTGGGCACAGGGGCTAACTGGGAGGTGGCGCACTGAGCCGCGCCGCATCGGGTCGCCGCATCGCGTTCCCATCGAGCCATCGTCGATCGAACCAGCATAAGGGGTGATACATGCATAGGATTATTGTGGTGGGCGGCGGTGCAGGCGGTCTGGAACTCGCGACGCGCTTGGGCGACCGCTTCGGTTCCGAGAGCCGGGTCCCGCGGGCACAGGTGATACTGATCGACCGCAATCCGACCCATATCTGGAAGCCGCTATTGCACGAGGTGGCAGCCGGGAGCATGGATCCATTTACGCACCAGCTCGAATACGCCGCGCAGGCTCGCTGGCATGGCTTCGAATTCCAGCAGGGCGAGCTGGTGGGGTTGAACCGCGTTGCGCGTACGGTCACGGTAGGTCCGTTGGTCGATACCGATGACCAAGTGGAATTGCTGCCGCAACGGGTACTGACTTACGACACGCTGGTTGTCGCGATCGGCAGCACCACGCATTTCTTCGGCGTGCGCGGGGCGCAGGAGTACGCGCTGGCTCTCGATACGGTGTGGCAGGCCGAGCGCTTTCGCCGCCGCCTGATCGCGACCTGCATGCGGGCTCAGTCGCTGCCGCTGGCGATGCAAGCCGTCGAAGCGCCGGACGTGGCGGAGGTCGGCATAACCGATGTCAGGCCGCGGCCACGCGTGGAAATTGCGATCATCGGGGGCGGCGCGACCGGTGTCGAGTTGTCGGCCGAATTGCGCGCCACGGCCAAGGTGCTGGCGAGCTACGGTTTGCACCAGCTCGACCCGCAACACGATATCGGCATCACGCTGCTCGAAGCCGGCCCGCGGATCTTGCCCGCGCTGCCTGAGCGCGTCTCGTCGGCCACCGCGGAATTGCTGGCCAAGCTGGGCGTCACAGTGCGCACCGATCAGCGCGTCATGGAGGTGACGCCGAGCGCGTTGCACACCGCGAGCGGCGAGAACATCCGCGCCGATCTGACGGTCTGGGCAGCTGGCATCAAGGCGCCGGCCGTGCTCTCGGAGCTCGACGGCCTGGAAGTGAACGGGCTCGGCCAGTTGAACGTGCGCGCCACGTTGCAAACCACGCTCGATGACAATATTTTCGCGCTGGGCGATTGCGCAGCCTGCGCTTGGCCCGAAGAGAAGCGCAACGTGCCACCGCGGGCCCAAGCTGCACATCAGCAAGCGAGCTTCCTGATGCATACCTTCCAGGCGCGGCTCGATGGTGCCGCGCTGCCTGATTTTCATTACCGCGATTTCGGTTCACTGGTTTCGCTCGGCCATTTCAGCGCCGTCGGCAGCCTGATGGGCGGCATAATCGGACGCAATATGCTGATCGAGGGCTTGTTCGCGCGCTTCATGTATATGTCGCTGTATCGCCTGCATATCGCAGCACTGCACGGCTGGCCGCGCATGGTGCTGGACACGGTGGCGCATTGGTTGCATCGCTCGACGATGCCGCGCGTCAAGTTGCACTGAGTTTCATCGCGTTGTCACCTGGGCTTGAGCGCGGCCTATCTCGCGCTGGCGGCGAATCTGTATTCTCGCCAGGGCGATGCCTCGGTGTACCCGACCATCCAGGCTTTGAACGATCAACTGGTCAGCGAGGTTTCCGATGCGCAAGTCTGGTTCCGCTCGCACGGCGTTGCCTAATGCGCTTTAACAGCGTTAGGGATTCGGTCCGGTCGCAATCGGCCGGGCCGGGTTCGCGCACCATTCGCTCCACGATCCGCCGTAGAGTGCCGAGCCCTGCAAGCCGGCAAGTTCCATTGCCAGTGCATTGTGGCACGCCGTCACGCCCGAACCGCACTGCAGCACGACGCGTTGTGCAGGCGTGTCGCCGATCAGTGCCGCAAACTCGTCGCGCAGGGTGTGGGCCGGTTTGAAGCGGCCTTCGGCGGTCAGGTTGTCCATGAAAAAGCGATTGCGTGCACCGGGGATATGGCCGGCGCGCGGATCCAGCGTTTCGTTTTCTCCCCGATACCGGTCAGGAGAGCGGGCGTCGATCAGCAACTGCGCATGGCGCGTCAGGTTTTGCTCGACTTCCACGACACCTACGGTCGTTGTCAGCGGCGTTGCGGGCACGAAACTACCGGGTGCACTGGGTGAAACGGGAGCCGCAGCCGTGTCGATCGGATGGCCGGCCGCTACCCAAGCGTGCAGACCGCCATCGAGCACGGCCACAGCGTCGTGGCCCAACCAGCGTAGCAACCACCACAGCCGCGCCGCGTACCTGCCGTCCTGTGCGTCGTACGCGATGACTTGCACATCGCGCCGCATCCCTCGGCGCTCAAGGGTGCGGGCAAAGGCGTCGCGTTGCGGAAGGGGGTGGCGGCCGTTCGAGCCTGTTTTCGGGCCGGAGAGGTCGTCATCGAGATGCAGATAGTGAGCGCCCGGCAAGTGGCCGCCCGCATAGGCCGCAGCCCCCGCCGGCGGGTCGGCCAGGTCGAAACGGCAATCGAATATCAATACGCTTTGGGGCGCGGCAGCCATGCGCTGAGCCAGCGTTTCGGCGCCGATCAGGGTGGTATAGCGAGTGTGCGGCATGGCGTACGTCCCCTTAGATTTGCCCCAATTGCTGGCGTAGAAACTCATGGAAGTGCTGCATACCGTCTTCCATCGGACTTTGATACGGCCCCACTTGCGACTCGCCGCGCTGCATCAGCGCCAGGCGTCCGGCATCCATGCGCTCGGCGATTTCGTCGTCTTCAACCGCGGTTTCCTGATACGCCGCACGCTCGGCTTCGACAAACTCCCGCTCGAACAGCGCGATTTCCTCGGGGTAGTAAAACTCGACGATATTCGTGGTATGGCGGGGTCCGCGCGGAATCAGCGTGGAAACGATGAGCACATGCGGATACCACTCGATCATCACGTTCGGGTAGTAAATCATCCAGATCGCGCCGAATTCAGGCGTGGCGCCATCGCGGAAACTCAACACCGCGTCTTGCCATTTGCGGTATTTCAGGCTGCCCGGCTTGGAAAGATCGGCATGCACGCCCACCGTCTGGACACTGTACCACTCGCCGAATTGCCATTTCAGGTCTTCGCAGGATACGAAACTGCCCAAGCCCGGGTGAAACGGAACGACGTGATAATCCTCGAGGTAGACCTCGACAAAAGTCTTCCAGTTATAGGCGCACTCATGCACTTCGACATGATCGAGCAGATAGCCGTCGAAGTCGAAGTAAGGCTTGGTGGTCATGGTTGACAGATCGTCGCGCACGTTGCGGCTTCCCGCTTCGAACAGCAGCCCCTGCCAGTTTTGCAGCGGCGTGGCGCCCAGATTCAGGCACGGATTGTCGGGAAAATGCGGCGCACCCAGCAATTGACCTTTCAAATCATACGTCCAGCGATGCAGCGGACAGACGATATTGTCGGTATGACCGCGCCCATTCAGCATGATGGCTTGACGATGGCGGCATACGTTGGACAGCAGCTCGATCTGGTTCTGTGCGTTGCGCACCAGCACGCGGCCTTCGCTCTCGCCCGCCAGCGCATAGAAATCGCCGGCCTCGGGCACCATCGACGCGTTGCCGATGTAGCGGGGACCGTTTTTGAATAAGGTATCTATCTCGCGCTTGAAAAGCGCCTCGTCAAAGTAAGCCGTGACAGGCAACTGACTATGTACACTTTTCAGCTGCAAAGCAGTGCTCAGATTGGACATTCCCACTCCCGGAAAAAGCGTGAAAGCAGTGAACAACCCAACCATCGAAAATTCGATTTAGGGAACCTGGGATTATACTCATTTCAAGCTCTTGGGGGCGGATAAGCCCCCGATCTTTGTTGGTAATGTTTGACGCAACTACGCTGTTTGAGCCGTTTTAGGCCGCTGCTACCGTGCAGATACGGCGCCTATGGCTGCCAGCATAGGCATCTTGTCTCGAACTCGTTCGTTTTTGCCGTAAAATAGCGAATTAGTTACATTTTCCTCATTCCATGGCAAAAACAGCAGGATCCAACGAAGCATCCGAGCCGCAAACCTCCGCTAGTGCGGCGCCGGTTTCCTATGAAGCTGCGCTCGCCGAGCTGGAGGCTCTGGTCGGCCGTATGGAGGGCGGGGCATTGAGCCTGGAGGACTCGCTAGACGCCTATCGGCGCGGTGCGACTCTCGTGGCCTTCTGCCAACAACAGCTCGAAAAGGTCGAGCAGCAGGTGCGCGTGCTCGACGGCGAAAGCCTCAAGCCGCTGCCTGTGGAACTCGTCGACAATATTGGGGATGCATGATGGGCGCAACGGAGCCAAGCATGAAACACGGCGATAGCGCGCCGCTGGCCGACTTCAAGTCATGGATGCAAGCCGTGCTGGGTCGCACCGAATCCGCACTGGATACGTTCTTGCCCGCGGCCGACGTGCTGCCGCAACGATTGCACGAGGCCATGCGTTATGCGGTGCTGGGCGGGGGCAAGCGCGTACGTCCGTTGCTGGTCCATGCGGCCGGCGAAGCGGTGGGTGCGCGGGCCGAGTCGCTCGATGCAGCTGCCTGCGCGATCGAGATGATCCATGTGTATTCGCTGGTGCATGACGACATGCCGGCGATGGACGACGACGCGATGCGACGCGGCAAGCCCACCGTCCATATTCAATATGACGAGCCTACCGCGCTGCTGGTGGGCGATGCCTTGCAATCGCAGGCGTTCATTACGCTGGGCGCGCCCGTCCTGACGCCGCTCCAGCAAGCCGCATTGATGCGTGAACTGGCCATGGCCAGCGGCTCGGTCGGCATGGCTGGCGGCCAGGCAATCGACCTCGCCAGCGTCGGTACGCAGCTGGCTCGTCCCGAGTTGGAGACCATGCACCGCCTCAAGACCGGGGCCTTGCTGCGCGCTGCGATCAGAATGGGTGCATTATGTGGTCCGGCGGCGCAGGCCGACGCCAGCGAGCGAGACGCGCTGGACGCCTACGCCGCGGCGATTGGACTGGCTTTTCAAGTGGTGGATGACATTTTGGACGTCACCGCCGATTCGGCTACGCTGGGCAAGACTGCCGGCAAAGACGCCAAGGATGGCAAGCCCACTTACGTGTCGATTCTTGGCCTGGACGCTTCGCGTGCGCTCGCGGAGCAGTTGCGCGGCGACGCGCATTCGGCATTGACGGCTTTTGGGCCGCGGGCGCGCCGTCTCGCGGAACTGGCTGACTTGGTGGTCGACCGGGCCAACTGAACGGGTTCTGGCACAATCCCTCATTTGGGGAACCAGACGGCTTGTGAAGCAGACCAAACATTAAACCGGAGCTGATGCGCCGCAGGATCAGGTGAACAGCTCCCAGAATGGAATGACGATGTACGATTTGCTGAAAACCATCAATGAACCGGCCGCTTTACGTCAACTCGACCGCAGTCAATTGCGGCCGCTGGCTGACGAGCTGCGCGCTTTTGTCCTTGAAAGCGTTTCGCAGACCGGCGGACACCTATCGTCGAATCTCGGCACGGTCGAGTTGACGATAGCATTGCACTATGTGTTCAGCACGCCGGAAGACCGGATAGTCTGGGACGTCGGCCATCAAACCTACCCGCACAAGATCCTGACCGGGCGGCGCGAAGCCATGTCGACCCTGCGTCAAGCGGGTGGCATTTCGGGTTTCCCGCGCCGCTCGGAGTCGCCGTATGACACCTTTGGCACGGCCCATTCCAGCACCTCGATTTCGGCTGCGCTCGGCATGGCGATCGGCAGCAAACTGCGCGGCGACCACCGTCACGCGATTGCCGTGATCGGCGATGGCGCGATGACGGCCGGGATGGCATTTGAAGCGATGAATAACGCAGGCGTTTGCGACGACCTGCCGCTAATCGTCATTTTGAACGACAACGACATGTCGATTTCGCCGCCGGTCGGCGCGCTGAACCGTTACCTGGCACGGCTGATGTCGGGCAAGTTCTACGCTGCCGCGAAAAAAGGCGTGGAACGCATGCTCAGCGTTGCACCGCCGATGCTCGAACTGGCGCGCAAGCTGGAAGAGCATGCCAAAGGCATGGTCGTGCCGGCCACGATGTTCGAAGAATTCGGCTTTAACTATATCGGACCGATCGACGGTCACGATTTCGAGTCCTTGATCCCCACCCTGCAGAACATCAAGGGCTTGCGCGGACCTCAGTTCCTGCACGTCGTCACGCGCAAGGGGCAGGGCTACAAGCTGGCCGAAGCCGACCCGGTGCTCTATCACGGCCCGGGCAAGTTCAATCCGGCCGAAGGTATCAAGCCGGCCGCCAAGCCCAGCAAGAAGACCTACACGCAGGTATTCGGCGAATGGTTGTGCGACATGGCGGAACTCGATTCGCGCGTGGTCGGCATTACCCCGGCCATGCGAGAAGGTTCCGGCATGGTCGAATTCGAAAAGCGCTTCCCCGATCGTTACTACGATGTCGGCATCGCCGAGCAGCATGCGGTTACGTTTGCCGGCGGTATCGCTGCGGAGGGGCTCAAGCCCGTCGTGGCGATTTATTCGACCTTCCTGCAACGCGGCTACGATCAGTTGATCCACGACGTTGCGCTGCAGAATTTGCCGGTCGTGTTTGCGATCGATCGTGCCGGTTTGGTCGGCGCCGATGGCGCGACGCACGCGGGCGCTTACGATCTGGCTTTCCTGCGCTGCATCCCGAACATGATCGTGATGGCGGCTTCGGACGAAAACGAATGTCGCCAGATGCTCTATACGGCGGTTCAGCAAAATAGCCCGACCGCCGTGCGTTATCCGCGTGGCGCGGGCGGCGGCGTCGAAACGGTCAAGCAAATGACGGCATTGCCGATTGGCCGAGGCGTGGTGCTGCGCGAGTCGACCCAGCCGGCCGGTAGCCGCATCGCTATCCTGGCCTTCGGCACGATGGTTGCACCGGCTGTGGCCGCGGGCGAGACGTTGAACGCGACAGTCGTTAACATGCGGTTCGTGAAGCCGATCGACGCTGCGTTGATCGCCCAACTGGCGCAAAATCACGACGCCTTCGTCACAGTCGAAGAGGGCTGCATCATGGGCGGCGCGGGTTCGGCCTGTGTCGAAAGCCTACTCGCAGGTGGGGTTAATCGGCCGGTACTGCAATTGGGGCTGCCCGATCAGTTCATCGATCATGGCGATCCAGCGAAACTGCTGGCGTCGTGTGGCCTTGATGCAGCGGGCATTACCGCTTCGATCCGCAAGCGCTTTTTCGGCGCCGAGCAAGGAAATGCCGGTAACAAGGTTGCAAAATTGGTCGCATAGTCAAATCCAATTCGTGACAAAGGGCGTCGCTTCCGATTCCGCGGGGCGATGTCCGGTCAGGCGGCCGGAGTGCCGAACCGAAGTGTATAAGCACGCCGTTTGACCAGCCCAACGTTAGATCTGCCAAACAATACGCACTGGATGCAAAGCATGACTGCGCGGGTAGGTAAAACGCCGCGGTCGGCAACATGTCGCCGGGGCCACCCTCGGGGTCATCTGGCGTTTAATCGCCGAGTCGGACCAAGGGAGCTTCCAATCGACACGGAGCTATCCAGCGCGCACCAAAGGAACTTTGATGAATCAGATGAATGCCGCGTTCGTGATGCCGGACGTGCAGAGTAACCCCGATACGCGTCAAATCCCCATCCAGCGCGTTGGCGTCAAATCGGTACGTTATCCGCTCTCGATACGCACCGCCACGGGCGCGGTGCAGCCGACGATAGGCACTTTCGGACTGGACGTTCATTTGCCGGCCGATAAAAAAGGCACGCACATGTCGCGTTTTGTCGCGTTGCTCGAAGATAGCGCGCAACCTCTCGACGTCGCGACTTTTCGCGCCATGCTCGCGCAAATGCTGGTCAGGCTCGAAGCGCATGCTGGCCGTATCGAGGTGAGTTTTCCGTATTTCATCAAGAAAGTGGCGCCGGTCTCGGGTGTCGAGAGCTTGATGGACTATGAAGTGTCGCTGATCGGCGAAGTGCGGGACGGCGTGACGCGCGTATTCCAGAAGGTCGTGGTTGCGGTCACCAGCCTGTGTCCGTGCTCGAAGGAGATCTCGCAATACGGCGCACATAATCAGCGTTCGCACGTGACGATCAACGTCGAGCTGGCTGCAGACCTGCCGATCGAAGCGCTGGTGCGCATAGCCGAAGAAGAAGCGTCGTGCGAATTGTGGGGCTTGCTCAAACGTCCCGATGAGAAATTTGTCACCGAGCGCGCTTACGAGAATCCCAAATTTGTCGAGGATCTGGTGCGGGACGTGGCCGTGCGGTTGAATCAGGAACCGGCGATTGCCGCCTACGTGCTGGAAGCCGAGAACTTCGAGTCGATACACAATCACAGCGCCTATGCGGTGATCGAGTTCGACAAGCGCACTGCGGCCCTGTAGGCCGATCATCGATCAGCCTTGGTTGCAAAAACCGCCGCCTGGGCTACACCCCAAAAGTTGAATTAAACTGACCCCAAGAAGACGGACACATGTCCAATGTCTTGGGGTTTTTCATGGGCCACGCACCGTGTGGCGTGCAGCGACTATCAAACGCCGGCCAGGCTCGTCAGATCCCAGCGTGGTTTGACCGTAAACGCGTAGTCGCAGCCGGCCTGCTCCGGCCAGCGGGCCAGACGCAATGCGCCCGCCAGCGCGATCATCGCGCCGTTATCGGTACACAGCGCGAGGTCCGGGTAGTGCACGCTAAAGCGCCGTCGGGCTGCTGCGCGGTTCAGCGCCTCGCGCAATTGCTGGTTGGCGCCCACGCCGCCCGCCACCACCAGGCGGTTCAAACCGGTTTGCTTGAGCGCGCCTAGCGACTTTGCGACGAGTACGTCGACGGCTGCATCGACAAAGCCGCGCGCGATATCGGCTTTGGCTTGTTCGCACAGGTTGCCTGTGCCCAATTTTCGCACTTGGGTCAGCACAGCGGTCTTGAGGCCGCTGAAACTAAAATCGAGATCGCCTGAATGCAGCATCGGTCGCGGCAAAGTCACCGCGCCGGGTACGCCGAATTCGGCCATGCGCGATACCGCGGGGCCGCCCGGATAACCGAGTCCGAGCAACTTGGCAGTTTTGTCGAAGGCTTCGCCTGCCGCGTCGTCAAGGGTTTCGCCCAGCGTTTCGTAGGCGCCCACGTCAGTCACGCGCATCAACTGGGTGTGACCGCCCGAAACCAGCAACGCGACAAAGGGAAAGCTGGGCGGCGCATCGGCCAGCAATGGCGAAAGCAAGTGGCCTTCGAGATGATGGATGCCGATGACGGGCTTTTGCCAAGCCATGGCCAGCGCATTGGCGACGCCGGCGCCGACCAGCAATGCGCCGGCCAAGCCGGGCCCCTGCGTAAACGCAATCGCGTCGATTGCCTTGGGTGCGGTTCGGGCTTGAGTCAGCACTTCTTCGAGCAGCGGCAGCACGCGTCGAATATGGTCTCGCGAGGCAAGCTCGGGCACGACGCCGCCATATTCCCGGTGCATGGCAATCTGCGAATGCAAGGCGTGCGCGAGCAAGCCGCGCGTCGTGTCATAGAGCGCGAGACCTGTTTCATCACAGGAGCTTTCGATACCGAGAACAAGCATGGGAGAGCAGCATTACTGCGCCGCACAGGTGCGGCGCAGATCAATAAGTAAGACCGTGGAGTATAGCAGCGGGGCGCTGGCGCTCACGTTGTTGCGCCGGCTCGGTCGAGAATCGCGTGCACGTCGAGCCCGCCGATATCGATCGCCCCATAGACTCGGCCTTGGCTTGCGGTTCCGGCGCCCAGCCGGGTCGCGACAAATGCGTCCGCGACCGCGCTGGGCGCGAATTGCCGCAGCAAGCTGGCCTGCGCCGTCAGCACCAGGCGCTGGGCCAGCAGACGTGCACCGGCTTCCAGTGCCTGCGGCGCCGCGCATGCCGTGCGCAGCGCCTGTATTTCGGCGTCGATCGCAGGGTCTTTGCCTGCTGCGGCCGAGAGCTCGTCGAATAGCGCGCCGACAGCCTCGGGCTCGCGGCCGATAGCGCGCAACACGTCCAGGCACATGACATTGCCCGATCCTTCCCAGATCGAGTTGACCGGTGCTTCGCGATACAAGCGCGCCATCGGGGCATCGTCGATGTAGCCGTTGCCGCCAAATACTTCCATCGCCTCACCCGTCAGTTCGACTGCGCGCTTGCAGACCCAAAACTTGGCAGCCGGTGTGACGATGCGCTTCCAGGCGCGTTGACTGGCGTTGTCCGGCGCTTCGAACGCTTGCGCGAGACGCATCATCAACAGTGCCGCGGCTTCGCTTTCGAGCGCGAGGTCGGTGAGCACGCTGCGCATCAGCGCGTGTTCGATCAGCGTCTTGCCGAACGCACGGCGCAGCCGGGTGTAGTGGAGCGCTTGCACGACCGCCTGGCGCATCAGAGCCGCGCTGCCGATTACGCAGTTCAGTCGCGTATAGGTCGCCATCTCGATGATAGTTGGAATGCCGCGGCCTTCTTCGCCGAGCAAGATACCCCAGGCATCCTGGAATTCGACTTCGCTGCTGGCGTTCGAACGGTTGCCCACTTTGTCTTTCAATCGCTGCAACTGCAGGGCGTTCTTGCTGCCGTCCGGCCTCCAGCGGGGCATATAGAAGCAAGAGTGGCCTGCGCCGGTGGTGGCTACCACTAGGTGGGCGTCGCACATCGGCGCGGAGAAAAACCACTTGTGCCCCGTCAATGTATATTCGCCGCCGCGCCCGCCCGCAGTAAGTGGCGTCGCATGCGTGGTGTTGCTGCGCACATCGGAGCCGCCCTGTTTTTCGGTCATTCCCATGCCCACCCACATCGATGCTTTTGCCTCGATCGGCACGTCGCGTGGATCGTAGCGGGGTGAGTAGAGCTTTTCGCGCAAGCTGTCGAACAGGACAGGCTCGTTTTGCAGAACCGGGATACTGGCCAACGTCATCGTGGCTGGACATAATGCGCCGCCTTCGATTTGACCGTGCAGATAGAACGCTGCCGCATACGCGCTCCACCGTCCCGCGCGCGTCTGCGCAAACGGCTGCGACGCGAGCCCATGGGCGCGGTAAAGCGTCATCAGCGCATGCCAGCTGGGATGAAAATCGACCTGGTCGATGCGCCGCCCACGGTGGTCGAACGCCTGCAGTTGCGGCGGATGACGGTTCGCCTGCGCGGCTAGCTCGAAGGTCGCGGCGCGCCCCAGCTCAGCGCCGTACGACGTCAGCTCATCGGCATGCCAGCCGGCTTGCCCGCGTTGCACCGCCTCCTGCAGCGGCAGATCGGTAGTGTAGAGGTTGTAGTCTTGCAGCTCGTCGACTTGATTGGTGATCTCGTGGGTCTGCCAAGGCATGGTGATCTCCGCGCGGGGATGGACTGTGCATCATTGAGCCATGAATCACGATTCACGGCCCATGAAGTCGGTCGGCAACTAATCATAGACGATTGCGCTCGGGCTACGGCCCGCGGTTACAATGCGCGCCATGGAACATTTCGATATTGCCGTGGTCGGCGCGGGCGCGGCCGGCATGATGTCTGCCGCCGTCGCAGGCCAGTTGGGACGACGCGTGGTGCTGATCGACCACGCGGAAAAGCTCGCGGAAAAAATCCGCATATCGGGTGGCGGGCGGTGTAACTTCACCAACCTGCACGCCAGCCCGGCCAACTACCTTTCGGATAATCCGCGCTTTTGCCGCTCGGCGCTGGCGCGCTACACGCCGCGCGACTTTCTCGATCTGCTGGCGCGGCATCGTGTGGCCTGGCACGAGAAGCATAAGGGGCAGCTCTTTTGCGACACGTCCAGCCAAACCATCATCGATGTCCTGCAACGCGAGTGCGAGACCGGTCGCGTAAGCTGGCGCAGGCCGGCCGTGATCGAGCAAGTGCGGGGCGGCGCGGATCAGCCGTTTCGTCTGACGACCACTGCGGGGACGATCACTGCGCGCGCGCTGATCATTGCAACCGGTGGCCTGTCGATTCCGAAAATAGGCGCGACCGATTTTGCCTATGGTCTCGCGCGCCAATTCGGCCTGAAACTGATCGAGCCACGCCCGGCACTTGTGCCGCTGACCTTTACCGCGGCCGACTGGGCGCCTTTTGCCGCGCTTTCGGGGTTGTCGCTTGAGGTGGCTGTGCGCACCGGCGCCGGGCGCCAGCGCCAGGAATTTGTCGAAGACCTGCTGTTGACCCATCGGGGCCTGTCCGGGCCGGCTATTTTGCAGATTTCGAGCTACTGGAGGCCGGGCGAGCCGCTGGAAGTCGATTTGTTGCCTGGCCAGGATCCGGTGGCGGGATTGCTCGAAGCCAAAGCCGGCTCGAAACGGCAACTGGCCAATTTGCTGGGAAGCTGGCTGCCCGCGCGCTTGGCCACGACCTGGGTGCAGGCGCAAGGCTTGTCAGCGGAAGCGCGACTGGCGGATCTGCCGGATCGCGCATTGCGCGCACTGGGTGGCGCGTTGGCAAGCTGGTCGCTCACGCCCAGCGGGACGGAGGGCTGGCGCAAGGCCGAGGTGACGCTAGGCGGCGTGGACACCCGCGAATTGTCGTCGGCAACGCTGATGGCTGAGCGTGTGCCTGGCCTGTATTTCATCGGTGAAGCGGTGGACGTGACTGGCTGGCTGGGCGGTTACAACTTTCAGTGGGCCTGGGCCTCCGGCGTTGCCGCAGGGCAGGCGGCGGCGCAAGCGACGCGAACGGCCTAGCCGTTCGGCGAGCGGGGAAGAAACAGCGCAGCTCGGGCGGCGCAGATCGAGCAGCCGGCGCCAAGAACGGGGTGCGAACAGCCGGCGCCGATGGCGCGACGGCAAATTCGCCTGATGAATCCAAAGGTCGCGGCGGGCATGATATTATTGAATAGATTGCCTCAGACATTTCCGTGCGTCGCCCGATATGACCCATGCCACTGTGCAATACGACACGGCGCGCCCGCGCGCGATAGTTGGCACGGTAGTTTTCAATAAGCGAGATTCTGACGCAGCTCGTCCGGCGCTCGCGCGTTGGCGCGAACTCGATGTAGCAGATCCGCTGAGGTAACCCCGCTGAAGTAAGCCCGCTTTGGGACCGTTGTCCCCCAGCGGGTTTTTTGTCTGGCCTGGACGCGCAAGCGCGCTCGGCGCCCTCTGAAGACCCACTGAAATTCAGGACGTTGTCGATGAGCCTCAAAGAACGCATTACCGAAGATATGAAAAACGCCATGCGCGCCAAAGATACCGAGCGCCTTGGCACGATCCGGCTGCTGCTGGCGGCGCTCAAGCAACGGGAAGTCGACGAACGCATCGTGCTGGACGACGCGGCGGTGGTTGCGATCACCGACAAGCTGATCAAGCAGCGCAAGGATTCGATCAGCCAGTTCCAGGCGGCCAACCGCCACGACCTCGCCGACAAGGAAGCCGCCGAGATCGTGGTGTTGCAGGCCTATATGCCGCAGCAGTTGTCGGCGGACGAAGTCGCTGCGGCAGTCAAGGCGGCGGTCGAGCAAACGGGAGCGACAGGCGCGCAGGAAATGGGCCGTGTGATGGCGGTGCTCAAGGCGCAGTTGGCCGGGCGTGCGGATATGACTGCGGTTTCGGCGCAGGTCAAAGCTGCACTGTCCGGTGCCAAATAAGGTAAAGGCGCGCTGATGATTCCGCACGCCTTTTTACAGGACCTGTTGAACCGGGTCGACATCGTCGATGTCGTGGGCCGGTTCGTCCAGCTCAAGAAAGGTGGTGCGAATTTCATGGGGTTGTGCCCCTTCCACAACGAAAAAAGCCCGTCGTTCACGGTGAGTCCGACCAAGCAGTTCTATCATTGCTTTGGCTGCGGTGCGCATGGCACTGCGATCAGTTTCCTGATGGAACACACCGGCGTGACCTTTCCCGAAGCGGTCAACGATCTGGCGCAGTCGGTGGGGATGACGGTGCCTCACGAAGCACCGTCGGGGCAATTCGGCGGGGGCGGCACGGTGGGCGGCAGCCCGCGTGCACCGGCCGCGCCCGCGCTGAGCGACGCGATGCGAATCGCTTGCGATTACTATCGCAAGCAACTGCGCGGCGCCGCCAACGCGATCGATTACCTGAAGCGCCGGGGCCTGACCGGTGAAATTGCGCTCCATTTCGGGCTGGGCTATGCGCCCGAGGGCTGGCAAAACCTCGAAGCGGTATTCGACAACTATCGCGACGACGCGCTGGTCGAGGCCGGCCTGCTGATTACCAGCGACAAGACCGATTCCCAGGGACAGCCGCGGCGCTACGATCGTTTCCGAGATCGCATCATGTTCCCGATCCGCAACGTCAAAGGCCAGGTGATCGGCTTCGGCGGGCGGGTATTGGACAGCGGCGAGCCCAAATACTTGAATTCGCCCGAAACACCCCTATTTACTAAGGGCAGCGAGCTTTACGGCCTGTTCGAAGCGCGTCTTGCGATTCGCGAAAAAGGTTATGCGCTGGTGGTCGAAGGCTACATGGATGTGGTTGCGCTGGCGCAGTTGGGATTTCCGAACGCGGTGGCGACACTAGGCACTGCCTGCACGCCGGTGCATGTCCAGAAGTTGTTCCGTCAGACCGATACGGTGATTTTCAGCTTCGATGGCGATAATGCCGGGCGCAAGGCGGCGCGGCGTGCGCTGGATGCCTGTTTGCCGCACGCAGCCGATAACCGGACGGTGCGGTTTTTATTTTTGCCGCCCGAGCACGACCCCGACAGCTATATTCGCGAGCAGGGCGCCGATGCCTTTGCACAGGCCGTCGAGCGTGCGCTGCCGCTGTCGCAGTTTTTGCTCAATGAAATCGCCGCGGGTAAGCAACTCGACCAGCCGGAGGGACGGGCCAAGGCCCTGTTCGACGCCAAACCGCTGATACAGGCGATGCCAGCCAACGCGCTGCGGGTGCAGATTTTGCATATGTTGGCCGACCGGCTAGCTACCCCTTTCGAGGAGGTTGCTGCATTGTGCGAAGTCACGGGCCGCGCGATCGCACCGCTGCGCGCGGCGCCTGCCAAAAGCGACCGGCGCCGCGTGACCGGTAATGAGCAGCGCGCGTTGCGTAATCTGGTGATGTTCCCGCGTATCGCGCAGACCTTGAGCGCCGAGGACGAAGCGACTCTGATGGAAGTCGCACGCAATCGCGAGTTATTCGAAGAAGTGCTGGTCCACGCCCGCGGGCTCGGGGATGCGGCAAAATTTACCGTGCTGTCGACTTCGCTGCGGGCGTCGCCGAATGCGCCATCGTACGAGGAAATTTTTCGCGAAATTCTGGTCTATGATGAAAATGTCCGCGATGTCATGTTGCACGACCCGGACCTCGAAGCTGATGCGTTGCGCCATGAGGAACAGGAGCGCGTGGCGGCGGAAGAGTTGCGCGCCGCTGTTGCCCGGCTGCGCTATGACGCTTGGTGCGAGCGGCTCGAACGGCTGTCCAGGCAGGCGCGGCTTGAACCGGAAGAAACGGCCGAATTCACGGAGTTGTCGCGCCGAGCAGCGGAATTGAAGAAGCAGCTGGCGACGCCTTCCGGTTCGAGTGGGCTCGCGTGATATAATTGAAGGTTTTCAGCGTTTCGTTTTCTGTAAAGGGCGAGATCAGGATGGCAAAGACTACGAGCGGCAAGGCAGCGGTAGGCAAGACGTCTGAAGGACAGAAAAAGGCCGTAACGGCCGCCAAGACTGTTCGCATCGACCAAAAAGGGGCGAAAACGACTGGTTTCAAGCAGGGCCAGGAAGCAAGCAAGCAAGACAAAACCACGGTTGCGGTAACCGCCAAGGGGGCCAAAGGGCCTGCCAAGGTCGCAGCACAGCCTGCGGGCAAATCGGTCGCCAAGTCAGCTCAAGCTGTCAAGATAGCGTCCGAAGCTGCGATCACAGGTACCGACAAGCGTGGCGTCGTGAAGAGTGCTGCAAGCAGCACTGTGAAGCAAGTGAAAGAAGCCGCGGCTGCCTCCGGGACAGCCGCACGCTCCAGTAAAGTACCCAAGGCTGAGGCCGCTGAAGTTGAAGTCGAAAGTCAGCGTGTCGAAATCAAAGCCGCTACGGCGAGTTCCATGAAGAAACAGTTGAACGAAGTACCTGTCGGGGAAACGGCTCCCGTCACCGAGCCTGCGCAAGCCGCAGTGCCGGAAGTGCCTGTCAAGGTGGAAAAATTGAAAGCCCGGGACCGTCGCGCCAAGGAAAAGGCCCTGCTCAAGGACGCGTTTGCGTCGCACCAGCCGGGTACCGCCGAAGAGCTTGAGGAACGGCGTGCCAAGTTGCGCGCGTTGATCAAGCTCGGCAAAGAGCGCGGCTTCCTGACGTATGCCGAAATCAACGACCACTTGCCGGATAACTTCGCTGAAACCGAAGCGATCGAAAGCATCATCAGCACGTTCAATGACATGGGTGTGGCTGTCTACGAACAGGCTCCCGATGCCGAGACGCTGCTGCTCAACGACAACGCGCCGGCTGCGACCAGCGATGACGAAGTCGAGGAAGAAGCCGAAGTCGCTTTGTCGACGGTCGATTCGGAATTCGGTCGGACCACCGATCCGGTGCGCATGTACATGCGCGAGATGGGTACGGTCGAACTGTTGACGCGCGAAGGCGAGATCGAGATTGCCAAGCGTATCGAAGAAGGCCTCAAGCACATGGTGCAGGCCATCTCCGCCTGCCCGACGACGATCGCCGATATTCTTGCGATGGCCGAGCGTGTCGCGGGCGAAGAAATTCGCATCGACGAACTGGTCGACGGCCTGATCGATCCGAACGCCGCGGACACCGACGGTTTCAATGCGGCGCAAGCCGAGGAAATCGAAGCGGAAGTGGTCGAAGAAGTCGAATCGGAACCTGTAGAAGAGGAAGAGGACGATGACGGCGCTGCCGCCGCCTCGGCCAACGCTGCCCAGCTCGAACAGCTCAAGCGCGATGCGCTGGAGCGCTTCGCACAGATCAGCGAATGGTTCGACAAGATGCGCCGCGCCTACGAAAAGGAAGGCTATAAGTCGAAGGCCTACCTGAAAGCGCAGGAATCGATACAGTCGGAATTGATGTCGATCCGCTTTACGGCTCGTACAGTCGAGCGTTTGTGCGACACGCTGCGTGCGCAGGTCGATGAGGTGCGTCAGGTCGAGCGTCAAATTCTGCATACGGTCGTCGATAAATGCGGCATGCCGCGTGGCGAGTTCATTACCCGTTTCCCGGGTAACGAAACCAATCTCGACTGGGCCGTCAAGATTTGCGACGAAAACCATGCTTATAGCGCGGTGCTGATACGCAATACGCCGGCGGTTCAAGAGCAGCAGCAAAAGCTGATCGATTTGCAGGCTCGCGTGGTGTTGCCGCTCAAGGATTTGAAAGAAACCAACCGTCGCATGGCGGCCGGTGAATTGAAGGCGCGTCAGGCCAAGCGTGAAATGACCGAGGCCAACCTGCGTCTCGTGATCTCGATTGCGAAGAAGTATACGAACCGCGGCCTGCAGTTCCTCGATTTGATCCAGGAAGGCAATATCGGCTTGATGAAAGCCGTGGACAAGTTCGAATACCGTCGCGGGTACAAGTTCTCGACGTATGCGACGTGGTGGATACGCCAGGCGATCACGCGTTCGATCGCGGACCAGGCACGCACCATCCGGATTCCGGTCCACATGATCGAAACCATCAACAAGATGAATCGGATCTCGCGCCAAATCCTCCAGGAAACGGGCCTTGAGCCCGATCCGGCGACGCTGGCCGAAAAGATGGAGATGCCGGAGGACAAGATTCGCAAGATCATGAAGATTGCGAAAGAGCCGATTTCGATGGAAACACCGATTGGCGACGACGATGATTCGCATCTTGGCGATTTCATCGAAGACACCAATACCGTGGCGCCGTCGGACGCGGCACTGCATGCCAGCATGCGCGATGTCGTGAAAGACGTGCTGGATTCCTTGACGCCGCGCGAGGCAAAAGTGCTGCGCATGCGTTTCGGTATTGAAATGAGTACCGATCACACGCTCGAGGAAGTTGGCAAGCAGTTTGACGTAACCCGCGAACGGATCCGTCAGATCGAAGCGAAGGCGCTGCGCAAGTTGCGTCACCCCAGCCGTTCAGACAAGCTGAAATCGTTCCTCGAAGGTAATTGAGGTACAGGCAAAACCCAAGTTACCGTGCGGTTTGGTTCGCGCGGTAACGGCGGGCGGCGTAGCCGCCTGATAGATCGGGCCTGTAGCTCAGTTGGTTAGAGCAGAGGACTCATAATCCTTTGGTCGTCGGTTCAAGTCCGACCGGGCCCACCAATAAGCAGTAAAAACGAGAGGTTACATGCTTCGGCATGTAACCTCTTTTTTTATTCCGGTCGCTGTTTCATGTAGCCGTACTACGGTTGCCGCGCAAATCAGCAGCGTGTGACGATATTCATTGCGATTAGTTTAAAGAGGTTTTTGACCGTGCCGAGTGACGCAGCCCTATGGGATCTCCATCCCATAGGGCTTCCATGTGCGTCACCCGATCCCGCTTGCCCCGCGCCAGCAACAGCATGGCCGCATAGAGCAGTATTTTGGCAGCCGCGCACTAACCAGAACAATTGCATCGCCAGATCGCTCCCGGCAATATCGCTGAGCACGCAGGATATCGATTTTGGGCAAAAACAGATCGAACACTTATTTCATCGTCACAGGGGGTGCTTTGTGCGTGATATCTCATATATTCAGCAAACGACAGATTCAAGCAATCCCTTGGCTCGCTTTGCGCATCGAGAGCGCATGGCCCTGGCGTTGAAGCTGGTGATGGAGTTCTGCGAGCCAGCAGGAACGGTGGTCGATTTTGGCTCCGGCCCGGGCCTCTTCCTGCACACCTTGGGCGAGTCCAGGCCAGACATACGCTTGATTGGCCACGAACCGTTCATGGCCGGTCAGTATCCCGAGGTCAGGTACGTGGAGACGCTCGACGCGCTGCCGCCCGGGAGCGTCGACGTGCTGACCGCCTTCGAGGTTTGCGAGCATCTCTACGCGCACGAGATCGTCAGTCTGCTCAGCGACGTCGAACGCGTCTTGAAGCCCGGCGGCGCGCTGATCATCTCGGTGCCCATCATGTACGGCCTGGCGGTTGTTCCCAAGGTACTGAACTGGATGGTGCGTAGTCGCAAATTGAAGACCGAATATACATTCGGCGAAATATTGAAATCGGCTGCCGGTATTTCAGTGCCCCGCCCGGAGAATCCGCGTCCCACTCATAAGGGCTTCGATTTCAGGGATCTGCGAAAGACCATCAGCGAGCGATTTCCAATTGATCGCGTGTATCACAGCCCGGTCGCACTCAGTCCGTGGTGGATGAGTTCGCAATATTTCATGACCTGCCGCAAGTCCGCTTAGCTCAGCCTCGGATTAAATCCCTATCTCCTTTAAGTTCGCTCAATGCCTGGCCGTTGGATTCACATCGACAGTGTCCGCCTTCCGGGCATTCAGCGACCTTGGTCTCGATGCTCCTCGACAAAGCCCGTTACCGTTCGCCGCTGCACCGTAAAGACGCGTGTCCGGGGCCCGTGGTTTCGAGCGTGAACGCTTGGTAAGCGGCGGCTTAATGTACGGGTTCTTGCTAGGGTTAACGCTCGACGGTATGTTCCGTTTTCTTGCCATGCGGGATTCGGGAGTAGTCCGATATAGGCAATTGGGTGGACTCCAGAACGTCGCGAAATCAAAGCGGGCCGGCCAATTTTCGGACCCCGAATAAGCGCGCAATGTCCTTGCGGAATAAGGGTTTAGGTCAATTTTACAAGCCCGTGGTGCAATCGGGATAAGGGTAATCATGGGGGCGCCGATGATGTGGTGCTTTCACAACGGGGCAGTGCGGAAAACGTACGGAATACTGGGATAAACCAGTCACGTTTGGTATCGTTCACTCGAACTTCTCGCGAAGTCGCGTTAGCAAGGAATTATCGCTAGTAGCCTTGTTACGGAAAAAACTAAACGACACAATTGATTGGAGATCATTCGATGAAAAAGTCGCTTCTCGCTCTGGCAGCTCTGAGCGCGTTCGCTAGCGTCGCACATGCGCAAAGCAGCGTTACTCTGTACGGTATTATCGACGAAGCTGCCGTGTATGAGAGCAGCCAAAAAACCGGCGGCGCCAATACGGCCGCTAGCCCGAACGTCGGCGGCAAAAAGGTTGCATTCGATTCGTTGTCGGGCCTGAACGGTAGCCGTTGGGGTTTGAAGGGTGCTGAAGATCTGGGCGGCGGCCTGAAAGCCGTGTTCCAATTGGAAAACGGTGCCAACATCAACACCGGTGGTTTCGGCCAAGGCGGTCTCGAATTCGGTCGTCAAGCTTATGTCGGCTTGAGCAGCAAGCAACTCGGTACGGTAACCATGGGTCGTCAGTATGACTCAGTGGTCGACTTCATCGGCCCGATGATTTTCGCTGACCAGATCGGTTCGGCTTACTCGGCACTGCCGGGTGACGTGGACAACGCTAACAACGGTCAACGTATCAACAACACCATCAAGTACACCAGCCCGAACTTCAACGGCCTGACGTTCGAAGGCGTGTATAGCCTCGGCGGCGTTGCTGGCGAAATCGCTCGCAACCAAGTGTATTCGGCAGGTATCGGCTATGCGAATGGCCCGTTTGCGTTGGCTGCAGCAATCTTGCACGTCAATCAACCGAACGTTTCGTACTTCAGCAATAGCGCGATCGGCGCAGGTTCGCTTGGCGCGGCACAAAGCAGCGTCACGACGACCAGCAGCCCGATGTACGGCGGCTACGTCAATGCCAACTCGTTCCAGAGTGCAGCTGTTGGTGGCACGTATGCACTGGGTCCGGCTAACTTCGGGTTGATCTACTCGAACGTGAAGTTCTCGAACCTGGGTAGCTCGTTGTCGGCTAGCGCCAATGGTTTCCCGGTTGTTGGGCAGGCCGGTACTGGCGTAGGCACGGCAGTGTTTAACTCGGTCGAAGCCAACTTCACGTGGCACTGGACGCCGGCCCTGCAAACGGGTGGTTCGTACTCGTACACCACGGGCAGCAACGTTCAGTTCGCTGGTCTGACGACCAACGGTACCCACAACTCGGGCGGCGTGCATTACAACCAGTTCAACTTGTCGACCGACTACGCGTTGTCCAAGCGTACCGACGTCTACGTCCTGGGTGTTTATCAAATCGCTTCGGGTATCGACTCGACCGGCACCGCCGCTACTGCATCTATCAACACGCTGAGCGGCTCGACCAACAATCACGAAGCTGTGGTTCGCGTCGGTCTGCGTCACAAGTTCTAAGCTGTTGTTTAAACAGCTGTTGTAGAAAAAGCGCCTTCGGGCGCTTTTTTTATTCGAAAGACAATTCCTCGGCTTTAGTGGCTTGTTTAGTGGCTTGAATTCAAGCGGCGCGCGCTCACGCTAAACTGTCGATACCGCATCTTCGCGGACCTTCCTTAGCCCCGTCATTTTTCAGGAGCGAGTCCTGCCATGCCTCGCAAACAGCGCCTGCGTGCCAACGAAGGCATCACCTTGCATCAGGTCGCCGAGCAATTGGGTGTCAGCGCGATTACCGTGTCTCGGGCGCTACATAATCCGCATAAGGTCTCCCAGGCGTTACGCGCGCGTATTCTGAGCGCAGTCGACGAACTCGGTTACGTGCCCAACCGTTCGGCCCGCTCGCTGGCGTCGGCCCGTTCCCGCACTGTCGTGGCGCTCGTGCCTTCGCTATCGAACACAGTGTTTATCGAAACGCTGGCCGGCATTCACGAGGTGTTGCATCCGCTAGGCTACCAAGTCTTGATTGGCAACACCGGTTACAACACCGACGAGGAGGCGCGCTTACTGCGCGCGTATCTGGAGCATGCGCCGGACGGTATCTTGCTGACCGGTTTGGGGCAACCCGAGGCGATACGAACATATCTCGAGCGCCTGGCGCTGCCCACGGTCTACATGATGGATTTAACCGACGACGGGCGTGCTTGCGTTGGACTATCTCAAGTCGATGCCGGGCGCAGCGTGACACAGCATTTGCTGGCGCGAGGCTATCGCCGCATCGCTTATCTGGCAGCCCAACTCGACGAGCGCGTGATGAAGCGAGCTGCGGGCTATCGCGCCGCGCTACAGGCGGCTGGATGCTACGACGCCGGGCTCGAGTACCTGAACCCGGCGCCGTCGTCCGTGGGGCTCGGTGCGCAGATGGCCGCAAGGCTGCTTGCCGAGCGTCCCGACTGCGATGCCGTTTTTTGCTGCAACGACGACTTGGCGTTGGGGGTCTTGTTCCATTGCCAGCGCAATGATCTCGCGGTGCCGCAGCGGCTGGCCATTGCCGGCTTCAACGATCTGGAGGCATCGGCCTGGACTTGTCCGCCGCTTACGTCGATCGCTACCCCGCGGCATCGGATCGGGGTCGAGGCGGCGCGCATGCTGATCGAAATGATGGATGGCGCGACGCTCAGCGAGCGGCAGCGCGATCTGGGCTTCGTCCTGCAAGCGCGCGCTAGTAGTTAACCTTGATAGTCCTGAATGAAAGATAGCGCTAACATTCCGCCCTGAGTCTGGGCCGAATTTGAGCAGAGACACGTAATGAAGGTATCGCGATGAATGCTGTGACCGGGCATAACGACCCCACAACGCCTGCTGTTGCGCCCAACCTGGTGGTCATGGGGGTATCGGGTTGTGGCAAGAGCCTGATCGGTACGCAACTGGCTGCCGCCCTGGGATTCGAGTCGCTGGAGGGCGACGCCTTCCATAGTGCGCAGAACATCGCGCGCATGTCCGCCGGCGTTGCCTTGACCGACGAGAATCGGGCCGGCTGGCTTGCGAACCTGAGCGAGCGCTTGGCCCAAGCGCGTGCGCAGGGCCGACACATTGTGCTGTCGTGTTCGGCGCTGAAGCGTCGTTATCGAGACGTGTTAAGGCAGGGCGATCCGCAACTCGTGTTTGTCTATCTGCACGGCGAGCGCGCCGTGATCGAGGCCCGCATGGCCAGCCGGGCTCACCATTTCATGCCGGTAACCCTGCTCGATAGCCAGTTTCATGACCTGGAAGTGCCCCAGGCCGACGAAGACGCGCTCACCGTGAATATCGAACATTCTCCGGAAGAAATCGTGAATCAGGTGGTGGCGGCTTTGCATGCCCGTGGCTAGAAAAAACAACTCAGAAAAATAATCAGGAGACAGCATGAGCGACACCTACGCTACTACGCAAGCCGGCAGCGCCAAACGCATTCCGAGGCGCCGATGGGGAATCGGCGCGTTGCTGGGCGTTGGCGTGCTGATCAACTATTTCGACCGGATCAACCTGTCGGTGGCAGGGCCGCAACTGCAGGAAGCGTTTCATCTGACGCCCGGTCAATTGGGCTTGCTGTTCAGCGCATTTTTCTGGTCGTACGCGATGCTGCAAATTCCAACTGGCTTGCTGCTTGATCGTTTCGGCGTGAAGCGGGTGGGGCGGTGGGGCGCGTTCCTGTGGGGTGTCGCGTCGATTATTACGGCGCTGGCCGGCGGCTTCGGCGGCATCTTTGCCGCGCGTGTGCTGCTCGGGGTCGCCGAGGCACCGGGCTTTCCGGCAAGCTCGAAAGCCACAGGCTATTGGTTTCCGCGTCAGGAGCGTGCGCTGGCGACGGCCTTGTTCGATGCCGCTGCGAAGTTTTCCAATGTCATCGGCGTTCCGCTTGTCGCGTTGGCAGTGGTGGGATTGGGCTGGCGCTGGGGATTTGCCGTCACGGCGATCCTTAGCCTGGGGTATTTCGTCGCTTTTTATGTTTTCTACCGCGATCCGAGCGAAGACCGCAAGCTTAGCGAGACCGAACGCGAATATATCCGAGCCGGCGGCGCGACTCAGGAGGGCAGCAGCGCGACTAATTCGCTCGGCATGCTCGCTTATCTGCTGAAGAACCGCAAAGTGTGGGGACTCACGATTGGTTTTGCCGCTTACGGTTATTCCTTTTATTTGTTTTTGACCTGGCTGCCCGGTTACCTGGTGCAGACCATGCACATGACCATCCTCAAATCGGCCAGCTACGCGGCGATTCCGTGGGTATGTGCGACGCTGGCCGATTTGCTGGTGGGCGGCTGGCTGATCGACCATCTGATCGGACGTGGCTATGACGAGACGCGCGTGCGCAAGAGCGTGCTGGTCGCGGGTATGCTGTTCGGACTCGCGGTGTTCGGTGCGACCTTGACCCAGGATCCGCATTGGGCGATCGTCTGGATTTCCGTGGCGCTATCGGGGCTGGCGGCCGCGGCGCCGGTCGGCTGGTCGATACCTTCGCTGATCGCACCGACCGGAGGCACGGCTACGGTCGGCGGCATCATGAACTTCGCCAACAACCTGATGGGCGTTGCGGCGCCCATCGTGACAGGGTATATCGTCGGCTACACGCAGTCGTTCACCAACGCGTTTCTAGTCGCAGGCGTCGGTCTGGTCCTCGGTATTATTTCATTCGTCTTCGTCCTCGGGCGCATCGAACCGATTCCCGATGCCCCGCGCAGCGACTTATAAAGTACATGCACATGCGCTACAAGCACTACAAGGGCGGGATCTACGAGTGGGTTTGCGAAGCCACGCTGGAGCCCGATCCGTCTGTCACGATGATTGTCTATCGCGCCGCCGATGGCCGGCTCTGGACCCGGCCATCGGCGGTTTTCTTCGAAATGGTCGAAGTGGACGGCCAGCAAGTGCCGCGTTTCGCTCCACTGGACTGACTCAACGGTGTCGCCTTACTTTGCATCGGCGGCATCGAGTCGGCGTCGTCGTTACGAAATCAATCTTGTGCATTTAATAAATCTATTGGATGAAATTGTTAATAGCAGTTAAATTCCGGTCACTGCCTTAGACCCTCGCTTTTTAACTCATCCAGGAATGCACCATGCAACGTCCAGAAATCAAGACGCTACAAAACCTCGAATCGGCGTTCGCCGGCGAATCGATGGCGCACGTCAAATACCGTTATTTTGCCAAGCTGGCGCGCGCTGTCGGTGACGAAGAAACGGCACGCACCTTCGAGGAAACCGCCGACCAGGAACTCCTGCATGCGTTTGGGCACCTTGATTTGCTCTATCCGGCCGCGGACATGACGCCGGCGAAATCGCTGCAAATTGCGATCGACGGCGAGACGTACGAATATACCGAGATGTATCCGGGCTTTCGCAAGACTGCCGAAGCCGAGGGCAACGATGCGGCGCTCAAGGAGATCGACGAGCAGATCGTCGAGTCGAAAGAGCACGCCGCGCGTTTTCAAGCTACGCTAGCCAAGGCGGCCAAGCGTTTTGCCGCACTCGCCAAAGTCGAAGAGCGGCACGCCAACCACTATCGCGCGGTACTCGAAAAAGTCAGCGCCTGATGCCAGCGGGCCAAGCGCCGTGCGCGCCTGGCCGTGACCAGCAACAAACCTTGAAATGAAATGATGGAGTGATTTGATGAAAACGTGGGAATGCATCGTATGCGGTTTTATTTATGACGAATCCAAGGGCTTGCCGGAAGAAGGCATCGCCGCCGGCACGCGATGGGAAGATATCCCGGACGATTGGGAGTGCCCTGACTGCGGGGTGTCGAAGTCCGACTTCGAAATGGTCCAGGTGGCCTGACCGGCACGGTATCATCGTGCCTGAGCCGGGGGGGCATGAGCCGGGTCGCATCTGCGATGCTGGCTCCCCCAGGCTACTATTGCGCATCGAGTAATACCCCATGGCGGGATTCGGCGAGCAGCGGATAATGTGCTCGCCGATTTATTTTTCTGAAATCGTTTTTTAAAAATCGAAAACGGCCTCGCTCTTTTCCAATTCTCTCAGACTGCAGATCGCTTATGGAACCCGTCATCATTGTAGGCAGCGGACTTGCCGGATACACCGTCGCGCGTGAATTCCGCAAGCACGACAAGACCACACAAATCATCATGATCACGCAGGACAACGGCGACTTTTATTCGAAGCCGATGCTGTCGAACGCGTTTGCGCAAAAGAAGACGCCCGAACAACTTGTTTCGAGTCCGGCCGCAACCATGGTCGAGCAAATCAACATGACGCTGCTCGCGGGTGCCAGGCTCAACGCCATCGATGTGGCCAAACATCAGGTCGATACGAACCTGGGCCGCTATGACTACAGCAAACTGGTGCTGGCGCTGGGTGCCGACCCGGTGCGTCTGCCGTTTGGCGGCAACGCCGCGGATGAAATCCTGTCCGTCAATGATCTTGGCGACTACGCGCACTTTCGCAAGAAGGTCAGCTCGGCCAAACGGGTGGTGGTCATCGGCGCCGGCTTGATCGGCTGCGAATTTGCCAACGATTTGCTCGCGGCCGGCATTGCGCCCACCGTGGTCGATCCCATGAGCCATCCGCTTACCGCGTTGCTGCCGGAATCGGCGGGGCTCGCCGTCAAATCGGCGTTGCAGGCTGCCGGGGTCGAGTGGCGATTCGGCACGACCGTGCAGGCGGTCAACCACGCCGATGGCGCGGGCGGCGCTGAGGGTGCCTACCGCGTGGCATTGGCCGACGGCAGCGTCGTCGCGACGGATCTGGTCTTGTCGGCAGTCGGTCTGCGCCCTCGCACCGCGCTCGCACGTGAGGCGGGCCTGACGGTGAACCGCGGGATCGTGGTCGATTCCCTGGGCACAACCAGTAGCGAGGATATCTACGCGCTAGGCGATTGTGCCGAGTATGAAGGAGCGGTCCTGCCTTACGTGCTGCCTATCATGACCGCCGCGCGCGCAATCGCGCAGACGCTGGCCGGCACACCCACTGCGATCGCATTTCCTCATATGCCCGTGAGCGTCAAAACGCCGGCCCATCCGGTTTCGGTCCAACCGGCCAAGGTTGGTGTCGCCGGCACCTGGGAAATCGCCGTCTCCGAAGACGCGGGGCTTAAATTATTGTTTACCGATGAGACAGGCAAGCTGCGTGGTTTTGTATTGACCGGCGCGCGTACCGTCGAGCGTGCAGCGATCGTGAAGCTGCTAGGGTAAATTGGCTGTGAGATGCGGATGGCATGGGCATGCCATGGGTTGGCCATAGGCTAGCCATGGGGCCAGCCATGGGGCTGCCATGGGGCTGCCATGGGGCTGCCATGGGGCTGCCATCGAGCTTGCCATGTTAACATCGCGACCCTGACCCAATCGGATAGGCCGGTTGAGCCAACCCGCTAGCCTGCTTTAGGAGATCTCGATGACCTACTCAGCCCGAATCGGCACCCCTCTCACTGTTTCGGCGACCCGCGTGATGCTGCTCGGAGCCGGGGAGCTCGGCAAGGAGGTCATCATCGCCTTGCAGCGCCTTGGTTGCGAGGTAATCGCGGTGGATCGTTATGCCAACGCGCCGGGCCACCAAGTTGCACACCGAGCGCATGTGATCGACATGACCGATCCGCTTGCCTTGCGCGCCTTGGTGGAGCTGGAGCGGCCGCATCTGATCGTGCCGGAAATCGAGGCGATCGCAACCGATGCGCTGGCGCAGATCGAAGCCGATCAACTGGCGGAAGTGATCCCGACCGCGCGCGCCACCCAATTGACAATGAATCGCGAAGGCATACGCCGACTGGCTGCCGAGGAGCTCGGCGTGGCCACGTCGCCTTATGCCTTTGCGCAGTCGTACGAGGCGTTGCAGGCCGCCATCGATGCCGGCATCGGCTATCCATGCGTGGTCAAGCCCGTCATGTCGTCGTCCGGCAAGGGCCAGTCGGTGCTACGCAGTGCGGCCGACGTGCGCGGCGCATGGGACCATGCGCTCGCGGGCGGGCGCGTGAATCGCGGTCGCGTGATTGTCGAGGGCTTTATTCGCTTCGACTACGAGATCACACTGCTGACGGTGCGCGCGATCGATCCGGCCACCGGCGATGTCGCGACTTCGTTCTGCGAGCCTATCGGCCATCTGCAAGTCGACGGCGACTACGTCGAATCTTGGCAACCGCAACCGATGTCGGCATTGGCGCTACAGCGCTCGCGTGAGATTGCCGACCGCGTTACGCGTGCACTGGGCGGGCGCGGCGTATTTGGTGTCGAGCTATTTGTGCGCGGCGACGAGGTCTGGTTTTCGGAGGTCAGCCCGCGCCCGCATGACACGGGGTTGGTGACCTTGTGTTCACAACGGCTCTCCGAGTTCGAGCTGCACGCGCGCGCGATTCTCGGCCTGCCGGTCGATACCGCTTTGCGCGAAGCCGGCGCCTCGGCGGTGATCTATGGCGGCCTGGACGAAGCGGCAATTGCGTTTGAAGGCGTTGCGCAGGCGCTGGCCGTACCGCGCGCGGACTTGCGTTTGTTCGGCAAGCCCGAGAGCTTCCGCAAGCGGCGTATGGGCGTGGCGCTCGCCGTGGGCGATTCGGTGGAACAGGCCCGCGAACGCGCCAAAGCCGCGGCAAGCAAAGTCAAACCCGTCAGTACCTCGGTCGGCTGATCGATACGCGCGGGCTGGGCCCCGTGCGCCTCGTGCTTTCGACGGTTGCACGGTTGCGGCGGATTTCCAGGCGTTTGGGCGTTCGCTACGGAGGCGGCCGGTGCGACGGTACGGGGGGCTGCGCCGCGGGCGTCCGGCGATGCGCAGGCCGGCGGCGTCATCCGATTGCCGTGAGGGTGGTACAATCCCTGACTTATGTGATAAGCAGGTTCCGATTTATCACGCTATCCCCAAAGGCGCTGAATCAACAGGCCGTCGCAGTCGCCCGAATTCGGTCTGGCTGCCTAAGTTTCAGCATGGCGGACTGGTAGTCCGCGCGGGCTTGCCCCGCAGCCCCGACCTATAAGCGAAAGTTCAATGTCCGATACACCGGTTTCTCCCGTCGATTTGCCGACCAATACGCCCAGCGCGTTGCCAGCCGATGCAAGTATCGCCGCTCCTGACCTCGATGCAGCAGTAAGCAAAACGCCCGTGGAAGTCGCCCCTACCAATTTCGACGGGTTCGGTCTACACCCGGATATTCTGAAAGCCGTGCTGGAGTCGGGTTACACGACGCCCACGCCGATTCAAGCGCAAGCGATTCCCGTGGTGCTGGCAGGCCGTGACATGATGGGTGCGGCGCAGACGGGCACCGGCAAGACCGCCAGCTTCGCGCTGCCGATCATCCAGCGCCTGTTGCCGCTGGCAAGCAGCAGCGCATCGCCGGCACGTCACCCGGTGCGCGCACTGATCTTGACGCCCACCCGCGAACTGGCCGATCAGGTCGCCGACAACGTCCACAATTACGCCAAACACACTGCGCTGCGCAGCATCGTCGTATTCGGCGGCGTCGACATGAACGCGCAGGCTGCCGAACTGCGGCGCGGTGTCGAAATTCTGATCGCGACTCCGGGGCGCCTGCTCGACCACGTGCAGCAGAAAAACACCTCGCTGAGCCAGGTGCAGATGCTGGTGCTGGACGAAGCGGATCGGATGCTGGATATGGGCTTTCTGCCCGACTTGCAGCGCATCCTGAATCTGTTGCCCAAAGAACGCCAGACCTTGCTGTTTTCAGCGACGTTTTCCAACGAGATTAAAAAGCTCTCATCCAGTTATTTGCGCAATCCCGTCACCATCGAGACGTCGGTGCGCAATTCGACCGCAACCAACGTCAAGCAGATCGTCTTCGAAGTCTCCGAGGGCGACAAAACGGCGGCGGTGGTGCAGTTGATTCGTGAGCGCGGTTTGAAGCAAGTGATCGTGTTTTGCAACAGCAAGATCGGCGCCGGTCGCCTGGCGCGCCAAATCGAACGCGATGGCATCGTCGCTTCGGCGATTCATGGCGACAAGTCGCAACTCGAACGTATGCAGGCGCTTGAAGCGTTCAAGCGCGGCGAACTGGTTGCGCTGGTCGCGACCGACGTGGCGGCGCGCGGTATCGATATTTCCGATCTGCCGGCGGTGATCAACTTCGACTTGCCGTTCAATGCAGAAGACTACGTGCACCGGATCGGCCGCACGGGCCGTGCAGGCGCGTCGGGCGATGCGCTCTCGCTGTGCTGCCCGAACGAGCGCAAGCAACTGGCCGATATCGAAGCGCTGATCAAACGTCCGCTCGAACGCGGCACGCTGGTGGTCGACAACCCGTCCGCGTCGCGTGAACGCAGCACCACCGCGTCAGGGGAGCGTGGCCGCTCTTCGGGAAGCAGCCGGTCTCGCTACGAGGACGACAGCCGTCCGGCACGCAGCGCTTATGCTGCGCCGGTGGATCGTGAGCGTACACGTCACGTACGGTCTACGCCGCATAAGGTGGAAGACGAAATATTCTCGAAACCGTATGTGCCGTCGCAGACCAGTCGCGCGGCCGACACCGTCAACGATGGTGTCCATGGCAGCAAGAAGCCGGCGCCCAAGCGTCAGGTTGCGGCATTGCTGGGCGGCTTTCCCCGCAAGCCGGCAGAAGCCTGACGGCACATAGGCGCCCTGTATCAAAATGGGGGCGCCAGGGGCGGTTTGCGGGCCGCTCCTAAGCAATCTTCCAAGCAATCTCTAAGCAATACCGTGGGCACCGGCCCAGGCCGCGCACGCGTTTCGATAAAACCCTTCGACTGACTCCGCCTGTATCTCAAGGCCCAGGTGCCGCGCCGCAATCTTCAACTCGGTCAGCGGTTGCTTGGCGTCGAGCGCCGTCGCGCCGGTCTGTTTGCTGAGTTTCTCACCCGTATTGGCTTGCACCACGGGAACGTGCAGGTACGTCGGCGTCGCCACTGAAAGCAAACGCTGCAGATAGATCTGTCGCGGTGTCGAATCGAGCAAGTCTGCGCCGCGGACCACATGCGTGATGTGTGCATCTGCATCATCCACCACGACCGCCAGTTGATAAGCCCATAGCCCGTCGGCGCGCTTGAGCACGAAATCGCCAACTTCAGTGGCGAGGTTCTGTGTGAGCGGGCCTTGCCACCGGTCGATAAAGGTCAGTTCAGGACCTCGCAGCGCCGGCGCGCCGTCCAGCGCCACTGCAGTTGCCTCAGCCGTTGCGGTCGCCTCGGTTCCTCCAATTGCGGTCGGCACGCGAACCCGCCACGCGCGCGCTGGCCGCCCGTTCAGGCCATTGCGACAGGTTCCCGGATAAGCCAGCGTGGCGTGTCGCTCATGACCGCCCGCCAGCGAGTCGGCGATCTCCTTGCGCGTGCAACCGCACGGATAGATCCAGCCATCCGCGCTCAGACGTTCGAGCGCTGCCTGGTAAGCCGCGTCGCGCGTGCTTTGCCAAAGCGGTGGTACGTCGGCGTGCATGCCGTAAAGCGCCAACGTCTTGAGGATATGGTCTGCCGCACCCGGTTGAGTGCGCGGCGTGTCGACGTCTTCGATACGTAGCAGCCAACGCCCGCGATGCGCGCGCGCGTCGAGATAGCTGGCCAATGCGCTGACCAACGAACCGAGATGCAGCGGGCCGGTGGGCGAGGGCGCGAAACGGCCGCAATAAGACGAAGACATGGCGAGCGAGCCTAGTGCCTGGAGTCGGCCGCGACGTCAGTTGCGACGGTAGCAGCGCTATCAGGCGCGACGTCCGCCGCTGGGGCCAGCGACGGCTTGAGTGCCGGGTCGAGCGCGGTGCGTTCATCGAAGACAAAGCAATCGCCTCGATAATGCGCCCCGCCCACTTCCTCGAAGTACTTGAGGATCCCGCCTTCGAGCTGGTAGACGTGATCGATGCCGAGGTTGCTCATATGGATCGCGGCTTTTTCGCAGCGTATGCCACCGGTGCAAAACGACACGATGGTCTTGTCAGCCAGCGCATCGCGATGCTCGGCCACGGCCGCGGGAAACTCGCTGAATTTGCCAATGCGGTAATCGATCGCCTGTTCGAACGTGCCGAAGTCGACCTCAAACGCGTTGCGTGTGTCGAGCAACACAACAGGGCGTCCATCGTCGTCGTGGCCGCGATCGAGCCAGCCTTTGAGCGTGCGTGCGTCGACCGCGGGCGCGCGACCGGCCTCCGGGCGAATCGCCGGTGCGTGCATGGTAATGATTTCTTTTTTTATCTTGACGCGCATGCGCCGAAACGGCTGATGTTCGGAGAAACTCTCCTTGACCTGCAAGTCGGCGAATTTACCGTCAAAAAGCGCAGCGGTACGCAGGTTCAACAGAAATTGTGCGACCGGCTCGCGCTCGCCGGCCACGAACAGGTTGATGCCTTCGGGCGCAAGCAGGATGGTGCCGCGCAGGCCCAGCGTCGTGCAGCGCTCGAGCAGATACTCCTGGAGTACCGGCAAATGGTCCAGCGAGACAAATTGATAAGCGGCAAGATTGACTACGTTCATGGCAAAAACCAACACCTTTCTCAAGACCGGGCTGGATGCGCCGCGAGCGGGCCATCCAGGACCTGCACCAGCGCATCAAACGCGCGAGCCTAACCCGCGAGTCAAACCGGCGTGCTAAACCCGTGCGCCCAACCCGCGCATTAAACCCGCAGGTTAAATGTCTATTATCCCGCAAGCGGCCACCCGCTCCAATTTATTCGCTCGGCTGGCCGTGTATCCGTTCATCCAGCCGCGTGCCGTATCGATCGTGCCCGTTATTTTGCCGCATGCAGAAACGCGAATCGAACGGGGCGACGCGTTACAATAATCGCTATGCCAAATCCAAGCTTCGTTCATCTACGCCTGCACTCCGAATACTCGATCGCCGACGGTACCGTGCGCATCGACGACGTGGTCAAGGCCGCAGCCGCAGACGGCCAAGGCGCCCTCGCGCTGACGGACCTGAGCAATACCTTCGGCCTCGTCAAGTTCTACCAGGAGTCGCGCCGCGCCGGCGTCAAGCCGATTGCCGGCTGCGACGTCTGGATCACCAACCCGGGCGACCGGGAGAAGCCGGGTCGGCTATTGCTGCTGGTCTGCTCGCGCCAGGGTTACCTGAATCTGTGCGAGTTGCTCACGCGCGCGTGGCTCACCAATCAATACCGGGGCCGTGCGGAAGTCGACGTGAGCTGGCTCGAGGCGGGCCTGGCCGAGGGGCTGCTGGCGCTGTCCGGCGCGCTGCTCGGCGACGTCGGCATGGCGCTGGCGGCCGGCAACCCCGACCTCGCAACACTGCACGCGCAACGTTGGGCGCGCGTGTTCCCGCAGCGCTTCTACATCGAGCTGCAGCGCACCGAACAACCGGGCGTGGCGGCATACGTGAGGCACGCCGCGGCGCTGGCCGCGCAAATCGGTTTGCCGGTCGTGGCGACCCATCCGGTGCAGTTCATGACCGGCGACGATTTCATGGCGCACGAAGCGCGCGTGTGTATTTCCGAGGGGGACATGCTGGCGAACCCTCGACGCTCGAAAAAATTCACCACCGACCAGTATTTTAAGTCGCAGCAGGAGATGGCGGAACTGTTTGCCGACATCCCTTCGGCACTGGCCAATAGCATCGAGATTGCAAAGCGCTGCAACCTGACGCTCGAGCTCGGCAAACCCAAATTGCCGCTGTTTCCGACCGACGGCATGTCGCTCAATGACTACCTGGTCCATCAATCCAAGGAAGGCCTGGAACAACGGCTCGCGCACCTCTTTCCGCATCAGGCCGAGCGCGACGAACGGCGCCCGACCTATTACGCGCGTCTGGAATTCGAGTGCAGCACCATCATCAAGATGGGCTTCCCCGGGTACTTCCTGATCGTTGCCGACTTCATCAACTGGGCCAAGAACAACGGCGTCCCGGTCGGCCCGGGCCGAGGCTCCGGCGCTGGTTCGCTGGTGGCTTACGCATTGAGCATTACCGATCTCGACCCGTTGCAATACAACCTGCTGTTCGAGCGCTTCCTGAATCCTGAACGCGTTTCGATGCCCGACTTCGACATCGACTTCTGCCAGCACGGTCGCGATCGGGTCATTCAATATGTGAAGGAAAAGTACGGCGCCGACGCGGTGTCGCAGATCGCCACGTTCGGTACGATGGCGGCCAAGGCTGCGGTGCGCGACGTGGGCCGTGTGCTTGATCTCGGCTACAACTTCACCGACGGCATCGCAAAGCTGATCCCGTTCAAGCCCGGCAAGCATGTCACGATTGCCGATGCGATGAAGGAAGAGCCGTTGCTGCAGGAACGCTTCGACAACGAAGACGAAGTGCGTCAATTGATCGAGCTCGCGCAGCGCGTCGAAGGGTTGACTCGCAACGTCGGCATGCACGCGGGGGGGGTGCTGATTGCGCCGGGCAAGTTGACCGATTTCTGCCCGCTGTACTCGCAAAGCGGCAGCGAAGACGGCGGCGGTGTGATCAGCCAGTACGACAAGGACGACGTCGAAGCGGTTGGCCTGGTCAAGTTCGACTTTTTGGGTCTGACCACGCTCACCATCCTCGACTGGGCCGAACGTTATATCCGACGGCTCGATCCGACGATGAAGGACTGGAACTTGAGCCAGGTTTCGCTGACCGATCCGGCTGCGTTCCAGATCCTGAAAAAAGCCAACACAGTGGCCGTGTTCCAGCTGGAAAGCCGCGGCATGCAGGGCATGTTGAAAGACGCCCAGCCCGACCGGTTCGAGGACATCATCGCGTTGGTGGCGTTATACCGTCCGGGGCCGATGGACTTGATCCCGAGCTTTTGCGCCCGCAAGCACGGCCGCGAAGTGGTCGAGTATCCCGATCCTCGCGTCGAGCCGGTGCTCAAGGAGACCTACGGCATCATGGTCTACCAGGAGCAGGTGATGCAGATGGCGCAGATCATCGGCAACTACTCGCTGGGCGGCGCCGACTTGCTGCGCCGTGCGATGGGTAAGAAAAAAGCCGAAGAGATGGCGCAGCATCGCGCGCTGTTCCGCGACGGCGCGGCGCAAAACGGCTTGAGCGCTGCCAAGGCCGACGAGATCTTCGACTTGATGGAGAAGTTCGCCGGTTACGGTTTCAATAAATCGCACGCCGCCGCTTACGCGTTGCTGGCGTATTTCACCGCCTGGCTCAAGGCGCATCACCCCGCCGCGTTCATGGCCGCCAACATGAGCTTGGCGATGGACGACACGGACAAGGTCAAGATCTTGTTCGAGGATTGCTTGAACAATGGCTTGGAGGTCCTGCCGCCCGACGTCAATCATTCTGCTTACCGCTTCGAGCCGGTGGCGCCGGAGGTAGCGACGGTACCGAATGCAGCGGCATCGGCCGCGCGCGCTGCCGCACCTGGCAGCACACCGCCGCGCGCCACCAAGATCCGCTACGGTCTGGGCGCGGTCAAAGGCAGCGGGCAGGGCGCCATCGAGGAAATCCTGCGGGCCCGCGAAGAGCGGCCGTTCACCGATCTGTTCGATTTCTGCATGCGGGTGGACCGCCGTGTCGTCAACCGTCGCACAATCGAATCGCTGATACGTGCCGGTGCGTTCGATACCTTGCATGCCAACCGCGCTGCCGTGCTGGCGTCGGTCTCGCTGGCCATCGAAGCCGCCGAGCAGGCCAGCGCCAACGCGCATCAGGTCGGGCTGTTCGACATGCCCGACGGTGAGCCGGATCGACACGATTTGATCGTCGAGACGGAATGGCCCGAAAAGCGCCGGCTGCAGGAAGAAAAGGCCGCGTTGGGATTCTATCTGTCGGGCCATCTGTTCGATGCCTATGCGGGTGAGGTGCGTCGCTTTGCTCGGCAGAAACTGGCCGACCTGAAAGAGGGGCGCGACAAACTCGTGGCTGGCATCGTTACCGGTTTGCGTACGCAGATGACACAGCGCGGCAAGATGCTGATCGCGTTGCTCGACGACGGTACCGGCCAGTGCGAAGTGACGATTTATAACGAGCAGTTCGAAGCCAACAAGGCGCTACTCAAAGAAGACGAGCTGCTGGTGGTGCGCGGTCAAGCCCGTTTCGACAGCTTCAGCGGCGGCCTGCGCTTTACGGCCGATACGGTGATGGATCTCGAGCGCGCCCGGCGCCAGTTCGCCGATGCGCTCACGCTGTCGGTCAACGGCAATGCCAATGCCGGCCGTCTGCGCGAATTGCTGCAGCCTTACTGCGTGCCGCTGGACGAAGGCGGTGCACAGATTGCCCCGGCACCGGCGTATGCCGCGAGCGCGAAGTCAGGAGGGGCGCAGTCCGGCGGCTACAACCGCGGTGGTCAGGGAGGAGGGGCGGGCGGCGGCCGCGAGCGACGCAGCGAGCCGATTCCGCTACCGCCCGGACTGAAGGTGCGAGTTCACTACCGTGGCGAGGGCGCGGAATGTTTATCGGAACTGGGCGACACATGGCGCGTGCGGCCTAGCGACGATTTGCTGAGTTTGCTCAAGCAGGAATTTACCGGCGAAGCCGTCGAGATTTCATACGGGCCGCGCTGACTTTTGACGCCTGATGCCTGATGCTGCGTGGAGCGTCAGGCGCCACTACTGCGTGAGCTCGTCGATTCCCACCTCGGCCCGCGTGGTGCGATTGGCGAGCCGCGCGACCACCTTGTCGTAGTTCGGCCCTTCTCGATCGCGCGGTTGTTCGCGATGCCACAGATGAAAAATCTCGGTAGCGTACGCGCCGAGCTTGCGATCCACGCCTGCATTGAACAAGCGCGCAACCAGATCGGCGTCCTCATGTCCCCAACCCACGAAGGTTTCGTCAAAGCCGTTGACGCGCTCCAGATCGTCGCGCCACGCACTCATATTGCAGCTCTTGATGCCGCGCCATTTGAAGCGATCCAGGCGGCGCCAGGCGCGATCCGGCAATTTGGCCCACAACGGCAAGATCTTGTTGACGTTGCCGCTGAGCCGCTGTTTGAGCCAGAAACCCGGGCGCGCATCGGGCAGCGTAAGCTGCTGCTCGATCACTTTGCGCGTCAGGGTTTCGCTGAGCAGAATGCGGCTGCCTGTCACCACTGCGTCCTCTTCTGAGAGGCGACGGTGCTGGGCGATAAAATCGTGCTGCGGCACGCAATCGCCGTCGAGAAAAATAATGTAATGACCGCGAGCCCGAGCAATGCCCTTATTGCGTATCGCGGCGGCGCGAAAGCCTTCGTCCGGATGCCACACGTGCTCGATGGGGATGGGCGTGGTTTGTGCGAGCCGCTCGACCAATGCGCGGGTGTCCGGACCCGAACCATCGTCGGCGACGATGATCTCGTAGTACGGATCGTACTGGGCCACGCATGCGCTCAGCACGCGCTCCAAGGCGTCGGGCCGGTTGTAGGTGGTAATCACCACCGAAATCAGCATCTTGTTATTCATGACGTTTTTCGTTCGTCGAGCAACATCAGTTTCAGATAACGGTAGTACGTTCCCTCCGCGTTCGAGATGGCCAGAATCAAACCCATGCGGCCATCGAGAAAGCCGCGCTGGATAAAATACGTGCGCGCGAAGCTCCAGAAGCCGTGCAGCAGTGCTTTACGCAGGCTGCCACGCTTGCTGCGCGCAGCGCCCTGCGTGGCGCCGTAGGTCGAGTAGCTGTCGACTTTTTGCAGCACCTCGGAGAAGTCGCGAAAGCTGAAATGGATCAGCGGATTGCGCAAGGTGCCAAGCGCAACGTCCGCATGCGGGCGCAGCGTTTCATGCACGAGATCGGGCGAGAATTGTGCCGAATCGCGCTGGAACAGACGCAGCACGTAGTCGGGCGACCAGCCCGCATGCTTGATCCACGTGCCGCAATAGCTCGATTGACGCGGCATCCTATAGACCTTGGCGGCGGGGGCTGCGACAGTCTGCAAGATTTCGTCGCGCAGGGCCGGCGAGACCCTCTCGTCGGCATCGAGCGATAATATCCAGGGTCCGCGCGCGGCACTCAGCGCGCGTTGCTTTTGCACCCCGAAGCCCGGCCAGTCGGTTTCGCTGACCTGAGCGCCCAGCTCGCGGCACAAGGCCTGCGTGCCATCGGTGCTGCCGGAATCGAGCACCACGATTTCCTGTACCCAGCCACGCACCGATTCGAGACAATCGCGGATATCGTGCGCCTCGTTCTTGGTAATGACGATGACGCTGATGGCCTGGGTCGGATCCGCCGAATCCGTACGGCCGATATCGTTCATGCCGGCTCTCCGGCCTCAGCGTACGGCAAGCGGATATCGGCATGGTGCTGGGCTGTGCGCGGGGCCGTGCGGTGCGGTTCGAACAATGAAGTAAGCAATGGTTATTTCCTGCAATAACGTATCGGTCGGATTGGCGGCACGGCGAGGAGGTGCTCCCGGTACAATACGGCATTCTGACGCGGCGGCAGGGCGCTTGGAGCCGGCCAGCGGCAGTGGTAACGGCCGCTCTTGGCACCCCCCGCGCCTGCCTTCGTGCATCGAGTGGCACCCGCCGCGCATTCTCTAATTTTGAGGCCGCATTGAGTATACAAGGAAATTCCGCCGCTCCCGGCGTCGCCAAGCCCGTTGCTACCCCTAAGGTCATGGCGCGTCTATGGCTTTATCTCAAGCCGCATGTCGGCGTATTGATACTCGCGATGGTCGCGATGGCCATCGTCTCCGCGACTGAACCCGCCGTACCCGCGCTGCTCAAGCCTTTGCTCGACAAAGGTTTCGGTTCGCACGACCACAGCAGCGCGCGGTGGTGGATTCCGCTCGCCGTGGTCGGCTTGGCGTTGTTGCGCGGGGTGGCGCAGTACGCTGCCAACTACCTGCTTTCTTGGGTATCGAACCGGGTGTTGCTCGACCTGCGCTTGAAAATGTTCGAGCAGATGCTGCATGCGCCCGCCGCATTCTTCCAACGCGAGACAGCCAGCACCATCATCAATGCCATCGTCTTCGAAGTGAACCAGGTGTTGAACGTGTTGACCGGGGTGTTGATTACCCTGGTGCGCGATTCGTTCACTGTGATCTTTCTGCTTGGCTACCTGTTCTACCTGAATTGGCGTTTGACGCTGATCGTGGCGGTCATACTGCCGGGCATAGGCTGGCTGGTCAGCAAAATCAATCGGCGGCTGCGGCGCTTGAACCGCGAAAGCCAGATGCTGACCAACGAGCTCTCGTACATCGTCGAAGAGACGGTAGGCGGCTATAAAGTGGTCAAAGTGCACAACGGCGAGCGCTACGAGCAAACCCGCTTTGAAGAGATGAGCCGGCGGCTGCGCGGCTACTCGATGCGCATGACGGTATCGGGCGGCCTGGCACAGCCTCTCACGCAATTTCTGGCATCGATCGCGCTCGCGATCGTGATTTCGATCGCGGTGCTTCAATCGTCGACCGACCAAACCACGGTCGGCGGCTTTGTCGCGTTCGTGACATCGATGTTGCTGATCATTTCGCCGCTCAAGCACTTGATCGACGTCAACCAGCCCTTGCAACGCGGCATGACCGCGGCCGAGCTGATCCTCGGGCTGATCGACGAGCCGGCCGAACCCAAGGGCGGCGATCGTCCGCTCGAGCGCTCCGCAGGCAAGGTGCAATTCGATCACGTCGCGTTCACGTATGGCGCGGTGCCGCTGCCCACGCTCGACGACATCTGCTTTACCGTCAAACCGGGTGAAATGGTCGCGCTGGCGGGGCCTTCGGGCAGCGGCAAGACCACGCTGGTCAATCTGCTGCCACGTTTCTTCAACCCGACCGGCGGCCGTATCCTGATCGACGACGTGCCCGTAGAAGACTATCGCTTGGCCGATTTGCGCAGCCAGATTGCGTTTGTCAGCCAGGACGTGGTGCTGTTCAACGATACGATAGCCGCCAACGTCGCATATGGCCAGACGGTCGATCGCGACAAGGTGAACGCGGCATTGGAGGCGGCCAACCTGCTCGGCGCCGTGGCGGCAATGCCGCTGGGCATCGATACGCTGGTCGGCGACAACGGCATGCGTTTGTCGGGCGGCCAGCGCCAACGCCTGGCGATCGCCCGAGCCATCTATAAAGATGCGCCGATCCTGATTCTCGACGAAGCCACGTCGGCGCTCGATTCCGAATCGGAACGCTACGTGCAGGCCGCGCTCGAAGTATTGATGAAGGGTCGCACTACGCTGGTCATCGCGCACCGGTTATCGACCATTGAACGCGCCGACCGCATTCTCGTGCTCGAAGGCGGTCGCATCGTCGAGCAGGGCAGTCACGCGCAGTTGTTGCAGCATGGCGGGCTCTATGCCAATCTGCATAAAATCCAGTTTCAGAAAGAGACTGTCTAACCGTTCGTGCCACTGCATCGACGCGTATTCACCGAAACGGGGCGGCAGACCCCGGCGCATATCTTCGGAGATCCCCATGACCGTTCCCTCGTCCGCTACACCGGGTTCTGGCGCGGCAGCTCAGCCGCCCAGAGCGATCAGCGCCTACCCGGTTCCCGACCCGTCGAGCTGGCCCGTCGATATCCGCGAGCGGATCATGGCGGTCCAGGAGAAAGCGGGGTTTATCCCGAACGTATTTTTGACGCTGGCGCACCGCCCCGACGAATTTCGCGCGTTCTTTGCCTATCACGACGCGCTGATGCTCAAAGAGGGTGGCCTGAGCAAAGGGGAGCGCGAAATGATCGTGGTGGCCACCAGCGCAGTGAATCGCTGCCTGTATTGTGTCGTGGCCCATGGTGCGCTGTTACGCATCTACGAGAAGCAACCTTTGCTGGCCGACCAGATCGCGGTGAACTACCTGAAGGCCGATCTGACGCCACGCCAGAAGGTGATGCTGGCATTTGCACTGAAGGTCTGCGAGAACTCGGCCGCCGTGACGACGGACGACTTTATCGAATTGCACGGACACGGTTACAGCGACGCTGATATCTGGGACATCGCGGCAATTACCGCGTTCTTCGGCTTGTCGAACCGCATGGCCAACGTGATTGCGATGCGCCCCAATGACGAGTTCTACACGATGGGCCGCGTGCCTAGAGCGTGAACCCGCAGCCGCCGACCCCCGGGTTGGCGTTGCCTCGCGCATGGCAGGCGAATCTTTGTCGTGCTATATGAGATGATATTGGCGCGGTCTAGCTCGCGGGGGCCATATTGGCCTGAACTCGCGCGGCAAACACCGGCCTAAGGAATCGATAACCTGGCTCTTGACCTGGAGCTGCTGTCCAACTCTCTCCTAGGGCTATCATGAAATTCAAGGATTACTATCAGGCCCTGGGGGTGGAACGCACCGCCACGGCTGCTGAGATCAAGAAGGCTTATCGCAAGCTGGCGCACAAGTTTCATCCCGACGTGACCAAGGATCCGGAGGGCGAGGAGAAATTCAAGGAAGCGCAGCAGGCGTACGCGACCTTGAAAGATCCGGAAAAGCGGGCTGCCTACGATAAGTTGGGCAGGCATGCTCCCGGCGAGCAATTCACTCCGCCGCCCGGCTGGGAGCCGCATTTCAACGCAGGCGGCTCCGCCGGTTTCGAAGACATCGATTTATCGGACCTATTCGCCGGCTTTGGCCGGGCCAAGCGCGGTGCTCAGTCACGGGACGATTTTCCAATGCCAGGTCAGGATTACGAAATCGCCGCGTCGATTTCGCTCGAGCAGATTTATCGCGGCGGCGAAATCGAGGTGAGCGCCGAGTTGCCCGAGTACGACAAACATGGCCGACCCCACCGGGTAGCTCGCACGTTTCGCATAACGATCCCGACGGGAGCCGCCGACGGCCAACGTCTGCGGCTCGCCGGCAAAGGCGGCACGGGGCTCAACGGTGGTCGCAATGGCGATCTCTACGTCGCGTTGGCCTTGCAGCCGCATCCGCTGTATCGGGTCGACGGCCGCGATCTTTACATCGATCTGCCGCTCACGCCATGGGAAGCGGTGCTTGGGGCCGCGGTCCAGCTTCCTACCCTGGGCGGCACCGTGGAGCTCAACGTCAAGCCTGGCACCACGGCCGGGCAAAGGCTGCGGCTTGCCAAACGAGGACTTGCGGCGGCAGACGGCACCATGGGCGCACTCTACGCGGTGGTGGTCGTGGAAGTGCCAAAAACGGTCAGTACGCGCGAACGCGAGTTGCTCCAGCAACTCGCGGCGGCTTCCGACTTTAATCCTCGTAAGCATTTTGCGTAAGGAAATGAGTCCATGACTATGCAAATAACCGATACGGTGTGGTTGAACGACGCCGCTGTATGCCGGATCGAGCATTTGGTCGAGGTGTCCGGTTTGTCGATGGAAGAAATCGAAGATCTGATCGAAGCCGGTGTCATCGCGCCGCAGCAGCCGGACGTACAGCCGCGCTCTTTCGAGCTCCGATACGTCGTGACCGTGAAGACCGCGCGTCGGCTGCGCGACGATTTTCAGCTCGACCCTCATGGCGTGTCGCTCGCGCTTACGCTGTTGCAGCGTATCGGCGAGCTGGAAGCGCAATTGGCTGCGACGCGGGCCAAGCGCGGACGTTGACACGGACGGCAGGCGCCCCGGATACGGGGGCGATGGGCGCGGCCCAGACTATGTACGCCAAAAAATAGTGCGCGACAGCCGACCGGATTGCGTACACACTCTGAGCATGCGGTCGCGTTCCGCGACTGGCATATCGGAGAAATATGATGGCAAAAGGTCAATTACGCGGTAACCGCGAAACGAAAAAGCCCAAACAACCCAAGAAGCTTCCTTCCCCTACCGACGGGACGACCTGGGCTGCAGCCAAGCCTGCTACTTCGGGCGCTGCGGCAAAGAAGAAATAAATCGGCAGTGCCGGATGGCGGCAACGCCAGCGACCGTCCGTCATGTCAACGTCGATCCGATCCGGCTTGCTGTTCTCCAAGCCGATCGGATTTTTTCATTCCAAAGCGTGCATGCGTCTCGCTCGCTCAATATGAGCCGTGTTCCAGATACGCCCAAGGTCGCTTTTCGCGATCGATGGCGCGAAAAAGCGCAATGCTGTCGCCCAGCCGCGTGGTCAGATCGATTTCGTCGAGCCCGTTCAACAGCATCTCTCGAAGCTTTTGGGGTGTGGCGAACGCGAACGTCAGCCCGTCGGGTGCCGTGACAGGCTCGTGCTCGAGATCGACCTCGACCTCGACCTCGACCTCGACCCACGCGTTACCGTTCGAGCTTGCAACCTGTTGCGCCAGCCTATTGACGGCCTCGATTGCTGGACTGGCGAGATGGGTGCGTGTTTTCGGGCCTTCGCGGTTTTCAGAATTTCGATTGGTAGTACTGATCACGCGGCGGTTCGCGAGGCGATCGGCGCCGCGGCTGGCGCACATCCCGCAACCGGGCTCCAGCCATTCGAAACCCGCGTCGCGAAACACCGGGTCCAACCCTGCGGCTTCAGCCGCGCGCTTCACCTGCGCCGAACCCGGGACGCAAACGGCGAGGACGTTTGCCGCGACTCTGCGGCCCTTGAGCACGTTGCTGGCCGAGCGCGGTGTCGAACTGTCTTCGGGGCGGCAGATCGTCAGCGCCGCACTCGCAGATCCGAGTCTGGCGCGGCATCTGCAAATCGTGGTTGGTGCAGCGCTGATTTATATTCGTCGGTTCCACTATGATCAACTTTATGGTCGTGGCACGTATCGGACGGCTGACAATTAACGTCGTCTCCGCGAAGAAGTCGAAGAAAGAAAGTCAAAATACGGTCTGCGTAATCAGCGGATGTTAAGATGTGTACGCTACGGATTTAATAACGCATACATTAATGACGACGTTTTTCATGGCGAATCGGACTGCCGAACTGGCAATTCGGGGGGGCTTGAGGCGGCCGCAACGGCGGAGACCCAGCATGTTGCACTTTCCAGAACGAATGACCGTCGTCGACGTATCGGCGCGCGACGGGCTGCAGAGCTTTCATCGCTGGGTCGATACCGACACCAAGGTGAAAATGGTCGATCGGCTTTCGCAGGCTGGTTTCCCGGTCGTCGAGGTGACCAATTTCGCCCATCCCCGTGTGATTCCCCATCTGAAAGACGCCGAAGATGTGATGGCGCGCATCGCGCGTCGCCCCGGCACTGTCTATCGCGCCCAGGCGCCGAATCCGCGGGGGGCCGAACGTGCGGTTGCCGCGCGCGCCGACGAGATTCTGGGTCTGATTACGGCGAGTGAAATCTATAATCTGAAGAATCAGAATATGACGCTCGAACAGGGTGTCGACGCCGCGCTCAAAACGTTTCGCGTGGCCGACGCTGCGCATACGCCATTCTTGATGGCGATCGGCACGGCCTGGTGGTGCGCCTACGAAGGACGGATTGCGCCCGAGCGTGTGCTCGGCCTGGTGGATCAATTGCGCAACGGGGGTATCAAGCGCTTTTATCTGGCCGATTCGATGGGCCTGGAAGATCCCCGTCGGATCAACCGGTTGATCCGGATGACGCTGGACCGGTTTCCCGACATCGACGTCGGCTTTCACGTTCACAATACCGGCGGCAACGGCGCGGCCAATTTGGTGGCGGCGCTCGATGCGGGGGCGAGTTTTATCGAGGGCAGTATTTGCGGCATAGGCGGGGGCATCATGACGCCGACCAGCGTTGCGGCGGTGGGCAACCTCGCTACCGAAGACATCGTCCATATTCTCAATGAGATGGAGGTGGAGACGGGAATATCGACCGAGGCTGCGGTCTCGGCCGCACGCGATATCGCGGCCTTGCTCGACATACGATGCCTAAGCTACGTGAGCGCCATCGGTACCCACAGCGAAGTGATGGAACAGGCTAAAACGCACGCGCGTTCTCACCCTGCATGAGGCGGCGGGAGTCCAAGGATCAGACGATGAAAACGACCAAGGCGGTGGCACGGCGCAAGAGCGGCAGTGAGGAGGCGCAAGCACCAGCCGCCGCGGCGGATTTCGCCGCGGTCGCCACGACCGGGCCTGTGACCGCGAGCGCTGTGGCCGCCAAAGCTATGGTGCCCGAGCCGCCCAGTTGGACTGCGGCCAAACGCGTCTTGCCCACCAAGCGCGCCAACAACGCGACCGACGCGGCATACGAGATCCTGCGCCAGAAGATCATGGATAGCGAGCTGGCGCCAGGTTCCCAATTGCTGGAGCAGGAGATCGCGCTGCTGCTCGGACTGAGCCGTACGCCGATACGCGAGGCCTTGATACGTTTGCAGCTTGAGGGACTGGTGCAGGTGATTCCGCGTCACGGCATACGCATCGTGCCGACTTCGATTTCCGACATCAAGGAGATCTACGAAGTTCTGATCAGCCTTGAACCGACGGCCGCAGCGCTGATTGCGAGTGCCCAGCCGCCGGTCGACGTCACGCCGCTCGAATCGGCCTGCAATGACATGACCGAAGCGCTCGAACGCGGCGACATGCAGGCGTGGGCATTGGCCGATGAAGCATTTCATTTGCAACTGGTCGTGCTCAGCGGCAACAAGCGCTTGAGCGATATCGTGATGACGTGCTGGGATCAGGTGCATCGGGTCCGGCAGTTCACGCAACGGCTACGCCCGCATCCGCAGCCTCGCGAGTCTATCGCGGAGCACCGCGCGATCATCGAGGCGGTTCGCAGCGGCGACGCCAAGCTCGCTGCCGATCTGTATCGCCGGCACCGCGAACGCGGCTGGCGCGACCAGACCAGCGTGTTGAAACAATACCGGATTCACCAGGCCTGAGGGAAAAGCCGGGGGCCGTGCGATCGGCGCGTACGTCGGGTTGGGCGCACGGCCTGCGCTTAAGGTCATGCTTGGGCCCACGCGTAGGGCCGCGCTCAGGTCCGCGCGCTGGCAAGCGCGAGGCCAGCGCGAGGCCAGCGCGAGGCCAGCGCGAGGCCAGCGCGAGGCCGCGTATACCCACCCTCGAAAAGGTTAGACAACGCTCTTTTCTACGTATACATTAAATCATCGCTTAATGAACGCCGAACAGGAACTTGTCCCCATGGCCTCCGAGCAGATCGAATCCGAGCAAGCACCGCATGTGCGCTTGCCCCTCGAAGGCGTAAGGGTGATCGATATCGCGTCGTTTCTCGCGGCGCCGATCGGGGCCATGTTCATGGCGGATTTCGGCGCCGAGGTCATCAAGGTCGAGCGGCCCGGCACCGGCGATGAATCGCGTTTCTGGGGCAACAACAAGAACGGCATAGGCTTGTACGCCAAGGTTCTCAACCGCAACAAGAAATCCGTCACAGCCGATCTGCGTACGCCCTTGGGTGCCGAGATCCTCAAGCGGCTGGTCAAGGATGCCGACGTGCTGGTGGAGAACTTCCGTCCGGGTACTCTGGAGCGTTGGGGCTTAGGCTGGGATGTGCTCTGCGCCATCAATCCACGGCTGGTGATGCTGCGCATTACGGGGTTCGGTCAAACCGGCCCGAACTCCGCGAGGCCCGGTTTCGGAACGCTGGCAGAGGCCTACAGCGGCTTCGCCCACATCAACGGCAACGCGGGGCAGCCGCCGATCCTGCCTGCGTTCGGGTTGGCGGATTCCACCGCGGGGCTGATGGGTGCGTTTCTTGCGATGGTCGCGCTCAAGGGGCGCGACGTCAACGGCGGTAAAGGTCAGTTCATCGATCTCGCCTTGTACGAACCGCTGTTTATGCTGCTGGGCCCGCAAGCAATCGATTTCGATCAACTCGGACTGATCCAGGAGCGTAACGGCAGCCTGCATTCCTTCACGGCGCCGCGTAATTGCTATCGCACCAAAGACGATAAATATGTCGCGATAGCGGGCGCCTCGCAATCGACGTTCGAGCGCATGTGCGTGGCGCTCGAAGTGCCCGATATACCGAACGATCCACGCTTTCGCGATAACCGGCTGCGCATGAAGAACAATCGCGAACTCGATCCCGCGTTGGGCGCGGCCGCCGCGCGCTTTACGCTGGACGAGCTGATGGAGCGTTTCATCGTGTGTGAAGCTGCCGCGGCGCCGGTCAACACGATCGCCCAGGTGTTCGAGGACCCCCATTTCGCCGCGCGAGAAAATCTCGTATCGATCTTCGACGAGGAAATCGGCGCTTCGCTACGCTTTCAGAACATCGTCGGCAAGCTTTCGGCGACCCCGGGCCGCGTACGTCATACCGCGCAAAAACTGGGCGCCAGCAATCGCGCCATTTTGATCGACGAGTTGGGATTCACCGAAGAGCAGTTGGAGGCCGGCGCGGCACGTAGCGAAAATCTGGCCATCTAGCATAGGCTGCGCGTGCCGTGCGCCGGTGTAGGATCTGTGTTGACGAGTTGCGACCATAACGTAACCGCAAGAGTGTGTAGGCTTAGCTTCGCTAACGATAAAAAATCAGGAGACCGCACCATGAAAGCATTTCGTGCCGTTGCACGCATCGCCGGAGTCACCGTCATTTCGACCGCCGCTTCGTTGGCCCACGCCAGCTCACTGACCGTTACGCACTGGGCCGATGGCATGTATGGCGTGCCGTTCGCGGTCGCGTACGAAAAGGGCTATTTCAAGGAGGCCGGCGTCGACGTGACCGGGTTCATTACCTCGGAAGGCGGCGGCACCACGGTGCGCAACGCGATGGCATCCGAAATCCCCTATGGCGAAGTGGCGTTGCCTGCGGCCATTGCGGCGTCTCAGCAGGGCGTGCCGCTGACCATCGTGCACGGTGGCGTGCTGAGCCTGGCCGATCTGGTGTGGGTCGAACTCAAGGATTCGAATATCAATGGCATCGCCCAGATGAAGGGTAAGAAGCTCGGCTATAGCAGCCCGAAATCCACCACCGACATGGTCTCCACGATAGGCTTGTCGAACGCTGGGCTGCTTGGTCAGGTGGAACGCAAGCCGGTTGGCTCGTCAAGCGGCGCCATGACTTCGCTGCAGCAGCATGCGGTCGATGCGGCGTACATGACGGAGCCCTCGTATAGCGAGAAAAAAGCGGATCTGAAAATCGCATTTCGCGCCGTGGATATCGTGCCCACCGAGACCCAGACGGTCGGCGTAGTGCGCACCGATTACCTCAAGCAACACCCCGAAGTGATCCGCGGCATCATCGATGCGCGCCGCAAGGGTGTCGAATTCATCAAGGCGCATCCTGACGAAGCGGGAAAAATTCTCGCCAAGGAATACAAGATGGACCCCGCCGTCGCGACCGCTGCGATAAAAAATGTCCTGGCGAGCGACCCTAACTACTGGAGCACCGGTGGTTTCGACTACAAAGGCATGAACGAGCTGCTCAAGGGTCTGGTGCTGGTCAAGGCGATCGAGCCGGGCCCGTTCGACTGGTCGAAGATCGTCGATCAGTCGCTGCTGCCGGCGAACGAACGCTCGAAATAGGGAGAACGGTGATGGGCCCGCTACGCAAACCCGGTACACCGCTGTCGGTGGTGTCGGCCAATCCGACCTTCCCGGCGGGGCCGCAGATTCACGCGACGCTGACCGACGTGACGCGAATTTATCCAGGCAGTAAAGGCCGGCCTTCGTTCCATGCGTTGGGTCCGGTCAGCCTGAGCCTGCGTGCCGGTGAATTTTTTTCAGTGGTCGGGCCTTCGGGATGCGGCAAATCGACCTTGCTCGATGTGATGGCCGGGCTTAATCCGGCCAGCAGCGGCAGCGTGATTTTCGAAGGTGCGCCGGTGCACGCCAAGGTGCCCGACGGTGTGGCTGTGGTGTTCCAGGAGGACGCCACCTTTCCTTGGCTGACGGTCTACGACAATGCCGCATTCGGGGCGCGTCGCGCGGGGCTGCCCGAGCCGGAAATTCGTGAACGGGTCGAGCACGCTTTGGCGTTTATGGGCCTCAAGGCATTTACGCAGTCGTACCCGGTACAGCTCTCCGGTGGCATGCGTCAGCGCGTGTGCATAGCGCGTGCAATGGTGGTGCGTCCGCGCCTGATGTTGCTCGACGAACCGTTCGGCGCGCTGGATCAGCAAACGCGCCTGCTGATGGGCGACGAAATGCTCAAGCTATGGCGCGACACGGGCGCCACAGTGATGCTGATTACCCACTCGATCGACGAAGCGGTGCTGCTGTCGGATCGCATCGGTGTGATGTCCGCCTGCCCGGGGCGGTTTATCGAAACGATAGAGACCAACTGGCCGCGTGAGCGCGACAGCAATACCGCACTCGATGCGCGCTTTGGCGAGCTGACGGCGCGCGTCTGGGGCTTGTTGCGCGGCGAGGCCATGAAAGCGCTAGGGAGCCAGACATGAACGTTGCGGCACGCTGGCGCACGGCGCTTGTAGTCGGATTCGTCCTCGCACTGGAACTGGCGAGCCGACTTGCATGGATTGACCCGGTTTCGTTCATCCCGCCCTCGCGCATGGTCCTGGGCGCATGGCAATTGCTGCGCTCGGGCGACTACACCGATGACATCCTGCTGACGCTAAGCAGTGCCGCGCTCGCGGTGGTGATGGCGGTGACCGCCGGCTTCGTTTTTGGCGTGGCTTTATATAAACTGCCGCGCATACGCCGGGTGCTCGATCCCTTGCTGATGTCCTATTACGCGGTGCCGATCTTCGTGATCTACCCGATCTTGATCGTATTGATGGGCCTGAACCGTTGGCCGTTGATCGCGCTGGGCGTCCTGTTCGCCATCGTGGCGATGGCGGTCAACACCTTGAATGGCCTGGAGCGTGTGCCGCGCGTCATGTTGCGCACCGCACGGGCGTTGCGAATGAGCCCGCTCGCCGAGATTCGCTTGATCACCTTGCCGGCCAGCCTGCCTTTCGTGTTCACTGGCATCAAGCTCTCGGTGGTGTATGCCTTCATTGCGATCGTGGCCGGAGAGTTCGTGTTGTCGGGTTCGGGCTTTGGCTACCGCATCGCGTTTGCCTATAACAACTTCGATAATCCGAGCATGTACGGCTTGATGCTGTTGCTGCTGTTGTTCGTCGGCACGCTCAATATGCTGTTGCATATGGCCGAGGCGCGACTCTATCGACGCATGAGCCGGGCGGCGACATGAGCACAGTTACCTCGACTACGGCGCGCGAACTCGGTACGGCGCGCGCCTCGCGCTCATGGAGCGACGGCGTGATCCTGGTGCTGGCCTTGCTGGTGCTGTGGCAACTGTGCAGTTGGCTGGCGGGCCCCGAGGTGTTGCCAACGCCCTGGCGCACTGCGGTGAAGGCGTTGAAGATCGTGCGTGACGAAGATTTTCCGCAAAGCCTGGAAGCGACGGGGATTGCATTCATCGCCGCCCTCGTCATCTCCGCGGTTGGCGGCGTTGCGCTGGGCCTTGTGCTCGGTGCGCGCCGGCTCGCGGGCGACGTGATGGAGCCGCTGTTGATGGCGTTTTACGCGCTGCCCAAGATCACGCTGTATCCCGTCGTGTTGCTGATGTTCGGGCTCGGACTCTCGGCCAAGGTCACCTTCGGCGTCATCCACGGCATCATTCCGATCACGGTCTTCACCATGGGCGCCGTGCGCAACATGCCGATCGTCTATGCACGCACCGCCTTGGCGTACCGGCTCACGCCGCTCGATTTCGCGCGCTACGTGATGTTGCCGGCAGCGATCCCGGAGGTCGTGGCGGGCTTGCGCATCGGCTTTTCGCTGACCTTGCTCGGTACGCTGATCGGCGAGATGTTCGCCTCGCAAAGCGGAATCGGCCACATGCTGATGATCGCGATGGCCCGCAACGATACCGAGACCATCATGGCGCTAGCGCTGATGCTGTTCCTGTTCGCCACGGGGGTGAATTTGCTGTTGCTGCGCTGGCATCACCGGCTTGCAAAAACGGGCTGATTTTTGCGGGCCGATTGTGTGGCCCGACGCGCGGACTATCCGCGGGTTGACCTCAGGCCGGTTCGTCGTCAACTTGCATGGAGACATCATGGCTGCTGTTCGAAATCCTGCCGCGCCTGCGCGGGGCGTGCATAGCTCGATGGCCTATTCGGGCCCACGCACGCTGTTCGAAAAAATCTGGGAGCCGCACACGATCGCGCAGCTGCCCGGCAAGGTCGACTTGCTGCAGGTGGATCGTCATCTGATGCATGAGCTGACCGGCGTCGAGGCCGTGCGCGTTCTGGAGCGGCGCGGCTTGCCAGTGCGCAACCCAGACCTGACGTTCGCTACGCTCGATCACGTGATTTCGACCGAACCCGGCCGTACCGCCGGCGACGCGCCCTGGAGTAGCGAGATGGTCAACGCGATGCGCGGCCAGATGGGACGCCTGGGCATACCGCTATTCGATATCGGCGACGGGCGTCAGGGCATCGTGCATGTGATCGGCCCCGAATTGGGGCTCTCTTTGCCGGGGACGCTGATTGTCTGCGGCGACAGTCATACCTGTACGCATGGCGCATTCGGCGCACTTGCCTGGGGTATCGGCTCAAGCGAACTGGTGCACGTGCTGGGCACCCAGACGATCCGCCAAGTTCGGCCCAAGACCATGCGAGTGTGCTTCGAAGGGACAGTGCCTCCCGGCGTCACCGCCAAGGACATGATCCTGTACTTGATCGGCCGGCTGGGTGCTGCTGCCGGTACCGGCTATGCGATCGAATACGCGGGGCCGGCTGTCGAGGCGCTCTCGATGGAAGGGCGGATGACCTTATGCAACCTGACCATCGAGCTGGGCGCCAAATTTGGCCTGGTAGCGCCCGATGACACGACCTTCGCGTATTTGCGCGGGCGCGAGTACGCGCCGCAGGGCGCGGCATTCGACGCGGCGGTGGCGCAATGGCGCACGCTCTACAGCGACGCCGGCGCGAACTTCGAACGTGAGGTGCACATCGATGCGGCAGCCATCTCGCCTCAGGTGACGTGGGGCACCAGCCCTGAACACGTGATTGCGCTGGATGCGGCCGTGCCGGACCCCGCCGCCGAACCCGATCCGGCGCGGCGTGCGGCGCTGCAGACCGCGCTCGAATACATGGATGTGCACGCCGGCCAGCGGCTCGGTGAGCTCGATGTCGACCGCGTGTTCATCGGTTCGTGCACCAACAGCAGGATCGAAGACCTGCGCGCCGCGGCCGAAGTGGTCAACGGGTTGCATGTGGCGCAGGGTGTGAAAGCCTGGGTGGTGCCGGGCTCGTTGAGCGTGGCGCGGCAAGCGGCGCAGGAAGGCTTGGATCAGGTATTCCTGGCCGCCGGGTTCGAATGGCGCGAACCGGGCTGTTCGATGTGCGTCGGAGCCAATGGCGATGTTGTCGGTCCTGGCGAGCGCTGCGTCTCGACGTCGAACCGCAATTTTGCCGGTCGCCAAGGGCCGGGCGCACGGACGCATTTGGCCAGCCCGGCCGTCGCCGCCGCCAGCGCGTTGGCCGGTCACATTGCAGCGCCATACGTGCGCCGCGCGCGAGGTGTCGCATGAAACCGTTCACGACATGCCGCGGCCCCGCCGCCGCGCTGCTGCGCAACAACGTCGATACCGACCTGATTATCCGGATCGAACGCATATCGCAATTGCGACGCGGTCAATTTGCGCCGTGGACCTTCGAGACCTTGCGCTATTTGGGCGAGGGACCGCAAAGTGGCGAGCGAGCCGATTTCATTCTCAACCAGGCGCCGTTTCGGCACGCATGCATCCTGCTCGCGGGCGAGAACTTCGGCTGCGGCAGCTCGCGCGAAATGGCGGTATGGGCGCTCGAGGAATTCGGCTTGCGTTGCGTGATTGCGCCGAGTTTTGGCGATATCTTCCGCAGCAATTGTTTGCAAAACGGACTGCTGCCGGTTGTTCTGCCCGCGCAAGCGATCGCCGCGCTTGCGGCCGTGGCGAGCGACGGCACGCCGCTCGACGTGGATTTGCGAGCACTGGAAGTGCGCGCACCGGGGCTGGCGCCGATTCGATTCGAATTCGACCCGGTGCAACAGGCCGCGTTGCTCGAAGGGCTCGATGAAATCGATCAGACGCTGCTGCTGATGAACGAGATCGAGGCCTTCCAGCGCACGGATCGGCAGCAACGCAAGTGGATTTACGGCCAACATCGCGGCGCGGCGTCGTCAGGGGCTTGAGGACAGGGGCTTAAGGTCGGGCGCTAGTCAGGGACTTAAGCCGGTGCGCCGGCTCAGGTGAGTGACCAATAACTTGCCGGCTGCGGGCAAGGCGTCGAACGAGCGCACGCAGATTCTCAGTTCGCGTTGCGCCCAGGTGTCGCTCAGCGCGACGGTGTGCAGGTCCAGCCGCGCGGCGTGCTGCGCCGCCACAGCATGCGGCAGGATGCCGATGCCAAGCCCGGTCGCGACCATCAGGCATAGCGCGTCGTAGCTGGTCACCTGGATGCGCAGATTCACCGCGCGCCCCTGTTCGTTAGCGGCCCGCGAGAGTTGCAAATTGATCGCGCTATCCGAATGCAGGCCGACGTAATCGTAGGCGAGCGTCTGGGCGAACGAAATCTCGCTTACCGTAGCGAGCGGGTGATCGCGCGGAGTGATCACCACCAGGCGATCGACGTGATACGGGAAGGTCTCGAGCGCATAGCCATGCGGCACGACGGTGAAGATGCCGACGTCGGCTGAATTCTCGGCGACCGCCTTGGTGACCAGGGGGCTCACTTTCTCTTCGAGACGCACTTGGACATGAGGGTGAGCGCTCAGGAACGATTTGATTTCGGCGGGCAGGAATTGCACGATAGACGATACGTTGGCGACCACCCTGACCAGGCCGCTCGCACCGGTTGCGTAGCTGGCCATTTGCACGCCGATGTCGTCGAGCTCATGCAAGGCGCGGCGTGCCAGCGCCAGTAATGCCTCGCCCGCAGCAGTGGGTTCGACGCCCTTGTTGGTGCGACGCAGCAGCGGCACGCCCAGGCTCGCTTCGAGTTCGCTGATGCGTTTGCTGATCGCGGCCGCCACGATGTGCTCGCGCTCGGCTGCCGCGGCGATCGTGCCTTCCTCGACAACACGGATAAAGAGCTTAAGCGAGGTGGGATCAAGCTGCGCCATGGGACCTTCCTTCCGATTCAATGTCGGCCAACTACGGACCGAGTGTAATGGAAGAATACCCGTAGCAGCCGGCTGGCGAATGCCCTCGATCGTTTTCGGTGATGGCGGCATCGCCAACCATTGCTTTGCATCTCCAGGCGCGAACCGCAAGATTAGCCATGGAGTCAACGCGAATACCCGAGGAGATCGAAATGGAGCAAGCGACCACTGGTGCACGCATCAAGGTGTTCTGGCAGCCCGGATGTTCGTCGTGCCTGCGCACCAAGGAATTTCTTACCAAGCAGGGTATCTCGTTCGAATCGATCGATGTGCACAACGACCCCGATGGGCGCGCGCAGTTGGACGCGCTGGGCGCGCGCAGCGTGCCGGTCGTCTCGATCGGCGCGCGTTACACGTTCTGTCAATCGATCAACGATGTCATCAAGTTTCTCGACTTGAAGACCAAGGTGATGGAGCCGGTACCCCCGGCGCAGTTGGTGGAGAAAATCGATCTCGTGTTGACCGCTGCTGCACGCTATGCACGGCAGTTCAACCCCGAGGAGCTGCACGTGCCGTTTCGCGATCGCAACCGCACGCCCGCGGGTCTGTGCTTTCATGTGTTTCGCGTGGCCGAAATGGGCATGCAGGCGGCGCATCAGATCGAGCTCTTGTTCGAAGGTTTCGACGAAGTGCCGCCGCCGACATGGACCGGCGAGGATATCGCCGCGTGGGGCGAGGACGTACGCGCACGGATTCTGGCCTGGTGGGAGACCGAGCCCGACCGGTCGCTGGGCTACGACGTGCCGACCTACTACGGCAGACGTCCGATGGACGAAGTGCTGGAGCGCACGGCGTGGCATGCGGCGCAGCACACGCGCCAGGTCATGCTGATGCTGCAGTCCTATGGCACGCAACCCAACGGGCCGCTGACGGCGGCGGACCTTGCTGGCCTGCCGTTGCCCGATGAAGTGTGGGATCGCTGAGAGCTGCATGCCCGGCAAGGGCAGATACGGGCAGCAGGCGACGCGCTGCTTTACCGCCACGGGTCATCGCATCGTTGCGCCGGCCGACCGGCGGTATCTTCTCAAGCCTCAGCCGACAAAAATCAACGAAATATAAACGAAGAACACCACCAGGTGCATCGCACCTTCGAGCAGGGTTGTGCGCGGTCCCGAGAAGGTCAGCATGCTCAGCCCAAGCGTGAGAACCAGCAACACCATATTGGTGGGCGACAAGCCCAATACGAGATTTTGCCCTGTGATAAGGCTGATGAATAACACGGCCGGCACTGTCAACCCGATAGTGGAGGCTGACGCGCCCAGGCATAGGTTGACGGCGCGCTGCAACTGATTAGCCGACACCGCTCGAATCGCGGAAATAGCTTCGGGCGCCAGCACGATCACCGCGATCAGCAACCCTCCCAGCGCCGATGGTGCGCCCAGTCGGGCGAGTCCGACGTCCACGTACTTGGCGAGAAATTTCGACAGCAGCACCACCGGACCGATCGACACCAGCAGCCAGAACATTTGCCGCATCAGCGTGCCGCTGCCGTTTTGCGTCGCGGCGTGGCCGTGGTGGGTGTGCACGGGTTCCTCGACGGCGATGAAGAAATCGCGATGTCGGCCGGTCTGGATTGCCAGAAATACCCCATAGAGGATCAGCGTGAAAATCGAGAATGCGATTGCCTGTACCGGGTGCAGCGTGCCGATCGAGGTCGACACCGTGAAATTCGGCAGGACGAAGGAAATGACCGCCAATGGGATGATGACCGCCAGATAAGCGCTGGCGCCCTGCGTGTTGTAGCGCTGCTCGCCGTGCCTGAGGCCGCCGAGCAGCAAGCCCAGCCCGACCACCCCGTTGAGTACGATCATCAGCACCGCAAACATCGTGTCGCGGCCCAGCGTGGGCTGGGCAGAACTGAAGGTTGCAGCGCTGATCAGCGCCACTTCGATCAACACGATCGACAAGGTCAACACCAGCGTGCCTAGTGGCTCGCCCAGTGCAACGGCCAGATGATCGGCCTCTTCGACGACGCCGAATGCCGACCACAGGATCACGCCGAACAACAGCGCGCTGGGTATGACCATCAGAGCGGAGGAGGCGGTGAGCGCCGTAATCTGCGAGCCGAAGGCGAAGAACACGGCAACCATGGCCCAGCCTGCGGCAAGTCGTAAGGTGCGCGATAGATTCATTGAGCGTCTCCGACGTAAAGGGAGAGTGGGCAGCGTGACCTGTGTGGAATGCGTTGCTATCGAGCTCGGCGTTGGATAGCCAGGTTCGCCACATTTAACCACGGAAATTGTGAACGATCGCAGCGCTGAATGGCTTTTATCCGCGGCGCAGCGCCGACCACGATAGGTCGAGTGGCGATACGAGCGTGTTGGCGGCGCTCTGTGTCAACGAACCCAACGGTGCGATCGTGGGGCGGTGGTACGCTGCGTGCCGCGACGAACTGATCTGCGCGGCATCGTGCGTGACGGAATTTGCCAGCGCGCTGGGCATCAAGCAGCGCACCTCGCAAATCGATGGCGAACAAAGCGCGCGCGCATGGCAGTCTTTCGAACGCCTGTGCGCGGGCGATGTGCAGTTGCTACCGATCGAGCAGAACACTTTCCACCGCGCGGCCGTACTCACCTTGGACGCTACAATGGGCTTACGTGCGGGCGACGCCCGGCATTTTGGCAGCCGCGTTGAGCGCCAAGGCCAAGAGCATGGCGACGCTGGATGAAGTGCTTTCCCGCAACGCCAAGCAGATGAAGATGAAGCCTGTCGTGTTTTAGCGGTGCGTCGCGCCGACGCCCGCGAACTGCCCGCCCTGAAGGATCCGATGCTCGTCGCAGATCTGGTGCTTTTTTCGAAGAAACATTCAACGATTTGGCTCGTGCAGCAGCAGGTGTCAGCGTCGCATTGCAAGCACATTTTGTATACAGTATTCTCATTATATCGGTCGATGCCAGGCTCACCAATCGATGTTTCCCCGAACTTTACAACAACTGGTACAAAGTATACTGTTTGTCGTGTTGAGCCAAATTCCCCTTGAAGATCTACTTGATGCACTAAATGACGCTCAAATACGAGAACCCGCCGCCTCAGGTGCCCGGCAACGTGCATAGTTACCGCTACGCGAGTCTTTGGCAGGCAGCCCAAGCAATGCGCAACAACGAGGTGGATGCCGTGACCCTCGTATCCGAGTGCGAAGCGGCATTTGTAGCCGACAATCCGCGCATAAACGCGATCGTCATCTCCGATTTCCGTGCAGCACACGCTGTTGCGCAGGAGCGAGATCGGGAAAGGCTGGCCGGGCGATTGCGCGGGCCACTCCATGGCATTCCTTTTACGATCAAGGAGTCCTTCGATGTGTCGGGATGGCCGACGACCATGGGGGATCCAGCGTATCGAGACTGCCCGGTGAGTACGCATTCGGACGTTGTCGGTCGCCTGCTCGATGCCGGCGCTGTGCTGCTGGGCAAGACCAATGTCCCGATTTTCCTGCGCGACTGGCAAACCTACAACGACGTGTACGGCACGACCCGCAATCCGCGCGATCTGACGAGGACGCCCGGCGGGTCATCCGGGGGCAGCGCCGCCGCGGTATGTTCGGGAATGTCGTTTTTTGATGTCGGCTCCGACATTGGCTCCTCGATACGCAACCCCGCTCACTTTTGCGGAATCTTTTCCCATAAAAGCACCCACGGCATCGTGTCATTGATAGGGCATGGGGTTGGCAGCAGTATGGTCCAGCCCGACATCAATGTCGCCGGGCCTCTCGCCCGTTCGGCTCGGGATCTGGAACTTGTCCTCAGTGCTATCACGGGCCCGGGCGAAGAAGCGGCCAGCGCTGTCCGATTCGACCTGCCGCCATGTGACGAAACAGACCTCCGGGCATTCCGTTTTGGCATATTAAGCAATCACCGGCTCGCTGAAGTTGATGGTCCGGTCGAACACTGTATCGTCGAAATGGGCAAATGGCTTGAGCGTCGCGGTGCCAAGGTCGTCTGGGACGCGCAGCCAGTCCTCGATGCCGCCCAACTTCTGCAAACGTACATCCTGCTGCTGCGCGCGTCGACTTCGCATTATCTAGACGACGCCGCTTTCGCTGCGGCTCTATCCGCGAGTGCCGCGGCTGCACAGGACGACTCCAGCTACGCGGCGCTGCAGTATGTCGGGACCGCCCTGCGCCACCGCGAGTGGTTAGGTCTGCAAAAGCTGCGCGACACCTTCCGCGAAGCGTGGCGGCGATTGTTCGCGGATGTCGACGTATTGCTGTGCCCCGCAGCCGCAACGGCTGCTTTCACTATCGATGAGGCCGGCGCACCGTGGCAACGCACGCTCAACGTCAATGGGCACGCGCAGCCGATGACGACGCAGCTCTTCTGGGCCGGACACTCGGGTGTCTGTGGCCTGCCCTCGACAGTGGTGCCCGGGGGGGCCACGCGTGAGGGTCTGCCGATCGGCGTCCAGATCGTAGCGCCGTTGTATCACGATCTGCGTTCACTTCGGGTTGCCGCATTGCTCGAAGAGGCGGGATACGCGTTCGTCCCACCATCGCTGCATCCCTCCCGTCCTTAACGGCACGGTCGGTCACAGAAACCCCTGCATCGCATTACGGAGCCGCAAGCATCATGATCTGGTTTGAATCACTATCAAAAAACGAGAAAAAAGCATTCGCCGGCGCGTTTATGGGTCATGCAGTCGACATATTCGATTTTATGATCTATTCGTTCCTGATTCCTACTCTGGTCGTGTTATGGCACATGGACAAAGCGACCGCCGGAGGCATTGTCACTTACACATTGCTGGCCTCTCTGGTCGGTGCCGTAGGTGCGGGCCTACTGGCTGACCGCTACGGGCGTGTACGTATGCTGCGGTGGACCATCTTGCTGTTCGCTGTTTCGTGCTTTGCATGCGGTTTTGCCAATTCACCGATGCAGCTCACCGTGTTACGCATGGTGCAAGGGCTCGGATTCGGCGGCGAGTCCTCGCTGTGCATGGTTCTTGTCACTGAAATGGTCAAAAACCCCGAGCACCGCGGAAAATACTCCGGCTTCACGGCCAGTAGCTATTCCTTCGGATGGGCGGCGGCGGCACTGGTGTATAGCGCGACGTTTTCGATGCTGCCCCCGCAGTGGGCATGGCGAGCCTGTTTCATTATCGGCGTGTTGCCCGCGCTCGTCGTGATTTATCTTCGGCGAAATCTACAGGAACCCGAACTCTTCTTGCACGCACGGGCACAGGGCACTCCGCGCATGCTCAACGGGCTGCGTCTTGTTTTCAGCGGGCCATTGCTTGGGAAAACCATGCTCTGCAGTCTGCTTTCAGGTGGCATGTTAGGCGGCTATTACGCCATTGCGATTTGGATGCCGACTTATTTGAAGTCGGAGCGAGGTTTTTCGGTATTGGGCACAACCGCATACCTTACAGTGATGATCCTGGGTTCCTTCGTCGGCTATGTGGTCGGGGCTTACTCATCTGACCGGATCGGCCGTCGCATGACGTACATGATCTTTGCCGCCGGCGCGTTCACGATGGGACTTGCCTACATGCTGATCCCCGCGTCGAACTCTACGATATTGCTGTTCGGCTTCGTGCTTGGCGTTTTGATGCAAGGCACATTCTCCGGCATCGCTGCGACGATTTCAGAAACCTATCCGAGTGCAATCCGAGCGACCGGTTATGGCGTTTCATATAACGTTGGACGCGTTATCGGGTCGGTGTTCCCTTTCTGTGTCGGCTGGCTTGGCACCGGACGTCTATCGCTGGGACTGTCGATCCCTGTTGTCGCCGGCGTAGGCTATCTTTGCGTGATCGTGGCGGCATGGCTCTTGCCGGAAACGAAGGGCATCCGCCTGGACGATGTGGGCGCAGACCCTGGGCATGCGGAAGACTTCAATGCGGCAGTGACCTCATCTCAGCAGGGGCACCGTTAGCGGTCTTCAGCGACGAGATCATGGATGGAGCGCAAAGAACTGCAAGACCGCAACATCACAACGCTCAAGGCCTGCGCACCACATTCACCAGCGGCTCGCCCCGTACCAGGCAGGTGAGGTTCTTGCCGATCACCGCATAGCGCCGGTGCGGCAGATCAGTGGTCCATGCGGACGAATGCGGTGTCGCGATCACGTTGCGGAGGGCGTGAAATGGCAGGTTCGAAGGCGCAACGGTTTCAGTTTCGTTGGCCGGATAGCGATACCACACGTCCAGCACCGCTCCACCAATTCGCTGCTCGCTTAGCGCCGTGTAGAGCGCTTGCTCGTTGGCAATCTCCGCACGCGACACGTTGATGAGCACCGCGCTGCGCTTCATTTGCGCGAACGCATCGGCATCGAACAGGTCGCGAGTTTCGGCTGTGAGTGGGCAGGTGATGCCAATGAAATCGGCCCGCGCCAATAAGGCGGGAAATTCGTCCGGCGCGAGCAGTTGATCCACTACGCCCTCGGCTGCGGTGGCATAGTTGTCGAACGCGAGCACCTGCATGCCGAAAGCGCGCGCGCGCTGTGCGATCGCGCGGCCGATACGGCCCAGGCCGACCAGCCCGAGCACCTTGCCGTAGAGTTCGCCATGCGGCCGCCGTTGCCGGTAGATCTCCGACCAGCGCTGCGCAGCGAATTCGCCACTCAGGCTGCGCAGGCGTACCTGCCACTCGAGCATCGCCAGCATGACAAACTCCGCGATCGGGATTTCATGCTCGAACACATTGCACACGATACACTCGGGCGGCAGGCTGTCCATCTCGATGCCGTCGAGCCCGGCGCCGGGCACATGCAGCAGACGAAACTGCGGCAGCGTCGCGCCGTGTCGCGACAAACGCAGCGACACCACGCAATCCTGCGGACCAATCTGCGCATCATAGGCCGCGCTATACGCGGCTTCCCGCGGCAGCGGCACCAGTTCGAACTCGGGCGGCAGGTGCGCGGCAAGCTTGTCGAGGTGGTTCGCGGCTTCGCCGATCATGAAGACTTTCATCTGCCTGTTTCCTTTATTGTCTTGCTACGGGCGTGCGATTCTATTGGATGAATCCGGTGGAAAGCCACGGCACCGCTGCGATCACGATGATGCCGACCAGCAAAGCGAGCATATAGCCGATGATGGAACGCATGCCGGCATCCGGCGAGGCGCGGCCGATCGCGGATGCAACGTAGTAGCCGACCCCGAATGGAGGCGTGAACAGGCCGATACCCATCGACAGGATCACCACCATCGAGTAATGCACTTCGTTGATGCCCAGTTGCTTGGCGATCGGGAACAGTAGCGGGCCGAACAGTACGATCGCAGGGACCCCTTCCAGCACGCTGCCCAGCACGATGAACATCACGATCGAGACCGCCATGAAGCTGGCCGAGCCACCGGGCAGCGCGGCCATCGCGGTGGCCAGATCGTCGGAAAACCCCGAACGCGTCAAACACCAAGCCATCCCGGTGGCGCAGCCGATAATCAGCAGAATGGCGCCGGACAAGGCTGCGGTGTCGACCAGCATGGGCACGATGCGCGACCAATCGAAGCAGCGGTAGATCAGCAGGCCGACGATCAGTGCGTAGACGATGCCGATCGTGGACACCTCGGTCGCGGTGGCAATGCCGCGCACGACCGCGTAGCGGATCACGAACGGCAGCACCAGGGCCGGGACCGCGATCCACAACGAACGCAGAATTTCGCGACGGCCCGGGCGCACCACATGCGACAAGTCTTCGCGGCGATAGCGCAACCACACCACGCAGCACAGGGCAGCCCCAAGCACCAGGCTGGGCAACAAGCCGCCGGTGAACAGCGCGGCAATCGACACGCCGGTGACCGAGCCGATCGTGATCAACACGATGCTGGGCGGTATCGTTTCGGTTTGCGCCGCGGTGGCGGCCAGCAGCGCGACCAGATCGCCTTCCTTGGCACCACGCTTCTTCATTTCCGGAAACAGCGCCGGGGCTACCGCGGCCATGTCGGCCGCCTTGGCACCCGAGATACCCGACACCAGATACATCGCGCCGACCAGCACATAGGCCAGACCGCCGCGGCGATATCCGATCAGATTGGCCAGGAACGTCACCATGCGTTGCGCCATGCCGGTCATTTCGATCAGCAGCCCAAGAAACACAAACAAGGGCACCGCCAGCAGGATCAGGTGCGACATGCCTTCGTCCATACGACCGACCAACACGGTGAGCGGCACGCGCGTGGTCAGGGCGAGGTAGCCGAAGGTGGCCAGGCCGAACGAGAACGCAATCGGTACACCGGCGAACACTGTGCAGACCACCACGCCGAGGAAGAAGATCAGCAAGTTGATCTTGCCGAGGTTAGCCAGCAAGGGCTGCATCAGGTAGAAGGCGGCCGCCACCAGTACTAGCGTGACCAGCGCCGCCGCGGCCACGCGCGGGTTGCCGGTGCGCAGCAGCCGCAGCACGCTGGCACAAACCATCAGCACGACACCCACCGGCAGTGCAGCAGCGCGCCATGTGCCCGATAGCTCGAGCGCGGGCGTGGTGAAATCGCTCTGGCGCACCGCGAAATTGAGCGACGGCGCGAGCAGCAGCGTCATGAACAGTAGCGCGGCGCCTATCGCCAGCAGCTCGAGAAAAGCACGCAGCGATGGCGATGCCCGCGCCACCAGCGCCGTCATGCGCATATGTTCGCCGCGCTGCAGCGCAACCACCGAGCCCAGCATGGCCAGCCACAAGAACAAAATGGACGCGACCTCGTCGGTCCAGGTCAACGGCATCTGTAGCACGTAGCGCGCCGTCATACCGGTGAACAGGATCACGACTTCGGCCACCACCAGCACCGCTACGGGGTATTCGACCAAACGGGCGAGCCACACTTCAAGTCTGCATACACCGCGCGCGAACTTGCTGTGGCTTTCTTCGTTCGCACTGGAGCTCGCCAAACCGCCGTGCGCCCGCTGTTCGATCGATAGCGATTTCATGTAAGCCTCCCCACCGACGCTTCCAGCACGCCCCAGGCCTCGGGACCGAACTTGTTCTTCCAATCGGTATAGAAGCCTGCTTTTTGCAGCATCGCGCGAAATGGTGCGGGATCGGCTTGATTGATCTGGAGGCCTTTCTTCTGCAATCCGTCGCGCAACGCGGTGTTCTGCGCGGCGATATCGCTGCGCTGCTGCAGCGCGGCGTCGTTGAAAGCGCGGCTCACGATGGTGCGCAGATTGGTCGGGAGCGTATCCCACGAGTCGCCGTTCACCACGATCCAACAGCCGTCCCAGATATGGTTGGTCAGCGAGCAGTATTTTTGCACTTCATAGAACTTGGCCGTGTCGGTCACGATCAGCGGGTTTTCCTGGCCGTCGACCACACGGGTCTGCAAGGCGGTGTACACCTCGGCCAGATTGATGCTGGTAGGCGAGGCATTCAGAGCCTTGAACAGCGACACATACAGCGGGCTGATCGGCACGCGGATTTTGAAGTTGGCGAAGTCGGCCGGAGTCGCGATGGCTCGCGTGCTGGTGGTGGTTTCGCGGAACCCGTTGTCCCAGATCCGGTCGAGTGCGTGCAGGCCCGATTTTTGGAACGCGTTGCGCACGTACGCGCCAAGCTTGCCATCCATCGCCGGCCATACCGTGCTGTAGTCGGCAAAGGCGAAGCCGATGCCGCTGAGGGCCGCACCGGGCACCAGCGTCGACATGATCACGCCGCCAGTGCTGAACATGTCGATGCCGCCGGAATGCACTTGCGAGAGCAGATCGTTATCGCCACCGAGCTGGCTGTTGGGGAACACGCTGATGTCCACGTGCCCGCCGCTCTCCTGTTTGATGCGAGCCGCCGCCTGGAGTGCGCGCACGTGCAAGGGATGGCTGGCGGGAAAGCCGTGGCCGAATTTCCAGCTGAACTCTGCGGCACGGGCTGGCAACGCGACCGCACTCAGCGCCACCGAGCCGAACGCCTGGACAAAAGTTCTACGAGACATGCTCATGCGGTGCTCCTCCTGGGATGATGCTTTCATTGCCGCCGCCGGCGGTACCGGGGCGATCTATTGTTATATGCAGCGATGCTCAGCAGCGTTACCTTACACCGGACGCGTCCCGGCCCACGCCGCGTCGAGAATTTCACGTACGGCACCCAGTGTGACCGGCCCGGGGTTCATGCCGTCATCGGTGTCGACGGTAATTCGCGCGGCCTCATCGAGCTGGTTGTGCTTCAGGCCGGCGCGGCCCAAGCCCATTTCGATGCCGAGCTCGCCGGCGAGATCATAAATCGCGCCTGCGAGGTTATCGGTGCCCATGGCAGCCGCGACCGCTCCAAGGTGGCCGTTCGCGTAGCGGCTGTTATAAGCCGCCACATACGGCAACACCAGCGAGTGCGAAGTTCCATGCGGCACGCCGAAGCTGCCGCCGAGCACATGCGCCAAGCCGTGTTGTAGCGCAAAGCCGCCAGTCAAGGCCACCCCGCCCAGGTAGGCACCGTAGAGCATTTCGGTGCGGGCCTCCAAATCGTCAGGCTGCGCCATAACGCGCGGCGCGGCAGCTGCAATCACGCGCGCGCCTTCAGCAGCGGCGAGCCGCACCATCGGGCTGACGGTAGGCACGTACACCGCGTCGACGCAATGGGCCAGCGCGTTGAGCGCGCTCGCGGCACTCACGTCTGGCGGCAGGCTCACACTGAGCGACGGGTCGTACACGATGGTGCAGGCCAGCATCTTCAGGCTGGTGTGCATGCGTTTCACTCCGTCGATGGTGATGCCGCAAAAGCCTGTCACCTCGGAGCCGGAATAAGTCGTGGGTACTGCGATGATGGGCAGGCCCAGTTCGAGTGAAATCCCCTTGCCCAAGCCGATCGCGGCTCCACCACCGATACTGACGATGCAGTCCGCGTCGAGCGCTTTCACCTCTTCGCGTGCCGAGCGCGCGAGCTCGATGGGCACCTGCGATACCGCTTGCGCCAATAGCCCGACGCAGCGTTCGCCGATCAGTGCCGCGACCCGGTCGCCCAGCGCACTGCGTCCCGGCGTGGTGACCAATACCGCGCGTCGCGCGCCCAGGCGCTCGACCTCCGCAGCAATGCCTTCCAGCGAGCCGACACCGAACACGATACGCGGCGGCGTCGCGTTATAGATGTCGCCCGGGCATACAAAATTTCTCATGTTGCTTCCTGTCATGTAATGTCTTTCGTCCGATCCGGATTCCGATTTCGGCCTATATTTCGGCCTGTATTCCGGCCTGTGTTTCAGCGGTCCTGCGCCTACCAGTCGACCACCGTGCCGTCCGCCAGCACGGCGCCGCGGGTGTGCATCACCTCTTCCTTGAAGGGATGCTTGGCGGCTTCACGCTCGTTGATTTCCACCCCCAGCCCGGGACCGTGCGGCACTTCCCAGTAGCTGCCCACGCGCCGCATCGGGCTTTGCACCACATCGTCGTACCAGGGCACCGCGCCGCTCATCTCTTCCTGGATCAGGAAGTTTGGCGTCGATACGTCGTAATGCAGCGCCGCGGCGCCGGCGATCGGTCCGTTCGGGTTGTGTGGCGCGATGCCGATCAGTTCGGCCTCGGCTACCGCCGCGATGCGCTTGCCCTCGAGCAAGCCGCCGGTATGGTTCAAGTCGGGTTGGGCCACATGCACGGCCTTGGAGGTCAGTATCGGCATGAACTCGTTGAGTCCGACCAGCCGCTCGCCCGAAGCGATCGGGCAGGGGGCGCGCGCGGCAATCTGGCGCAGCGCCTCGGTGTCGCCCGGCAGCACCGGTTCCTCGCAGAACATCGGCCGGTACGGTGCAAGTTCCTCGATGAAGCTCATGGCTGCGGCGATCGATGCGGGCCGGCCATGGAAGTCGATCATGATGTCGACGTTGTCGCCCACGGCGGTGCGCAGCGTGTTCATCAAACGGCCGACATGCTTGGCCGCGGGGATCGAGGCAACGTGGTTGCCGTATGGAATGAACACTACCTTCAGCGCGTCGTAGCCTTTTTCCACGACCTGCAGTGCGCTGTCGCGCAACTTGCCGTGGTCGAAGGTTTCGTAGACCGCCTTCATGTCGCCCAAACCCAGGTGCGTATAGAGCCGCACCTTGTCGCGGACCTTGCCGCCCAGCAGGCGCCAGACTGGCACGTTCAGGCTCTTGGCGAAAATGTCCCACAGCGCATGCTCGATGCCGCTGATGGCGGTGGCGCCGATGATGCCGAGCTTGTAGTAGCTGTGCTTGTTCATCGTGCGTACGCAATGTTCGATGTCGCGTGGGTCCAGACCCAGCAGCAGCGGTTCGAGATCCTGCACGGCGCCGGTCACGGCGCGGGTCTTCCAGTTCAGGCTTGCCTCGCCCCAACCGTACAAGCCGTCCTGATTGGTGATGACCTTGACGAAGATCCAGTTGCGCATCTCCGCGTTGACGACCGTGGTGCGGATTCCTACGATCCTGAGCGCCGACCCGTCGTCCGCGAGCCTGTTTTGATATTGTTCCATCGGTGTCTCCATGAACTGCTGAATGCGGTTCCCGATGGCAACGTTATATTTAGTCCGGTAAGAAGATCCAATATTTTTTTTGTCTCAATTGAAAACATTTTGTTATCGCTGGACGGAAAAAGAAGTGCGTGAGAGCACCGTGCGGTGCTGTGCAGAGTCGCATGACGCACCGGGCAGCAAGGCTCGTCGGGCGGCATGCGAAATGCGACGGTATGACATGCCGCGGTGCCGGTGTTTGATCCGATGCGGCGCGTGCGGCACGCGCTTGCGGGTATGTCCCTAGCCGTCTATCGCACTATCTTGCCGACCGCCTCGGCCACGTCGAGAAATACCTGAACCGCTGGCGAGGTGTCGTCGGCATGATAGGCCACGCCCAGCGACAGATACGGGGTCGGGCCTTCGAGCTTGCGGTAGGTCACACCCGGGCGCACCAGTCGCTGGAATTCCGAGGCGATAAAGCCGATCCCCATGTTGGCGGCGGCTAGCGCGATGATCGATTGCGCCGGCGACGCTTCGAGGATCACCTTGGGACTGAAGCCGGCTTCCTGGCACAGGCTGATGATGCGATCGTAGAGTTGCGGGCCGACCTTGCGGGGGAAGATGATGAACTGCTCGCCGGCCAGGTCGCGCAAGACCAGCGTCTTGCGTTTGGCCAGCGGGTTGCGCTCCGAGAGCACGATATTGAAGGCTGTGGTCGCAATGGTGCGGCACGCCAGCGACGGGTCGTCCAGCGGCGGATGCCCGATGCCGAGCTGGATGGTGCCCGCGCGTAGCGCTTCTTCCTGCTCGGCGGTCGTCATCTCGTGGACAATCACGCCGACGTCGGGCAGGCGCCGCTTGAAGATCCGCAGGATCTCGGGAAATACGATGTACAGCGCG
>Ga0265338_10000490_pt1 | contig 70645 bp, 73 predicted proteins | sample 42126metaG_FD_193579 | JGI IMG/M metagenome (GOLD analysis project Ga0265338, IMG submission 193579) | Rhizosphere microbial communities from Carex aquatilis grown in University of Washington, Seatle, WA, United States - 4-21-26 metaG | ecosystem: Host-associated > Plants > Roots > Rhizosphere...
GGCAAACGTTACCGTGAAGCTACCATTGTGGTTGCCAGGAGAGTCATTACCAGAGTCTATGCCGTCTGGAAGAGAGGTACGGTGTACCAGAAGAAAATTGCTTGACACGCTATTCTAGGTCTATGATTAGGTGATGATCAGGCAAAAGAAGCATGGCAAAGTCCAGCCACTCTTGAACAACAGCAGATTTTGGGTATTGAGTTTTGGGTTGATTGTTTCACTGATTATTTTAGGCCTGGTCCAGCAATTAGTTCCCGCCGGCAACTTACAAAACATAAGATTGGAGCAAATCTATGGTTTTGTATCTCTGTTTTTACTCTTTCTAGCTTTGCTGGCCACGCCTCTAACCAAGGCTGTATCAAATCTGCCGCTCAAGGACGGCTTTTTGCATTCCCGGCGAGCTATTGGTGTTTTGGCTTTTTATTACGCTTTTTTGCATGTTTTGATCTCTTTCTTTAAACAGCTGGACGGCTTCCGCGGCCTCAAATACTTAGACGACAAATACCTTGTCTCAATTGTAGCTGGCATGACTGCACTACTTATTCTGATGTTAATGGCCCTGACCTCTATGGACTGGGCAGTGCGCGCATTAACGTTCAAAAACTGGAAGCGTTTACACCGTTTTGTCTATGCTGCCGGTTGGTTAATAATTCTGCATGTTTTCTTAATTGGCACTCACTATATTCGCCATACTATTTATTTCTACATAACCATTGCGGCTATTATTCTACTAATTTTATTAGAGATAATTAGAGTTAGTAAGCGGCGCCACAGTGGGCCAGATAAGGAGGTGTCATGAAGCGATTATTAATGTTAATTGCATTGGTGACCATTGCAGTCCTCATAAAAGTTCCAATAGTTCATGCCCACGAACTGCAAACCGATGCCAACATTGGCGCCGTGTTGCACATCGAGCCGGATGACGACCCGGTTGTGGGTACTCCCCAGAGTTTTGACTTATTTTTTCAAGATTTAACCAACCATTTTACATTTAGCCAGTGTATTTGCAGCTTACGGCTGGTTCAGAATGGGCAGATAGTCTATAGCGTTAGTCCGCACGCAACCGGAACGACCACCAGCCAGAATCCATACACGTTCACTAAGCCAGGTCTTTATTCGGTTGTAGTCAGCGGCAGCCCTAAGCAGCCCGGCGACTTTCAAACTTTCAAACTGACCTATCCCATCCGCACCGAAAAGGCCGTGTATACTGCCCAACACCCCCTCAGTCCCAGCCTAATTGCCGGCTTCGTCCTCCTGCAGTTTCTGATCATTCTAGCCGCCTACACCTACCTCCGCCCATAAAGATCACTATTTTGTTCTTGCAAAAAAATCAAGATAGACCAGAATAGAATCTATGGAAAAACCCAAAGGTTTTATGTTAGAAATTGATGGTGTTAGGCGTGCACTTGAAAATCCAATAACAGAGGGCGGCGACTATACCTCGGATGAATGGTGGAACGTAATTGATCTCTCAACAGCTCCAGGAAGATTGAGTAGAGAAGATTTTCTACGGCTTGGTAGCGCTGTTAGGAGAGTAAATCGAAACCTCGGCATCGTTTTCGTCTGCCTTGAGATTGACTGGCTGACGCAAGGCATTCTATCCGGAACAGACGAGACAATGATAGATATATATAACAATACTGTAGGTCAACTAAACAAAATGAATCATGGACTTGAAGGTGTTAACGAGCTGCTGCCTATTAATCTAGAGGACGCCAACTTACTAAGACAAAGATACTCTGGTAGTTTTGTACGATCTTAGTTTATTTAAAAATGTTCGCGGATGTGGGACATCGAGAAGTCCCAGTTTGATGTGGCTTTGATGTGTGGGTTAAAGATGTTCTGCGGATCAAAAATGGTCTTGAGCTCTTTAAAGTAGCTCAGCACCTCGGCACCGTACATTTGCTCCAGCCACGGGCCGCGGATAAGGCCGTCGTTATGCTCGCCGGACAGGGAGCCGCCGTATTTGAGAACCAAAGTGTTAACCTCGCGCATGGCCGGCAACAGTTTAGCCCGCTCGCTGGGTTCCTCAATCTTCATGAGGGGAATAATGTGAAAATTGCCGTCGCCCATATGACCGGCCACAGTGGCTTGGAGTTTATACTTGTTCACAATCTGACGGAGTTCTGGCAAAAATTGCGGCAAATGCGGCGGCGGCACTACCAAATCGTCTATGAACGGAGCGGTATGCTTGTCTTTAACCTTTTTGCGCAGCAAGTTAAAACTCTCCCGGCGCATAATCCGGAACTTCCAGGCTTTGGCCTCAGTATCATCCTCTTCCATGGCCTCCAGATTGAAATGTTTTAACAGGTCACGCGTGGCATCTATCTTGCTACTAACTTCTTCTTGAGTTTGACCGGTAAATTCCACTAACAATATCAGCTTGGGAACGCCTTTAAGCAAAATCAAAGCGTCCGGGATCAGCTGGAAACCAAGTTTAATAAGGCCTTTCCAGCCCAGGTTGTAACGAAAGTAAGGAAAGAATTTGATAGAAAGATTGAGCGTATAGTTATCGAAGCTTTCAAAACTCGTCGGGTGTTGGGTCATAACGGTATTAATAATGTCGCCCAGGCCGTCCATATTCTTCATAAAACACACTAGAACCCCTCCATAAGGCTCTTTGGCTACGAGCCGATACTTTATGTCGGTCACAATTCCCAGCGTGCCTTGCGAACCGACAATGGCTTTGGTCATATCAAAAATGCCGGCATCACGGTCCCAAATATCCCACAGATTATAACCTGTGGAATTTTTGCTCACATGCGGTTTGGCCGCCTTAATTTTGTCATAATGCTTATCCACTAGCTCAAAAACCTGGCGATAGAGGTTTCCCTCAAAATCTTGTTGGGCCATCTTAGTGTCCAGCTGTGCCTTACTGAGCGGCCCAAGGGAATACTCATTGCCATCGCTTAGTACCACCTGCAGATGGTTCACAAAGTTTATAGTCTTGCCATAGCGTAGGGACATCTCGCCACCGGAGTTGTTGGCCACCATACCGCCAACTGTACAGAGTTCGCGGCTGGCCGGAAAACTCGGCATCCAAGCCCTATATTTGAAGGTTTCGGGCTCAAAATCGCGGTAATGAACACCGGGTTGTACTTGCGCCTCGGTGGCCGAAACTTTTTCTACTTTATTAAAATGCTTGGTGAAATCTAACATAATAGACTCGCCAATGGCACCCCCGCTCATATCTGTGCCGGCGCTGCGCGGCGTAATGTACAGATTAGGGTTAGCCTTTTTATGGTCATTAACAAACTTGATAACCGCTTTGACATCATTCACGTCTTGTGGAGTGACTATAACCTGAGGTTTAAGCTCAAACAAGCTGGCATCGTGGCTGTAAAGTTCACGGTCGGCATCGTTATCGTCAATTTCACCCTTAACGAGAGGCGCTAGCTCAGCTTTTAGACCGGATTTAGAGGCTGGCATGGGCGAGACTGTCTGTAAAGACTCAGTTTCAGTGGTGCCGGCAGCTGCCGGCGCATTTGTTTGGGCTTCGGACATATAGCATAAGCATAACGTATCGGTTGAGTAGTCGTCCAGTCTAGGAGCGGGGTAGTCCAGCCCGTGTTATGCGGTAAGGTTTGCGGGCATACTGTGTATAACTTAGGCTAAACCAGCTACAATAGATGCACTATGGGAAAGTTCGAACAGGAATACGCTAAGCTCAACCAAGAGCAAAAACAGGCCGTTGATTCCATTGAGGGACCTTTGTTGGTCATTGCCGGTCCCGGAACAGGCAAAACCCAGCTACTCACAACCAGGGTAGCCAATATCTTGCGCACCAGCGATGCGCAACCACAAAATATCCTCTGCCTCACGTTTACGGAATCAGCTGCTTACGAGATGCGCGAGCGGTTAATTAATATAGTTGGCCAGTCCGCCTATAACATCACCATTAGCACCTATCACGCCTTTGGGAGCGAGCTTATTCGGCGCTTTCCGGACTACTTTAGTGATATCCCGGACATGCGTGCTGTTGACGACCTTGGCATTTACGGTACCGTTCAGGAGATTGTGGCGGCTTTGCCCTATACCAACGCGCTCAAGAAAAGCGATTACTATATCAGGGATGTCATAAGTACGATTAGCGACCTTAAACAAGCGTTGTTCGAACCAAACGATATCCGGCGTATAGCGAAGTCTAACCTAGAATTTATAAACAAGTGCAGCCAGTTAACCAAACGCGAGTTAAAAGGCATTGCCCGCATTGATAAAAAATCAATACCGGCCTTTGCATCTCTGCTGAGAGACAGTCAAAAGTTTGATAACAAACAATTTGTAATTCCGGGAGTCATCAGTCTTGGCCGTCTTTGGGGTGAACAGCTTCGTGAAGCAGTCGAAGATGCCGAGACCTCCGGCAAGACAACTTCAATTACCGCTTGGAAAAATATTTGGCTTGCTAGAGACGGGGACGGGGAATTTATAGTGAACGGCCAGCAAACTTGTGAAAAATTACTGGCCTTAGCTGATATCTTCGAACAATATCGGCAAAAGCTTGAAGCAGAAGGCTTGTTTGACTATGATGACATGATCTTGCGGGCTACTGAAGGTCTGGAGCACAACGCCGATCTTCGCTACAGCTTGCAGGAACAATACATGTATATTTTGCTGGATGAATTCCAGGATACCAACGCCGCCCAACTCAAGCTGGTCAAATTGCTAACAGACAACCCGGCCTATGAAGATAAGCCGAATATTTTAGCGGTTGGTGATGACGACCAAGCCATCTATGCCTTTCAGGGCGCCAACTACTCCCATATGTTGACCTTTCGAGACATGTATAAAGATGTTAAAACTATTAGCTTGACTAAAAACTATCGCTCACACAGCGATGTGTTGCATGTGGCTCACGGCATTGCCAATCAAATAGAATCGCGTCTGCACCATCATCTAAAAGATATCAACAAGTTACTAAGCGCCGAAAATAAAGAGCTGCCGGCGGCGTCGCAAGTATCCCGTCATGAGTTTAAAAGCGATGTTGGCCAATACGGCTGGGTAACACAACAGATCGCTAAGCTCATCAAAGATGGAGTGAAGCCAAGCCAAATTGCCGTCCTTGCGCCGCAGCACAGATATCTGGAGCCAATCGTACCATATCTCCGCCAACTCAACATTCCTATTCGTTACGACAAGCGCGAGGACGTGCTGGAAGATATACATATTGTTCAGCTGCTTCGCATGGCCGAGTTGACGCTTTGTCTGGCGGCCGGCGATACGCAAACCGCCAACAGCTTGTGGCCGCAAATCTTGAGCTATGATTTCTGGCAACTGCCAACCGAGCATATTTGGCAACTTTCCTGGCGGGCCCATGACACGCGGAGCGAGTGGAGTAAATTGCTCTTGAGCGATCCAGCCACTAAACCAATAGCTCTATTTTTTACCCGTCTTGCTAATATGGCGTCGATTGAGACGCTAGAGACTATGCTTGACTACCTGGTCGGCGTTAAAGAACTCCCCGGTAAGGCTAAAGAGCCAGTTTTTCAGTCGCCTTTTTACATTTATAATTTTGGTAAAGAGGCTCGGGATTCCAATGTGACCTCATTCTGGACGCTTTTATCTAATTTAACGGTCCTGCGCCAACACCTGAGAGATCATAAAAATCAAGAAGATACACAGCTGATGCTTGCAGATCTGCTAGCTTTTGCCCGCGCCCATCAGGCTGCCAGTATCAAGGTGCTCAACACGAGTCCATATCACGAAGCCGCAGAAGCAGTTCAGATCATGACCGCCTATAAGGCAAAGGGTATGGAGTTTGAACATGTCTTTGTGCTAGCCAGTATTGATGAAGTCTGGGGCAGCCGCGCCAGTAGCCAGTCGGCCCGGATTCCACTGCCGATCAATCTTAGTTTTGTTAGATATGAAGGCGCCAGTAATGATGAACGGTTACGTCTGTTATTTGTGGCTATTACCCGAGCCAAAACAGGGCTATACCTGACCAGTTACGACGGCAATTTTGCCGGCCGGCCATCAACGAGGTTGCAATATTTACAGGAAGTTGAGGCGGATGGCAAAGTGCTCAGCACCGTTTTGCCGGGTCCCAAACAGCAAGTGATTCGTAGCAGCACCGATACACCGGAGGTCAACGAGCTATCAGCCTACTGGCAGATTCGCCATACTAACCCACAAACGGTGGCAAGTCTGCACGACTTATTGCGCCCCCGACTAGACCGTTACCAATTATCACCAACTCATTTAAATAGCTTTACCGACGTGATCTATGCTGGTCCGGAACACTTCTTTCTCAACACTATCCTGCGTTTTCCCAAAGCCCCGACCATTGATGGTCAATACGGTGATGCTATCCATGAGACTTTGCAATGGATACATTTAGCCCAAAAAGATACCAATAAAATGCCAGTGCTCTCATCAGTAATTGAGACTTTTAAACGTAAACTGATTGCTCGCCGTCTGAGTGAACGCGATACAAGATTACTGCTAGAGAGGGGAGAGCAAAGCCTGCAGGCGTTTTATGAGCAGAGAAAACAGGATTTTAAAGTTACTGACCGGCACGAGTACAGCTTTAAGAACCAGGGCGTCCTGGTTGGCGATGCCCATCTGAACGGCAAAATTGATAAACTCAGCCTGAACCGTAAAACCCGCGGCATCGCCATAGTTGATTATAAAACCGGCAAAAGCCATAATAGCTGGCCCAAGACCGATCCTAAGTTGCACAAATACCGGCAACAGTTATATTTCTATAAATTGTTAGTGGAGGGGTCCTATGAGTTTGGTGACTATCATGTAGATGATGCCTATCTGGAGTTTGTTGAGCCTGACAGCGCTGGCAAGATAGTAGATTTGCATACCTCATTTGATAGTACTGAAGCCAGCCGCATGAAGCGGTTAATTAGCGCCGTCTGGAAGCATATTCTGGAGCTTAACTTCCCGGATGTTAGCCATTATCCTCCAACCATCAAAGGCGTGTTGGCTTTTGAGAATGATCTTATCGACGGCAAAGTATAAGCTAGAACCAAGCAATAGGCAAAACGAAATAAGTAATAGTGCAAGGAAGCCATGAAAAGAGCCGTGTTACCACGGCCCTTATTGCATGTTACTTGTTACTTTTTGCGCTTGACTGGGGTTGGCGCAAATAGGAGTCCGTACAGGGCTACGCCTACGATACCGCCAATGAGTGGTCCGCCACCGTATGCCCAGTTCCAGGACTGGATACCGAGGGCAACTGCCGGGTTAATAACAGCTGCTGAACCAATAGAAGCCACCATAATACCCAAGAACAGAGAGGTACCGGCAACTACAGCAGAAGCGGCTTTAGTCATGTTCTGCAAGGTTGCAGCGGCTACACCAAAGGTGAAGACACCGGCGCCCATTGCCTCCGCGGCCAAGACCTTCCACTCAAACTTACCAGCAGTACTTTGCAGGTTGTGGCCCAAAAAGTAGTTGAGTAAAGCCCAGGCGGCCAAACCGCCAAGTAGCTGGGCAGCAATAGCTACGACAGCAGCGGCTGTTTGTGATTTCTTTTGAGTCCATAAAGACAGTGTAACTGCGGGATTTAGGTGAACGCCGCCACCGTCCCAGCCCATCGTCATACTAAGTACGGCCAGCGTCGCACCAGCGCCAAGTGCTGCAAAAAGCGGGAAGGATGTCCGCGCCACCATAGTATAAACCACCATGGCCAGTATTGTGGTGCCTAGAAGCTCGGCCACGATCATGGCCCATTTATCTTTTCCTGTCATTTGAACCCTCCAGTTATTTATGCACTTAGCATAATATGTTACCACTAAGCGCGCAAGGTATTTATTACTGAGCGTTTATATTGATTTGATGTAATTCTTGATTTGGAAGTGCAGCATATATGGCAGCATTAAGCAGTTCACGTGCATGACGCATAATAACTTTTCTTCGGGCAGCTTCAGGACCAGACGCAAGTGCATTTTCTATCCTATCCATGTAAGGATCGGTCAATATAAAGCTGTCTTCGCCACCAGATTGTTCGTGCAGCTTAGTCTGAGGAACTGTAGCATTACCACTTTTAACTTTTACGACACTTTTGCCGGTATGTGGAACGGCAGCCAGTACCTGAATAGCGTCGCCGGCCTCATCTGCTAACACCGTTTCCAATACGCTTTCATCCCAACCAGCGTATCGACTACTCGCAACCGTGACATGTGCATAGTTTATGGCTTCGTCTGAGGCCGTCTGATCATAATCTTCACCAATCTCTTGTCTGGCATAGGACTCGAAAGCTGCACGGTTAGCCGGATCAGCAATAAGAGTAAACACATCCGGAACTCCAGCATTAGCCTTACAATCTTTGTGACCACCGGACTTTACACCATTCCGATTAATCTGCTGTGTCACTAACCTTAACCGTTCTTCGCCAGTACCATCGCTGGTACCAAAATATCCTGACATTTCGGCCATATATAGTCCGTAAATATTAGGTCCCCCAAAGGCCGAAGGACGGGTCTCAACGGTTGGCTCACCGTTTAGTAGTCCAACTCGCGGCCGTTCATCAGGGCAAGTTCCACGAACCTCATCGTAATTTACCATCTCCAGACAATCACGGGCATGATGCGCCTGGGTATCAAGTTGTTCTGAAGTAACTTGTGTATCACCATTTACCTTAAGTGGTCTCTCAACAACTGCGATTTGAGCCATCATTGTGTCAAATTCTCCTGCCATAGGACGATTATCCATATTTCTATTTATTGCCTTTATTATTTAACCAGCCTCGCATTATACGCCTCTGTTAGCCATGACGCAATACACACTAAAAGTGTGACGTAAATCACACTCTATTTATACGACATGAACAATAATATAACTATGGGCGAAGGTGAACAAGCAGGTGGTCCAAATAGCAACCATGCAGCCGGTGACATACCGCGGCCGATTGCAGATTATATAATTGAAAGCTCAGCCAGTCCCGAGGCCGAAGCCAGGCGCCGCGAACAATGGGATGATCTTCCATCACAGTTTAAGGGGTTGATTGATGCCAAATTATTTCAAATTGCGCCCACTGATGTTGATTTAAGAGGAAAATTATCGGGTGCCGTCTTAGATATACTGGCAGGACTAAGTGGTGCTGAAGAAAGTCGGGCGCTGGATGAGGAATATGAGGGTGAACTTTCTGGGCTAGCTAGCTTACTGGCGGGCAATGATCCAGAGCCCGTACTGCAAGTAAGCGCAACGACAGAAGAACAACATTCGCCTATCGGACGTTCACGTCTGCCATGGCACCGACACAACAAGAAACGTGGTACCGACAAACAACTGAGGCATAGGCGCTTAGGCCTTGGTACGACAGCCTTACTATTATTTGGCCAACTCAGACCCAGTAAAAACCATACTGAAGAAGATCCATCTTATTAGAATGATCACAAACTAAACGTTGCGTTGTTTGCGGCGGCGGAGGCCGGCTACTTGCAGGCGAACAGCACTGCGGTCCATGAGGCTTTGGGCTTGCTCCAGCGAGACTTCGTCTTTGGCTTCAGCTTTCATCTTTTTGGCCAACTCAAAAGCTCTTTGAACTTCTTGCTCGTTAATCTCATCCGCATGGTCGGCTTCGTCCACGAGCAGCCGTAAGGTGTCATCTGCCACTTCTATGGCACCACCACTAATAGCGTAGTGGTCCATCATGTCGTCTTTATCGGATGGCTTGACTCGGACACTCACCACACCGCTGGTAGCAACACTCACTAATGGCATATGCCCAGGCATGACGCCAATTTGGCCGTCCAAGGTCGGCAACAGGACTTCGTAGACGTCCTCGTCCACTTTGGCACCGCTAAGCGTTACAAGTTGCAAGCGAATCATATATCTACAGACCGACTTTCAACATCAATCGCATTAGCCCGATCAGCATTTCGTGAAACGATACCTATACCAGCCGCTAATAGTGGAGACACTCCTAGGCTTATTAAATATTTAATGTCTGCTTCTTTATCAGGATTCATATATTCTATTACTCCCATCGTTGGATCTTCAGCTGACAAAGTAGCTGATATTGTGTGCTCGCCTCCACCGATAGTAGGTTGAAAAGGGTATGCCATTTTAATTCTTACTACTCTTTCTCAGCTTTTACTTCGCTGATGTCGCCCTTCATGTAAAAGGCACTCTCTGACTTGTCATCATGCTTACCGTCTAGAATTTCCTGAAAACCGGCAATAGTGTCGCTCAGGGGCACATATTTGCCCGGTTTGCCGATGAAGACTTCGGCCACGTGGAATGGCTGTGTCAAGAAACGCTGAATACGGCGGGCTCGGCTAACGGTTAGTTTGTCCTCGTCACTGAGCTCCTCCATGCCAAGAATGGCAATAATGTCCTGGAGGTCTTTGTAGCGCTGCAAAACTCGTTGGACTTCGCGGGCTACGGCGTAGTGCTCGTCGCCGACAATTTCCGGATCCAAGATAGTACTACTAGAGTCCAACGGGTCAACGGCGGGATAAAGCCCAAGCTCGGTCAGGGCCCGGCTAAGCGTGATGGTGGAGTCCAGGTGGGCAAAAGTCGTAGCCGGAGCAGGGTCGGTCAGGTCGTCTGCCGGCACATAAACAGCTTGCACAGAGGTAATGGAGCCTTTGCGCGTACTAGTAATACGCTCTTGCAGTGCACCCATTTCTTGGGCCAGGTTAGGTTGGTAGCCGACTGCTGAAGGCAAGCGTCCAAGCAAGGCAGATACCTCAGCCCCTGCCTGGGTAAAGCGGAAGATGTTGTCGATGAATAGCAGCACGTCGCTACCTTTATCACGGAAACCTTCAGCCACGGTCAATCCGGATAGTCCAACACGCAGACGGGCACCAGGCGGCTCGTTCATCTGGCCAAAGACTAGGGCAGTCTTGTCGATAACCTTAGATTCAGTCATCTCGTGGTACAGATCATTGCCCTCACGGGTTCGCTCGCCTACGCCAGCAAAAACCGAGTAGCCACTGTGGAATTTAGCAATATTGTTAATAAGCTCGGTAATGAGTACGGTTTTACCCACGCCGGCGCCACCAAATAAACCAACCTTACCACCACGGGTAACTGGACAGATAAGATCAATCACTTTAATACCGGTCTCCAGAATTTCCACGCTGCCAGACTGGTCAATCAGAGCCGGCGGGTTTTTGTGGATAGGAGAACGCTCGGCAAAGGTACCGGCCTTACCGTCAATCGGTTCGCCCAGAACGTTGAACATGCGGCCCAAAGTGGCCTCGCCAATAGGTACGCTAATGGCCGACCCAGTATCTACGACCTCGGCGCCTCGCTCCAGACCATCGGTACCACCAAGTGCAACAGCTCGGACACTGGATTCACTCAGGTGTTGCGCAACCTCAAGTACTAACTCTCTGTCGCCTAATTTGACCTTTAACGCATTATAAATAGCCGGCAGATGACCGGTAGGGAACTGAATGTCCACCACCACGCCCACAATCTGACTGATTTTGCCGTGCTTAGTCTTTTCTTTGGTTACTGCTTGTGCCATTATTCTCCTCCAGCTATTAATTGCATAATCTCATCATGTACATAGTTAGTTATCATGGTAGGCATCACGAGGGTGTCTCCATCTAAATAAGCTCGCCCACCAAGATCAGTAGTAAGATTTCGAGCCGTACTGTCTTTCGCAATTTTATATGCAGTCTCCCAGCTAATCGCTCCTCCGGTACGTAATAAAACTTCTGCTTCATTAATTGCGTCCAAACTTGTGTTATGCCATTCAACCTCTAGCTGAGTTTCATCTCCAGGGACTTCCCATAAATGGTTATCCTCGATGATACCCTCGCGAAAATCCAACCCTTCAACCTCACGATCAAGCTCTCGATCCAACCAAGAGTCATCGGAAAATATATCAAAATCAGTTTTATCTATCATTATATGACCTCCGCCAGCACGCCTGGCAGCGATTGCTATATCTGTTGCACGCACTATTCCAGTCGGGTCATCAGAATCTAATATTTCTCCATAGTTTTGTGATGGGTCACCGGCACCCTGAATCAGTGAAGTTTCCACTACACCCACGACATCCGAATATCCCATTATATCTTCTAAAAATTCTATTACTCTTTCACGACGCTCAGCGCCTAGAAGCGGTTCGCCTTGCATAAGTTTGCACAATTCCTTATACGCCTCATTGGGGGTCAGAGGACCTTGTACAGATTCGTCTTTTAGAACTTCGAGCGTCATTTTATAGCCTCCGCGCCACCCGTTATCTCAGCCAGCTCCTGCGTAATAGCAGCCTGACGAGCGGTGTTAAAGGCCAGAGTCAGATCATCAATCAGGTCAGAGGCATTATCGGTGGCGTTTTTCATGGCCAGCATGCGCATGGAATGCTCGCTGGCAATACTCTCTAGCATGGCTTGCCAGAGCTGGACTTCCAGCAGTCGAATAGTAACGTTATCCAAAACCGCCTCAATAGATGGTTCAAAAGTAACATTATCAAGCGTTCCGGTGTCGTCGGTTTCTTCAAATTGGGCTGGTAACAGAGATAATGGAGTGGCAATCTGGGTCAAATTGCTCTTAAACTCGGTGTAGAGCAACTGTACATTGTCAACTTTTTTATTAACATAAAGTTCGATGACACTATTAAGTAGTGGTCGGATATCGTTAGCGGTGGGGTTGTCACCGTAAGCCGGGTAAGCCGCGATCAGCTCCACGCCGTGCAACCGGCCGGCAAAGTTAGCAGCTTGCTTACCAATAGCAATAACCTGCGATGCTATCTTGGCTTGACTATCGGCCAGAATGCTCTTGGCCAGTAAACGCATAATATTGGCATTATAGGCTCCAGCTAAACCGCGGTTACTGCTAATAACTATGTAGAGCTTTGTACTAATAGGACGCTTGGCAAACAGTGGATGCTCAGCTGCCTCACTCATGCGGCTGAGGCGTGTCAACAAAGAATAAGCCGCCTGCCGATACACCCGCCCTTGCTGGGCGTGTTCCTGGGCCCGCCGCATCTTACTAGCAGCAACCAGCTCCATAGCCTTGGTAATCTGCCGGGTGTTACGGACTGATCCAATTCGTCGTTTGAGAGTAATAGTATTAGCCAAGGCGAACTCCGTTCGCAGTAGTTAGTAGTAAGTAGTTAGTAGTAAGGAAAGAATGCATGCTACTTTCTACTTGCTACTTTCTACTTGCTCAACTGGTTTGTAGGATTTGGCTATTTTGGTGGCCATGTCTATGATCAGCTTTTTGGTCTTGTCATCGGGCTCGTCGCCGCTGTTAATTGCCGTCACAACTTTAGGATTATCGTGCTTGAGTTCGCGCAGCAAACTATCTTCGGCAGATTTAATTTTGTCGAGAGGTACAGTGTCAAAACAGCCTTCCGTAGCTGCCAGTAATGTAGCGTACATTTGCCAGACGGCGTACGGGCTGTATTGCGGTTGTTTGAGTAGTTCTGTCAAACGCTGGCCGCGCTCAATCCGCTGGCGGGTCTCAGCATCAAGATCAGTTGAGAACTGGCTAAAGGCCGCTAGCTCGCGGAACTGGGCCAGGTCAACACGCAAACCCTTAGCCACGCTTTTAACGGCTTTGGTCTGGGCAGAACTACCAACGCGGGATACTGATAGCCCCACGGAAATAGCTGGGCGAATGCCCTGATAAAACAGGTTTGTTTCCAAAAAGATCTGGCCATCTGTAATAGAGATGACGTTGGTCGGGATGTAAGCGCTAATGTCGCCAGCCTGAGTTTCGACAATCGGCAGGGCAGTCAAACTGCCGGCACCTTTTTCGTCACTAAGTTTTGCAGAGCGCTCCAGCAAACGAGAGTGCAGATAAAAGACATCGCCTGGATAGGCCTCGCGACCGGGTGGCCGACGCAGTAACAGTGACATCTGGCGGTAAGCCGCCGCATGCTTGGACAAGTCATCGTAAATGATCAGGGCATGTTGTTTGCTGTCGCGGAAATATTCGCCCATGGCACAGCCGGCGTAGGGAGCAAGATATTGCATGCTGGCCGGGTCAGCCGCGCTAGTTGCGACTACGATTGACTGATCCATAACGCCTTCGCGTTTGAGGCGCTCCACCAGCCGGGCGACTTTACTCAATTTCTGGCCAATAGCCACATAGATGTTAATAACACCAGTGTTTTGGCGGTGCTGGTTAATCATAGTGTCGACAGTGACGGCGGTTTTACCGGTCTGGCGGTCACCAATAATCAGTTCGCGTTGCCCGCGGCCAATTGGCACCATGGCGTCAATGGCAGTAATACCTGTCATAAGCGGTTCGTGTACGCTTTTACGATCCAATACACCCGGAGCCGTGCGCTCCACCGTACTGGTTAGCTTGGTTTTGACGGCGCCTTTGCCATCCAACGGATGACCAAGCGGATTTACAACTCGACCGACTAGCTCGGGGCCAACGGGAACTTCTAGAACTTTGCCTGTCAATTTGGCAGTGGCACCGGCTTTAATGAGCGTGTCATCGCCGAGCAGCACCGCACCAATTTCGTCCTCGCCCAGGTTAAAGGCAAAAGCAGTAACGGCTTCGCCTTCCAGACCCTCAATCTCAATCATCTCGTTGTAACCGCATTCGGTCAGGCCATAAATCCAGGCCACACCATCGCCTACACGTGTTACTACGCCTACGTGCTCAATTTCCGGACGAGCTTTGAGCTCGTTAATAGCGGCTCGAATTTCTTCTGATAACTCTTTGATCGATACTTTGTCGGTTGGCATAGTTTAGGCTTCCTCCCCGGCAGTTGTCAGACGTTTAAAGGCGTTGACCTTGGCCCGCACTGTCAAATCCAGCTGTTCGCCGGGCATGTCCAATTTGACACCGCCAATAACATCGGTGTCTTCGGTCTGGTCAACCAGCAATGACTTAGCGGCAGGATACTCTTTGTGCAGAATCTGCTTTATATCAGTGATATCTCGCGCACTCAGCGTGTGCGCACTGGTAGCAGTGGCCTCAACTACGCCACGCTCGGAACGATAGGCCATGATGTCACGCATGAGGGACTCCAGCTGACCGGTTTGTCCACTGTCCAGCAGGTAAGCTGCAATTTCTTGGGCTAGTTGATGAAAGTCACTGATTTTGAGCGATTTGGCACCTACAACTTCAGCCAGGTGGTGTCTGGTACTGTTCATGATTTCACCCGGCTTTTGATAATTTTGTCTATGATTTCAGCATCTTTTTTAGCATCAACCTTTTCGCCCACAATGGCTTCGGTCGCCTCGGACACAAGACTGACAATATCTTTCTCCAGTGCACGCTTAGCCCTCTGCGACTCCTCGGTAATGCGTACCTCGGCATCGGCCAAAATGCTATCTGCCTTACGCTGCGCAGTTTTCTCGGCTTCGCGCACAACTTCGCGCGCTTCTTTATGACCTGTCGCAATAATATGATCGGCTTCCTCGCGCGCCTGACGCATGGTCTCGTTCAGCTTAGCATCAAATTTAGCTTGCTCTTTAGACAGTTTTTCGCCCATCCGCACTCCGTCGTCAATAATTTTGCGCCTGTCCTGCAGTAACTTAATAACTGGACTGAAAGCAAACTTCCTAAGTAGCAAAAAGACCAGCACAAAGGTAATTAGCTGGATAATAAAGGCGCTAACACTAATGCCCAAGGCGCCAATACCGGACGAGCTATCAGCTACATATAACAGATGTATCATGTATCTTTTCCTACCTTTTACTTAATGATGAAGACGGAAGCGAACACCAGCAATGCCATTAGCTCGACGATGGCCACAAAGACCAAGATCTGACCCAAAAACTTTGCGCTTTCTGGGTTACGGCCGACGGCGTTCATAAAGGCGTTACCAATAAGACCGACGCCAATACCAGGGCCAATCATACCGGCACCCAGCATGATGCCTTTGCCCAGAACCTCTATGTTGCCGGTCAATTCTGCTACAACCATAGTTAATGTATCTCCTTCGTTAGTTTATTACCTATTAATTTCATCCGTGCTTCTCCGTAAGCGGCTTGCCGACAGGTACTGATGAGACTTCATCTTCATCATCGTGTTCCTCGCCGTGCTTGACCGCCAATGATAGATAGGTCACGGATAACATTACAAAAATATAAGCCTGCAAAATACAGACACCAATCTCTAGGCAGACAAAGGGCAGGGCGGTTAATGGTGCGGCGAATTTGCCCAGAAACGCAAAGACAGAGATGATAATTTCACCAATAGCAATGTTCAGGAATAACCTGAGTGCCAAACTAAAGATTCTAATAAACTCGTTCAAAACTTCATATACACCTGCTAGATAAGTGAGCGGGTTTTTGAGATTACCAGCAAAATAATGCCTTAGATGCCGGGCAAAGCCTGATTCGCGGATAGCAAAGTACTGGATAGCTATCATAGAAATAGTGGCAGCCGCTAATGTACCATTAAGATCAGCTGTAAAGGCTCTGAATACTGGAGTGCCATGGTAGGTCAAAGCTTCGCCGACACCAGGCAGTAAACCAAATAAATTGCTGAAAACAATAAAGAAAAAGATAGTTACAAAAAATGGCGCGTATTTGAGGGCTAGGTTGCGGTCACCCATGCTGTTTTCTAGCGTATCGGTAACAAAATCGGTGCCGATCTCGACAATTTGCGTGAAACCGCCTTTGGGGCGCATAGTCATACGCCGGGCAATAACCGTAAACAAAATAATAAACAAGACTGAGCAGAGCCAGGCATAGACCATGGAGTTAGTGATGGTAAGCCCGTGAAAAACAAATAAGCCGCCCGGTGCAATGTGCACCGGAGGTGAAGAGTCCGCGATCAATCTGATAAACATATTACTTAGCATTTAGATTTTTCCCTTTTTGGGCTTTAGCTTGGGCAATAGTAACGCCGTGCAAAGCTTTCCAAACTACGGCGCAAGACATAAATACTGCCAAAAACAGGGCTCCGAGCGTATAAGACGGTGAAGTGTGAAAATGATCATCCAGTTGTACGCCAATAATAACTGGCACAAGAATTGTCACCGCCAGCTGCCAGCCCATATTAATAGCCGCATCCATAAACTGCTGCTTGGCATCCGCAATTTGAGCCAAACGCTCTGCACTCCCATCAGTATGGGGGTCCGCGGTCTTCCTCCTGGTATCCTTCTGCGCCATCTTTAGCCAGTATAGCAACTCGTTTGGGGCTGGCGCAACTCTTTTGCCAAGAAGTTAGGTTGTTTTCACTACACAAAGTATAGTATTAATGCTAAACTACTTTTATGATAACTGTCTATTCTGCAAACTGGTGTGCCTTTTGTCATGCCGCCAAACAATATTTTGATAAGCTCGGCGTTAAGTATGAAGACAAAGATGTCGAGAAAGATGTTGCCAATGCTCACGAGGCGGTTAACAAGTCGGGCCAAATGGGCATACCCGTTATAGATATTGATGGCACCATCATTATTGGTTTTGACCGCCCGCGTATAGATGTGGCCCTAAAGGCCGCCAAGCTCATATAGCGTTAGGGGTTGGCATTCTAACACTATATCTGTATTATTATAGTGTGGGTAAGGAGAAGCCTCGTGGCAAATGACCCCGCGCCTTCCGGTCAGGAAGGTTCACCCTCAGATCCAACATTACGCCTGGTACCGCCCCTAGAAACCCCAGAGAGGGTTTCTTTTATCTCTGGAATTGAAGGAGCACTCGATTATGACTATCTTAGACACGCCGCTGAAAGCGCCGAAAACGGTGCAACACTCCTGACAGAAATCCTTGTCGAGACCGGTCAGCTCGACAAGCCAGAGGTTATCATCCAACGTCAGGAAGAGGCTAAAAAAATAGATCAGCGACGTCGTCCACTGATCGCGCGTCAACTTGATACAGGCTTGACTGACCAGGAAAAACTGGCTTTAGACGCTTTTTCTGCAAGACTTTTAGAATTAAGGGCACAACTAGGCCCTTGGGAACATGCAAAAACACATATTGGAAAAGCCTATGATTATTACCATCAAACTTACTTCGGTAAAGATTCAGCGGGCAGAGAGACACTTGATAATGCTAGACTGGATCCTCTTTATGACAACACGGCTCAGTATGATGATATCGGCCTAGTAGGAGCGGTTCAAGAAGTGCGCAGAAATCTACCCCGGCCAGTTGCCCCAGTCAAGGGTCGGCCGCCCGTTATTGATATTGGGCGGCAAAATGTTGCTGAAGCCGAGCGGATTACTAGATTGCTCATATTAGAGGAAACCGGACAAATCTCATTTGAACAAGAATAGTCATAAAAGTTACACTTTTACTTATGGCTCTTGAAGATTACAAAACCAAGGATTCCGTGGTGTTGGTGTTTACTGGCGATGGCAAGGGTAAAACCAGCGCTTCGCTCGGACTATTGGCCAGGGCGCTTGGGAACCGCTGGAACGTGGCCTTTATTCAGTTTATAAAATACTGGGGGACCGGTGAACATGCCTTTATCCGTGACATTCAGCCTCTCTTCAAGGACCAGCTGTATTTTTATAAAGGCGGTAAGGGATTTTATAAAGCTGGTCAGCTGAGTCCACAGCACGTCAGTGAGGCTCAGCACCAGCGAGCCGCCAAAGATACTTATACTGAAGCCTACAAAGCTGCCACCGGAGGCAAATTTGATCTGGTTATTTGCGACGAAATCAACAACGCCGTCCACGACGGTCTACTTGCAAGGTCTGACCTTGCAAAACTCATTAAAAAGCGGAACCCTAAGACTAGTTTGTGCCTGACGGGTCGGAACTTTCCGAAAAGTTTATTAAAAGATGTCGACATTGCCACCGACATGACTAAGCTTAAGCACCACTTTGACGACAAGTTCCTAGCTAACCGCGGCATCGATTTCTAGACAGGTATTCCTAAATCACAAAAACGCTCTCCGTTAGAGGACAGTCCTCTAACGGAGAGAGAAAAAGTGATTTGATACGTGCTAACATTGAGAGGCATGAAGCCAATACTCTATCTTATGCTGGGCTATCCAGGAGCAGGCAAGACCACTACTGCCAAAATTATTCATAAACTGACTGGAGCAGAACATCTGTGGGCAGATCATATTAGGCGCGAAATGTACAAATCTCCCAACTATTCACACGCCGAAAATATGCACCTTTACACCCACTTAAACAATACCACTGCCGAAGTTTTAGCCGAAGGTAAAAGCGTTATTTTTGATACGAACTTTAATTTTTATCGTGACCGGAGACATTTGCGTGAGATTGCGCAGGAGTATGGAGCTAAAACTTTTATCATCTGGGTGCAAGCCGACAAGAACACCGCCAAACAGCGTGCAACTGTAGATGCCCACCTTCATAGCCACACCAGAGTTCTTGGTAACATGCCGATCGACCATTTTGAGCGAATCAGCAGTAATCTAGAGCCGCCGCACGTGGATGAACAAACAATTATCATAGACGGCAACCGGATTTCTGAGAAATACATCAAAGAAAAGCTGAGCCAAGCTGGTATCATATAGCTAGATGAGCAGAGCAAGGAGATATGGCAAACGAGCTTCGCCAGCGGTTGTACTGGCGCTGTCTGTTTTGATTCTCGCTGGACAGCGATATGGTTGGTTTGATAATGCCAAAAAGCAGCTCAGACTAATCAGCCAGGCCTCTAACATGTGGTCGAATTTGTTGACGGCGACACCATCGCCGTAAATATGAATGGCAGTAAAGAAACTTTGCGTTTTATCGGTGTTGACACCCCAGAAACGCACGACCCGCGCAAGGCCGTGCAATGTTATGGCAGGCTAGCGGCCGCTTTCACTAAACGATTGATTGGTACGAATAGTGTGCGGCTTGAAGCCGACTCGCTTAATACCAATCGCGACCGTTACAACCGCCTACTTCGCTACATATACTTGCCCAACGGAACGTTGGTAAATGCCGAGATTATCAAGCAAGGTTATGGCTTCGCCTATCTCAGCTTTCCATTCACCAAAGCCGATGAGTTCCGCCAATACGAAGTCGAAGCCCGCAATGCCAACCGCGGCCTCTGGGGCAGCTGCAGCCCTATCAAAAACCAATACGGCGGATACACCAGCCCCGACGCCAAATAAATACTCCATCCCGTCCCTCCAGGACCTTTCCAAGATCCAATCTTGGAAATTAAGGGGTTAGCGGGTGTGTTTGAAGTCTTTTTTGAAGCGCAGGAGAATGGCGATAACTGGCCAGCAAAGCAGGGAATAGATAGTAAAAAGCAGGGTACAAGACCAACCGACTACGGCGCCGGGTAATGCTTGCCAAAAGCCAAGCCGGGAGTCGCCCATGTTTTTGAACGTGCCAAGTTGTTTATGATAAGCTCTCATGCCAAACGACTTTTTAAAATAGGCCCAAAATTTAGGCCAATATAAATAACTCACGCCGTCGGTCATGATGAGAAGCTTATTGTCCTGAATAATCCGGCCGCCATGGCTTAACAGGACGAGTGAGATATCTTGATCTTCATGTACGTGCGAACCATCGGGGGCTGTAAATTGTCGGATCTTGAGCCAGGACTCGCGCCGTATGGCCATATTGGCACCCCACATAGTTAGGGCTCTAAAAAATGAATGCGTCGTCCAAAAATATGCCCGCGTCCAGAACGAAGAGTAAAAGTTAATGCCCAGAAAAACCTTGGTTCGTCCCATTCCGGCTACGCCCTGTATGTTTGGGTCACTAAAATCTTGTCCGACCCGTTCCACCCAACCTGGCATCAATACACTATCAGCGTCGATTCGCCCCAGAATATCACCTTTAGCCACGTTGAAGGCGGCGTTACGGGCTTTGGTGCGACCCTGCGCGGGTTCTTTTACTACTCTAACGAAGGGATACTGGCTGGCAATATTGATGGTTTTATCAGTACAATTATTATCAACGACAATTACTTCCAATGGCATAACAGTCTGGACGGCAATAGCGTCCAAACAGGCTTTAATATAGTGTTCTTCGTTATAAACTGGTATAACTAAACTGATTGAAAGTTCACTTTTCACATACTAAGTTATAGCAGGTTGTATAGCCGGTGGGAAAACCAAAGAAAGCAAAAAGCACTAGGCAAAAGGCAGTACGCAGCAAGCGATCTCTTGCGTGGCGTCGCTATCTGCGTATTGCATATTCCTTTTTGCTGAAGTTTCTGCCAAAACGGCGTTGGTTGCGGATAACTGTCATTACTATCGTTGCAGTATTAGCTGTAATTATCGGCACCATGTACGGCATTGCCCGCTGGTATATTGCCAGCAACGCCAATAAGCCGCTTAACCTTGGCGTAAGTTTTATACCCGACTATGCCAAAGGCTTTGGTTTAGATCCCCAGCAAACTATGGACGCTATGATTCATGACTTAGGAGTTAAAAACATTCGCCTGGTTAGTTACTGGAGCGATATGGAGCCCAAGCCTGGCGTGTATGACTTTAGCCAGTTGGACTGGGAGTTTGCCAAGGCCGATGCTGCTGGCGTGAAGGTGAGCTTGGCAATTGGACTGCGCCAACCACGCTGGCCGGAATGTCATCCGCCCAGCTGGGTGCAAGTAAATAGCAACAATGAAAATCAGTGGTACCCACAACTACAAGCTTTTATGACTCAAGTCATAAATAGATACAAAAATAATCCGGCGCTGGATAGCTACCAGTTAGAGAATGAATACTTCCTGAAAGCTTTTGGGCAGTGTCAGGACTTTAGTCGTGACCGGTTGGTAGGTGAATATAATCTAGTAAAAAGCTTGGACCCAAACCACACGCTGATTATTAGCCGCAGTAACAACGCTCTGGGCTTGCCTATTGGACAACCAACACCAGACGAGTTTGGTGTCTCTGTATATAAACGCGTGTGGGATGCAACCGTAACCCATCGCTACTTTGAATATCCATTCCCGGCCTGGTTTTATGCATTTTTGGCTGGTGCTGGCAAAATTTTGACAGGTAAAGACATGGTCATTCACGAACTCCAGGCCGAACCCTGGCCACCCAGTGGCAGTATTGCCTCAAATTCGACAGCCGAACTCAACAAGTCATTAGATGCCACACGTCTAAAAGGGCGTTTTAGCTATGGCGAAGCGACTGGTATTAAAACCATCTACCTTTGGGGCGCAGAGGATTGGTACTACATGAAGGTCAAACGCAATGATCCCGGCCTGTGGAACGCTGCCAAGCAAGAATTCACCCATGCAAAAATAAATAACGCTAAGTTATTTACAACCCAGCTTGGCTCAGCTCCCCAGTAATAGCCCATCGACCAATTAAAGCATTTGCAACAACATTATCACTCATTGTATGTTTCTCACCTTCAATGACTAGAAAATCTGCGTTCACACGATTTATACCCGTAAAAAAATCCTTGAGCTGTTGTTGGACTCCTCTTGGGAATATTGCACTACTACCACCACCAATTATGCCTATCCTATACTCTGTTCCGAACGAGTGGCCGGCAAAGTAGATATCGCGACTAAAACTATCAGTGGCCATGCCGGACTTTACGGCGCGCATGTTTTTATCAATCTTACTAACAATGTAGTCTCTACCTATTCTCAGCGACTGCGAAATGTTACCCAATCGGCTACCGGCTCGTTGCACTTCAGTTAGGGCGGGTATGGCAGAACCACAAACAGCGCTGGTAAGATCTCTCATTTTGGTTTCAAAAAATGCTTTTTCTAGTCCACCTATACCACGATCCAGACAATTGGGTGGTTCTATTAATCCCGAATTAGCTATTTTAAACCTACCTTTATCCTTTTGTGCGTTTGTACGCAGAAAGGCGGCACCCACTGTTGCGCCCTCAGATCCGCCCAGGATATGAACTTCCTTTATGCCAAGGTGTCCTAAAGTAAAAGCAAGTTTATTGGCAATAGGCCCGGAATCACCACCACCAACAAGCAGTCGTTCACGATCAGTTAATACATAGGCGGTTTCAAAGAGTGTGTTGTCTGGAAATACAATGACACGAGTTGGCTCTGGCAAGACGTCCTGAAGCATTTGGGCTCGGATTGCTATATGCGGCATCCAGCCATTAGTGTACGGAGCAATAAACGCCACAGCTTTTGTTCTGTCATGATCTTCGGAAGGTGAAAGATCAACCCAGCGGGCACTGTCAGAGGTATGAAATTGGCTGTTTGGCATGGCACCTATTACTTGATCTATAGACATGTCAGCCAAACGTGCATGGGCTTCTCTGGCGTGATCATCCCACAAGGGCAACAACTCTTGAGGTATAATCGGCTCACGGAGTGTGGTGGGCATAATTTACATATTTTATCACTTTTTTTACTTTTTGTCTATACTTATTATGCTTTTGCTGGTACAATAGACAAGTTATGAAAAAGCCGGCCAAGAGCCAGACCAAACGGATTAGTAACCGTCGTGCCCGCCACGATTATGAGCTGGGCGATAGTTTAATTGCCGGGCTACAACTAACGGGCGCCGAAACCAAAGCGCTCAGGCTCGGGCATGGGCAACTTCGTGGTGCCTATGTAATAGTCAAAAACGGAGAATTATGGCTCATTAACGCAACCATAAGCGGTGGGCCTGGCCTACCCATTAACGAGTCTGAGCAAACTCGGAGCCGCAAATTACTCGCAAAGCGACGCGAAATAGAGCAACTTATGGCTGCTAAACAACAGGGTCAAACTATCGTCCCGCTAGAAATTTTGACTAGTGGGCACTTCATCAAAATACGAATTGCAATCGGACGTGGTAAAAAGCTGTATGATAAGCGCCAAACTCTCAAAAAACGTGAAGAACAGCACCGTATTAATCAGGCCGTCAAAAACCATCGATAAATTTAGGCGCTTGCACTATTAAAGCCTACAATAGAAGTGATGGATGAATATGATGTTGCTTATTACCAACATATTAATGCCGAAGAGGGACCACAGGCCCAACGTTTGGCTGAATTGTTAATTTGGAAATATTCACCCATATCGGTCATAGATATAGGCTGCGCCACAGGCCTATACCTCAAGCCGTTTCTAGATAGAGGCGTTAAAGTTACTGGACTAGACAGCGCAAAGGCAACTTTGGCAAAAGAAGTATTGCAAATACCTCGATCTCGAATAATTCTTGGCGATATTACCAAGAGTTCACCAAAAATCAAAGCTGATCTAGCGCTTTGCATTGAGGTGATGGAGCATATTCCTGCCAGCGGCGCTACACCCGGAATTCAACATTTGACTGAATGTGCTAACTTGATTATATTTTCGGCCGCCCAACCGGGACAGGGGGGTGTTGGGCACGTTAATTGCCAACCTCCTGCCTATTGGCAGTCTATATTTGCCAACCACGGTTTTGAGCGCCTACAAGAAGATGAGAATTACCTCAAAATCATCATGTCCAGTGGCTATCATATGGGCTGGCTTATTAACAACTTGATGGTTTTACACAAAACCACGTAACAAATTGACCTATTTTCAATACTTGTAACAATAATCACATTTTATTCCTCTGTTAGAGGACTGTCCTCTAACAGAGGGAAGTTTTGTGATTTTAGCCTATCTTAGAGGTTTATTGGGTGCTTTGAGTTGGTGGAAATGTATTTGGTGGCTGCCAGAGCCCAGCTTGTTCGTCTTTATGTTTGCGGCGGCGCCAGAGTATGAAGAAGATAAATAGAGCTATAAGTATTGCAAAAATAGATAGTATGAGACCAAGCCACGAATGGCCTTTCTTTGGGCTCGATGTAGTCTTGCCTGTAGTTGTCTGAGGTGTTGTAGTGGTACTATTTTTGAAAACCGCAAAAGTCAGGTTGGCTTTGCCGTTGTTAATGCTATTTAGAGTCACCTTAATATCGTTCGTGCCATCGCTATTAACATCGTAGAGCCCCGTTTGTCCGACAGACAGGGTAGCATCAAAGGAATTGGGCGCAAAAGTCAGTACGACAAACGTATCGCCAACCTGTTTTATGGTTATGTTGTGGCTTTCAGTATTGCCATTAACGGTTATGTTAAAATAAACCACCTGTCCGCCACTAAGATCCAAGCTTTTGCCGGCACCCGAAGTAAATTCTGGATAATCGTTTAGTAGAATTTGACTACTAGTTGTGGGTGTAGATGGACTAGCTGTAGTAACCGGGCTCGTGCTACTTGTAGGACAGCTTTGACCATAGGGACAATTCCCATATGCACCGCTACCATAAGGTGAGGCAAGGGCGCCAACCGGCAATAATAAGATCGCGCAGCCTAAAACCAAGCTTGTAATTACGGTTTTTTGATACCAGTGACGAAATGTTTGTTTAATGGCCATTTACAAACATAATTATACCATGTAGACTTAAGTTATATTAACAAATTGGAGAGGGTATGTTTGGAAAAACAGAAGATTTAGTTATAGTTCTGCTCATCATCTTGCTTCTCTTTGGGGCTAAGAAAATTCCTGATTTGGCACGAAGTATTGGTCAGTCTGCCCGTGAAGTCCGCAAAGGCTTCAACGGTGAGGATGATGACGATTCAGCCAAAGCATCCAAGAAAAAATAACACCGTTCAATCTTAAAAATATTAAAACAAAAAGGAGTGGGTGTGACGTCGGCACAAACGTTCCACGACCACATAAAAGAACTTCGACACAGAATATTGTGGTGTATATTGCCAATTGGTGCTAGTGCTGGTCTGGCTTATATTTGGCGTATTCCTTTGATACGATTTATGCAGCACCCCATAGGTGTGACGCTTTTTTATACTTCGCCCGCAGGTAGTTTCAACTTTATCCTCAAATTATCTACCGTTATTGGCATTTTTGTTGCTCTACCAGTTATTATCTACAATCTGCTAAGATTTATCGAACCAGCCCTACCGGTCCACATAACGCGTCGTATCATGTTGACTATACTTTTGACCTCTTTTGGTCTGGCATTGGCCGGCATGGCTTTTAGTTTCTTTTATCTTTTGCCGTTGTCGTTAAAGTTCTTCTCCGGCTATGCTACCGCCCAGATAAAGCCGCTAATATCTGCAGACGAATACTTGTCATTTCTCATGGGTCATCTCATAACCTTTGCGCTAATGTTTCAAATCCCTTTGGTTGTCTTGTTTATAAACTGGATTAGGCCTATTAAGCCTGGCAAGCTTCTACGATATCAACGACATGTCGTGGTAGGGTCATTTGCATTGGCGGTTATATTACCATTTACTTACGATCCAATTTCACAGTTTATTGTGGCTATACCAATTGTGGTTTTGTTCTACTTGTCAGCCGTATTGCTATGGATAGCTAACCGTAAACGCCCTTATCCGGATGAAGTTAAAGTCAAACAACTGGTACCGGCTCCGAGGGCCACTCCCATCTTGAGTAATACACCGAAACCATTTTTGCAACCTGCCCCGGCAGCCAAACCTTTGCCGGCATTACCTATGAGGCGTTCCTATTCGATGGACGGATTTGTCAGCCGCCCCATACAAGTACTACCTCGTTCAGCTCAAAGAGCCTACGCCGCCGAACCACAACGCCAAAGCCGTGAACCAGTTCCAAGCCAACCACCATTCACAAGAAAAGGACTGACAATTGACGGCATCAGTCCGCCATTACCGTCTTACTATTAGAAGTGGTTGCTCCATGAAACCAAACTTACAAAAACTATTTAACAAACCCATGAGCCGGCGGCAGTTCCTGGCCCATATTGGTGTTGGTATTTTAGCAATTATGGGCGTAAACGGACTGTTTAAACACTTGCTGGATTTTCGCAGCCATCCTCGTCATCTAGCAGTAGATAATTCTTCTGCCTCCTCCTATGGCTATAGAAGTAAATAATATATACTACCTACAACCACTAGCGGAGTAACAACGTATATAATACATGGCGCGTTTACCACAACCTGGCGGTGATGATGGTACATGGGGTAGTATCCTCAATGAATTCTTAGGTGTTGCCCATAATCCTGATGGTTCCTTAAAGGGTGGCGCAATTGGAGCAACAGGTCCGCAAGGGCCGGCCGGTTCGCCTGGCGGGGCTACCGGCGCGACAGGCCCAACAGGTACCGATGGAGCTACTGGCGCCACCGGGCCAATTGGAGCAACTGGATCCGGAGCTACGGGTGCCACCGGGCCTACAGGCGGTCAAGGAGCCACTGGGCCTACCGGATCCGTCGGCGCTACGGGTGCTGGAGTAACCGGTGCTACCGGACCGACTGGTGGTGTGGGTGGCCAGGGAGCAACCGGCGCAACCGGCACCGGAGCTACTGGCGCTACCGGGCCAACCGGCGGTCAAGGAGCCACTGGCCCAACGGGTGGAGCAGGCAGTCAAGGTGCTACCGGAGCAACGGGTGCTGGATCAACCGGCGCCACTGGACCAGCCGGCAACACAGTCTGGAAAGAAGCAGTGCGATACGCCTCAACCTCCGCCCTGCCAACTTATACCTACAACAATGGTACTGCCGGAGTGGGCGCTACGTTAACCGCAACCGCCAACGGCGCTCTATCTTTAGATGGCAGTACCCCCTCTGTCAACGACCGGGTCCTTATTAAAGACGAGACCGCCGGTAATAGGCCGAATAATGGTGTTTATACGGTCACAGCCATCGGCAATGGTTCAACACCTTTTGTCCTTACTCGCGCTATCGACTTTGATGAAACTGCAGATATAGAAGATGGCAGTGCGGTTTTTGTTATTGCGGGTAGTACCAATACGGATACGGCTTGGGTACAAACAACCACTGGCACCATCACCGTTGGTACTACAAATATTATATTCGGCCAGAGCGCCGGAGCTGGTCCACAAGGCTCCACCGGCGCTACCGGGCCAAGCGGGTCAGCTGGGAGTCAGGGAGCAACTGGAGCAACCGGAGCAGGCACTACTGGAGCTACCGGGCCAACCGGTACCACTGGGGGTCAAGGCTCTACTGGCGCTACAGGTGCGGGCGTAACCGGCGCGACGGGACCGGGTGGTAGCCAGGGAGGCACCGGCGCAACTGGTGCAAGCGGCCGCGATGCCGGTCTCAAGTATACATTCTCTACCGATACTACTAATACCGACCCGGGCACCGGCACTATTAAATTTGACAATAATACTTTGAACTCCATAACCAGTTTGCGGATTAGCGAGACTGATGGGGATGGCAACGGCATAGCTGCGCTCATACAAAGTTGGGACGATAGTACAAGCTCTCCCCGTGCCACTATAACCATACTTAAGGATGGATCACCGGGCACCAGCCTTGTTTTCCAGATTACCGGAAATATTACCGACAATGTCACTTGGGATAGTTGCAGTGTCAGCTTTGTGGCAGCAAGTGGCAGCTTTTCTAATACTGATACCGTTAAGTTATTCTTTAGCCGCACTGGCGACCAAGGATCTGCCGGAGCTGCTGGTGCCACAGGCGCAGGCGGTTCTGCTGGAGCTACCGGTCCAGCCGGTGCAACTGGTCCGACCGGTGCCACTGGTTTAGGGGCAACAGGTGCCACAGGTGCAACTGGCAATCTAAATGTTTCCACAAAATCAACCACTTACACCATCACAGGCACAGACGATATTATTCTGGCTGATGCTACCAGTGCCGGCTTTACCATAACATTGCCCACCGCTGTAGGCGTAACTAAAGCCTTTACCATCAAAAAGATAGACAGCACAAGCCATACAGTCACAATTGGCACCACATCGTCACAAACTATCGATGGCGGGACGACAGCAGCGCTAAAGATACAGTTTGCAAGCATTACCGTTGTCAGCGATAATAGTAACTGGAACGTGGTATGAGTTATAACCCCCAAAACCCCAATGGCCAAGCTACTAGTGCCAATTCGGCACCCGTTGTTGTGGCCAGCGACCAAAGCGCTATTCCGGTCTCGGGCAGCGTTACTGCCAACGCCGGGACTAATCTCAATACCTCAGCCTTAGCTCTGGATGCTACTTTAACGGGTGGTACTCAGAAGTCAAAACTTGTGGATAGCGGCGGCTCTAACGTAGCAACGATATCAGCCGGTGGTGCTCTCAAAGTTGATGGCAGTGCCGTCACGCAACCAGTTTCGGGAACTGTGTCGGTTTCAGGGGTTGCCCAAGATAGTTCGGTCACCGGTTTACAAGTCAGCCAAGGCTCCACCACCAGCGGCCAGAAGGGCGATCTCGTTCAAGGTGCCGTCACCACCTCAGCTCCAACCTATACCACGGCCCAGACCAGCCCATTATCGCTGGACACAAGTGGTAATTTACGCGTTGCCAACACGCCCTCCGGCACCCAAACGGTCTCTGGCACCGTAGCTGCTACTCAATCTGGTACTTGGACGGTCCAACCGGGCAACACCGCCAACACCACAGCTTGGAAGGTTGATGGCTCAGCCGTCACCCAACCAGTTAGCGGCACCGTGACCGCCAACGCCGGGACCAATCTTAATACCTCAGCCTTAGCGCTCGAATCAGGCGGTAATCTAGCTGCCATCAAAACCGACACCGACACATTGGCAGGAGCCGTCTCGTCGAGCAAAGTCAATGTTAACATTTCCTCAGGTGCCATTCCCTCCGGTACCAACGCCATTGGCACGGTTAATATCTCGCCAACCGCTTCTGGTGGTTGGACGGCCTATTTTGCCAATGCCATCACTACCACGGTTACCGTTTCTGGTGCGGCCGGCAAATTTGGCGGCTATATGCTTATCAACCTCAACTCGGCGCCTGCCTACCTGCAGGTTTTCGACACCACCAGTTCAGTTACGCTGGGCACAACCGCGCCAACATTTGTCATTCCAATTCCCGCTAATTCTACAGGTGCCAACGGCCTGGCCGCCAACCTCGAGCTGGCTAATGGAGTAGCCATTGCCAACGGGATCAAGACGGCAGCAACTACTACGGCAAATGGCTCTACGACGGTTTCAACCGGCTTAAGCGGATCAATCTGGTACAAGTAGGTTTGCTAAAATGATAGATATGATAGAGGTTATATACTAGTGGCTAGGCAGCTTGAGTCTGTACTGTTGTTTCATGCGCCGTGTGGTTGCGCCATTCATATTGCTAGCGCTGAAACCCGAGTACCGTCCAGTCGTAAGGGCGAACAGCACCGCGATACTCACCCGGAAGGCAAAGAACGTAACTTCCGTTACGTCACTTGGGACGAAGCCGAACAGATTCGCTTGCATAAGCTCGGCCATGAGTTCTGGGGATCACGGACTAACCCCAACTCTAACCCACCGGCTATGCATTGTGATAAACATGCCGATTTAGGCGATACCGTGGCTTGGTATGACGCTTTGCTCGAGAAGCAAGCTGGAGATCAGGCATGAGTAGTACCGTACGGCTGTCAGGAGCTACATTTGGCTATTTCGGTAGCGCAACCAGCCAGACAGACTACCTATCACTCGGCAATGGCGGAATGGTTAACACTAATGTTATTGCCCGCACCGAAACCAACACCCAAGTCACCTGGCACACTGGCGGTACATTGACCAATCTGTGCGCGACAGTTTTTGGAGGCACAAATAACATCGCAGCCACGCTCAAATCCAGAATAGCGGGCGGCCTTGGTAATTTATCCATTACCGGCATTAACGCACAAGGTATCTGGGAAGACACTACCCATTCAGATACGGTCAGCGCCGGCAATACCGTGTCGCTACAGTACTTTAACGGCTCCCAGACGATCATTAGTGCAAACGGCTGGGATCTCTTCGCCGGTGGTGCCTCGTGGACAGCCACAGGTGATACGGTTAACGTTTTGATTACCGGCGGGCCGCAAACCCTGTCAACCGCATCGCAAACATCGTATGTACAGCCGGGCGGCGCGTTTCCTTCGTCCACCACTCAAGCGAACGGCGAATGGCTGGTCAAGCTTCCGACCGGCGTAGACCACATTACCTTTAGAAACCTCTACGTGCGGGTTAGTGCCAATACTTCTACGAACGCCATCTCCATAAGCCTGAACGGAGCCAGCGGCAGCGGTCCGGCGCCGGCGGTCAGCATTACCGGCGGCAGCGGCGCAGTCAACGCAGAAGATACCATACACACTATCCAGGCCAAGGATGGGGACAAAATCAGCTACAAGATTATCACCGGGGCTTCAACCGTCAACTGCACCATAGAAACGATCTCTATTGAGGCCCAGAGCGACAACAATCTGTTCCACTGGGTGGCGGCAAATACGGCTGGCGTTGATCAGAATGGCGTGCCCGCATTTCCGACCGGACCGCTCGTGGGCCCGGTAGCAACTATCACAGGCAATGGAACCATACGCTTACCAACGGCTAACACCACCACCAAGATAAGTTTACTGAGCGCCTATGTTATGACTCCGGTGGCCTCCAGCAGCCTTACGCTGCAACAAAGCGGCTCAAACGTTGGCAGTCCGGGCAATGTCAGCGTACCAACTACAGCTACCGGCTGGGTTACTGATAGCACCAATACCTATACCGTAGCCGCGACTAACGCTTTTAAGCTTGCCTGGTCGGCTCATGATTTTTATCTGTGTTGCACAGCACTGACGTTTGTGACTACGTTGCCATCGAGCAGCAATCTGACCATGCTGGGCGTTGGTTAAACTCTAGCAGTGGTCTCGGCTGACAATTCAACTAAAAACTCTTGACGCCCCCGGACATTAGGCTTATGCTATAGGGGTAAATCATAACCATAATCTACCAAAAACAGGTAAGGATATGGAAAAACAAAAAAACTTACAAAAATTATTCAACAAACCTATGGATCGTAAGCAGTTTCTGGCACATGTGGGTGCCGGCGCACTAGCGATCGTGGGTGTCAGCGGCTTGCTTAAGAATCTGGTGGATCTTGGCGGCAGCCAACCCGTTGCTCAGCGAGCCGATGGGTATGGCTCCTCCGCATACGGCGGCGCAGCCAAGAAGTAATCTGCTTATAAATTTCTGAGTGGCACTCGAATATCATTGAGCAAGATAGTAATTCGCTGAATGCTCTCTGTTTTGATTTAGGCTTTGATACTTGATCGTAGTAGTGCAGCTTTGTTGTATACTGGTTATTAAGCATTAGAGGAGCTGTACCAATATGGCACGACTACCACAGCCAGGAGGTGATGATGGCACTTGGGGAGATATCCTCAATGAGTTTCTTGATGTCAGCCATAACCCTGACGGCACCCTAAAAGACACCGTAACCACCAATACCAGCCAAGCTATTAGCGGCGCCAAAACCTTTAACGTTTCTCCGACCGTTCCAGCGCCAACCCTGGCTGGAGATGCCACTACCAAAGCCTACGTCGATGCCACGGCCGGGGTAGGCGCCAGCGGGCCGGCTGGAGCCACCGGGGCAACAGGACCCCAAGGAGCTACCGGCACAGGTTCGACCGGCGCCACCGGTCCGGCAGGAACGGCGGGCAGCATCGGGCCCCAAGGCGCGACCGGGGCTACCGGAGCGGGCTCAACGGGAGCCACCGGGCCGGTGGGTGCAGGCACACAAGGTGCAACGGGCGCTACTGGAGCAGGCTCAACCGGCGCGACAGGGCCGACAGGTTCAACTGGGGGACTGGGCGCCACCGGAGTTACCGGTGCTACCGGGCCGGTGGGTGCCACTGGGCCAGGCGATATGACGACCACCACCGATCAAACCGTTACCGGCATCAAAACCTTTGGTACCGCCAGCAACGTTGGCAAGCTTAAATTAGCCGGCAACACCAGTGGCAGCACAACTCTGAACGCCTCAGATTCTGCCAGTGGGATTATGACCTTGCCAGCTGCCACCGACACCTTAGTTGGCCGGGCCACCGCAGATACGCTGACCAATAAAGTTTACATATCCAAGGTTGTAGCCCTGATAGATGCGCCAACCATTGCTACCGATGCTTCACTCGGCAATGTCTTTACCGTTACGTTGGGTGGCAACCGGACACTGGGTGCGCCCAGCAATCCCACCAATGGCCAAAAATGTATCTGGAGCTTTACTCAGGACAGCAACGGTTCACGAACTTTATCCACAGCCAGCGGCGCGGGAGGCTTCCGTTTTGGCACCGATATTGCCTCAGTGCCGCTGTCCAGCACGCCCAACGTAACAGATTATATGGGGGCCATGTACAACGCTGCCGCCAACTCCTGGGATGTGCTTGCCTTTGTACGGGGTTTGGCTTAGAATTAACTTTGACATTATCCACGCGGTTGATTATGATTCTTAGTAATAAGCATAAACAGTGAAGTAAAAGGAATTATGACCAAAAAAGCTAAACATGAGAAAGATGGCCACCAGGACGGTATTGGCATCGTCGGCATGTTCCGGGTACAGATTGATGACAATGGCAAAATTGTTGGCAAAACTGACTGGAAAAAGAACAGAATCACCAACGAGGGTGTGCGCAAATTTTTGGTGTCAAACCTCGGTTCAATTTCTGGTAGTTCTTCTATTGGCTGGGTGGCATTGGGTACAGGTACACTAGCCGGCAATGCCGACACTAGCCTTAACGGCGAGTTGGCAGAAACAAACGGACGGGCCACAGTCAGCGCCTCAACCGGCGCCGGTTCATCTCAGGTACAGTTTTTTGCAACCTTTTCATCGGCCAACAGCTTTATTACGGCCAGCACTGGCCGCAACATAGCCAATATCGGACTGTTTGCGGGTTCTACTCAAAATGCCGGAACCCTATTTGCTGGCAATACCTACGCATCAAGCAACGTCGCCACCAACCAAAACGTTAATATAACCTATAACATCAACTTCTCGACTACATAAACGTGGCAAATATAGAGAAACTACTGAGAGAAAACTCTGGGATCAGATTAGATATTGGCTGCGGCGAACAAAAACAACCCGGTTTTATTGGCATGGACTCGCAAAAACTACCGGGCGTAGACATTGTGCACAATATGGAAAAGTTACCATGGCCGTTACCTGACGAATCTGTCGTAACAGCCGTCGCGCACCATGTACTGGAGCACATAGATCCGGCGCAGGGCAAATTTATAAAAGTTATGGACGAGCTTTGGCGGGTCATGAAACCGGGCGGGCAATTTGCTTTTGTTACGCCGTATGCCGGCAGTGTAGGCTACTGGCAAGATCCTACTCATTGTAATGGCATTACCGAAGTAACAGTCTACTATTTTTGCCCTGAAGAAGAATATACCAACGGCAAGCTATACTCGTTTTATCGTCCCAAGCCATGGAAAATTTCAATGTTATCGTACAATGTTCAGGGTGTAATTGAATGTGTATTAGTCAAGATCCCGGACAAGAAGGAATACCATGCCAAAGCAAAATAAGCGCAGCCCAACAAAAGTTAAAAAGGCCAGCAAGCCGAAGCTTGAATATACCCAAATTATCAAGGACAGCGGCGACCCGGGTTACGTAAATCGCATTCTGGTAGCAACGCCAACTACCGGACTAGTGCGCATGGAATGGGTAGCAAGCAGGTACGGACAAATCATCCCGACCAACTGGAGCATGGTCCAAACTATTCAATACATGACCTCGTTTATACCCATTCACTACAGCGTGGCCGATGCCCAAAATATTATTGTCAAACAGGTTATAGAACAAAATTTTCAATGGCTGTTGCTCATTGAGCACGATACCATGCCGCCGCCTGATGCTTTTATCCGTATCAACGACTACATACGTCAGGGCAATGTCCCGATTGTGTCCGGTCTATATTACACCAAGTCCAACCCGAGCGATCCTTTGGTCTACCGCGGCCGTGGCGTAAGCTACTATGACAACTGGAAACTCGGTGATAAAGTTTGGGTCGACGGCGTGCCAACCGGCTTTTTACTCATTAACGCAAAAATCCTAAAACTTATGTGGGACGAAAGCCCGGAATATATGGCGGGAGATACCAAAACCAGGCAAGTGTTTGAGACTCCCGCCAAATTGTTTTTTGATGAAACGACCGGGAACTTTAACACCTATGCTGGCACCAGCGATCTAGAGTGGTGCACACGGGTCATACGCGAAAAATATATAACCAGAGCGGGCTGGCCGGACATTGGCAAAAAGAAATATCCACTGTTGGTCGACACCAATTTGTTCTGTAGGCACATTACGGAGGACGGCAGAATCTTCCCGGACGGCGCCCGGCCTATGACTATATACCCGGATAAAAAATAGTAGTAAACTACTAGTATGACGCTTGAGGTAGTTGTCGACGAGGTATGTAGTGGTTTGATTAGTTTTTATACGGCTTTAGCAAATGCTCTATTTGCAAAAAGTGACGATGAATCAACCGAAGAAGATTCCGAACCAGAAGAAAACAAAGCTTCCACTAATACGCAACCAGCTGATGATCATCCACCGGATTTAGGCATTAACGTAGCGGATGATTTTTTCTCCCGCGATGATTTTGGGGGCTAGACAATGTATCTAGAAATTGCCATCACCGATTCGCTCTCTCTGGCAGAAAAGCTGGGGTTGCCTCTTAAATCGCCACAAGCTTTTACGGCGCCAAAAGCCCCGTTATTTATTGACGTGCCTGATGAAATTGGCACTAAAGACAACCTCGGTACATACAAACCCTGGTTCAACGGCATGAAACATTTCGATATGGTTAAATCGCTTCCCCCAAAACCCAAAAAATAACCATCTAATTTTGACTTTCCTAAATCACATTTTCACCCCCTGTTAGAGGACTGTCCGCTAACAGAGGGAGTTTTTGTGATTTTATCTATCGGCAAGTTCTTGTTTAATTTCTCTTAGCATTTGTTTGTGCGCTTCATAATCCTGGACAAAGTTCATATAGTTCTTTCTTGAGGCAAAAATGTTCAGTATTTTATGGTTTACCAACCACTCGGGCTCACTGCCGTTCCTATAAAACTCCATGCTCGAATATGGGTATCTTTTCCAGAAACGAGGGTTAAGGTGTATGTATCGGCTTATGTGCTCAAGATAACTCGCTACATCAATTCGCGATGCCTTGTAGCGACTCTCAAACAACGAGCCGGTGCGCTTATATTTGAGATTAAAATACCGACTATAGCTTGTCATAAGGCTGCGCATAAAGTTTGACATAGCTCCTTCATCGGCCTGATAAATCAACAAATGAAAGTGATTATTCATAAGGCAGTAAGAAAGTAGTTCAATCTTTTTCGTGTAATTGGGATAGGCAACACCGGTTTTGGCCATGGCTGGTTTTGGGGATAAATAACGTGCGAACAAACGCAAAAAATATTCGAAGTCGCTGGATTCTACAAAGATGCGTTGCTTAGAAGCACCCTTAGCATAAATGTGGTAGTAAGAGTCAGCAACATCTATTTTGATAACATTGCGAGAGGGCATAACAAAATAATATCACATTTTGTTCCCCTGTTAGAGGACAGTCCTCTAACAGGGAGGGGGAATGTGAATTTAGATTGTGGATAACAGGGGTGTAACGGGGTTGCGCTTATGTTACCCCTGTGGTAGAGAGGGGCTTAACACATGGCATTCAAGTACGTCCGCACTATCACTTATTTATCTTACTCAACCCAATCAAGGGGTGAGCAATAATGGCTTTCTCTAACGGCTACAGCTACCGACGCAAGCTAACGATTGATCACACCAAGGTTCAGAATACAGATCAAGCCAACTTCCCAGTGCTGATATCTGGCACATACACTTACCTTAAGACAACCGGTAATGGCGGTAAGATCTCCAGCTCCAGTGGATACGATATTAGATTTGAGGATACTAATGGCACCAAACTTGACTATGAATTAGAAGAATATACAGCCAATACTGGTGATTTTATTGGTTGGGTTCGTTTAGCCACGGTTTTTACCGCCAGCGATACTAACTTCTACATGTACTACGGCAACTCGAGCGTTACTACCAACGCCGAGCAAAATGTGGCCAGTGTTTGGACCACCGGCAGCCATACGGCCGTATACCATCTCGGTAACGGTACTACATTAAGCGCAGCCGACGCGACCGGCTCAAACAATGGAACAATTAACGGCTCGGTTGCCGCTGGCACAGGGAAAATTTATGGAGGCGTGGCGCCGGACGGTACCAGCACAAAATATATAAGCACTTCTTACACGCTACCCACGAATAACTTCACTATGTCCGGCTGGGTTAAGACTACCACAACCGGTCGATATACATTCGGATCAGGTAATACATCGACCGGGACAGCAGGCTCCTCCTTCCAGCTTAATAGCGGCACGGTAATTGTTGTTATGCGCCGGGGATCAAACGAAGGTTCTGGTGACTTCACCGCCACCACTACTAATAATACGGACGGCAACTGGCACTTTTATCACTTAACCATGAGCAGTACGTCCGGAGAGATTCTGTATTACGACGGGTCATCTGCCGGTTCATTGCCAGCTAAAACCACTAGCTTATCACAGTTAGCCATGACTATCTGTCGGGTTACTACGGATAGTACGGCAACGAGCGGAACGATTGATGAAGTCAAAGTTGCCAGCGTAGCTCGTTCGGCTGACTGGGTTAAAACAGAATATAACAATCAGAATTCACCCTCCACATTTTACAGCGTCGCAAATGAAGAATTAGCTTTAAGCGTCAGCGACTCTACTACAGTCACGGATAGCAAGACGGTCACGGCCTTTACGCCCTATTCGTACTACAGCACCATCACTATTGACCATACCAAGGTAGGCAGCAACGATAGTACGAACTTCCCGGTACTTATATCCGGCACCTATAACTTCCTGAAGACAACTGGCAATGGCGGCAGGGTACAGAACGCCAGTGGGTATGATGTTGGCTTCTATGCTGACAGCGGCTTTACCCAAAGGCTCAATTGGGAGACTGAGAGTTATAACGCCAGTACCGGACAAGTTATCTACTGGGTACAGGTACCAACCGTCAGCCATACTACCGACACGGTGATCTATCTGGCTTATGGGGATAGTGGTATTACGAGTGATCTGAGTAACAAGGTGGGGACTTGGGATACCAACTACCAAGGGGTCTTTCACTTGTCGACAGTCACCGGCGGTGCCAGTTCGGTACTGGATTCGACAGCCAATAATCACCACGGCAGCCCTACCGGCAGCCCTACCAATGTCACAGGTCAAATTGGTGGCGGCGGACACTTTGTCTCTGCCAGTACCCAATATGTCTCAATTCCTATCTCCAACTACGCCCAAACCTACGGCACGGTCTCGTGGTGGGGCTACACGACCGATGTCTATAACGATTCCGGCGATCATGTATTCTTCTTCGCCGGTACGAGTTCCGGGTGGCTAGCGTTTCAAAAGTATGTCAATAACTTGGTGTACGTGGGATTCACGGATTCAGGAGGAACGCATGACAATCGTTTTACCGTAACCGCATCAAATGCCAATTTTGTCCAGAACGCCTGGGCGTACTATGTTGTGCAATGGACTAACAGTGGCACAACAACAGCATATGTCAACAATAACCTGATCGGAACGTATTCGGGCTCTACCACAGCATTTAATCTAGGTGGCAGTACTCTCCTGTCATATAACACCTCAACCGACGGAATTAACGGTAATATTGACGAGTTTCGCGTCGCTATGGGCTCAAACGCAGCAGCTCGTCGTTCAACGGATTGGATCACTGCCGAATATAACAACCAGCTAAAGCCGGATAAAGCCGACTATGGGACTACCGGATTCTATACCGTCAGTAATATTACTTCGGTAGCGGATAGTACCACAGTCACGGATACGCCAAATATAGCTTTAGCACTTCAAATTAGCGTCTCTGATTCGACGACTGTTACCGACTCTCCCGCAGTGACTCAGATCATTCCCTGGGCTTTCTTCCGTACCATCACAGTTGATCATACCAAAGCCGGCAGTAACGACTCTACCAACTTCCCGGTGCTGGTTTCTGATACTTATGCCTTCTTGGCTGATACCAGTCATGGGGGGAATGTCCAAAGTTCGAGCGGCTATGACATTGGGTTCTATGCTGACAGCGCATTGACCCAAAAGCTCAATTGGGAGACAGAGCTCTATACCAATACCAGCGGTAAAGTTGCCTATTGGGTGCAGCTGCCGACGCTGTCTCACAGCTCTGACACCTCAGGCAATAACACCTTTTACATAGCTTATGGAGCTGCCGGAATTACCACGGATCAGTCAAACCCCAGACCAGGGGGAAGCGGCTGGCTGGGGGATACGAACTTCAAAGGAGTGTGGCATTTGGCGGCTACCACCGCTGGCGGCTCAACGCTCAATGCCAATGATTCGACCAGTAATGCTAACAATGGCACCTTGGCCAATACCCCAACAGATGTAGCCGGCCAGATTGGCGGAGCGGCCCATTTTGTGCATGCCAATACTCAACACGTCACAATTAGCGGCGATCCAGCGTCGCTCAAGATTACCGGCAATATGACTGTATCGTTTTGGGCAAAGTTTGCAAGTACTGCGGACTCTCCAGCTTGGGGTTTGATTAACAAGAATGACGACTCGAGTGGACGTAACTTCGGCACCTGGGTACTTGTTAGTAATGGTGGCCTGGCACAAATTTGGCAGAGCGCAGGTGGACAATTTTACGGACTCAATCATACTGCTCCGAGCAATGCCATGCACCACTGGGTATATACGTTCCAGCCGAACGGCAAGATTGCGCACGGTTACCTTGACGGCGTTGCTGATACCGGCTTTACCGTATGGATTGACAACTGGGGCTCGTCGACCGCCCTTGTTGACACTACAAACTTGTGGACTTTCGGTGATAAATCGAATGGCTCCTGGCCAGCTAGCGCTGACATTGACGAGATTCGGATTTCCAATTCAATTCGTGGAGCCGACTGGGTCCTGGCCGAGTACAACAACCAAGTGGCGCCGGATAAAGGTACCTTTGGAGCTTCTGGGTTCTATACGCTGGGTGCGCAGGCTAATTTACTGACTAGTCAAGATAGTACTACGGTCACGGATACAGCGAATGTGGTTATAGTCTTAGCTTTGCAGATTAGCGTCTCCGACACCACGGTAATAACGGATTCCTCGGCCTCAGCAACCGCGACTGGTGCCGTGGCCTATTGGAAGTTCGACGAATCAAGCGGCACTTCGGCGACTGATGCCACTGGCCGCGGGCATACTGGTACGCTTTCCGGCGGCACAATCCCAACTTGGGCCAGCGGCAAGATCAACAACGGCCTCAACGTCCATGGTACTGTGGCTGGCACCACTAGCAGCTACTTAAGTGTGCCAACAAGTGCCGATTGGACCTTTGGCAGTAGTGATTTCTCGATTGGTTACTGGGTTAATGCCACAAACTCGAGCGGCTACTACACCACCATCGATACTGGCTACGCTTCTAACACCGGCATCTTGGTTGAATACGACGTAGTAAATGCGATCTGGCGGATTTACATGGGCACGACGGTGGTTTACATCAGGCCCTTTACCATGACAGCGGGGGCCTGGTACTACATGGTGGTTCGTCGCACCGGCACCAACCTCGATATCGTAATTAACTCAAGCACCCTTGGAGTTGTTACTAATAGCACCAGTATCACTAACAGCGGTAACTCAATCTTCCTTGGGAAATATAGCGGCGGTGAAGCCATTGAGGGCTTTCTTGACGAGTTTGGAATTTGGAGCCGGGCTCTCAGCGATAGCGAGGTTGCCTCGCTTTACAACAGCGGAACGGGCTTGCAGTATCCCTATGGCGCCACCAATCCAAACGTGATGATTGTGTCGAATATAAGCGTCTCCGACTCGACAACGGTCACTGATACGCCTGTGGTAGAGCGATTACTGGGCTTTGCCTATGTGCGCAGCGTGACCGTTGATCATACCAAAGCCGGCAGCAACGATGCCACCAACTTCCCGGTACTCATCTCCGGCACCTACAGTTTCCTGGCCACTACCGGTAATGGCGGCCTGGTTCAGAACGCCAACGGTTATGATATTAGCTTTTATGCCGACGCCGCTCTGACCCAAAAACTCAACTGGGAAACAGAATACTATAACGCAAGCAATGGTAAGGTAGTGTACTGGGTGCAACTACCGGCACTGTCCCATACTTCCGACACCTTGGGCAATAACACTTTTTATTTGGCATATGGTGATGCCTCGGTCAAGGCCGACAAGTCCAACCCCACACCTGGCGGTTCAGGCTGGCTCGGCGACACCAACTACGCCGGCGTCTGGCACTTGCCCAATGGCACCACCCTGACCGCTAATGATTCTACCGCTAATGCCAACAACGGCACCTTGAGCGTCTCGCAACCAACGGCGGTAAGCGGACAGGTGGACGGTGGCGCCGCCTTTGCCTCGGCCAGCAGCCAATATATCAGTATGGCCGATGCCTCGTCGCTCAAGCCAACCGGCGCCTGGACCATCTCCGGCTGGTTTAAGTTGGCATCAACCACCGCCGTTACCACCATATTCAGCTCCTACAGCCAAAACACCAGCTACGCTGGAATAGCCGTTGGCGTAAACGTGGACGGCACCACGCCGCACAAAATTGGCGTCTTGCAAGGCAACAATACCGGCACCGGCTCTGGTAATTTTGGCGAGTTCCACGGCACCACCACAGTTGATGACAATACCTGGCGCTACGTAGTTATGAGTAGCGACGGCACTAGTCATAGCGTCAGCGTCTACGTTAACGGGGGCAGCAACGAGGGCTCGCTGGCTTTTGGCACGGCATTGGCTCCAGCCTATTCAACCAACTTCCCGCGGATTGGGGTAACTGAGACAGCCAGCGGTACCCGTCAGGGCTATTGGCCGGGTTCCTTAGATGAAATCCGGCTCTCTAACATTGTCCGCACAACCGATTGGATAACGGCTGAGTACAATAACCAGCTCAAGCCGGATAAGGCCGATTTTGGCGCCACCGGCTTCTATACAATAAACGGCCAAGCCAACTTGTTAGCCGCGACTGACCTCGCTACCGTCACCGACTCGCCCAACGTTAAGATTGATACCTCACTGTCTATAAGTGTTAGTGATTCGACGACTGTTACCGATGCACCCGTTATAGCTACCGGCAACCTGACGATTGCCGTATCTGACGCCAGCACGGTAACCGAAACCATAACTCTACTAGACCAAGACAGTATCGTTATAAGTGATAGTGCCACCGTAAGTGACGTACCGTTGTTGGCAGTAAGTGATATGACTGTCAGTGTTGCAGATGGTGTATCTGTTACTGAATCAGACGTTTTGCTTGATCAGGATGGCATTGTGGTGAGTGACGGAGCGGGTGTTAGTGATGTACCAACTGTGGCAAGTGGTGATATGACAATCTCTGTCAGCGACAACACGACCGTGACCGAATCAGACGTTTTGCTTGACCAAGATGGCGTGGTGGTGAGTGACGGGGCGGGCGTTAGTGATGTAGCGACGTTGCGCACTGATGATCTGGCCATAACAGTGGCGGATAGTACAACGGTTACCGAGTCTGATGTGTTATTAGATCAAGATGGCATTGTGGCAAGTGATGGAGCGGGTGTTAGTGATGTACCAACTGTGGCAAGTGGTGATATGACAATCTCTGTCAGCGACAACACGACCGTGACCGAATCAGACGTTTTGCTTGACCAAGATGGCATTGTGGTGAGCGATGGAGCGGGTGTTGGTGATGTACCAATGCTCAGTACTGACAGTCTAACTATACAGGCGGCAGATAATACAACGGTTAGCGAAAGCACGGCATTACTGGATCAGGGCGGCTTGACAGTCAGTGATAGTGCCACCGTAAGTGATGTGCCGTTGCTGGCGATGAGTGATATGACAATCTCTGTCAGTGACAACACCACTGTGACCGAATCAGACATATTACTTGACCAGGATGGCGTGGTGGTAAGCGATGGTGCAGGGGTGGGTGATGTGCCAATGTTACGCACTGATGATCTGGCCGTAGCGGTTACAGACAGTACCACCGTTACCGAGTCTGATGTGTTGTTAGATCAGGAAGGCTTGGTGGTGAGTGACGGGGCCGGCGTTAGTGATGTGCCAGTGTTGGCGATAAGCGATATGGCAGTCAGCATCAGCGACGGCACGACTGTTACCGAAACGGCAACACTACTCGACCAAGACGGTTTGGCCATCAGTGACGGGGCCGGTGTCAGTGATGTACCGACGTTGCGCACAGATAATCTGGCTGTAGTGGCTACAGACATGGTCGCAGCAAGTGACTCACCGAGCCTATTAGTCCTAAGTGCCGGCCAGATCGCTGTTTTGGCCAGCGACGGTACGGCAGTGACTGATGTGCCGTCCGTGGCAAGCAGTGATATGGCAATCTCTGTCAGCGACAACACCACCGTGACCGAATCAGACATATTGCTTGACCAGGAGGGCATTGTGGTGAGCGATGGAGCTGGTGTCAGTGATGTGCCGACGTTGCGCACTGGTGATCTTAGCGTCGTAACCACAGATACTACAACCGTGACAGAAAGCACGGCACTGCTCGACCAAGACAGCTTGGTCTTCAGTGACGGAGCCGGTGTCAGTGATGTAGCGACTTTACGCACTGATGACCTAGCCGTAGTGACCACAGATAGTACAACTGTTACCGAATCTGATGTGTTGCTAGATCAGGAAGGCTTGGTGGTAAATGACGGGGCTGGCGTAACGGATGTACCGTTACTGGCAGTAAGCGACTTGGCGGTCGCCACCACGGATGCTGTCACAGTGTCAGATGGTGGTTTAGTAACCATACAGAGCGCGACCGATTTGGATATCTCAGCCAGCGACGTAACCACAGTCACTGAATCCATAACTCTAAACGGCAGCGAAGCCGGTTTGGTATCTGATGGTGTCAGCCTAACCGAATCTTGGCAGGTAACAATCACCAGCGCCACAGATATCAGTGCCGGTACTTCAGACGATACAACTGTCTTAGATACGGCTACAGTCAGTGCAGCCCCAGCCAGCGGTTTGAGCGTAAGTGCAAGCGAGCTGGTGACTAGTAACGACGACGTTAACGTAGTTATCGGCTTGGTCAATGCATTGTCCGTAGTTACGTCTGACACCGCCAATTTGACTGACACCGCGCAGGTATCAATCGGCAGCCTGGCCGTACTGATGATTACGGCTTCCGACATCGTCACGGCTGATGATGCCTTAGTCATACTTAAAGTCTTTGCCGCCTATGGTCTGTGGGATTTCTTTGACTAGTTGTTAATAGTTAACTTTGTCCCCAAAGGGATAGAAGTGTAACTTATACAGTCAACCTTTGCGCCTGATTTATCCCAAGCGCTTTATCTGATTGAAGGATCTTGATATAGTACTTATGTTTAGAACAGCGTAAATGCAAAATAATAAGGATAGAATCGGTATATGTATAAAATTACAGGCCGCAAAATAAATAACCGCGGATTTACTCTTATTGAAATGCTACTAGTAGTAGCCATCATCGCTATCTTGGCAGGTATTGTTATCTTAGCCATAAACCCGTCTAAGCAACTAGGCGACACCAGAAACGCCGAGAGACGAGCCGACGTACAAACAATTTTAAATGCCTACTACCAGTTCAAAATTGATCAACCTAATATAATAGGCTCGCTGCCAAGCACACCTACTGACATTTGCTCAACAGGCGCCACAAGCTGCGGCTTTATTGATGCGTCCGCCCTAACCGACAACGGCAAATACCTGGTGGCGATACCAAAGGACCCGCAACGTGGAGACAACAATGATACCCATTATCAGATCAGCGAAGACGCTAACGGGCGGGTTACCGTAAACGCTCCGTGGGCTGAACAAGGCCAAACTATTTCTGTAACGCGGTAGCCGTTCTGCCTCGACTGCAAGCAATTATTGCCCGCGCACGGTTTGGGTTCCAGACAATTTTACGACAAAGAAAGCGCACTGATGACTGGGTTTGTAGTAAAGTAAGTCTAGATGAAGTTTCGATTCCATGTAATATCTTTGCCCCATACCCAGACCACTGCCGAGTATAATGCCTGCGCCTATACCCAGAAAGTCATTAAGTTTTGCCGGATGATGAAATCGCTTGGCCATGAAGTCTACCTCTATGCTTCAGAGGAAAACGATGCCCCGTGCGACGAACTCATTACTATTGTAACTAAGAAGGAACAGCGTAAATGGTTTGGCGAATATGATTTTAAGCAACAATTTTTTAACATTGAGTGGAACGAGACATTGCCGCATTGGATCATACCCAACTCCAGAGCCGTAACAGAAATAAAAAAACGCGCCAAACAACGCGACTTTGTCTGCATTATTGGCGGTACGTGCCAAAAACAGATTTCTGACGGCCTGCCGGAGCTGATGAGCGTGGAATACGGCATTGGCTACTACGGAGTCTACGCGCCGTTTAGAGTTTATGAGAGCTACGCCCAGATGCATTATGTCCAGGGCCAGAACCAGGATGACAATGGACGTTTTTTTGACGCGGTTATACCAAATTACTTTGACCCGGCAGAGTTCCCATATAGGGCCAAAAAAGATGATTTTTATCTGTTTATCGGCCGGATGATTGCCCGCAAAGGTCCCGAGATGGCAGCCGAAGTAACCAAACGGATTGGCGGCAAATTGGTATTGGTCGGGCAGGGCGTCAATAAAATTGAAGGTAATAAAATTATTACAGATGAAGTTACACTGGAGGGTGACCATTTGCTACACCTGGGATACGCCGATATCAAAAAGCGCGGCCAGCTTATGAGCCGGGCCAAAGCTGTCTTTGTGTGCTCCTATTATTTGGAGCCTTTTGGGGGTACATCCATTGAACCGCTGTTTTGCGGTACGCCGGTTATTACCACGGACTGGGGCGCCTTTCCAGAGAATATCCCGCACGGGCTAGCTGGGTATAGAGCTCGTACCTTGGGCGAAGCTATGTGGGCCGCTAAAAACGTGAATAAGCTCGATCCTAAAAAGATTCGCAAGTATGCCATGGATAATTTTAGCCTTGACCGAATTAAATATTTGTATCAGGCCTATTTTGAGCAGCTCTACACACTATGGGACGAAACCAACAATGGTTGGTACAATAGCTGGCACACGGGCGTCAGCAAATACAAGCGTTACACCAAATACTATCCCTAAAAATCTAACTATACTGCGGCTAACTATTTTGGTTTATTATTTTGGCCTTCGTCTTCGAGCGAGGGAATAATTGTCCTAAGGTCTCTGGGTACAATGTCTGTCTTGACAATGTAGGCATCGGCACCGCCCTCGATAGCTTTATCGGTAACACTGCGTTCGGCCAGGTTAGTGAGCACCACTATCTTAGTGTGCTGGCAGCCGTGTTTGGGATCGGTACGGAGTTCTTTGAGGATTTCAAGACCCGACATACCCGGCAACATAACATCCAGCAAAATGCAGTCCGGGTGAAAGGTGGCAAGTTTGCTAAACGCTTCATTGGCATCGCCGGCAAGTTCTACTTTAAAATGGCCCGTAACTAGAGCCAATCGATACATCTCCCGAATCATCGCGTCGTCTTCAACTAGCAGAATGTTTTTTAAACCAGCCACGTATGCCTCCTGTCTCCTTTCGATTAGAAATCAACTTAGCATGTTTGTCAGTATTATACAGCGGCAACGTAAAGTAGAAAGTCGACCCCCTGCCATCGTCCGGCTCAATGCCTATCTTACCATGATGCAGCTCAATAATGGTTTTGGAAATATACAAGCCAAGCCCGGTGCCGCGGCTCCCAGCTATTAAGCTCCTCTCGGCGCGGTAGAACTTAGAAAATAACCGCGCCCTCAGGGCGGTAGGTATACCAGGACCGTTATCTTTAACCTCAACCCGAATTTCTTCGTTACTGTTGGTCAGTATGCTTACGCTTATAGTACCGCCAGAATTTGTAAACTTAAGGGCATTACCTATCAGGTTATTTATAACTTCGGTTAATGCGGCGGGGTCGCCTGGCACATAAATATGCCCATCTGTTGGCACATGGAAGTCAATGCGCTGTGTTTTTTGGGCGGCAGCGGTGGCGTGTTGACCCACAATATCTTTTACGAGTTTTGCAATATCCAACTTACTAATATTTACCTCGAACTCGCCGCGCTCAATACGGGCAATACTAAGTAGTTTGTTAATAAGATTTCTGAGCTCATTGGAGCCGGTAATAGCTTTTTGTAAAAGTTCCAGGTTAATGATGCTTAGTTGCTTTAAGGCTCCCTCGTTGAGCAAGCTTAGATAGCCTTGTATCACCGTTAGGGGAGTTCTAAGTTCATGGGCGGCAATAGCTACAAAATCGAGCTTCATAAAGTCAAGTTCGCGCGCCTTTGTGAGGTCGTGGATGGTTATAATGGCGCTTACATCACTCTCTTTATTTTCTATCACCGACACCATCAAATCTAAGTACAGGATTTCATTACCTCGGGGCAAAACAATGTCGCCATAATGATAGAGGCCTGGTTTTTTGAGTTCGGGTGCAAAATGGACACTATCGTGTTCCCAAGGGAAGAGGTTGGCCATAGCATGGCCTTGCACTTCTTCTGAACTTTTTTTGATAAGCTTGGCGGCCGGCGGATTAATAGAAATTATTTCTTCCCGAGCATTTAGGGCAATAACTCCATCGCTGACGCTACTAATAATACTATTCAGTTTAGTCTGTTCATTGATGAGACTTACATTCTTGATCTCTAGGCTACCGACCAACCGCTTAATATTACTGCCCATACTATTAAAGGTGTTGGCTAGTTCTCTAAGTTCATCATTGGTGTTTATGTCTATCTTATGATCAAAATCGCCGGCACCCAGATGTTTAGCGCCAAGCGACAGCTTTTTAATTGGCCCCAGCAACTGGTTTCTAAAGACGAGGCTCGCCAATATAGATAGGACGACCGCAGATAAGATAATGGTAGCCGATAATTTAATAAACGAGTTGATGCCGGAATAAACGCTTGTCACTGGCTCTTCGACAATCACCGCCCAGTTACTTTTAGTAAGCTTTCTGGGCGTACTAATAACGTTAAGGCCTCTTTCTGAGATTGTGTTCTTGGTATCATAATGTCCATTTATAAAGGCGTTGACCGCTTGAACATTGGCAATTTTTTGATGGCTGGCCAGGAATTTCTTGTCAGGGTGGGCAACCAGGTTTCCGAGGCTATCAACCACGTAGGCATAGCCACCCTGGCCAATCTTTGTCGACAGCACAGACTGCCATAAATCGCTAATATTGTAGTTTGCCACCAAAACGCCCTGTATATCATCGGTCGTTTTATAGGTACCAAAATTTGCGGCCGGTAAAGCATTCAGATTTTGTGCAAAGTTAGATCTTAAGATAGGCACCGCAATTGTAATTAGCGGTTCATTTTTACTGTTGTAGCTCACCGAACTCACAAAGGCGTTTCCGCTCAGATAAGTGGCGGCTTTAAAGGCGTCCGTACCAGAGTCATCACTAAGTGTATGCACTTGGCCCTGCCTATTAAACACCGTTTGCTCTAGACCTTTTGTATTTAATAATGACAATAAATCAATATCATGATCTTGATTGATTAACACTGCCAGGTTTTGGTTAACAATTTGATCTTCGAAGTTCCGTGCCGAGAACACCTGGGACTGAAAAACCAGGGTATTAATCTTGTTGGCTAAATAATTATCGACATTCGCAGCTGTATTGTTGGCAATTATTTGCTGTTTGGTTATGGCTGATTGCAGCAGTTGCGAGCGGGCTGAGTTCACCACAAACAAGGTCACTACAAATAAGGGCAACAGCGACATTAAGAGAAAATAGAGCAGTACTTTGGAGGATATTTTTAGGCTAAGCATTTTTATTGGCAGGTTAAAACCTCTCAATGGTGGACAACACCTTGACAATGAAATACATACTACTTATGCTAAAGCTAATGCCTCCAGAAAACAACAGCAATATAGACCAATCAACTACCCCTCAAACAAGTAGCACTACTCCTGACACGCCCAGTATTAGTCCCTCACCGGCAACTGATGGTAGCCAGAGCCAAGATACGGCTAGTGTGGGGCTTGCTAGTGAGGCAGTAACGCCCGCATCTGCCAGTACTATAGACGGCATGAATACACCGGCTGCAGACACCACAATAACACCAGCCACTGACAGTCAACCAATACAAGCAACACAATCCGCCACTTCGCCAAACCCATCAATAACCGAGCCGACAATAACAAGTCAATCTCAAAACGGCACACCGGGCACTTCGACATTATCAAACAAACCCAAAAAACCATTACTTAAGATTGTTGCTGCTGTTTTGGTTCTTGTTGTAGTACTTGGGGTTGTGGGAGGAGTTTCATATAAAATAGGCAAGGGCCGTAAGGTGGTGGTCACGGCCGCTACGCCGGCACCAAAACCTATCAATCTACCTCCTGAAGCTGTTGTAACAGCTGACTGTGTACCAGGTAGAGGCAAGCAGTATATTATCCCTAAGGATATTCCCCAGGGGCCCATCTACGATGTTGAAAATAGCAAGGTTATCGCTATTGAATACGTCATAGGCCTTAAGGCGCTCGCTACATCAGATACGTTTTCTGACACCATTCTCAATTTGACCAAAAATTATCCAGTCAATCACTTCAGTGTCGTACCATCCGTTCCTAAACCCACTGATACCGATCAGTACATACACCTAATAATGTTTGTCGTGACCAAATCTGAAGCCAACAGTATCACCTGCGGCACAACCGGCGGAACAAGCACTACAACCCAAAATACAACCACGACCCAAAACACAACTACTAACAGTACAACGACTAATTAGACTAAGCATTAAGATATAGGCATCAACGAGGCAATACAATATAACCTATAAGTGTATTGCGGCGTGAATATTTTGGATTGTTGACGTTTATACTTGCGTTGATTTAAGATGCATACTAAAGTGCATTGAGATTGAGTAGTAAGGAGACCAAAATGGCGGAGGCATTTCCAAGTGGTGAGTTAGGTAGTGACAGTATCGTGCTGCAAATGGAGCATAATATTGAATTACGGGCGCAAAGATACCTGCAAGAGACTGACTCTATCCCAACTCTATCCATTGTTTCATGTAATCCAAATGACGGTCCTTCACTAACATATATGGAGCTCAAGCAACGGGTCGGTCATCGATTAGGCATACGTGTGCTCACTCCTCAAATCAACACGCTCGAAGAAGCATGCGACCGGATAGATCAGGACAATGAAGACGAGACAATTAACGGAACCATTGTTCAATTACCGCTAAGAGAAGATCAAAGAGAATTTACAGACGCAATTCTGGCCCGTGTTAGCCCAGTTCGAGATGTTGACGGCTTAGGGCCCGACTCACCATTTACGCCAGCTACAGTACTTGCAACAGAGAGATGGCTTGAAGGGCAGGGTATAGATTATATGGCCGAGCCGATTGCCCTCATAGGCTTAGGAAGATTAGTGAATGCTCCTTTTTATCAACGCCTTAGACAGCAAGGTGCGTTGGTTCGCGGGTATGATAAAGATTCGCCAAAACTAGAAACTATTGATGGTATAAATTGGGCGCGAATTGTCGTGAGCGCGACAGGTCACCCCGGTCTTTTGACGCCAGAACTATTTGTTCCAGATACCGAACCTAAAGTTTTGGTTGATGTTGGTACGGCCGAGCAAAATGGCGCTCAAGAGGGCGATGTATCGGATGAATTAAGAGCCTATGCGCTTGAGCATGATTGGACACTTACACGCAAAAAAGGCGGTATTGGTAAAGTTACTGTTAGGGCGCTGCTCACTAACCTTGTGCAGGCTGCCGAAGCACAGGCTGGAATCACTGAACCTATTAACGAATATAGGGTCCGGCAATCGCTTGCTGCAACTAGCAGACATCGTTCGCAAGACATTCGTTTTGTAGAAGACGACCTAGAATCAGGCATGAACGCCCGTTAAGTTAGCGATGATAAACCAGGTTTTTTCAGACCGCATTGCTTGATAAGAGGGGTTTTATGTATAATGCAACGGTCTCTCCTGGAGTTTCGGACAGTAGACCGTGACAAAAGGATAAGAGCAGCCCTAACTTTAAAGTAAGTGAAAGGTAGTAGCCGTGGTCCGCCAATGGCGGATTCGGCTTTGCCGAAAGCGGCGTTGAAGGAAAACCGCAGGTTGTCCTTCAATATTGTTCCGGAGTAGCTCAATGGTAGAGCAATTCGCTGTTAACGAAAAGGTTGCCGGTTCGAGTCCGGCCTCCGGAGCCAAAAAGAACTTTGCAATTTTGTCTCTGTAAAAAAGTTTGGTTATTTGGTAGGGCAAACAGGACGACCAAACTTTGTACGGAGTTGGATATCTAATATAATCGATAATCGCCATCTAAATCAGAATGTGATGCTTGTATTCTATAAGAAGTAGTTTTATGATTGTTACCTATGAGTGCAGAACTTAGTCGTGCCCCCCCTGTTGAGGCGGCAGATCTTTTATCTCATGTTCAAACTATTATTGAGCGTGATGGTGGCCTTATTGAGGCATATGTCCCTATATCTTTAATCGGTCAAGAAGAGGTAGCCGTTGACGAAGGACATGTTGCTGAACTTGCAGAGTCTATTCAAAAAGAATCAGAAGAGCATCATAATTTAGGTCAGTTAACACCTGTGTTACTCGGGCAAGTCAATGGTAGTGACAAGTTTCATATTATTGATGGTTTTCATCGCGTACCAGCACTAGCATCACTTGGTAAGGATTCAGTTTACGCAACCATTAAACCAGATTGTACATGGGAAGATATCGTTGACTTGCGAATAGTAACTGCTAAATCTCATAAGAGTGTTAAGTTCTCAAGAATAGTAGAGTGGGTCGAAGAGGCATGGAATCGTACAGATTGGTCAAGCCGCATTAATGTTTCTTCAGCATTTCAAATGAGTTTTTTGAAGACTAATGGTTTTCGTAAAGGTGTCTCCCAAGATGAAGCCGAAGAGATACGAAATTGGGTCAGGCGTAAATCAGAACAATGGGGCATCTCACCTATAGCTATTGACGGATTTTTACGGACTGCCCGGCTAGCAGACCCAGAGCTAGTCAAAGTGGCTAGAGAGAGACCAAGTGGACATAAACTTGAAGTAATAACCCCGGCTCATTTGCGAGAAATTGTTAGATATTTGCCTAACCAGCATGCTTTACAGAATAGAGTCGCAAATGCTGCAACTGAAAACATTTTAACAGTACCTCAAGCGAAAGCGTTAGCACTAGCTGTTTCAAAGGCCAAAGATGAAGAAACCATAGATGAGTATATTAGGTCTAAGGTATGGGAACGAATGGATGCTGCGTCAAAAACGCTAACACGAAAACGTTACAAAGACATTGATCCAAATCGTCCTGAACAGTACGTTAGTACGCTTGTTGATAAGTTCTTCGATGACCAAGTCGCCATTGTTCAGTTAATGATTGAGAATGCTATTTTAACTGGCGCTTACCTACCACACGAACGAGAGTCCAGTGATAGAATCAACACCTTACTTCTTACTTCAGATATTGAAACGGTTGAAGAGCTCGGTGATATTCCAGAAGGCGAGTTACTGCCTTGGGAACCTGAAAAGGTCATTGAAGTTGCCGAAAAAGTACTTGGGCTCAATTCTTTCATGATTAACTTTGTGAATCGTAAATATGGCATTGGCCGTGAAGATGCAGAAGACATCATGTCACTGGCATCGATGCGTTTTTTGAAAAGAGTGAACGATGGTCGTCTACCAGAAGAATATGCTGAAGATTTACACTTGCGAAAGCTGCTGATAAAGTTCGTTGGCTATGCTGCCATTGACCACATACGTGCTGTTCGCGGCAGAAAAGGACAGAAACCTTACGAGGTATCTATCCATGCTGAAAATGATAATGGCTGGTCTCTAGAAGATACACTGGGGGAAGATGAGCCCGAGTTCTCAATGGAGGATGAGAGCGACCACGATTTTATGAAAGACGTTATGCCTTATTTAGCGGAGAAAGAGCGTAGAATCTTGGTAATGAAGGGGCATTTTGGACTAACTCATATTGAAATAGCACAGATTATTGGTACAACAGAAGGTACCGTGCATCAAACTTTTCAAGTACTAAAGAAAAAGATCGTGAAGTTAAGTGAAAAAGTACAACTTGATAATGTAACCCCTAACGTCAACAATTTGGCAAGCTCATAGAACTAAAACGCAAGAGCTAAAAATACAAACAAAAGCTATTATAGTGGTTGATTTAACACGATCATTTGCAAATGTTAGTTTTAGCAAATCACCGACACAAAGTGAGTCGCCACTATCCGCCGATCAGTAAGTTGACTATAAGACAAAGTTTAGGTTGTACCCATCAAAAAGGACACAGTCATTGGCATCAGCAAGGGCAATCGCTGGACGGCTGAATGTGCTATTAGTTATGACCATGGCTCTATCGCAGTGGTATATCTTGAGTGCTGTTACTACCTGCCTAATCGCATCCGCACAAACTAGCCCTGAATAGCGTTTTACTTGGATCCCCCAGGTTATGCCATTTTTAGTTGCAATAATGTCTATACCATAGTCGTATTCTTCGGTTAGCCTGACATTAGCAAAACCACGTGTTTTTAGTAATTTAGCGACGTAACGCTCAAACTCAAGGCCAGTCATGGTGTCTATCACTGCTCTGTTTGGGTTATGTCTTGCTCTCCAGCCCATTATTCTTTTGATAGTCCTAATAAGCGCGACAACGCATACCAAAATCGCAACACCGATAATTGCGAACTTAGCGATATGCTCAGCTTCTAGCATCCCGGCCTTATGAGTCCATAGACCACAGGCTAGTAAGATAATTACTATAAAAGTAAAGTGCTCTGTATCTGTGTTTGACATGTTACATAACTCCTTTGTCATTGGAGTTAGTAGCATCGACTTCCTTTAGTAGGTCTTGTATTTCTTTAATATCAAAATCTTCAACCCCCTCATCTAGAAAAGTTATCTTTACAAACTGGCTCTCGAGCCAGACCAAGCACCAACAGAGGTAGACCAGGTTCCTAGGCCTGGTCTTTGTCATTTCTGAGATTATCTTCTCTCTGTTAGCAAGTTCGAGACCGGTTTCCTTAAAATGTGAATGTGCCACATATGGGTTGGAGCCAGATAAAATGATTCTCATTCTATTCACACCCCTGTTTCTAGGTTCTACAAACGACCGGCTTGTGTATGGCAACCAAGCAGCACGGAAGCCGACCGGGTTCCATGATCAAAGTTTATCTAAATTTTACTTTACTTGGATCAAACACTTCAGGATCAAAGTCCTCACCCATCCAATCCAGAACATCGTTATGATCAGGATGTTTGGGGTCTTGTAGAGCTTCCAGCTTGCCGTAGTAGCCCCATAAACCACCAGAATCTTCAGGCGGACAAGCCATTTTACCGGCAATGCAACGAGGATATTTTAACCCCGATTCAGAAGGCAGAGTTTTTTCAAACAATATATTGTGATCCCAGTCGTCTCCGTAATCATAGCTGTAACGACACTGCTTATAATCCTTGCCGAGCCAATCCTTTACCAAAGTTTTTGATTCATCAACTTTCTCGTACATGTCTTCTTCATCGATCGGACCAATGACAATGCTGCGATCGGCCCGATTTTTCTGAAAAGCAAAGTTATGTAAATGGTAATCTTCCCAACCCATAGCTTCTTGGATAACATTATGGAGGTCAAAGAAAGTACTGTTGTCCATGATTTGAACCCGCCGCCAGATTGGTGGATGCGAATCAACAAGTGCAACCCTCAACTGTATAATATTCATTATAAGTAGCTAGCTCTCCTTAATCAGCTACATAATATACATCCAATTATATCCGATTCTATAGTTTTCTATATCAGCATGAAATTTCTCGGCTAAATGCAGCGAGCATAAGTACAATTTTATTTTAGATAAATCTTTGTGAATTTTTTGCCGTCAATAATTTCTAGCACCGAACCATCACCAAAAGGGGTGCCGTCTGAGTACGTAGAAAATGTATCTATACACCAAACGTTATCTTGAACCTCGTTACAGGTATTCATTGGAGTATGTCCGAATACTTGGGGTATATCCTTGTATGAAATACCGTTACTAGGACGTGCCCAAATGGGGCTAACATCATTCCATAGACCACTTACATTTTGAGCACCAGACCACTCCTTAGTTATACCAGCGTGCGAATAAGTTACACTGTCAATTTCTATAATAATAGGCAGCCTAGCGAGCCACTTCTTAAGATTTTTATTCTCTGGAGTATCAATCAAAGTTTGAGTTATAGGGTTATAACCAGTTTGCATTGAGTTAGTATCATAAACATAGATATAGTCATGATTGCCAAGCACTAGGTTAACTTTATTTTGATACTTAGTCTGCAAATCTTTCAGTGACTTCCATGTATTTAGAGGATTCTGCGGATTTGCGTCAAAGTCATCTGCATAATCACCACAGAAAATAACCTTGTCATAATCGTTAATGACTTTAGCTACTTTCTCAATGATCCAGATCTTCGTGTGGATGTCGCCAATTGCCGGTACTTTTCTCATGCTTACAGTATATTTTCTGCAGACAACTAATTATGCTTGTTGGATAGTTTTCGTATACGTTCCCGTACCGATTCTTGATATTTCGCAGGGTTTTGCATCTGGTGATAGGCACGAACAGCAATCACCTCAAAACGATCATCATCCACAAGATACACAATCGCTACTTTATGATTTTTCATCTGAACTTTGCGTACATCCGGATCGTCATTGAATGCGGCATTGGATCGTGGCAAGTTTTTCAAATTCGCTACGATTTCCATAGCTTCATCAAAAAACTTCACTGCCGATTCAGCATCCACGAGCTCTTCATAAAATGCCATTAGCTCGGCAATATCGTTCTCGGCATCTTCTGTAAGATTGACGCTATACTTTTGCACCAGCAAGTTCCTGATATTTCCTTAGAATATCTTTCTTGGCCTGGCTGAGCGGTATACGGTTTTTAGGATTTTTAGCAAGTTTAATGCGTCGCTCCAACTCAATTAAGAATTCTGGGCTGTTCTCATCTACATTAATAACTCTGCTATTTTTCATACTTTTATTTTACCACATATTATGCATAAAATATACGTATAAATTTGACAAATAACAGATGCAAGCTAAAGTAAAGCGAGCCTAATATTTAGGCGGTAGTTGAGTTTGGTTCGAATCCGGTTTGGGGAGCCAAATTTTTTTCAATCTGTCAATTTTTCCTGAATCAAACTTTGTATCTGTAGATTTTCCCATTGAAATTCCTTTCAAAAATTGAGTTAAAAACTGACCTCTGTTAAAAGTTCGATTATTTTTAACGCTTGGCTTTAGTTTGTTACTACTTGATCACTAAGATAGTGTCTAGCTGCGCCTAAGTATCCAAGCTCTCGTAATCTTCTAGAGGAGGTGAAAACTACCATGTCTCGGTCTTTGCCAATAGATCTAGCGCCAAATTCGCGCATGATTTTAAGATTGTAGTCAACGTCGTCGGTTAAGGTACTACCTATGGAAAATCCACCGACAGTATTGTAAGCATGTGACGTGGTCGACATATTATGACCAGGTACGAATCGCAACATACCAAGCTCGTGATAGCGACCAGCTTTAATAATCTTACCCATGAACTTGGCAATGGGAAGTAGTGCCATGTCTAATTTTCTCGGATCGCCCTCCAGTCCTGGTAGAACTGGGCCAGTAAGTAACGCTAAGTTCGGTCTTTTAGCGTGCCTTCTAGTCAGCGCATTAAACCATGGTGTCATTGGTAGGGTGTCAGCATCTAATCGAGCAACTACCTTTGCGCCAAGCTCATCAATTGCAAAGCGAAATCCGGTGTTACTGGCTGCAGCCACGCCTTGCCGCTTTTCACTTATCACATGAAGAGCAAAGAGTCCGCATTTATTGGCTTGTTCTAGGGCTACTTCTGCTGTGCCATCATTTGAATTGTTATCTACTACTACAATGGCAGGACAGAGTTCAGAATCCACTCGAGACTGAACGCTAAGTGATACAAGAGTTCTTCCAATTCTCTCAGCCTCGTTGTAGGCAGGTATGACAACCGCAGCCTCAGGGATATTCATCGTGAAGTAATTATATCTTAATAGATAGCGTATCTTCTTATCCAGAAAAGTTATCTTAAGGAACTGCCTCCGGAGCCAAATATTTACAAATACTACATTATGTGGTATTTTATATTTTATGACAGAGTTTGTAGGCGATGCAGCCCCAGAACCAATTAGAGACTTAGCTCGTAGCGTAGCTGAGCTAGGCATTGGAATTATCAGGCAAAGAGATTATCTTGGCCGAAAAGTTGCACGAGAATTTATGGATGAGCTTGGTTTGTCTGGTTCGCTTGACGAGACAGGTGACACTGCTCTCGCGGATATGCTGGGCGTATGTGTAACAGGTGGTATTGTCCTCGGGATGAAGAAAGAGACAGATGAAGCATCGTTACAAGGGGAAATATCACGCTTAAACGAAGGATTACCTGCTCCCTTGAGAGCTTCAGTGGGAAGACTGATCCCAATGTTAGTTCCTAAAGGAATAGCATTTCATCGTGATGAACTTACCCAAAACACGCCGAAAGTCCAGGGTTGGATCAAGGAATTTCAGCTACTCGCAAGTTCAGAATCATAATAAAATTAAAATTCCGAAGCACGTTCACTAGAGATCGTCGCTAATTGATTGCTAGATCTTGCTTAATTGCAGCTATAACTTCCTCTATTGTGGTGAGCCATGTCATTTTTACTACATTTAACTCCTGCAATCTCGCTATTTCAGGCTTGATAGATCTTGACATTCTAACTAAAGTGTATACAATGGTTAGTATGAGTACAGTATTAAATGTGAAGATCGATCCTGTCTTAAAGAAAAGAGCACAGGGTGTCGCAAAAGAACTTGGTCTGCCAATAAGCTTAGTTGTAGCAGCAAGCTTACGTGAATTTGTTAATACCCGGAGCCTAACGATTTCTGACGCACCTCGGCTAAAACCCGAAGTTGAGGCTGAACTGCTTGATTTATCTAAAAAGGTACGCTCAGGCAAGTTTGAAGACTTTTCGCCTGCTTTTGATAACATAGAAAAAAGCTTCGCCTGGCTAGATAACAAATGACCATCAGATACAGCAAAAAGTTTAAAAAGCAATATAATAAGCTTTCGCCCAAGCTTCAGCAAAAAACAAAAGATGCAATTCGTCGTTGGACCAATAACCCTCATGATGAGACGCTTAGATTGCATCAGCTGAGCGGTAAAATGAAGCGCTTTTATAGTATAGACATTACCGGAGATATTAGGGCACTTTATGAAATTGCCGACAAAGACATTTACATATGTCAAATGGTGGGGACGCATAGCCAATTGTATGGTTAGCATGCGCTTTGCTCATTATTAGCATCAGACTCATCTTTAAGTAATTCTTCTATTTCTGACACTTCAACATCTGGTGCGTCATCGGATAGAAAAGTTATCTTTACGAACTGACTCTCGAGCCATAGTGGATATAAATCAGAGAACGGATATGTTTTAGTTCGATTATTTTTGCGGGGTTTAGTCCTACGTCTCTGTCGGACATTTGTAGGACAAACCGGAAATAGAACTTTTCTTAACTTCTGAGCATATTCTGTTACCAATTTTATAGTTGAAATACATATAATTGTATGTATGGGCTTCGAATGGGACGAACGTAAAAACTATGAAAATATAGCCAAGCATCGCCTGTCATTTTACGAAGCTCAAGACGCCTTCTTCGATAAGAAAAGAGTTGTTTTGCAAGACGCACAACACTCATCAACAGAGAAGAGGTATTTTTTAATCGGCAAAACCTCCCGAGGCGGCATCGCCACCGTTAGATTTACAATAAGAGAAGGCCGTATTCGCATTATAGGTGCCGGATACTGGCGGAAAGGAAAGAAAATTTATGAGCAACAAAGTTAATTATGTAGACGCGCCCGATGACATTGAACAGGCGCTCGACAGTGCCAGGATTGTGGCCGATTTTTTACCCTCGCCCGAAGAGCTAGTTCGAAAATCCGGCAAGGAAAAAATTACTATTGCTATAGATAAAAGTAGTCTCGACTTATATAAGAGATACGCCAAGAAGCATAACGCTAAATACCAAACAATGATAAACGACGTACTTGGGTCATATGCCGACAAATTTCTTAATCGTTAGATAAGTTGACGTGGCAGTCTTTATCTTCGAGCAACTTTTCTATTTTTGATACGTCAACATCTAGAGCGTCATCATTTAGAAAAGTTATATTAAGGAACTCACTCTCGAGCATAAGCACTTAGAGGGAAGTGTTTTTTATTTTACTAACGCTTGCAAATATCAGGATAAGGCCATTTTATAAATTAAACGTTGTAGTATTATGTTTTAAAAAATTGATTTTAAGGTATAAATGACAAAAAGCAAAAAAAGTTTTACACATTCGTGATATTTATCACATTAATCACAATCATTTTGACGATATGATAAGAATATTAAATTAATTCTGGGGGTCTTATGGGATATCACTATGACATTAATAAAGCTGTCCGTAAGCTTAAAACAAAAACAACATTAGTTATTGCTTCATTAATTTTGGGTATTAGTGGGCTAGGTGTAGCTATTCCGTTAGTAGCTAATGCCTCTGCAACGTGTACACCAACTGGATTTTACAGAGATGGAATTAATATGACTGCAGCAAATATAAACCCTACCTCTACCGTAACTAGTAATATCGATGCTACAGGTTGTAATATCGGGGTATACTTTGGTCCGGGGAAAAATGGCAGTCTTAATGGGGCAACCATTCACGGTTCAAACTACTATGGTGTTGTAGTTCAACAAGCCAAAGTCAACGTTAAGGACAGTAACGTGTACCAAATCGGTGAGACGCCCCTAAATGGTGACCAGCATGGAGTCGGTATTTACTACGCAACAGTTGCCGGAGTAACAAATGGCGACTGTACAACCGGATCAACTAAAGGGACAGTTGACGGCAATAGCGTTTCGTCTTACCAAAAGGCAGGAATAGTTGTTGACTGCACGGGTTCAAACGTTACTGTTGAAAATAACATAGTCCAAGGACAGGGACCTGTCAATTATATTGCTCAAAATGGTATTGAGATAGGTGTCGGAGCTAATGCTAAAGTCACAGGCAATATAGTGACTGGGAACTCATACACTGGTGCAGGTGGGGCTTCAAGTGGCGCAATACTAGTATTCGGTGGCCCCGTCTATGGCGGAGATTACACAACCAATACACAAGTTACGGATAACATTGTTATCGGGAACGATGTTGGCGTTTATGCATCTAACCTGTTAAGTTGTAGCAGTACTTCATGCCTCCCTTCAACCACCAAGACGCATATAGCCGTTGAGGACAACACGATTGCTAATGCCGGTTTGAACAATACGACTGGCAATAGCTCGACTCAAGGATACCAAGCGGGTGTGTCTGACCAAGGTGATGGAGATACAATTGCAAATAATAAGATTTCTGGTGCAGGCTATAATCCGGCAAATTCAAGCCCATCAATAGCTGTGTTCGCGATTGATATAACTTCTACCAATAATGTCAAAATTCACGCACATAGCTTTCATTAAAGTTTAACTAACACCAATTAAACTTGGTACTAGCGCGGGCCCATAACCCGCGCTAGTGGTGTAATATAGCCAGAATTTTTAACAATCCGCCACATTTCTATCAGCTCTGACTAAGTGCCAAGGATGGGAGTTCGTAGTACGTTCACAACTTCGAGCCATATAGAACTCTTCAATTTTCTCTCTGTGAAAAAGTTTGGTTATTTGGTAGGGCAAACCGGACAACCAAACTCTTTACCGTAGCTAGCCGCTGTAAGCTTGTAAGTGCATGATACCATCTAGGTCGCCCAGGGTTAATGTTAGTGTTATTGTGGCTTTTAGGGTTTGGTCGGTACGAGTTGAATCTGTCATTTTAATCTTCCGCTGGAGTATCTGGATGCCCTAACATATTTTGTGCAAAGTTATCGGCACAATAAATATCATGTATAGTGCTTGCTCCTTTAAGCTAATTTTAAAGTCTCACGCCTTATAATACCGTTATGAGACTACTTGTAGTTGAGGATGAGCATCGAATAGCCCAAGCCCTTAAGGATGGTTTGGAGCAGGAGGCCTATGCCGTAGACGTCTGTCATGACGGTGAAGACGGTTATAATACTGCCAGTGCTGAAGAGTATGACCTTATCATTTTGGATGTCATGCTACCTGGGATGGATGGCTTTGAGATATGCAAGAAACTCCGGACTGAAAGAAATCATACCCCAATACTTATGTTGACTGCAAAAGACCAGAATCATGACATAGTCCATGGTCTAGACACAGGAGCCGATGATTATCTGCCAAAACCATTCTCGTTTGAAGTTCTGTTGGCGCGTGTACGCGCCTTATTGCGTCGGCCCAATGAATCCATTGGCGATACCCTTAAAGTAGGCGACCTAACACTTAACACCAATACTCACGTTGTAAAACGATCTGACCAGACCATTCAACTATCGAGCAAGGAGTATGCTCTACTTGAATATATGCTTCGCAACAAAGACCAGGTATTGAGCAAAAACAATATTATGTCTCATGTCTGGGACTTTGATGCCAATATTTTGCCTAATACTGTGGAGGTGTTCATCACATATCTTCGTGCCAAAGTTGATAAACCATTCAAGGACACTGAACTTATACAAACTGTGAGAGGTTTTGGATATAAAATTGGTGAAAATTCATGAGTACAGAAAACACGTTCCGCTTTTTACGTTCGGCCACTGGCCGACTGACTATGACTTACTTGAGCATCATTATGCTTATGAGTATTGGTTTTAGTATCGTTTTTTATAATACGTCCTCCAATCAACTCGGTAGACAGATTCCACCTCAGGCGGTAATTAGCAGCGGCTTTAGCCCTAGTGGCATTAGTCCAGATGTACAAAGTTTCTTACAGCAACGGATTGATGAAGGCCGTCATGCTCTGCTGGTGAAGTTGATATGGCTTAACATAGTGGCGTTAGGTGCGGGGGCAACCATAAGCTACTATTTATCCCGCCGTACGTTACGTCCAATAGAGGAAGCAATGGAAGCGCAGACCCAATTTGTTGGTGACGCTTCGCATGAACTGCGGACACCATTGACCGCCATTAGAGCGACAAATGAGGTTGCTATACGCAGTTCAAAGCTGAGTCTTCAAGACGCAAAGAAAGTGATCAAACAAAACACTGAAGATGTTATAAAGTTGCAAGAGCTTAGCGATGGTCTGCTGCGCTTAGTTAGTAACACTGATATATCACATAAATTAGCCCCAATTTCGCTTCAAGAAGCCGTTGCTGAGGCTATGAATCAAGTTGTCCTGCTAGCTCAAGCTAAAGATATTTCCGTCAATGATGAAGTAGCCAATATCAAGGCAATTGGCAATAAACAAAGTTTGGCACAGGTCGTCGCAATTCTTTTAGATAATGCGATTAAGTATAGCGAGTCTAAGGCTACCGTTACTTTGGATAGCGAAGTAAAAGGAAAGTTTGCCCATTTAAATATTCGTGACCAGGGTATTGGGATTAGAGCAACTGATTTGCCATATATATTTAAACGATTCTATAGAGTTGATCGATCTCGTTCTAAAGACCAACGTGATGGCTACGGACTTGGCCTTTCGATTGCAGCCAAACTGGTTGAGCAGATGCAGGGAGAAATTTTAGCCACTAGTACGCTTGGGCAAGGCTCAGTGTTTACCATAAAGCTACCCATTACGTAGGCTTTAAGCCAACTTTAAAGTTCCGCTGATAACCTCAGGGTAATGCTTAAGTAAAAGGAATTTTCAATGAATGTAGTAACTAGAGGTATACGGAATGCCTTCCGCAATATTATTCGTACTTTTTCGATAGTTTTTATACTAGGCCTAATTATAGGTTTATCGCTAGCAATGTTAGTAGCGCACCAAGCCGTTGGCCAAAAAATAAGTTCAGTTGAAAGTTCCGTTGGCAATACAGTATCTATTAGCCCTGCTGGAGTCCGAGGTTTTTCGGGTGGAGGTAATCCTTTAACCGAAACACAACTTGCAAAAATTCAGAAACTGGCACATGTCACTTCAGTCGATGAAAGTCTAAGCGATAGGCTCACAACAAGTAACAGTAATTTGAAATCAGCGGTTGATGCCGGTGCTCTCGGTATACGTTTTGCGGGTAATAGTGGCCAAAGCTTCACTCCACCAGCGGGCGCAGGTCCAGGTGGCAGCCAGAGTGGCGGTACGACTACCTTTACACCACCAGTTACGGTCAACGGTACAACTAATCCGACAAACCTTTCAGATACTCAAGGTGGTGGCACATTCAAACTTACTTCGGGCAAGGTGTTCTCATCAACCAGCTCGGACGATGTAGCCGTAATTGGTAGCAGTCTAGCAACTAAGAATAACTTAAAGGTCGGATCCACTTTTACTGCTTACAGCACTACTATAACGGTAGTTGGGACCTTTGACGCCGGTAACACGTTCTCCAATAACCAAGTAATTATGCCACTTAAAACTGTCCAAAAATTGTCAGATCAGGCTGGTGACATCACTAGTGCTACCGCTAATATAGATTCAATCACAAATGTCGACTCAGCTACGACAGCTGTTAAAAATGCACTCGGCTCAGCGGCCGATGTAACCAACGCAGCAGCCCAAGCTCAGACAACTATTGCGCCACTAAAGAACATCCAATCTATTTCACTGTACAGCTTGCTCGGTGCGGTGGTAGCTGGTGCTGTCATCATCTTACTTACCATGGTGATGATTGTTCGTGAGCGCCGCCGTGAAATCGGGGTCATTAAAGCTATCGGGGCGTCAAACATAAAGATCATGATTCAATTCATGACTGAGGCGATTACACTAACCCTACTTGGATCAATTATTGGTATTGGAATCGGTGTTGTGGCTGGTAACCCTATAACTAAGCTACTTGTTAACAACAGCACCAACAGTTCAGCAGGACCGAGTACAGGTGGAGGTCCTGGTGCCGTTATTAGAACATTTGGTGGGATTGGTAATAGTCTATCAAGTGTTCATGGATCGGTTGGCTGGAGCATCATCCTATACGGCTTAGGCGGTGCCATTGTAATAGCAATCGTAGGCAGCACCTTAGCGTCGTATTTCATAGCAAAAGTAAGACCAGCGGAAGTCATGAGGGCAGAATAATATGTTACAGATTACAGAACTAAAAAAAGTTTTTAAGTCGGGCGACACAAACGTATTGGCCGTAAACGATGTAAGTTTTAGCGTACCTGACGGACAATTTGCGTCAATTATTGGCAAAAGCGGCAGTGGAAAAAGCACTTTGCTCAGCTTACTTGGCGCGCTGGATAAACCAACCAGTGGGCACATCATGGTCGGCGATAAAGATATTACTAAACTGCATGACCGCGCACTCATTAAGTATCGTGGTCGCAAAATTGGTTTCGTCTTTCAGAGCTATAACTTAGTACCAAATCTTACCGCTCTTGAGAATGTTATGTTGCCAATGGAGTTTGCTAAAGTGCCGAAAAAGTATCGGATTCGGCGAGCAAAGCAACTGCTCAACCAAGTCGGCCTAACCGACGATAAGCAAACACGTAAGCCAGGTCGCCTGAGTGGCGGTGAACAACAGCGCGTAGCTATTGCCCGCGCGCTGGCTAATAAACCTCAGCTCATTTTAGCTGATGAACCAACAGGCAACCTCGATAGTCAAACAGGCAAAATGATATTTAATTTACTGCACAATCTAGCCAAAACTGAAAACACAACCATAATAACAGTGACGCACGACTTGTCCATCGCCGGCAACACCGATGTGACATTTATGCTGCGTGACGGAAAGTTGGTAAAGGAATAATATGACCGAATATATATCTGGCGAACAACATCATAAGATGCGCAGCCAAAATCAATCACAAAATAATTTTGTAAAGCCCATAGTTATAGTTGTCGCTGTATTGATCTTGAGCGGCCTTAGTTTTTACGGCGGAATTAAATATCAAAAGGCACATCAGCCAAAGACTACGGCTAGCACTGTTGGTCAGGGTAGCTCCTTTGGCGGCCAAAGTGTTCCAATTGGAGGCCCTGGTGGTGGAGGCTTCAGCGGGCAACGACCAACCTTTGGCTCCGTAACAGCTGTTAGTTCATCCAGCATAACCGTTAATGACCAGATGAGTAATTCTAGCAAGACATTTAGTATTACGAGCACTACAACGATTACGGATAACGGTCAAACAGTTACGACAAGTGACATAAGCGTTGGTGCTACCGTTGCGGTCATTGCGGATAGTTCCAGTTCGAGCCAGGCATCTCGTATTTTAGTGAACCCTAGCTTTGGTGGAAATTCTACTCCTACAACTTCCAATTAGACGTAAGCCAGCGTTAAACAGATTTTAGGGTCTAAACTTTAGACATTGCTATAACATAACATTTAGCCGGGATTCATCTATAAGCACACAGTCATTCGCATCAGCCAATGTAATAGCAGGACAGCTAAAAGTACTGTTTGTTATAACCATGGCTTTATCACAGTGATAAAATCGTAAAGCTGTAACCGCCTGTCTAACTGCATCAGCACCCACTAACCCAGGATATCGTTTAACTTGAATACCCCAGGTTATCCCGTTATTAATAGCAACAATATCAATGCCGTAATCATACTCTTCAGTTAGCTTTATATGACTGTAACCATGGGCTTTAAGTAATTTGGCGACATAACGTTCAAACTCAAGGCCAGTCATGGTATCTATCTTTTCAAGGTCAGGGTAACTACGCCCATGCAAATATTTTAACTTTTTAACAATCCTGAGAATTGCAACAATAATTATTACCGCCGCTATAAACAACACTACGTATCTAATAATATGTTCAACCTGTAAATTGATGGCTTTATGTGTCCATAAATTGCAGGCGAGCAGGATAATTATTATAAAAATTACGTGCTCGGTATCAGAGTTTGACATACTACTTGATTCCTTTATCTTTAGAGTTAGTAGCATCGTCTTCACTCAGTAAGTCTAGTATTTCATTAGGATCAAAATCTTCTGAACCATCATCTGAAAAAGTTATCTTAAGGAACTGTTTCCATAACCAAGTCCAGTACCAAAGGTGGCAGTAATACCTCATTAACAGTGGCATTTATATTTAAAATAAATCTATGTTTTGTAGTTGACGAAGGGTAGAGTCAGTTCATTTATCTTTTCACTACAAGTCCCACTTCCAATTGCGAATTTCGGGCATATCAATACCATTTTGGTCAATATAAATCCGATGCTCAACTAGCTTCTTTTCCATTTCTTGCTTTAGATAGGTGCCTTTAGTACCTGTCTGCGGTAAACGGTCAATCGTATCCATAACCAGATGAAACCGATCTATATTATTTAGTACTGTCATATCAAAAGCTGTTGTAATTGTTCCTTCTTCCTTGTACCCGCGAACGTGCAAATCACGGTTGTGACGCTTGTATGCTAGCCGGTGAATTAACCATGGATAGCCGTGAAAGGCAAAGATAATATGTTTGTCGGTTGTGAACATGGAATCATAGTCTGTATCACTGAGCCCATGAGGGCTCTCGGTGTCCGGCTCTAATTTCATGAGATCGATTACATTAATAAAGCGAATTTTCACCTCTGGCAGATGCTTACGTAAAATTGACACAGCGGCTAACGCCTCGACAGTTGGAACATCACCTGCACACGCCATAACAACATCTGGATCAGTTTCCTGGTCGTTACTGGCCCATTGCCAGATACTAATGCCCTGCGTGCTGTGTTCGACTGCTTGCTCCATATTCAGAAATTGCGGCGCTTCTTCATGCTTGCCGCAAATAACCAGATTGATATAATTAACACTCCTTAAACAGTGATCCATAACAGATAGTAAGCAGTTAGCGTCAGGTGGTAGATAGACACGAATCATGGCCGCCTTTTTGTTGATAATATGGTCAATAAAGCCAGGGTCCTGATGCGTAAAGCCATTGTGATCCTGTCGCCAGACATGGGACGTCAGCAAATAGTTTAGTGAAGCGATATCCTGCCGCCACGACAATTCTGCAGACATTTTGAGCCATTTAGTATGCTGAGTCACCATCGAGTCAATAATCCTAATGAAAGCTTCGTAGCTATGAAGTAGACCATGCCGTCCAGTTAGTAGATAACCCTCAAGCCAACCTTCGTTTTGGTGCTCGCTCAGCATAGAATCGATCACTCTACCTTCAGGAGCTAGAAATTCATCGTTTTCCTTCTGGTGTGCGTCCCATTGACGGTTAGTAACTTCAAAGACAGCCTCCAGTCGATTCGAAATAGTCTCGTCCGGACTAAAAATGCGGAAGTTTCGCTTAGCTTGATTAAGCTTTATGACATCACGGAGAAATGGGCCCAAATTATGCGTGCTGCCAGTTTGGGTCAGTGTTGGTGCGGGTACTTTGACGGCATAGTCACGAAAGTCCGGCATAGTCAGCATACTGAGTAGTTTTCCGCCATTGGCGTGCGGGTTAGACCCCATTCTTCGCTCGCCACGGGGCGCTAGCTCGGCTAGTTCAGGCAGGAGTGTACCATTCTTATCAAAAAGCTCTTCCGGTCGGTAGCTCTTTAGCCAGTCTTCTAGTTGCTTAAGATGTTTAACGGAAGTCGTCCTGGAAACCAAAAGTGGAACTTGATGCGAATGGAAGGTTCCCTCTACCGTCAAGCCGTCGACTATCTTAGGGCCTGTCCAACCTTTAGGCGAGTTAAAAACAATCATCGGCCAACGCGGACGTTCTTTAAGTCTATTACGCTCAGCATCTTTTTTAATTCGTTTAATGTCCGATATGGCTTGATCCATAACTTCAGCCATACGCTTATGCATTTTTGGTGGATCTTCTCCTACCACAAAGTAAGGTATCCAGCCGTACCCATGCATGAGCTGTTCTAATTCTTTTTGGCTAATACGCGCTAGTACCGTTGGATTAGAAATCTTGTAACCGTTGAGATGTAGAATTGGCAGCACGACTCCATCGCTACTGGGATTCAAAAATTTATTGGAGTGCCAAGCAGTAGCCAATGGACCAGTTTCGGCTTCGCCATCACCCACAACACAGGCCACTATCAAATCTGGGTTATCAAAAACAGCACCAAAAGCGTGGCTAAGTGAATAACCGAGCTCGCCGCCTTCATGGATTGATCCGGGGGTTTGGGGTGAAACGTGACTGGAGATGCCGCCAGGGAAGGAGAATTGCTGAAACAGTTTTTTAAGTCCGGCCTCGTCCTGGCTTATGCCAGGATAGACTTCACTATAGCTGCCCTCAAGATAGACATTGCCTACTACCGCCGGGCCGCCGTGTCCTGGCCCCGATATGTATATCATATTTAGATCGTACTTGTTTATAATTCGATTGAGGTGAACGTAGATAAAGTTCTGGCCAGGTGTTGTTCCCCAGTGCCCAAGGAGTAGTTGTTTGACATGTGCAAGTTCAAGAGGTTTTTTGAGTAGTGGATTATCACAGAGGTAAATCTGGCCGACTGATAAATAATTAGCAGCTCGCCAGTAGGCATTCATTTTTTTGAGCATTGCTGAGTCTATAGATTTCTTACTAATTCTCATGGATATGGCCTTTTAACAATTGCCGTACGTTCTGAGCAATTGTTAGTGCTTCATCAGTATGAATAACATGAACAACAACCGGACTGGTATCACTAGAAATGAGATTGTAATTACCTGCGTTGCGGCTGTTTTCAAGTTTGATTCCTAGGAACTCCAAGCCACTACATATCCTGGCCCGGATGAGTGGCGCCTGTTCACCCATGCCTCCCGTAAATACCAGCCTATCGAGCCCGCCCAGGGCAGCGGCCAGGCTACCGATGCTCTTTTTGACTTGGTAACAAAATAAATCGACCGCTTCTTTTGCCTTTGGATCTCTAGCCTCATGCTCTAGTAGTTGTTTCATGTCTGAACTACTTCCGGAGATACCCAGCAATCCGGACTGAGTATTGAAAAGCTCGTTAAGCCCGGCGGGATCAAGCCCCTCAGTTCTGGCCAGAAACAAAAAGATACCCGGATCAAGATCGCCTGAGCGAGTACTCATGGGCACCCCGGATGCAGGAGTTAATCCCATAGTTGTATCAACTGATTTATGCTGGCTTACGGCCGTTAAACTTACCCCGCTGCCAAGATGAGCAATAACAATTCGACCATCGGCCGCAGCAGAGCCGGCTAAACCTTCCAGCTCCCGCATAATGTATTCGCAGGACAATCCATGAAAACCGTATCGCCTTAAGCCCCGAGCCTCATACTTACGGGGGATTGGCAATAGCCTGGCTACATTGGGTAGAGCATGATGGAAGGCGGTGTCAAAACAGGCTATCTGCTGAGTGTTTGGGAATAGCTCGGCACAGCTTTCAACCAGGCGCACTTCCGCTGGTAGATGTTCCGGATCAAACCATATCAAATTTCGTAAATCCGCCAGTACCTCATCATTAATAACGCACGGTTTAAAATACTTCGGACCGCCGTGAACTATTCTGTGCCCAATAGAGTGCACCGCTTCGCTTGGAATCTTTTGCTTCAGCCAATCCATTAAGATTGTGGTGGCAGCTGTATGATTTGGTGCTGTTACTGATTTTGTATAACTATTTTGAGGTTCTTTGTCGCGTATACCAAATTTCGCAATAGATTGGCCGATATTTTCAACTACAGCCTCCGCATACCGTTTTGGCGTATCCTCAACTGTAAAAAGCGTCAGTTTGATACTGGACGAGCCAGCATTAAAAGCCAGCATATAGCTGTCCTTATCAGTGGCCATTATTATGACCTGTGCAAATATCGGAGCCGCCTAGTGATAATTCTATGAAGCTCATACTTAAATCATAACAGAAAGCTGTTGCTAAACCTCCCGGTATCCAGGTAGTCGTTAAGAAAGTAAAGAGTTCAATAGCAATCACTGCTTATTCGCCAGCTTGAAGTTTAATGATTGATGGCGCCATTCAGGGACGGTCGCTAGGGTGCGGGTAATCTTTGCCGCTAGTTTATATACAGATTGTTATTTTTTTCTCATGGCTTCGGGGTAGACAACATCTTGTTCGGGCGGAACGGAGGCGGGAGGGCTGGAAAGAGGTGTTGGCTCGTTTGAAACAGGTGATGATGGAGTTGAGCTTACGTCAGTTGATCCACGACGACGCTTAATTTTGATACCGATGAAAACGAGCACTATCAATATAACGGCCAGCAACGGCGCAAGGATCTTCCACTTATTTGATTTTGAGCGGCTAGCAGCTGATGATTTTGAATTTGAAGTAGTCGAGTTTGTCGTAGAGCCTCCAGAAGGTGTTGTAGAAGTTGTCGTGGGCGATGAAGGGTAATCACCGCTGCCGGCAGGCGTGAGAGTATAAGATCCGCCGTTAGTACTGCTGTTCCAAACATCCACATCATCGCTGGCACGAATAATCTGTGAACTATTTGCAAAAGTAAGAGATGTGCTTCCGGTACTTAAGACCGTGAAGGTAACGGCTCCCACTACCTGATCTCCGGTATGTGTGGAATTATTCTTAGCTCGACTGAATTTAACAATGCCTGAACCGCCCGTAGGGTTCAATCCATTATCGAAAGCGCTGTTAGAAATATCAGCACTGACAAATTGCAATTTGGTTTGGTCATAGGTAAGATCGGCTTCGACGGCATTGACGGCATCTGTACCACTATCCTCGTGAACGGTAACGATAAACGAGGTATTAAGCGCAAAGCTTCCGCCGGTTGGGCTGACGGTTAGTGCGGAATTACCCGCAGCATAGACAGGTCTTGAAATCGAGAACATTAAGGAAGCGACTAGTACTATTGGAATTGTTCGTTGCAGGAGACCGTAGGTTACCTTTATCAGTTTCTGGCTATTTGTATGTTTCAATTTATCCCTCATGCTCAGTTATGGCATATCTTTTGTAAGCATATACAATTTTAGCTTATACCAAGACAAAACAAAAGTGTTATATAATACTTAGCAGGACTTAAGACTAGTCTGTTTTAACACCTAAAGACAGCGTCAAATGAAAACAAGATTATCTAAACAAAAATTTCCGTATCAATTTCTTCCGTATGCATTAGTCGCGTTTGTATTTATTGTATTGTTTGCCGCCATAGGCTACCACCTCCTCACCCCCTCCCACGCCGTAGCTGGTGACATAAATGGTGATGGTACGGTTAATGCTAGAGATCTGACTATTATGGCTAGTAATTGGGATAAGACTGGCCAAA